>JAANMY010000126.1_pt1:62500-101642 | contig 101642 bp, 83 predicted proteins | sample 7279691 | NCBI WGS metagenome assembly JAANMY01 (sample SAMN14094543, study PRJNA606508) | bioreactor metagenome | isolation source: A lab-scale SPAN reactor treating ammonium-rich wastewater day 388 | place: Ireland: Galway | collected 2018-02-07 | reverse complement strand
GCCCAAGAAGCAGGGTGGGTTTCGGTGCGCTCAACGCACCTTACCGAAAACTCGCACAATAGTTTCGCAGGGGGCAGACGCCTCCCGATCGCCGGCTCGGGGCGCTGACGCAACCCCGCTCTGGTGAACATCGCAACTCCGTTCGCCATGCAGATGCGTGCTGTGCGAGTGTCGTGGTCCTTGCGGTCAATATCCCCGAACGGCCCCTTCGCGCCGGGGATCGGCGCCGCCTTCCAACGTCCCATCCGGCCGGATGACAATGCCGTGCGCGCCGCCCCAACTTTCATAGCCAGGCTGCATCGGCTTGACCTTCCAGCCCTGTTTTTCGAGTTGTCCAACTAACTCGGCCCGCCGCGGAAAGTGCATCTCCAATTCGATCGGCCCGCGATTGCGGCCGCTGACGCGGGGCAGATTGATCGCCGCTTGCATATCAAGCCCATCCTCCGCCACGCCCAGGAAACAGTGGGCCACGATGCCGATGATGTAGGCGCCACCCGGCGAGCCGAGCGCCATGATCGGCTCCTGTCCGCGGAAGACGATGATGGGACACATACTGCTGCGCGGCCGCTTGCCGCCCGTGGTGTTGGCCGCGCCGAGGGCCGAGCGGCGCGGTCGGCGATCGGTCTCGAGCGCATTGGGACCGCTGGCCGCATCCAGGTCGAAATCAGTCAGTTCGTTGTTGAGCAGGAAGCCGCCGCCGGGCACGACCAGGCCCGAGCCCATGCCATGCTCGATGGTCGTCGTGCAGGAGACGACATTGCGGTCCGCATCGACGATGGAGAAATGGGTCGTGTTGGTCCCCTCCTCCGCACCGAGTCGATCTTCTGAAGTTGACGGTTCGTCCGTCGAGCCAGGCGCCGGTCCCGCCTTGGCCCGCTGTCCGGGAGCCAACGCCAGCGCCGCCTCCCTGCGCGCCAAGAGGCGCTGACGATCCAGCAGCGTTTCCTGCCGCCAGGGACTCCAGTCCGCATCGCCCAGATAAGCGTTGCGGTCGGCGAAGGCCGTGTTTTCCAGGCGGAGGAAAAGGGAGAGCCGCTCGCTGGGCGGCAGCGCCCGGAGCTTTGCGGTTTCGGTGGGTTCCAGCATGCCGAGCATCATGCCCAAGGTGAGCATCCCGGAGGACGGGGAGGGCATGCCGACGACGTCCATGTCTCGATAGGTCATTCGCAGAGGGGAACGAAAGACGGCCCGATATTGTCTGAGGTCGTCCAGCGTAAGTCGGCCAGGCCGGTAGGGCGCCTGGTTCACAGCCTGAACGATCCGCCTGGCGATTTCCCCTTCATAAAAGACCCGGGGGCCTTGCTCGGCCAAAAGCCTGAGGGTGCGGGCCAGGTCGGGATAGCGGCGCAGCTCGCTGATCTCGGGGATGGAGCCGTCGGGATGGAAAAAGGCGGTCCGACTGGCGGGGAAGCGGGCCAGGCGGCGGCGCTGACTTTCGATGGCCCAGCGCAGCCGGGGGCTCATGCCGACGCCTTGCTCGGCGAGGTCGATGGCGGGCTGGAGCACGCGATCCCAGGGCAGCTTGCCCCAGCGCGCATGAGCCAGGTGCATGGCGGCCACGGTCCCCGGCACGCCGACGCAGGCTCCGCCCGTGATGCGGTCCCGGTGGAGCTTGCCCTGCTCATCGAGGAAATCCTCGCGGCGAGCCAGACGCGGGGCTTCTTCCCGGCCGTCGACGGCGTGAATGGCCTTGGCCCTGGCGTCCCAAAAGAGGATGAAACAACCGCCGCCGATGCCGGAGGATTGCGGTTCGAGGACGGTCAGGGCCATCTGCACGGCGACCGTGGCATCGATGGCGTTGCCCCCCGCCTTGAGGACGTCGACGCCGATTTTGGCGGCCAAGGGATGCGCTGCGGCGACCATGGCCCGGGGATGCCGAACGGCCTGGGGCAGGACGCCAGGCACGCTGGCCGGTTCGGGAGAATCCTCGACGAAATCATCCATCGGCCCGCGCACGCGGTCGGTTGCCGTCTCCTGTCCCATCATCCAGGCTCCGATCGCCAGCAGGACCCACGCGAAAAAAAATGCCGCCTGTCCCATTTTGGTTTTCTCCGTCATGGCGGAAAGACGCTAATATGATGATGGAACAGGGAACGCAACACAAGATGGTCCAGGAACTCCATTATGACCTTTCTTGACTATCTTTGGAATGATCTGGCCAGCAATCTCGCCAGTTACTTCGGTCAACAGCGTTGGTACGGCGGCAAGGGCCGCCCGCTCCAGGAAGTGCGCCTGGCCGACGTGGCCTGGCTGCGCTCGCCGCCGAACGGCCTGGCCCTGGCGATCGTCGCCTGCAATTACGCCGATGGTCTTCCGGAATTCTACCTCATGCCGCTGGGGTTTGTGCTTGGGGATCGCCCGGTGCACGTGCCGCCGGAAGCGATCATCATGCCCAAGCTGCAAACTTTGGCGGGGCCGGCCGTGGTGTACGACGCTCTGGCCGAGCCGGCGGCGTGCACCTTCTTGCTGGACCTGATGAAGCTCAAGGTTCCCCTGCCCGCGCAGATCGGGCAGATTGTCGTGCAGGCGACGCCGATTTTTCCCAACGTCCGCGGCCCGAGCAGCCAGCCCTTGGTCGTCAACAACAACAGCGTCGATCAAAGCAATCGCTGCATCCGCTACGATCAGCAAGGCAAGGGACGCGTCATCCTCAAACTCTTCAGCAAACTCGAAGCAGGGATCAACCCCGACTACGAAATCGCCCTGTTTCTCTCCGAGCATACCACCTTCGCCAACATGGCGCCGCTCGCCGGCGCGATCAGCTACGTGGCGTATGGCACCGAAACGACCTTGGCCCTCGTGCAGGGTTTCGAGCCGAACAGCGGCTCCGCCTGGAACCTGGCCCAGGCCAATTTGGGGCAGCTTTTCGAACGCGCCAAAAGCACCAAGGGCGAGCTGACCGATGAGGAACTGCTCGAGCAGGTCAGCCAACTGGCCGGCTGGGCGAACCGTCTGGGACAACGCACGGGGGAACTGCACGTCGCATTGGCTTCAAATCAGCAATTGCCCGAATTCAAGCCCGAACCCCTCACCTACCATGACGTGGCCATGCTGGCGGCGTCCCTGACGCAAAAGACCGACGCCGTCCGCGCCGAATGGGAGAATCTCAAGGCGCTGGAGATTTTCCGGGGCAAATTGGCCGACGTGACCAAGACCCTCGACCTGGGCCAAAAGATTCGCTGCCACGGCGATTACCATCTGGGCCAGGTCGTGTGCAAGGAAGATGACTTCATCATCATCGACTTCGAGGGCGAACCGATTCGCTGCCTCGCGGATCGACGGGCCAAGCGATCACCGCTTAAAGACGTCGCCGGCATGGTGCGTTCGTTCGATTACGCCGCCAGTGTCTTTCTCCGCGGGATCAGCGGCGAGGGGCTGCGGCAAAAGATGGAGCCTTGGGCGCGCACCTGGCAGGACGCGGTGACCGGGGGCTTTCTCGAGGGCTACCTCGCCGAAGCCAGCCAGGCCAAGTTTCTGCCCGGCGACACGGCCGCCTACGACGCCCTCTTATGGCTCTTCACGCTGGAAAAAGCCCTTTATGAACTGCATTATGAATCCCTCCATCGCCCCGATTGGATGGACATTCCACGCCAGAGCATCAAATTGATGCTGGGGGGATAGCCCCGCCCGTCGCCACCCCCCTGCCCTTATTTCGGAGACACCGCCATGCGGCCCGCTCATTATTCACGCTGTTGGCTTGCAACCCTTCTTCTGGCCTATGGCCTGTTCGCCGCGGCCGCGGCCCCAGCGGAAGAGCTTCTCACCGTGGCGGAGAAGACCGACTATCAAGCCACGTCGCGCCACGCCGAAGTGATGGCGTTTTGTCAAGCACTGGGCAAGCAATCGCCCCTGGTGCGGCAGATCAGCATGGGAAAAAGCAATGAAGGCCGCGACCTGCCCCTGCTCATTCTCAGCGATCCGCCTATCGCCACGCCGGAAGAGGCGCGGCGAAGCGGCAAGATCGTCGTCATGGCCTTTGCCAACATCCATGCCGGCGAGGTGGAGGGCAAGGAAGCCATGCAAATGCTGGCCCGGGAGCTGACCCTGCCCCAAGGCCATCCCCTGCTGAAAAAGCTCGTCATCCTGATCAACCCGATCCTCAACGCCGACGGCAACGAAAAGATCGACCCGAAGCACCGCGCCCATCAAGGCGGCCCGACCGGCGGCGTGGGGCTGCGGGAAAACGCTCAAGGCTTGGACCTCAACCGCGACTTCGTCAAGCTCCGCTCCCCGGAGATTCGGGCCTTGGTCGACTGCTTCAACCGTTGGGACCCCTGGCTCATCGTCGATTGCCATTCCACCAACGGCACCTTTCATCGCTTCCTGATCACCTATGACGGTCCGCGCCATCCGAGCACCGACCCCGCGATCCACAAACTCAGCCAGACGGAACTCCTGGACGAGATCCGCCGCCGCTTCGAAGCCCAAAGCCCCTACAAGGGTTTCTTCTACGGCTTCTTCACTCAAGATCGCACCTCGTGGTATGGCTATCCGCCGCAGCCGCGCTACGGCATTCAATACGTGGCCCTGCGCAACCGCTTGGGGATTCTGAGCGAAGCCTACACCTATGCCGACTTCAAGGACCGCGTCGCCGCCACCAAGGCCTTCGTGCTGAGCAATTTCCAATACGTCGTCGATCAGGACGCATTCCTGCGCCGGCTCTTGCCCGCCGCCGATCAGCGCTCCGCCAATCTGGGGATGGAGGCCGACCGGTCGCATGATCTGGTCCTGCGTTACAAGGTCGTGCCCTTGCCGGGACGGTACGACGTGCTGGGCTACGTGGAGGAAGTCAAGGATGGCAAGCGCGTTCCCACCTCTCAGACCAAGGATTATCCGGTCACTTACCTCGGCGGCACGGAACCCACGCTCACCGTCAAGCGGCCCTGGGTCTACGTGATCCCTCCGGAGCAGGTAGCGGTCATCGCGACGCTCCAGCGGCATGGCGTGGAACTGCACGAATTGACCGAACCCAAGGAAGTCGAGGCCGAGATCACCCTCGTGAACCAATTACGCCAAGCGGAACGTCCCTTCCAGAATGTGCGGCTGCTCACGACGCAGCAGACGACCAAGCGCACCGCCGCGGTCAACCTGCCCTCGGGATCGGTTATCGTTCCCATGAAACAACGGCTCGGCACTTTGGCGGGCGTCCTGCTCGAGGCGGAATCCGAAGATGGGTTTTTGACGTGGAATCTATTTGGCGAGAGCGTGAAGGAAGGCGCCGATTATCCCGTCGTTCGCATCCTGCAGCCCATGGAATGGTCGACCCGCCCGCTGCCCCCTCTCAACCAGGATTAAGGGTTCCGCGCGGTGCGAGCCTTAAGCTTGCGGGGCGGGCTTGTAGCCGGTGTCCAGGGCGTTGTCGTTGCCCTCGGTCTTTTGCGCCCAGAGGGTCAAGCGGCGGACGATCTCGGCGGCCTTGGCGGAATTGGGCGGCGGCGGCGCCTGGCCCACGGCCAGCCCCATGTCCACGTTGAGGCAGGTTTGAATGATGCGGGCCGTGTCGAGGGCCAGCTCCCGATTGGGCAGTTTGGCGATTTCCCGGAGGCAGGAAACGGCCGGCGTGTTCCAACCCGATTGCAGCAGCAGTTCCGACGCCATTTGCCGCAAGGGCGCAGGGTTGGAAGCGTCGAGCAACTTTTCGAGCAAGCTCGGATCGATCATCCGCTGCTTGGACAAGAGCCGGGCGAAATGAATCCGCAACATCGGCGGTGCCTGCGGATCCTGCAGGGTTTTCATCAACTCCGGCTTCACCTCGTCGGGGTTCTCCTGCAGCGTGCGGATGAAGTGCACGGACAGGGTCTGGGCGGCGCGAATGCTGACGATGCCGCGCTCGGCCGACCAGGCGGTCAGATTGGCCACGGCCTCGAGGGGGAGCTTTTGTCCTTCCTTGATCAGCGGGCCGCAGTCGTGGAGCTTGGGGTCGGCCAAGGCATTGCGCACGCCGTTGCGCAGCCAATCCCAGCGCCGCTCGGAATCCCAAAACAGGGCGTCGCCCGCCGCCTGCCGCACACGGGGATCGCTGTCGTGCAGGGCTTCGGAGAGGACTTCGGTGGCTCGGCGGTCATCGACGCTGGCCACGGCCTGGATCGCCGCCACGCGCACCAGGGGCACGCTCTCGTTGGGATAGTGATTTAAAATGGTGTCCACCTGCCCCGGCCGCCAATGGGGGCGATATTCCAAAGCGCACAGAGCTGCATAGCGAACCTCGGGCCGGAGGTTGGCGAGCAATTCCAGGGCGGGCACGGCGTCGAAGATCAGGGCGTCGCGAAACTGTTGGATGAGCGGCATGTCCTTGATGGCTTGCAGGTCGTTGGGCCAATCCAGCTTGTTGGCGATCCGATGCGATAGGATGCGGGCGCGCCGAAACAGCCAGGCGCCGGACCGCAGCAGCCAGTGATGCGTCAGCACGGCCACGGCGATCAGAGCGAACGTCCCTTCCAGGAGCAAGCGGTACCAGTCATTGGCGGCCAAGGCTTCGTCCGGCATGAGCACCATCAACCAGCCCAGGGCCATCAACGACATGAGCAGGGCCGTCAGGTCTGTTGGCGGGGACAGCGTTTTATGATAAATCATGATCGCCACGGCCAAGACGATCAGCGCCCCCGTCCCCATGAAAAGGACGAAGCGATGCGCTTCCGCGTCAGCACGAATGGCCCCCACCAGCATCAGGAGCACGGGGGCCAGCATGGCGATCAAAGGACCAAACATGGGCATGGATGGGCAAGACCTATCAACAGGCTTGAAAGTCACGGTGCTTCACCGTGATCTCATTATACCAAACCTCGCTATCGACAATGGTCGAAAATTTACTCTAAATAGGCTGATTTCAACCGCTTCGCCGCGTCGCCGTTGGCCCGGTGGGATCCGTCCAAGACAGGAATGCAGGGAGACGGATCTACCCTGCAGCCGATGCTGCCCTACTACCGAAGTGAAGGTCCATGAGCCATGGCAGGCGCCAAACTCCCTCCCATTACGGCTGGGGTGCTTCCAGGGGCAGCGCGGCAGCGGGAGCGGCGGTCAAGCTGCGCAGCTCCTTCCGCGATTCCCGCCATTGCTGCAGGGCGTTCTTGCGGTGCTCCTGAAATTCCAGCACGGCCGGAGCGATCAAGATGATGGCGGCGGGAATCCACAAGCACAGCAGCGTGGGAAAGAGCATCCAAAACATCGTCTTGTTCGCCCGAGTGTCGGCTTTTTGCCGGGCGCTGGTCCGCAGGCTGTTGCCGTATTCGATCAACGCGGAGCAAATGTCCGTTCCCAGCCGCTCCGCCTGGATGACGATCATGGCCATGTTCCGCACTTCCGGCGCGGGCACGCGGTTGGCAAACTGCTGCAGAGCGTGCGGCAGGCTGCGCAGTTCCGCCTGGAGATGCACAATCTCCAATTCCTCCGACAGCGTCCGGTGGCAATGGCGCATCTCTTGCGCCACGCGGCGGAAGGCCGCGAGCAGGTTCTGCCCGGCCGAAAGGCACAAGGTCAGCATGTCCACCGCGATCGGCAAGCCCGCCTCGATGGACCGCATCCGCGCCCGCCCCCGCAGGGCGACGTAGACGCGCGGCAAGCTATAGCCCAAGACGCATGCCAGTCCGCCCCAGAGCAGGATCGAGGGAAGCTGCTCATTGTCCGCCAGCAAAGCGAGCATGCCGGTCATGACCAGCGGGGCCACGATGAGCACGGTCCGCACGGCCGCGTATTCCATCAGGGCGACCTGGCGGTAATAGCCCGCCGCCAGCAGCTCCTTTTGAATCGCCTCGCCCTTGGCCGAACCGACCGGCACCTGGGCCGCCAGCGCGGGCGTCCATTTGCCGAGCAGCAAATCGTGCCGCGTGGACAGGTCGTCGAGAGGCAGCTTCACCGGTTCCGTTGGTTTCGGCTGACGGCTGTCCAGCCAGCGGTAGATCACGGAAAACGCCCCCGTGAACACCAGGAGGAACAGGGCCGACAGGATGAACAGCGCTTGCTTGTCCTCCCACGATCCGATGGGCAGCAGGTCCATGATGGCAACCTCGCGGTTTGGATGATGCAGTCAGCGACAAACCCTTCAGCGACGGAGCGGGAAAGCCGCTCGCGGCTCTCCCGGGGCCAGCGATCAGTAATCCACCTTGAGCAAGAAATAGAGCCAGACCGCCCCCACGATCTCCAAACCAAAGGCCAGCCCCAGGAGCATGAGGCCCGTGCTCGTGGCGAAGAAGCGCTGAGCATATTCCGGCTCGATGAATAGATAACAGAGGAAGAGCACGGGCACGGCACAGCCAATAGCGATGGCGCTGGATCGACCCAGGGCCGTCGCGGAGCGAAAGTAGCCCAGATATTGGATGCGATCGCGGGTCGTGGCGGCGAGGCGATCGAGGATCAGAGCCAGATTGCCGCCCATGCCGTTGTGCAAGGCGACGACGGAAACGAAGACGTAAAAGTCGGGCAGCCGCATCCGATCCGCCGCCAACTGCAGCGTGGCGGGAACGGCCAGCCCCAGCTTCAAATGCTGCGAGCAGCGGCGCAGTTCCGCGGCCAGGGGTTCGGGACTTTCCGTGCCCACCATTTCGACGGCCTGCTCGAAGCTCAAGCCAGCCCGCAGCGAACGGGCCAGGAAGAAAAAGGCGTCGGGCAGTTGCTGCCGCATCTTCCAGCGCAGCCGGGCGCGGGCGATCTGGACGACGATGAAGGGAATGGCCATGCCCAGGAGCAGCCCCGCCAGGATGCTGCCCAGGTCGTCGACGACGAGAAAGAGGATGCCGCCCATGGCCAGACCCGTCAGGGCCATCAGTCCGACCAGTTGCTGAGCCGTCAGAATCAGCCCGGAATTTTCCACCAGACGATCCAACCATCCATCCAGGCGCTCCGACCAACCGAGCTGGCGCTGGGGATCGGGCCATACGTACGGCGGCAACGGGGCGTGGCTGTCTTGGCCGTCCGGGTCCTCGGGCTGCCAGTGCGGCCGGCGCTGCTCCCAGCGGCGCAGCAGGCCCAAGGCGATAACAAAAGTCACCGCCGATGCCGACAAGGCCAACAGTCCAGTCATCAGTTCGGGATTCATGTGGGGGGCAACTCCTCCAGCGAGGGAAAGCTAAGCCGCGAGATCAAGCTGTCATACTGGCCCAGATGCAGGCCCTGCTCCGCTTCCTCGGGGCCGGCGATGATGCGTTCGCTGAATAACTCCGGGGGCAGGTTGATCCCCGCGGCGGCCAATTGCGCCAGGCAGCGCGGCGCATGGCCGGTGGAATAATACTCCCCGACGGCTTGCCCGCGGACGACGCCGGTCTGCCGAAAGCCGAAGAGATCGCGGACGACGTAGCGGCCCTTCTTGGTGCCGCGAATCTCGGACAGGCGGATCATCCGCCGCGCGCCGCCCTTGAGCCGGGCCAGGTGAATGACCAGGGTGATCGCGGAGGCGATGTATTGGCGGATGACGGGCACGGGGAGCTTGAACCCCGCCATCATGACCATCATCTCCAAACGGGCCAAGGCGTCGCGGGTGTCGTTGGCGTGGATGGTGGTGAGCGAGCCTTCGTGGCCGGTATTCATCGCCTGGAGCATGTCGAGGGCTTCCGCGCCGCGGACTTCGCCGACGATGATGCGGTCGGGCCGCATGCGCAAGGCGTTGCGGACCAGGTCGCGCATGGGGACTTCGCCCGCGCCTTCCAGATTGGCGGGGCGGGTCTCCAGCCGCACGACGTGGGGCTGAGCGAGGAATAGCTCGGCCGAATCCTCGACCGTGACCAGCCGCTCATCGACCGGGATGAACTGCGACAGGGTGTTGAGGAGCGTCGTCTTGCCGCTGCCGGTGCCGCCGGAGACGAGGATGCTGACGCGGGCCGCCACCGCCGCCTGCAAGAACGCCAGCGGTCCGGCGGGAATGCTGCCGTTGGCGAGCAGATCTTCCGCCGTCAGCCGCACCCCGAAGCGGCGCACGGACAGGACCGGCCCTTCCAGCGACAAGGGCGGCACGATGGCGTTGACGCGCGATCCGTCCGGCAAACGCGCGTCCACCATCGGCGAGAGTTCATCAACGCGGCGGCCCACCCGGGAGGCGATCCGCTGGATGATCTGCATGAGATGGGCGTCATCGGCGAAGACGACGTCCGTCTTTTGCAGCCGGCCGCGGCGTTCGATGTACACCGTCCGCGGGCCGTTGACTAGGATATCTGTGATCCGCGGGTCCTTCATGAGTTGCTCGAGCGGCCCCAGCCCGAACACTTCGTCCATGAGTTCTTCAATCAACCGTTCGCGCTCGACCGGGCTGAGCGCCTCGGGGGCTTGCTGCACCAGCCGGACGGCCAGCGTCCGCACCTCGCGGCGAAGGCGCTCGTTCTTCCATTGCGTCAGCTTGGACAGGTCGATCATCTCGACGATTTGCCGATGCAGGCTCGCCTTGAGTTGCTGAAACTTCTGTTCAAACTGCAGCGTGGCTTCCGCGGTCATCATGGGCACGTCCTCATCCATCATCGTGTCGCTGAACCGGCGTCCTCAGGGTCAAGTGTGATCAAGGTCAGGGGATCAGCCGGACCTTGCCGATATAGGCATTGGGCAGCGCCGCCCCGAACACCGCCCCGCGCCGGCTGGGGTCGGTAACGGCCGTGGCCGTAGTCATCTGGCACGGCTCCAATCGCAAATATAAATGGGGATACGGGCTGGTGCGGACCTCCGCGCCGATGAGCCTGGCCGCCACGAAACCCGTCACGCCCACAATGGCTGGTTGGTCTTCCTCCGCGGGTTGCCAAGAACGGTAGATCGGCCAGATGCGCGGCTCTCCCCGGGCCGCCACTTCGTTGAGCATGGCCCAGCGCCGCCGCAACAGGGAAGCCGGGGACGCCGGCGTTTCCTCCTGCCCCTGGAGAGGAAGCCAGTCGCCCTCTCCCAGGATCAGTTCGCCGCCCAGGTCCGCCAAATCCTCCGCTCCGATGCCAAGGCTGATCTGCCGCAGCAGACCATTCTCCTCGACGACGCTGATGATCAACCAGCAGCCATTCGGTTCGTCGCGGGGTTCCACGTCGTCGTAGGCCGCCCCCATGAGGGGAATGCGCGCTTCCATTTCGGGCAGGCGGTTGCCCCGATCGACGTCCACGCCGACGCGGAGGAAGCGGCGCGCGAGGTGATCGAAAACAAATTGGTCATTGATCGGCCAGGGGCTGGAAGGGTCGCCCGCCGTCCAGGTCGGCCGCACGGTTTGAAATTCCCAGGAAGCCTCATGCTCCGCGGCAGGATCGGAGAGCAAGGCGATGGGCATGAGCGGGATCGTTTGCTCGGCCAGGGGTTTGAAGCCGACCACGTCGCGGTCGAGATAGGCCGTGGCCCCCGCCGCGACGTCGCCCTGGGATCGACCCTGAAAACCGCTGAACCACAGGGGGATGGGATTGCCCCGTTCGCGAGTGCGCCGACCCACAACGCGGACTGCATTCAAGGTTGGCTCGACCCAATCCTGAGGCTGGGCAGGCTGAAACCCCACGCCATCAAGCGGATCGTAAAAACCGAACACGATGTCCCCCTCCGGATGTTGCTCCGGATTGGGATCGAGCAGCAGCGGCTGCGCGCCCACGGGATTCTGTGCCGCGAAGGTTTGCGCTTCGGCCCGGGCATATTCCACAACCCGGTTCATGGTTTCGGGGAGGTTCGCCAGGAGGCGGTCATCGGCCAACCGCGCCGCCGCCGCCAAAGACGCCGCGTCTACGCTCGACTGCATCTCCAGCCGGGCCGACCAGAGATTGGCCCCATCGACGGCCAGGGCGATGAGGGCCATGAGCAGCCCGATCATGACGAGGAACAGCGGCATCAAGCCCCCGCGCCGCCGGGGATGAAGCCGGCCGGACGGTGCTTGAACGACGACTTGGATCGTGCTGCCGAGCATGGGAATCACTCAGGTCAAGGTGCAAGGTTCCAGGAGCAACGGCGATGGCGTTAGCGCTGGCTTCGTTGGCTGCCCGAAAAGCTGCTGCCGGGCGTCTTCGGACAAGTCGGGCAGTAGCTCGGATCGGGCGGTCGGAATTGGAAGCCGCCGGAGCCGAACGATTGCATCTGGGATTGAATGTTCGAACCCAGCCGCTGGATCGACTGCGAAGCGCGGCCGCCCGATGGCGTGGTCCGGGACGCGGTCGTCGCGGTGCTGCCCGCGCCCTGCGCCTTCGGGCTTTGGCCGGGGGGTTCCGCGCCAACGAATTCGCCCTGATGATCGAACTCCAGCGAAGCCACAGGCCGGACGCCGCTGAAGCGTTCGATGCGCTTGGGCGGCGGCGGCGGGGCGGGCGGCTCGATGTACCGCACCTGAAACAGCCGCATCAAATCCCCCTCGCCGACGGCATAATTGCCTTGAAGAAACGCCGCCACCCGCACGTCCTCGTCCCGAAATTCGGGGCTTTCCGGAAGGCTGTAGGAGACGGGCTGAATCCGGGGTTGGGACATCACTTCATGCCGCCGCGCCTCGAGGGCTTGCTTGTCCGAGTCGCTGATCGGCGAGAGCATCAGCATGCCCTTGTCGCGAACATAATTGATCAGGGCGGCTCGATAGGGGTTGCATTCGAGGGTGAAGTTGACCGGGGCGTCAAAGGCCAGCGGCGCGGTGACGGGCCAAAGGCTGTTGCGTTTGGCGATGACGCGGACATTGCGGGCGATGAGGGCCGTGGCCGTCGTGCTTTGGCCGTCGCCGTTGACGATCTCCGACACCAACTGCACGTTGACCCAATCGCCCACGCTGATCATCCCGCCGGCGCAATGCACCTTGGGGACGGCGACGTTGGTCGCTTCCATGCCCGGGCTGATGCGTTCCTTGAGGGTCGGCGGCGCGGTCATGTCCTCGAGCAGGTCGCGCCGCAAGGCCGTATCCGCGGGGATGTTCACCTTGGCAAAGCGGCGCACGGCGGCCTGAGTCATGGCCGGCAGCAATTCGCCGTTTTGAAAGGCCCTCATTTCATCGGGCCGAATCGGCCGCAACCGCACGTCCGCGGATTGCAAGCAATAGCCTTCGAAGACGTTGATCGCCGTCGCCAACACCAGGGTCGGCGGCGCTTCCTTTTTCGGCTCGGCCCGGTTGAGCAGGCCCGTGGCCTTGACGGTAACGGCCACGCCCAAGCCCAACACCACCGCGGCCAACAGGGCAAACATCGTGCTCGAACGCATGGTGTGAATCCTCGCCATCCCTAGTGAGTGAAAGGTAAACGGGCGACTCTCCCTTCCGCCCGGAGGGGTTTGCTTATTCGCGGCGCATGACGGTGCGGCCCACGATTTCATCGTCCTTGATGCTGTAACCGATGAAGCGCAGCAGATCGGGGACCGCGTGCCAGGTCGGCAACCGGACCCACACCATCACCGCGCTGCCCGAGGGCACGGCCTGCCCGCCGGGAAGGGGCTGCCCCCATTCGTCGGTCAATTCCACGTCCGCGTCGCCCAAGCGCCCCTCGCCCAGGCAGCGTTTGGCCTCGGACTGAACGGCTTCCGCGGAGCCTCCCAGCGCCGCCACCCGGCACGCCTCCCGGCTCGCGGACAGCAGTTGTTGCCGCGCATGCAGGATCAGGCTGAATTCCACCATCGCCAGCAGCAGCACCAGCAGAATGGGGAACACCATAAGCAATTCAAGCGTGAGATGACCGCGTCGACGCGTCGACGACGGGCGGCCTGGGAGCTTTGAGGCCGTGGACTTGAGCGGCATATCCATGCCCTCCTTGGCCGGGGAGTGGTGGTTTTCCAAGCAGTTTCATCCATGTCTGCCGACCGCGGCCGCGTTTCGGCCCAAGGTCGCTATTTCCCCGTGATGCAGAAATCTACCTGAAAGCCTGCTTTTCGCCAAGGCCAAGTTGCCAGTCGGACGGCGCGCTCCGATTTTTACTCAGAAAGGGGCAAATGACTCGACATTTGGAATTTCAGCCTTTAGGATGAAACCTTCAGTCAGGTATGAATCCGTGGCCCCATCCACTCTTGGACCAAGATTGGGACATGTCACACTCCGCGCCCGACCCTGGATCGAAAGCGATGGCCGCTCCCTTCATGGCGAATGGATCGACGGCGGCGGAGTTGTCTTTCCTCGAACCCCCGCAAAAGCCCGATGAACTGGGCCGCTTCGGCTACTATCGCATCCTCGGCTGGCTGGGACGCGGCGGCATGAGTTTTGTCTTCTTGGCCGAAGACGTCCGCTATCTGCACAAAGTCGCCTTGAAGGTGCTGAAGCCGGAATTTCTGACGGATGAGGATGCCCGGCCCCGCTTCATCCGCGAAGCGCAGCTCACGGCCAAGATTCGCCACGACAACATCATCACGATCCACGAGGTCGGCCAGGTCGGCGATTTTCCCTTCATCGCCATGGAGTATTTTGCCGGCGTCATGCTCGCGCAGTGGCTTGAGCATCATCCGCATCCGCCGATCGCGCAAGTCCTTCCCATTGCCAAGGCGATCGTCAAGGGACTCTCGGCGGCGCATGCCAACGGTCTCATCCACCGCGACATCAAGCCCACGAACATCATGCTCGACGACCGCACGGGCCAGGTCAAAATCCTCGACTTCGGCCTGGCCCGGGCGATCAAGCCCGACGTCTCGCTCACCCGCAAGGGCTTCATCGTGGGCACCCCGGCGTTCATGTCCCCCGAACAGGCCCGCGGCGGTCAGCTCGATGCGCGCTCGGACCTGTTCAGCTTCGGCATCTTGCTGTACCTCATGTGCACCGGCAAACTGCCCTTCAATGGCAACCATTCCCTGGAAATCCTGACCGCCGTCTGCACCGAACATCCCAAGCCGGCGCATGAACGCAACCATACCGTGCCCTTCGCCTTGTCCGAGTTGATCGCCGAGCTTCTCGGAAAAAAGCGGGAGCAGCGTCCGAAGTTCACCCGGGAAGTCATCGAACGGCTTGAAGCCATCGAGCAGGATTTGGCGCGAACCGCCAGCACGGTCATCGAGCCATCCAACCGCGACACGCAGATTACGCCCTTCCCCAGCCGGCGCACGGACCCGGATTTGGGCGAGGCGCTGCGGCAAGCGCCGGAACGGCAGCGACCGCTCCGCGCCGCGCGCGGCTGGAAGTCGAGTTTGCTCCTGTACCTGGCGTTGCCATTGGGCCTGGCCCTCGTGTTTTATGGTCTGCTGTTCCTGTTTTGGCTGCTCACCCGATCCAATTGAGGCCATTTGAGGATTAAGGTCCGATCTAAATCAGGCCGTTAAGGCATGGATAAACGTCCCGGAATGCAAGTTTTTCACAATTCTTGAGCCATGAGGCAATCCGAGATTAACGGACGCTCGTCAAATGAGTGCAACCCCCCACGGCTTTGCGCCGCGGGAGAAGAAAGTTATTCAGGAGTTGGAATCGTCAACCCAAGGAGTCTTACCCCATGAAGCGCTTGATCATTCCCACGATGGTTTGGGGAGTCATCGGCCTTGCACTTGTCATGAGCCACGCGGAGCAAAACCCCACGATGATCCACAATGACGTCAAAGCCGCCGCCAGCGGCAATAACGCCTTTGCCTGGGACTTGTACGCCAAGGTGGCGTCAGCCAAGGGCAACATGTTTTATTCCCCCTCCAGCTTGAGCACGGCCCTGGCCATGTGCTATGGCGGGGCGCGCGGCTCCACCGCCCAGGAGATGGCCAAGGTCCTCCATTTCTCCCTCGAACCCAAGCAACTCCATCCCGCCGTGGCCCAGTTGGCGCATCTGCTCACCACGCCGACCAAGCCCGGCCAATATCAACTGCACATCGCCAACGCACTGTGGGTGCAAAAAAACTTTCGACTCGAAGCCGACTACGTCGAACAGATGAAGCATCATTACGGCACGGGTTTGCAGGAAGTCGACTACATCACCCAAGCCGAGCAGGCCAGGCTGACCATCAACGAATGGGTCGAAGCCAAGACCAAGAATAAAATCAAGGACTTGATCAAGCCGGGCATGCTGACCCCCGACATGCGGCTCGTGCTCACGAATGCCATCTATTTCCTCGCCGATTGGGCTCAGCCCTTCGAAAAGGATGCCACCTATCTCGAGGATTTTCTGCTGACGGCTGATCGCACCATGAAGGCATCGATGATGCATCAGACGAGCCACATGATGTACATGGAGAACGACCTGGTCCAGGTCTTGGAGAAGCCTTACGCGGGGAATGACCTGTCGATGGTCGTGATCCTGCCGAAAAAGCGGGGCGGGCTGTCGGACCTGGAAGCCAAGATCAACAACGACCATTATGATCAATGGATCAAGCAGTTGAAGTCGGCCCGGATCGCCCTCTCCCTGCCCAAGTTCACAATGAACACGGAATATGAATTGAGCAAGGTTCTCCCCGAAATGGGCATGAGGCTGGCTTTTACCAACGACGCGGACTTTTCAGGCATGACCAAGCAAGAGTCGCTCAAGATCGGCTTCGTCATTCACAAGGCCTTCGTCAACGTGGATGAAAAGGGCACCGAGGCCGCCGCCGCCACGGCGGTAGGCATGCGCTTGACCGCCGCCGCACCCGCGGATGACCCCATTGTTTTCAAGGCTGATCATCCCTTCATCGTGATTCTCAGGGATAAACGCAGCGGCACCATCCTGTTCATGGGCCGCGTGACCGAGCCGAAAGCGGCTTCCTAATCGGTCCGTCATGCAGTTGGACACAGCAGCAGCCCGCCGGATCAGCACGATCGGGCGGGCTGTTTGCCTGCGCGGTTCAACGGCTGATCAACGGCCGACGGGCTGCACCTTGCGCGGCGGCGACGGCGGAGCGGCCGGCGGTGTTGCCGGGACGGGGCGAATCAGCCGCCGAACGCCTTGCTGCCACCGATCCATCAGCACATAAAAGACGGGGACCAAGACCAGGGTCACCAGGGTGGAGAGGATGATGCCGCCGATGATGCCCCGGGCCATGGGGGAGCGGGTTTCCGCGCCGGGTCCCCAGCCGATGGCGGCGGGAACGGCGCCGGCCACGGTGGCGATGGAGGTCATCAGAATGGGCCGCAGCCGGACCGGACACGCCGCGAGAACGGCTTCTTGTGCCGTTAACTTCGGCATGGCGGGTTCAGCTTCCATGTCCTCCATGTGTCGCTTACCTTCCTGCTCGAGCGGCGGCAATGGCGCAAGACCCTCCTGCGCTGAACCTTCTTCTTGCGGTTCATCGGTCCCATGGCGGCGCAATTGATTGGTGTAGTCCACCAGAATGATGGAGTTTTTCTTCACCAGGCCCATGAGCAAAATCAGACCGATCATGCTCATCATGTTCAGCGTGTCGTTGGTCCACCAGAGCGTGACCAACGCCCCGGTGACGGCAAAGGGCAAGGCGAGCAAGACCGTCAAAGGGTGGATGAAGGAGTTAAACTGCACGCCCAGGATCATGTAGGCGATCAGAATCCCCAGGATCAGAGCGAAGACCAGGCTGTTGATCGTTTCCTCCATCGCCTTGGCGTTTCCTAATTCCACAATGCGGAACTCCTCCTCGTCGAGAACGTCGCGCACCAGTTGCCGGCAAAAGGCGATGGCTTCCCCCTGGGAAACGCCCGGGGCGGGATTGGCCGTGATTTCAATTTTACGTTCGTGGTTATAGCGGTGAATGACGGGCAGCGTGGCGACTGTTTTCCGCGAGACGAAATCGGTCAACGGCACCAGCCGCTGATCGCCCGCCCGCAGGGTCAGGGCGTCGAGTTGATCGGGGCTGCCGCGCTGATGAAGCTGCAGCCGCACGCGGACGTCGTAGCGCCGGCCTTGATCCGTGAACTTGGCGACGCGCTGCCCCCCCACGAGCAAACTCAAACTGTCGGCCAGGCGGCTGACGGGGATGCCGAGCATGGCCATCTTCTCGCGGTCGGGATAGATTTGCACTTCCGACATGCCCGGCCGAAAGTCGCTATCCACGTCCTGGAGCTTGCCGCTGGCTTGCATCGCCAGGCGAACCTTGGCCGCCGCGGCGGGCAGCCGCTCCCAGGGTCCGAGCAGGGCGAAATCCACCGGATCGCCGCGCTGCGCCGTGAACCCCTCCGTGGACAGATCGCGCAGGACCACGCGAATGCCCACGATGCTGCTCAGTTCCTCGCGCACTTCCTCCATGATCCGCTTCTGGGTGAGCCGCCGCTGCTTCATCGGCACCAGTTGCACGAAAATATCGGCCTCGTTCATGAGCTGCCCGGTCTCCGTGGCCACGGTCGTGAGCAGGCTTTGCACGTCGAAGCGGCCCGTCAGCCGCATCTCGCATTCTTGCAACAGATCATCGACCTGTTTCAAGCTCGACCCCACGTCGCAAATGACGTGTACCACGAAGCGGCTTTGATCCTCGCTCGGCACCAGCTCTCGGCCGAGCACGTTGAAATAAAGCATCCCGGCCGCCAGCACGATCAAGCCCAGGCTGACGAGCAGCACCACGGGCCAGGCCCTGAGGGAGAGCCGCAAGAGCCGCGTGTAGCCCAGGGTCAACTTCTGAATCAGCCATTCCAGGGGGCGGAGCAGCACCGGGTCCAAGACCCAGCGGTGAAAATAGCCGTAGGCGACGTTGGTGTAGCGGACCAGGAGCAGCACCACGAAAGCCTCGATCAAGGATTCGCCGATCCACCCACCCCACAGCCAAACGCCTTGCGCCTCGGCCGGGGCGGGCCATGCCGTCCAAGCCTCGGGTCGCCAGCGATTCCACATGGAGGAAAGGCCGTCGGCCACGGGCCATGACCACGCCGTCAGGTCGGGCCACAGGAAGGCCAGCAACCGCACGATCGTCCCCAGGGCGGCGGTCATCAGGGCCAGGAACGCGGCCAGCGGCCAGCCGAAGGGCACGGGCTTCTTGGCCAGGCTGCTGCGGACGTTGAGAAAAAACGCACAGAGCATCGGCGTCAGCGTGAGGGCGCTCAGGAGCGACAGGAAGACGGCCACGCTGACGGTCATGCCGAACTGGAAAAAGAACTTGCCGATGATGCCGCGCATGAAAGCCACGGGCAGAAAGATGGCCATGATCGACAAGGTCGCCGCGATGGCGGCAAAGGCGATTTCCCTGGCCCCGAACCGCGCCGCGTCCCGGCGCGATTGCCCCAGCTCGCGGTGGCGGTAAATGTTTTCAAGGACCAGGATCGCGTCATCCACGACGACGCCCACGGAAAGGGACAGGGCCAGGAGCGTCATCAAATTGATGGTGAAAGGCTCCAGCCCCGCGAGCTTCACGCCGTAGTTGATCACGAAGAACGTGCCCAAAAGGGACGTGGGGATCGACAGGCAGATGTTCACCGTCGTGCCCAGGGAGCCGAGGAAGAGGAAGCACACCGCCGCGGTGAGCAGGATGCCCAGGAACAGGGTGAACTTCAGTTCCTCGACGTTCTCGCGCACGAACAGCGAATAGTCGACCGGCACGTGCAAGCTGACGTTGGGCGGCAGCATGCGCTCCAACTCCGGCATGGCGGTCTTGACGTTTTCACATACCCTGACCAGGTTTCCGCCAATGGCTTTGCGAATGCCTACGGCGACGGCGGGCATGCGGTTGAAACGGGCCAGGCTGCGCCGGTCCTCGAGGCCGTTTTCCACCACGGCCACGTCCCGCAGGAAGATGTGCTGCCCCTGGCGGTCGGCCAGCAGCAAGTCGTCGAACTCGCTGAGCGAATAGGCCTCGCCCATGGTGCGGAGATTGAATTCGATGAAGTGGCTTTGCAGATACCCCGCGGGCAGCTCGGCGTGCTGACTCTGCAAGGATTGCAAGACGTCCTCGGCGGCCAGGTTGAAGGCTTGCAGCTTTTCCGAATCGACCCAGATGCGAATGTTTCGGGATTGCAATCCCCCGAACTGCACGCCGCCGACGTCGGGGATGGAGGAGAGCCGCTGCTTGAACTGTTTCTCGGCAAAGTCGCTGATCTGCACTAGCGGCACCGGCCCGGAGAGCGTGAGCCACATGACGGGCAAGTTGTTGGGATTCACCTTGGCGATGACCGGCGGGTCGATGTCGAGAGGCAGCTTGCGGCGCGCGCCGCTGATCGCGTTCTGCACGTCTTGCATGGCCACGTCGATCTTCCGATCCAAGCGGAAATAGATCGTGACGATGCTGACTCCTTCCAGGCTTTGCGACATCATGTAGTCGATACCCTCGACGCCGGCCACGGCATCCTCGACGACGTCGGTCACGTCGCCGTCCATGATGCTCGGACTGGCCGCCTCGCGGGTGATGGCGACGCTCACCACCGGAAAATCGATCTCGGGAAATTGGCTGACCCCCATGTCGCGGTAGCCCAGGTAGCCAAAAATGACCATGGCGGCCGAGACGACCACGGCGAAGACCGGATTCTTGATCGAGAGATCGGAAAGCGTCATGTCGCGCTGCGGGGCTCCGTTAGCGTGGGTTGATCTCGTTGGTTAAGGCCGCGTCGCCAGACGTCGTGCTCAATGCCGACGTCGTCGACGACGCCGCGTCAGGCTTCGGTTCCGTCTGTCCTTGGGGGGGAGGTTCATAGGGATGCTCTTCCCACGAGGCCTCATCTTCGATCGGCTCCAGATGCGTGGTCACGATCATGCGCGGCCATTGCTCGACCAGGGCGGCTTCTAGTGCATCCGCCACGGCATGGGCATCGGTCACGCTCATCTGGCCGGGCACGAGCAAATGGAAGTCGGCGTGCCGCCGCGTGCCGGATTGGCGCGTGCGCAAGGCATGGTAGGTCATGCCGGGTTGCAGTTTCGCTTCGATGATCGCCCGCAGCCGGGCCAGGTCTTCCTCGGGCAGGGCCGTATCCATCAAACCGTCGAAGGAACGTTTGAGGATTTTACCCCCCGTAAAGAGAATGTGGGCCGCCACGCACAGGCCGATGACCGCATCCAGCCACAACCAATTCGTCGTCATCACGATGACCAGCCCCAGCGCCACGCCCACGGAAGTCCAGACGTCCGTGAATAAATGATGGCCATCGGCTTCCAGGATGATCGCTTGCTCCGCTCGGCCCACGCGAATCAACTGCCAGCCGACGACTCCATTAATCCCGGCGGCAATGAGGCTGATCGTGATGCCCAGGCCCAACTGTTCGATCGGACCGGGATGGATGAGCCGGTCGATGGCGTGCCAGGCGATGGCGCAGGCCGCCAGGATGATCAGCGCCCCCTCGAACCCGCTGGAGAAATACTCGACTTTTTCATGACCGTACGGGTGGTGCTGATCCGCGGGCTGCGCGGCGTACCACACGGCGAACAGCGCCACCAGAGCCGCGATGAGATTGACGATCGACTCGACGGCGTCGGACAGCAAGCCGACGGAACCGGTCAGCCAATAAGAGGTGAACTTCAAGCCCATGGTCAACAGGGCGGCGGCCACCGAAAGGTAGATCAGTCGGCGATGGCGCAGGTGGCTCATGATCCCTCCATCCTGGCCGTCGGTCGAGCCAGGCCGGGCAGTACTCGCATGGCCTCGACGCTTTTCGCCGCGGCGAGGGCTTCGAGGGGCGACTCCTCGGGCGGGGCCGACCGCTGGGCCAGCTTGCTGAACCATTGGCCAAACCGGTCGAGCAGCACATAGAGCAGGGGCACGAAGATGAGCGTGACCATCGTGGAAAAGATGATGCCGCCGATAATGGCGCGGGCCAGGGGCGCGCGCGTCTCCGCTCCTGGCCCCGTGCCGAAGGCCATGGGGATGGCTCCCGCCACCGTCGCCAAGGTGGTCATCAAGATCGGCCGCAAGCGAATGGGGCAGGCCTTGAGGACCGCTTCCTCCGGGGCCAGCGGCGCCGCGCCGTCCTGCCCGTGCCGCAGTTGCAAGGTGTAGTCGATCAGCACGATGGAGTTCTTTTTCACCAGTCCCGCCAGCAGTACGACGCCGATCATGCTCATCAGATTGAGCGTGTCATTGAACCACCACAGCGTGAATACCGCTCCGGTAACGCCAAAGGGCACGGCCATCAACACCGTGAAGGGGTGCACGAAGGAATTGAACTGCACGCCGAGAATCATGGCGGCGATCACGAACCCCAGGGCCAGGGCGTACCACATGCTGTCGAGGGTGGCCTGCATCGCCCGAGCGTTCCCCAATTGCACGACGTTGTAACTGCTGGGCAGGCCGAGTTCCTCGCGGACGGCTTCCGCCAATTCCTGGCACTGCTGGATGGCTTCACCCTGCGAGACGCCCGGAGCCATGTTGGCGGTCAGCTCCACTTTGCGCAGGCGATTCAGGCGATTGATCACCGGCAGCGTCGTGATCATTTCCACGCGGGTCAGATCGCGGAGGGGAATCAACTGCCCCGAGCCGCTCTTGACGTGGATGTCCTTCAATTGGTCGGGCGAGGAGCGTTGATGTTCGAGATAGCGGATGCGGACGTCGTAGCGGCGATCCTCGTCGGTGAAGCGGCCGACGCGGCCGCCGCCCATGGCGATGTTGAGGGCGAAACCGATCCGCTGGATGGGCACGCCGAGCAGGGCCGCCTTTTGCCGATCGGGGATGATGTGGACTTCGCCCATGCCGGGGCGATAGTCGGAATTCACGTCGGTCACCGCACCGCTTTCCCGCATGCGTTGCCGGATCCGCTCCGCGTATGCCACGACCTTCTGCCACTCCGGCCCCTGCACGGCAAAATTGACCGGGAAGCCGCGGGTGGGCGTGAACCCCTGCGTCGACAGGTCCATCACGATCGCGCGGACGTCCGGGATCGTGCCGAGCCGTTTGCGAATTTCGTTGATCACGTCGGCCTGCGTCCAACTCCGCTGATCGGCGGGAATGAGCCGGACGAAGATGATCCCTTCGCTGATGAGCTGACTGGGCCGGATCGACGTGGCGGCGAAGAACGTCGCCACGACTTCCTGGCCCGTCACAGGATCGATCAAGCCCACCAAGCGTTCCTCGGCCTGTTGCATTTTCTCGTCGACGTAATGGATGCTGCTGCCGACGCGGCAAATCAGCGTGATGGACAGGCGGCTTTGATCCTCGCTGGGAACCAGCTCGCGGCCCAGCGGCTTGATCGTCCACCGGGGCCGGCCCAGCCAACTGGCCGCCGGCTCGGGCAGGGGCACGTCCAGCCCCAACACGAAGAGCAGCGAGGCGGCGCTGAGCAGCAAGCCCGCGGGGATGGCCCACAGGGCGTGCCGCAAGGCGCGCTTCAAGATCCACGAGTAGAGCCGGGTCAACCGCTTCATGCCAAAGTCGATGGGCCGCACGATGAATAGCTCGAGGACAAAGCGGTCCAGCAGCCAGTAGAAGCGCGTCCACAAAGTCGCCAGCCCGCCCAAGGGTCCGCCCAGACGCGGCGGGCAGGGACGATGGGGATCGCGAACGTCCAGAAAAAGCGAGCAGAGCAAGGGCGTCATGGTCAGGGCAATGACCAGGGACAACATCACCGCCACGGTCACGGTGATGCCGAATTGGAAAAAGAACTTGCCGATCGAGCCTTCCAGAAAGGCCACGGGGATGAAGATGGCGGCGATGGAGAGCGTGGCCGCCGAGGCCGCAAAGGCGATTTGCCGGGCGCCGCGCTGGGCCGCTGGCCGCCGCCGTTCGCCCTGTTCCCTTCGGCGATAGATGTTCTCCAGGACGAGAATGGCATCGTCCACCACCACGCCGACGGAGAGAGACAAGGCCAGGAGCGTCATGAAGTTGAGGGTGAAGCCACACCAACTCATGGCCATGAACGTGCCGATGAGGGAGACGGGGATCGTGATGCAGACGTTGAGCGTCGTGCCCAGGGAGCCAAGGAAGAGAAAGGAGACCAGGGCCGTCAGGAGAATGCCCAGGTAAAGGGTTTCCTTCACTTCCGCGATGTCGTCCTTGATGAACAGGGAAAAGTCCGTGGAGACGCTGAGGCTGACGTCGGGGGGCAACAGCTTGCGCAGTTCTGGAATCCGCCGCTTCACTTCGTCGCAGACTTCGACGACGTTGGCGCCGATGGCCCGCATCACGCCCAGGCCGACGTTGGGCTGGCGATTGAACCGGGCAAAGGAGCGAAAATCTTCGAGTCCATCCTCGACGATGGCCACGTCGCCCAGCCGCACCAAGGCGGTTTCCTGAGTGATCAGGGGGATGCGTTCGAACTCCGCGACCGAGTCCGCCTCGCCCAAGGTGCGGACGTTCATGTCGCGCCGCATGCCTTCGATCACGCCGGCGGGCCGCTCCATGTGTTCGCGGCGCAGGGCCTGAAAGACATCCAGCGGATCCAGGCGGTGCTGATACAGTTGCTCGGCGTCCAGCCAGATGCGCATGCTGCGCCGCCGCAACCCGCCATAGAAAACGCCGCCGCAGCCGGGAATGGTTTCGACCGCGTTCTTCAATTTGTCATGGACAAGGCGATTGATCTCGGCAATGGGCCGCGGACCGTGCACGCTGAGCCAGATCACCGGGAATTTGTTGAAATTGACCTTGGACACGACGGGCGGATCGATGTCGGTCGGCAAACGCTGCGCGGCGGCGGCCACGGCGTTCTGCACATCCTGCATCGCCACGTTGATGTCGCGCGAGAGGTGGAAATAGACCGTGACGACGCTGACGCCTTCCAGGCTTTGCGATTGCAGATAATCCACGCCCTCGACGCCGGAGATGGCGTCCTCAATGACGTCGGTGACGTCGAACTCCATGGTCTCCGGGGCGGCGGCCTCGCGAAATGTAGTGACGTTGACCACCGGAAAATCGATTTCGGGGAACTGGCTGATTCCCATGTCCTGATAACCCAAGTAGCCAAACACGACCATCGCCGCCGACAGCATGACGGCGAAGACGGGGTTTTTCAGGCTGACGTCGGATAGGGTCATCAGGGTATCGAGGCCTGGAGGTCGCCTGGGCTCTTCCTTCGTTTATGTCATAGCGGTCGGTTGGATACAAGCCGCTGCTTGAACCTTAGGCGCTGCGCCGCGCCCTAGGGTTGCGCAACCGGCGTGGGATCGGAATCGGCTTCTTGTTTTACGATTGTCTCCTTGAATTGGATGGGCGTGCCATCTTCGAGGGCTTCCGCTCCCTGGTGGACAAACCAATCCCCCGGCCGCAGGGACTTTTGCGGGTCCAGTCCGCCGCGCACTTCGACCATGCCTTTGGCCCGATAGCCAAGGATGAGCACGCGCGCCTCGGCCACCCATTCGGTGTCGCCGCGGCGCGTCCGCCGCTCCACAGGGACGAAGACGACAAAGCCGCGTTCGGTGGGTCGAACCGCTTCCTCGGGAATGACGCAGGCGTCCGGGTTGGTCCTCAGGGGATAGCGGATCGTCGCGCTATAGCCGGGCTGCAGCCGGGTGCCATTGACCACCGAGGGCACTTCCGCCTTGCATTCGAACATGTGGGTTTCAGGGTTGGCCACGGTGCTCATGTAAAAAATGCGGCCGCTGAATTGGCGGTTCGGCAAGGCCCGCACGGTAAAATCCACGTCGCGGGCATCCATCATGCCCTCCATGACGGCGGATTGCGTGATCGCGGCGGGCATGCCGACCGATGGATCGATCATCGTGGTGCCGAAAATGAGGGTCAGGTTGGAGAGCACCAGCCGCTCGCGGCGCAGCAGCTTGGCGCGGACGGTCGCCGCCGCCGATTCGGGAACGTAGCCGACCAGGCGAAGCCGGCTGAGGTCCGCCAGCGTCGCGATCACCGTTTTTTCATCGACGTAACTGCCGGGGGTGATGAGCCGCTTGTTGATGCGGCCCATGTAGGGCGGTCGAACCTGCGAGCGGTTGAGGTAATGTTCGGCCAATTGCAAGGCGGCCTGGGCGGCGCGGAGCTCCGATTCCGCGACCCGCAGATTGAGCAAGGCCCGGGTGCGCTCTTCCTCGGAGGCGCCGCGGCGGGCTTCGCGCGTGCGCTCCGCGGCGTCTTGAGCCAGAGCCAACGCGGCTTGGGCCCGCTCCACGTTGGCCCCTGCTTGTTCCGCCGCCATCAGATAGCGCTTCTGGTCGACGCGGATCAGGATGGTGTCCGTGGTGACTTCGTCCCCCTCGCGGAAATTGACCTCATCGACAATGCCGGTCACGCCCGCGGCCAGTTGCGTTTCCGCCTCGGCTTCCAGAACACCGACGGTTTCGACGAAATACTCGAGGGCTTGCCGAGACGCCTGGGCCAAGGCAACGTTCCGCTTCAAGTTGACTTGCGAGGGTGGCTTGGCGGCGAGGCCGGGGGCAACCCCCTGGCTGGATCGTTGACAGCCGACCAATCCCATGAGGATGAAACCACTCAATAGGACAAGCCGATTCATTCCTGAAGGATGCATGTCTGGATCATCCGCGGGGAGGGTGAGTCGTCTTTGGCGTCAAGGTTTAGGATAATCGATGGCGAAAAGGTTGACTACCAATCCCTTGGCTGCTTAGTCCCTTTTCCGGTGCGGCATGGAGCGTAAAATTGAACCTTCCTTCATGAATCGCCCGTCAGGATTTTCCTCGCTCCTCATTGTCGACTCCGAGCGAGACAGCGTTCGATCATCCGCACGGTCATCTGCTCATGGCGGCGGCCCGAGGTCTCCAGCATGCGAGCCAAGCCCGCGCCGGGACCGTAGTCGGGATTGGGATTGATCTCCAAAATCCAAGGTTGCCCGGCATGGTCGACCCGCACGTCAATCCGGGCATAGTCCCGGCAGCCGACCAGGCGATAGGCTTGGAGGGCCAGTTCTTCAAGACGTTTCGCTAGGCCAGACTCCACCTCGGCGGGGCACTTCGGCAAGGCGGCCAAATCCTCCACCGAACCGGGCGCCCATTTGCTGGTGTAGGTCACGATCGGCCAACTGCCCGGCACGCCCCGGTCAAACACGATCTCCGCCAATGGGAGCACCGCCGGCTCCGGGTCATCGATCACGCCGACATTGAACTCCCGACCATCGATGAACGACTCGACCAGAAAGGGGGGACGATAGCGGTCCAGGAGATACCGCAGCCGCCGTTCGAGGGCGTCCGGCGTTTCCACCACGCTGCCATAGTCGATGCCCACGCTGGCATCCTCCGCCACGGGCTTGACGATGACGGGCCACGCCGCCGGCTGCTGGACGAGGGGAAGCGCACTCACCGCGAAACCGGGCGCCGTCGGCAGCCCCGCGCCGCGGAGCAGCGTTTTGCACAGCAGCTTGTCTCGTGCCAGGATCATGGCGGGCATGGGGCAACCCGTGAAGGGAATCCCCAGCCATTCCAACAAGCCCGCGGCATAGGCTTCCGTTTGTCCTTGGATGGCCAGCCCCTCGAAGAGGTTGAAGACAGCCTCCGGCTGAAACGCGCGCACGGCCGTTAGCAGTTCGAGTGGGTCTCGCCCCACGCCGCAAGGCTCCACGCGATAGCCCGCTTCGCGCAGCTCCTGGATGACCGTCTCCGCCGTCGCCAATACATCCCGCTCCGAAACGGCATCGGGATGATCGGCGGGCAAAGTGGGCGCGTTGTACAACACCATGACCCGCGCAGCCGGCACTGGAATCCTCCTCCAACCCATGGGATGGCGACCCTGTCCATGTTATAAACGAGACCAGGGTTATAAACGAGACCGGGCTTGATGGGATGCTCGGGTGTCCAGGAAAGTTCAATCCCGTCCGTACAAGCCGAAAATGATTGATCTGGCTGTGTGAAGCCAATGGAGAGAGCCGTCATGATGCCGATTCATCGGAGAACCTTTCTGCTTCAATCCATGGGTTTGATGGGCACGGCGGCATGGACGACCCAATCGGGCTGGCGATTGCCTGCCGCCGCGTTCGGCACGGAGCCGATCCACCCCGGCGTTGATCAATCGGTCACGGCCAAGCTTCTGTGGCAAGTTGAGTTGAAAAGCCCCTGCTATGGCGGCGCCTCGCTGGGCGCCCTGAACGGCGAATCGGCCCTGGTGTTTGGGACCTATTACAACGATGAGCATCTCTATGCCCTCCGAGCGCGGGATGGGCAATTGCTGTGGAAATTCAAATCGGACGCTGGCCCCTTCGACGCCTCGGTCGCCATTCATGATCTGGACGGCGATGGCGCGGCGGAAGTGCTCGCTGCGGACTCCTCCAGCGGCACCCTGTTTTGCCTGGATGGTTCGGGGCGTCCCAAGTGGACGCATCGACTTCCCAATTCCACGGACTCGCCACCAGCCTTGGCCGACGTCGATGGGGATGGGCGATTGGAAATCGTCGTCGGCGTCATGGCGATGCAAGACAAGCACGGGCGGGTGTTGTCCCTCGACCCGGCCACGCGCCAGGAAAAATGGATTGTCAAGGTGCCGGGGCACGTGCAGTCAGAGCCGGCCCTGGTAAATCTCGGCCATGGCCGCTTGGACGTCATCGTCACGACTTGGCGCGGCGACAAGAAGGTCCGCGCCTTGAGCGGCATGGATGGCCAGGAGTTGTGGTCGCATGAGATGAAAGGCGATATGTACCATGGCATCACGGCGGTAGAGCGGGATGGCCTGAAAATCCTGGCCCATTCCATCGCCGGGGACGTGGCATTGCTTGATGCGGCGGGTCAACCCTTGTGGCAGAAACAGCCCGGTGGCTATCTCTTCGCCCCCGCGGCGGCGGCCGATCTGGATGGCGATGGCGTGCCGGAGTTCATCGTCTGCGGCGACCGCGTGATCGTGTTCCGGCTCGATGGCGAGGTGCTTTGGCAATCGAACCGTTGGCAAAGCATCGCTCGGGGCGCCGCCGTGGCCTGGCTGGACGGCAAGCCTTGCGTCTGCGTGGGGTCCAAGGATCGCCTCTTCCGCGTTCTCGACGGCGGCACCGGCAAGGTACGGCTGCAATACGACGCGACCATTCAGAAGCACGTCTATGAGGGGATCGACTCCGCGCCCGTCGTGGCGGATTTCGACGAAGATGGCGCGTTGGAGGCCTTCTTTGTCTGCGGCAAGGGAACATCCGATGCCACGAAACCGCAAAACTTCGGCCGCGCCATGGCGGTCAAGTTGGGCAAGGGCACCGGCGCCTGGCCCATGTTCCGCGGCAACCTGCGACGCACCGGGATGGTCTGACGCAGGGTTTACAGGGCGATGCAAGATCACATCGCTTAATAACACGGAATCTTGTCAACACATCACAGCCGCCTAGGCTTTCTTGAGAGACTTTGAAAGACCTGCCTTCCCCCGACCCGCCCTGATAAGGAGCCCATCCATGCAACGGTTGTTTTGTATCACGATGCTGCTGCTCGTGCCGACGTGGGCATGGAGTCTGCAGGATAAAAGCGTTAAGCCCGGCATCAACGACCCATTCCGCGACCCGGACGTCAAGCGGTTCGAAAGCACGTTCGAGGGGGAGAGCCGGGAGATTTTCGTCCATCGGGAAAAAATCCTCGCCGCCTGCCAGCTCAAGCCGGGGATGATCGTCGCCGACATCGGCGCGGGGACGGGGTTGTTTACGCGCCTCATGGCCAAGCAGGTCGGGACCCAGGGCCAGGTGTTCGCGGTCGAAATTTCGACGAAGTTTTTGGAGCACATTCAAAAGACGAGCCGGGAAGCGGGATTGAAGAATGTCACACCCACTTTGTGCAACATGGATGCGGTCGACCTACCCCCCGAGTCGATCGACGTGGCGTTTGTATGCGACACCTATCACCACTTCGAATTTCCCTTCCGCACGCTGGATTCGATTCATCGCGCCCTCAAGCCCGGCGGCCGGCTGATCATCATCGACTTCATCCGCATCCCGGGCAAGAGCCGCGAGTGGATCCTGGGGCACGTCCGCGCCGGCCAGGAGGTCGTGGAAAAGGAGATCGCCTCGGTCGGCTTCAAGAAGATCGATGAGATCAAGGACCTGCTGGAAGAGAATTACATGATCGTGTTCACGAAACCCGCTGCATCGCAGTAGCTGCCTGAGAACGTTCGCCTAATCCGCGCCTAGCGACGCTCGTTTGAGTCTTCACTCGGCCCTTCCTGTTGCTGCACGCCACGCCTATTGGTTCAACCCCTTCTTGGGAGATTGGCTTGTCCAACCCGGCAAACCCATCATCGACAGGCGCCGCACAAGCCGCTGGCGAACTGCCGCCGCGCAAGTTCGGTTTTTGGGTGGGCCAGTTCGTCGTCGTGGCGAGCATGGTCGGGGCGGGCATTCTGACCACGTCCGGCTTCACGCTTCGGGAAACGGGCAATCCCGGAGCCTTGCTGCTGCTCTGGCTCCTGGGCGGCGGCATGGCCTTGGCCGGGGCCTTGACCGTGGCGGAAATGGCGGTCTCCCTGCCCCGATCCGGAGGCGATTATTTATTCATCCGGGAAGCCTATGGCCGCCACGTGGGGTTCGCCGCGGGGGTGGCCACCTTCGTGGTGGGTTTCGCTGGCCCCACGGCCGTGGTGGCCTTGTTGGCCATGAATTATCTGCTGGGTCCTGCCCAAAGTTTCTTGCACCGTCTGCTTCCTGATTGGCTTCACGGCCGCGTCGTCCCACTGGGCGCCAGTCTGTTGTTGCTGGGCGTGACGACGGCTCATTGCCTGGGGCATCGGCAAAGCGGCGGCTTTCAAATCGGCGTCACAGTGGTCAAGCTCACCGTTCTGCTCGGGTTGGCGATCCTGGGTTTGCTCGTCGGGCAAGGGGATTGGTCGCACCTGACCATGCACTGGCCCCGTTCGGGAGAGTGGCCAGCCCTGGCCACCGGGCTGATCTATGTGGGATATGCCTACTCCGGTTGGAATGGTTCCGCCTATCTGGCGGGTGAAATCCGCGAGCCAAGCCGGCTCCTGCCGCTGACCTTGATCGGCGGCACCTTGTGTGTGACCGCGCTGTATCTCTTGCTCAACCTGGCCTACATTTACGCCCTGGATCCGAGGGAAATGATGACCCTGTCGCCGGGCCAGGTGGAAAAGGTGGCGGAATTGGCGACGGCGCGCTTATTTGGACAGGGCACGGCCAACGTCATCGGCGTCATGCTGGGTTTGAGTCTGATCGCTTCCGTCAGCGCCTACATGCTCATCGGACCGCGGGTGGCCTATGCGATGGGGGCCGATCGCGTCATGCCAGCCTGGCTGGGCCGACTGCATCGCCAGCGGCAGGTGCCGGTCGCGGCCACGATCGCTCAAGGCGGGCTGGCCATGGTTCTGATCTGGTCGGGATCCTTCCTGCAGATTTTAGATTTCACCTCGGTGGGACTGGCGGCGGTTTCGGGCCTGCTCGTGGCCAGCGTGTTTCCCCTGCGGAGGCGGAAGGAACTGTCTCGTCCTTTTGCGATGCCGCTGTATCCCTGGCCGCCGCTGCTTTATCTGGGCTTGGTGGGCTGGACCATCATCGAGCAGTTGCTGCAACCCAGCCGGCGGTTGCCCGCGCTGCTGAGCCTGGCCGTGCTGGTGCTGAGCATACCCCTGGCACGGATCATGGGTGTCAAATCGGTCAACAGGCAAAATTCGATCTAGTCTGGTGAATGAACGATCCAACGCATCTCAGTTAATCCTTCACCGATGGCAATACGATGTTCAAATGCGGGGAGCATTGTGCACCAAGTCTTTGCCGTTTTTCTTCTCGACTGACGACAGACCCTAGCAGCCCGACCGCTTCTCCCAGCAGGGCCGTCATCCATAACAGCGTGGCCAGGGGCAGGATGCCCCAACTATGCACAACGTGGGCAATGGGGAACCATCCCGCCATGCCTGAGAGCAGATGCAGCCCATAACTCGCCATCACCAGCCCGCTCCATGAGGTTCGCCGGGAGAGCGTGCTCGCCAGGAGGTCGGCCGCCAACGCTACGCAGACGAGGTGATAGGTTGCCGATTCCGTCGCGGGGCCGAACAGCAGCATCCAGCCGATGGCCAGGGAGCCGACGAGCATGATGGCGCGCGGCTCGGCACGATGGCGCCGCAAAGCCAGCGTCAGCCCGGCGAGCAGCAGCGCCGTGCCCATTTGCACCACGCGGTAAGCCGTCAGACTGAGGGGCAGTTCGAACCGCCGGATGAGCAGCCAGACGTCGCGATTGCCCTCAAGCAGCGAGTGAGTCATCCGCGTATCCTGGAAGCTGTAATGCAGAAAGGTTTGATATTGCTCGACCACATAGCTGGGATGTTGCATGAGAAAAGGCAATAGCACGCCCGCGGCCATGGCCAACAACCATCGCCCCAGCAAGGCGCGTGGAAAAAACAGAATGAGCAGCAAGGCCAAGGCGATGGGGTAAATCTTGAGGAAGGCCGCCCCGGCTAAGCATAGGGCCGCCAGGTTCCATCGCTGCACATGGACCGCCGCCAGGGCGGTCAGGATCATGGCCAGGAGCAGCGGATTGCTTTGGCCGTTGTTCAAATTGCTGACGGCCAAGGGCAAGAGACACAGCCCCAGCCAGGCCAGGTTGAGATGCGGACACCAGGGTTGAATCACGCGGCGATGAAAGAAAACCGTGGCGGCGAGCAAGGCGGCATAGTTGATCCACCGCCAGAGCACGCTGCCCAAAGGCTCCGGAAGCATGGCCATCGGGCTCATCACCGCCGCGGACAACGGCGTGTAGCGAAAGAGAAATTGCGGGTCGTTATAGGGCGATTGCCCTTCCAACCAGGCTCGACCGCTATGGGCAAAAACCGGGTAGACGTTGCCTTTTTGATGCGGCGACCACATCACTCGCGCGCTGATGATCAACATCACCACGAGGGAAAGACCCAGCACGCTCCGCTCGGTAACCAGGGACATGAGTTTGGCAAATGACATTTGCTTAGGCGGCATGCTTTCTTCCCTTCGACAGAAGATTCCAATCTTCCTGATGCACGATGCGCAGCCCCGCCCGCTGGCAGGCCAGGCGAAAAGCGGGGTCTTGCAACCAGCGGAGTTCCATGGGGCGATGCGGGTCAAACGCCAAAGGATCGGAAACATCCCGTCCGGCCAGGGTCGGATCGGGATAGCCAGGGTGGCACATCAGTTCAATCCATTGCCCTTCGGCGTGGTGCAACCAGCGCGTGAAAAAATCGAACTTCTTGACCCAGGATGAACAGGCCAGGCCGATGAAGTTGTCATTCCCGGGGAAGCCCCTGCGGCGACAGAGATGACCGAAACGCTGCCCCAATACGTGCAGCAGGGTTCGCTTCACCCGAGCGCCTCGAACGTTGAGCCATTGCCGCCAAGGTTCGCCGAGGCGGCGAACGTAGGGCCGAGGAGTCGCTGATCGGTCCAACAGGTCAAGTATGATCCGCCCCATGGGCGGGAAAAGCTGAATGTGATGATGCCCCGCTGCGATTTGGGGAGCTTGGCCGGTGAGTTCGATGAAGCGCTGCCTTTGAGCCTCCAATTCGGCCTGTAATTCGCAAGGATTGAATTGCCCCAGGCACCAACGCTTCAGAAAACCCTTAAGGCTTGGGAAGCATCCATCGGTTTCGACCAGGCTCGGCACGCATGCCGCGGGCAGAAGCGGACGATCCAACGTCAAACACGGATGCCACCCCAGCAGCATGGGTCGCCCCGCCGCATGCCAGCATTGGGCCGCGGCCTCGGCATACGGGGAATTGACTTGAAACAAGGCGGCCGAGATCAAACCCTCCTGGGCCAAGGCCGCGATGCCTTCGGAAGTGGCCGGTCCCATGCCGTAATCATCAGCCACGATGAACAACGCTCGCGGAGAGATCACGATGCCATCCGCCTTTTCTTGGTGGGGAAGGCGGGATGCCAACTCATACGCAACTCCTCCGCATCCGTGCTGTACGAGATCGCTCTGGGCCGATGCGCCGCCTCTTCTTCCCGCAGCCACCGCCGCCGCATGGCCCATAAGTCGGCGAGCATGCCCAGCGTGGTCCGCCAATGCGTGGTCGTGGCCCGCGATGTCCATTGAACGCAGACGGGAACCTCCAAGATCGGCCAGCCCCGTTGTTGACCGAGAAAGAGCAATTCACAGTCAAAAGCAAAACCGTTGCACTGCAAACGCGGCACCACGTCCAAGACCGCGCGCGCGCTCATGCCCTTGAGTCCCGCCTGAGTGTCGGTGTGTGGAATGGGCAAGAGCCGATGCACGATCCAGATGAAAACCCGGCCCTGCAACTCGCGCCATTTCAGATATCGTTTTAATTGCGGGGTGTGCTTCAGTTGACTCCTTGGGTGCGTCCTGGAAGCAATCACCATGGGATGCCCCCGCCGCAACGCCTCGGCGACCCGCAAAATCTGATCGAAATCATACGCCAGATCGATGTCCGTAAAGATGCGAAAGCGGCCCGTGGCGGCCAACAGGCCCAGGCGGACCGCCTTGCCCTTGCCTTGATTGGTTTGCAAATGCAAGACCCGCACCATGGGATGCTGAAGGGCGAAATCATCCATCCGCGCACTGGAACCGTCAAAGCTGCCATCGTTCACGAGCAGCACTTCCCAGCCGCGGCCTTCATGAGAAAGGAAGCCCGCCAATTGGGACAGACTCGACTCCAAGACCTGCCCGGGATTGTAAACGGGGAGGACCAGGCTGAAGTCGGGAGGCGGGGTAGTCACCTTCACCATGAGGAATCCATTCCTTGAAGACGACGCGTTGCTTCGTGGCGAAAAGAACGGCGACATTTTATACCAGGGCCGCCGTCTTCCTGGTCAGGACGTCTCAGCCGGCCATCCTCTGCGGCAAGCCGGGATGTTCCATCTCCCAGCGATTGCGATCCAAGTAAGGGGCAAAAGGCCCGCGTCCGGTGAAACAGCTTGCCAGATGGAAGCACCAGCGCCGCGACCATGAGATCGGTTCATGAGCCAAGCGATTCATGGCGGCGCGATAGGCCTCCAACTGCTGGGCTGCAATCGCGGGATACTCTGAACCGAAGGCCAAACACCACACGCTCGAGGGCCGCTTCTTGGCCCCATGCCAGCCGATCACGCGCCGCGGCATGTCCGAGAACAGCACATCCAAGGCCGCCGGCGTGAACCGCCAATAGTCGCTGGGATGCTGATGGATGCGGAAATAAAAGGGGCATGACACCACCATCGCTCCATCGGGCCGCAGCACCCGGCGAAACTGTTCCAGGGCTTTCCAAAAATGGGGCACATGTTCCAGCGTGCTGAGGGCCAGGATCGTGCCGACGGATCGATCCGCCAGGGGCATCCGCTCGGCATCCGCCACCAGGTCCACGCCCGGGCCGGCCCGCATGTCCAGCCCCACGAAGCGCTGTCGCGGAAAGAGCGCGCGCACGTTCACCAGGTCATCCACCTGATACGAGCCCACTTCCACGATGGGATCAGGCAGGGTGAACGTCTGAGCAACGGCTTGGATCATGCCATGCAAGAATCGGTTCATCGCTTCTCATTGTCTTTCGTGATTGCAGCAAACACCGCAGGTCGATCCAGGGGCGACTTTAGCGGATGCTAGAAAAGATGTGGAAACCTGTCAATCGCAGGCTCGGACGCGTTTGCCTGATCGATCTGCCTGATCAGCTTTCGCAGGCCCATTTCACATGTTTTATATGGGGTGGTCAATCAACGATGGGTGTCAGCACGCGGCACAACTGCAAATGCTGCTCGACCGTCAAAGCCTCGGCCCGCGTTTGCGGATCGAAACCATGCTGGACCAGGATCTGGTCCAATTCTGGCTTGGACCAGCGATCGGCAACCCAAGGATGAGGCAGCAACGCCCCGCGCAGATTCTTCCTGCGATGCAAGTAAAGGTGATGGAGAAACTCATGCCAGGCTGCGCGATCGCCAACCTGCTGCCGCTTCGCCGCACTGGGCTGTATCAGCACGATGCCGGATGAGACTTTGGGCCGAGGCCAAAAGACCGATGGGGGAAGCTGCCTCAAGATCGTCACCTCGGCCAGGCTTTGCACGAACACCGCCAGCGAACCGTAATCCGGCGTCGAGGGTTTTCCGGCCAGTCGTTCGGCAAGCTCCCACTGCACGGTGACGACCATCCGTTCGATGGGCAAATCGGTGAGGAGCAGATTGGCGATGAGCGGGGTGGCGATGACGTACGGCAGGTTGGCCACCAGCTTCATGCGCTGGAAGGAGCCGCGCCGCCAGCCTTCTTCCAGCGTGGCGATCAGTTCGGGGTGCAGCCGATGCTTGCTTTTCAGGGCGTCGATCTGCAAGATGCGGACGTTCGGCAAATGGGCCGTGAAATCGCGCGCCAGCGCCGCCATCCCAGGATCGATTTCGATGCCCAGAACGGCTCCCGCCTGTTCACCCAATTTCACGGTCATGCTGCCGGTCCCGCTGCCGACTTCGAGGATAAGGTCCGCGGTCGAAATCTCCGCGGACTTGAGCAGAAACTCCATGAGGTTGAGGTCGATCAGGAAACATTGTCCCAGCTTGCTATTGGGGCGCAGCCCGCGCGCCTCGAGCAAACTTTGCAGATAACTCAACGTCTGCCGGGGTGATGCCGCCCCCGCCGCGGCGGGTCGGCCCTTGAAGCTTGGCGTGGGTTGGGTCATGAAGCGGGTCTCGCGGAGGTCGGGTTGCCGAGCAGTTTTTCGACGTATTTGGCCAAGAGGTCCACTTCCAGATTGACGGCTTGTCCGGGCTGCAGCCGGCCCAAGGTCGTCACGGACAAGGTGTGCGGGATGAGGGCGACGCTGAACCGGGTCGGCCCCACGTCGACGAGCGTCAAGCTGACGCCATCGATGGCAATGGATCCCTTCGGAATCATGTACCGCGTCAACTCGCCGGGGGCTTCGAAGAAATACATCCACCAATCCCCATCCGGCCGCTGTTCCACAAACCGGCCCATGCCGTCCACGTGTCCCTGCACCCAATGACCGCCCAGGCGATCGCCGAGTTTCAGCGCCCGTTCCAGGTTGATGAATTGCCGGGGTTCGACGAGGCCCAGATTAGAGCGGCGGAGGGTTTCGGGAGCGAGTTGAAACGCCAGGGCTGATGATGTTTGCGCGATCACCGTCAAACAGACGCCGTTGACCGCGATGCTCTCGCCGACGTGCACGGGGTCGGACCCAAAGGGCGTCGTCAGCCACAAGCGGCGACCGTCGCCCTCCGGCTCAAGCCGTTCCACTTGCCCCATGCCTTCGACCAACCCAGTGAACATGATCGTGACTTTCAATGTAAGCGCGACTCACGTCCAGCGGGAAGACGGCGACAAGGCCCTCCTCGGCTAACACGGAACGCCGCAGCGCTCATTTTATGGGAGTGGAGGGGTTTTCCACGACCTCGGCGGGCGCCGACCAAACGCCCCTTGTGATCCGACGCCAGGCCAGCTTGATCGGGCCCGAGAGTGCATAACCCCAAAAGGCCAGCACCAGGACCAAAACGTGGAACAGATAAATGCCAAACAGAAAGAGGACGATCTGAATCACGCGGTTGAAATGCTGCCGGCGCCGCAGCACGCGGTTGGCCAGGTGCGGGTAGGGCACCCGCGAGACCATGAGCAGGGCCACGATCATGCCCGCCAGGGGAGCGATCGTGGGGATGACGTGCTCGATGAAAAACTCGGGAACCCAGCGAATGTCGGTGTAGTTGTAATAGAGCATCATCATCGCGGCGATGCAGCCGGCGGCGGCGGGCGAGGGCAAGCCGCTAAAGACGGTGTGGGATTTTTCCTCGAGCGTTGATTGAATGTTGAACCGGGCCAGCCGCAACACCGCACAGCACATGTACAGCATCGCCACGACCAGATACAGGTCCCGCATCAGGCGATGATCGACGTTGCCCCCCAGCTTGATCAACAGGAAGCCGGGCACCACGCCGAAGCTGATCGCATCGCACAAGCTGTCGAGTTCCGCGCCAAACTGGCTGGCGGCCTTGGTCCGCCGCGCCAGATAGCCATCCAGCACGTCGAAGATCATCGCGAGGAAAATGAGACAACCGCTGATGAAGAAGGATTGCTTCGGCTCGAAATACGCCGCTGCGACGCTGATGTGCGTGGCAAAGACCAGGGCCGACATGCCGCAGATGGCATTGCCCAGGGTGCATAAGGTTGGCAGGATGGCTACTTTGCGCACTTCGAATCTCGTCCTTTGGCCCTGATCTTTCACGTTGCTTGTCTATCCTTCGAACGTTTGCCCGTGATTGAACATCGTGAGCGGCAACATTTCTTAAAAGTATACCATATCGGACCAAGGTCGCCAGGAGGCACTTTCCACAATCATCCCCTCCCTGGATTTCATTCGTTCCTGTGTGGGCTTCATCGCAAGATTGTGAACGTGCTGGAGGGATTTTCCTTCGCTGCACCCCTTAGGGTTCCATAATAGCCATGGGAAGTCCCAGGGAAGCTGCAATTCCTCATTCGCAAAGGGTGCTGGATGCATTCACTCGCGCTGCACATCGGTCCACATCACGCCGAATGGCACATTCCCGCTGATCGCTGGGTCCCCGCGGCGCCCCCTTTTGCGGGCAAGGTTCCCCTCGAACCCGTGGCCGATCATGTTCGGCAAGTCATCGAGCAGCCGATCGACTTCCCCGCCTTTCGCAAGGCTTTAACGCCGGACGACCTGGTCGTTATCGTCGTGCCGCCGCGGCTCAATCAGTTGGCCGCCATTTTGGAGCCGCTGGTCGACCACATTCATTCCGCCCAGGTTCCGCATGAAAAGATCGTGCTGCTCGAGCCGCCCCTCGACGAAGGCAACCCGCGAAGTTGGCGGACCACGCTGCCTGCTTCTTTGATGGCATGCCCCATGGTCACGCACGATCCCAAGAATCGTTCCAAATTGGCCTTTCTCAGCAGCACGGACGCCGGGAAACCCATCTATCTCAATCGGCTGCTGTTGGATGCGGGGCAGGTTTTTGTCATTGGTCAGATAGGCTACGATCCCATTTTTGGTTTTCGCGGCGGTTTCGACCAAATCTACCCGATTTTCAGCCACGAACAAGCCTGGCAGGATCATCAGAAAAAGCTCTCCCCGTCGCAGATCGGCCACATCCATAATCAAGCGGCGCGAGAAGCCGAGGAGGTTGGCAAATACTTGGGCTTCCCGCTGTTTCTGCAAGTCTTCGAAGGCGCGGGCGATGCCATCTGGGCCGTTCGGGCGGGTCTGTGCGACAACCTCCATGATGACTCCTGCCAGCAATGGCGCGAGGCCGCCCATGTGGACGTGCAGCGCCCCGCCGACCTCGTCATCGCCACGCTGACGCAACAGGCGGAGCAGCAAAGTTATCATGAAATCGCCGCCGCTTTTTTCAATGCCGCCCGGGCCGTGAAGACGGAGGGCAAGATCGTTGTCCTAAGTCAAGCGCATGGCGCGATGACGCCTGGCCTGTCTTACTTGGATCAACAGGCTCAAACGATCCAAGGGCTGGCCCAGGCCAGGCAGGATCGCGTCCGCGATTTGGTCCCCCTCTGGCAGATCGCCTCGGCTTCGGAGCAGGGGCATTTGTTTTTATTCAGCCAATATCCGGCTGTTGAGGGTCAGGAAGGAATCGTGACCCCTTTAACTTCGTTGAATCAAGTTCAACGCCTCATCGAACAGGCTGACAGTGTTCTCTATCTGCCGGAGGCTCAACGCAGCCTGGTGACGATGAAGGGAAATGCGTGATGGAGCAGCCTTTGCTGATAAGGAC
>JAANMY010000126.1_pt1:0-57500 | contig 101642 bp, 83 predicted proteins | sample 7279691 | NCBI WGS metagenome assembly JAANMY01 (sample SAMN14094543, study PRJNA606508) | bioreactor metagenome | isolation source: A lab-scale SPAN reactor treating ammonium-rich wastewater day 388 | place: Ireland: Galway | collected 2018-02-07 | reverse complement strand
CCAGGTCCGACTGCGGCTGTTCGTGGTCGAGGAAGCGGTTCGCTACGTCGGCAGCAACCAGCTTCGCTTTCATCACCACGTCGTCCGCGCCATGCCCGGCGGCGCTCAAGGAGAAGTGGTGAAGGACAAGAGTCTCAAGCACTCGGCCAAGCTGGACCTGAACCAACTGCGGCACAAGCTCAACCAATATCTGGATGACTACGCCGCGAACACCCGGCCCTTCCCCAGCGACGCCCGGCCTCTCGACTTCAACCACCTGAAGGTCATCGCCATCGTCCAGCACGACGGCACCAAGGAGATCCTGCAAGCGGCTTATTTGCCGATCCAAGGTCAGTCGAAGAAGGCGGATCATTGATCCCTGCCCGGGGTCGCCGCATCCTCCCACACCATGGCCGATCCTTCGGGGTCGGCTTTTTTCTTGATGGATCACGGTCTGGCCATCGGGGATCATCAGGCGCAACTTGCGCTTGGGACCGAACCCAGGGGTTTTCGCTTCGCTTGCCCGGGACATGGTTTACAATGATCCGCGGACTTGCCCGGTGGCTTTTTTCTTTCGTTTGGAGATGGTTTCATGTGGGGTCGACGATGGCTTGGCGTTTTCGGGATCAGTATCACGGCGCTGATCGGGGCAGCGTTGTGGGATCAGGGGCATGCGCAGGCGCAGGAGCCGCCGCCCCCGCCCCGGTACGCCGCCCGCGAGCATTACACCAAGCGCGAGGTGCAGATACCGATGCGCGACGGCGTCAAGCTGCACACGGTGATCTACGAACCCAAGGACACAAGCCAAAAGTATCCGTTCCTTATGATCCGCACGCCCTACAGCGCGGGGCCGTACGGCGAGACGGCGTTTCGAACCAATCTCGGCCCGAGCGAACAGCTCATGAAGGATGGCTACATCTTTGTCTACCAGGATGTGCGCGGCTGCTATAAATCCGAAGGGACCTTTCTGCACATGACCCCGCATCGCCGAGAGAAGAAGAGCTCGCGCGACGTGGATGAAAGCAGCGACACGCATGACAGCATCGACTGGCTGCTGCAAAATGTTTCGAACCACAACGGCCGCGTGGGGATGTGGGGCATTTCCTATCCTGGTTTTTACGCCGCCGCCAGCATGATCGACGCCCATGCCGCCTTGAAGGCGGTGTCGCCGCAGGCGCCTATCGCGGATTGGTTCTTCGACGACTTTTTCCATCACGGCGCCTTTTTCCTGCCCCATGCCTTCAACTTTTTCGCGCGCTACAGCGGCGCGCGCACCGATCCGCCATCGAGTCCGCCCGCGGGCTTCCGTTCGGGAACGCCCGATGGCTATCAGTTTTTCCTCGACCTGGGGCCGCTGAGCAACGTGAACGAACGCCATTTCAAGGGCAAAGTCGGCATGTGGAACGATTTCATCGCCCATCCGAACTACGACGACTATTGGCAAAAACGCAACCTGTTGCCCCATTTGCACAAGGTGGCCCCCGCGGTCATGACCGTGGGCGGCTGGTACGACGCCGAGGACCTTTACGGTCCGCTGAAAATCTACCGCTCGATCGAGCAGAAAAACCCCGCCGTCACCAATGTCCTCGTCATGGGCCCCTGGCGGCACGGCGGGTGGGCGCGCGGCGATGGCCAGCGTTTGGGCAACGTCAGCTTCGGCAGCAAGACGTCCGAGTACTATCGGGCCAACATCGAGCGCCCCTTCTTTCAGCGCTATCTCAAGGAGGAAGGGAATTTCACGCCGCCGGAAGCCAATGTGTTCGAGACCGGGGCCAACCGCTGGCGAACCTTCGACGCCTGGCCGCCGAGGGAAAGCCGGCCGCAAGTCTGGTACGTCCATGCCAGTCAGCAATTGACCACGGACAAACCCAAGGACGCCGCCCCGGCGTTTGATGAATTCATCAGCGATCCCAAGAAGCCGGTCCCTTACACCGAGGAAATCACCATGGGCATGTCGGTCAATTACATGACCGATGATCAACGCTTCGCCGGCCGGCGCCCCGACGTACTCGTTTATCAGACGCCTGAGTTGACCGAAGCGATGACCTTCGCCGGGCCCATGAAGGCTAAGCTATGGGTGTCGACGTCGGAAACGGATGCGGATTGGGTGGTCAAGGTCATCGACGTCTTCCCCGGTTCGACGCCCAATGTGGCGGACATCCCGCGGCCGCAGGGCCATTATCAGATGATGGTGCGCAGCGAGGTGATCCGGGGCCGTTTCCGCAAGAGCTACAGCCAACCGGAGCCGTTCAAGCCCAACGAACCGACGCTGGTGGAGCTGGAATTGCAGGATATCCTGCACACGTTCAAGAAGGGGCACCGCTTCATGGTGCAGATTCAGAGCACCTGGTTCCCCCTGGTCGATCGCAATCCACAAAAATTCGTGCCCAACATTTTCCTGGCCCAAGAAGCGGATTTCGTCTCCGCCCGGCATCGCGTGCATCGAAGCACCGCTCATCCTACGAACATCGAGGTGGGCCTTATCCCCACGATGAAATTGGATTGAGGCAGGCATGGCCAAACAAAAACCCGAGGTCGCATCTCATGCGGCCTCGGGCGGTTCGTAGAGGCGGGGTTCAGCCTCCCAATCGTGGTATTAATCCTTGTCGATTTTCACGTCCACTTTCACGTTCTTGGGGTTGAGCCGCTTCTCGATGAGTTTGCCGTTTTCATCCGACAAGCGAATGAGGACATCCTCGTAGAGGATGCGGCTGCCATCGCTGGGCTTAGGCGCAGCCGAGGTCGGCGGCTTGGTTTGGGGGACAATAAACAGTTCGATAACGCCTTCATTGACCTTGGGTTGGTCCTCTTTGGGCGCCATCACTGCTTTGATATGCATGGTTCGTTTTTCGCCACCTTCCGTGGATTGCACCGTGATCACCGTCGGTTTGCCGAAGACAACTCTCTCATCGCCGAGTTCGATCCAATCCGAGGTAATGAAAGCCTTAATCGGGCCCGTTGAGCCGCCGTCCGCATGAGTCGTGACAAGCCATTTGATCCTGTCATGCCCCTTGACCGCGGTTGCGCTTTGCTGGTTCATGATCACATTTCCCACGATTGTAATGGGTGCATCCTGGGCTTTGCGGTTGGCTGCCGCTGTGATCGAAACAGTTCCGCCCGGCTCCGTCGGGACGACTCTCACGGTGGGAACCATGTCGAGAAGCAAGACGCCTGATTCATCCTTGGTTTCGCGCAAACGCGTTTCCAACAGGATGGTCCCCTTGTCCTCCTGGTCCGCTTCGTCGAGTTCCTTCTTCAGTTCATTGATCAGTTTTTGAATGCGGGCTTGACGTTCTTTTTTCCGTTGGGCCTGTTCATCATCAGCCTTGGCCAGACCCGGAGCAATCGGCAAAAGGCACGCCGCCACGAGCAGGATGGCCAAGCGCATCGACCAGCTCAGCCGGCGGGGCAAGGAATTGGCTAGGATCATCTCAAATCGGCTCCTCAACACGTTGACCTGGCCAAACCCGCTTGCCGCCACGGGCAAGTGTCGTCGCGATTCGGCCAGAAAATCCACGGTTTCAAGCAGGGCCGAGGCATAAGAGCGGGACCGATCCGGATATTCACCCAGCACCCATGCGTCGCAGCATTGCTCCTCCGCGTGCTGCAACCGGTTGCGCGCTAACCAGGCACACGGGTGCCACCAGAACAATCCCAGCACCAGCGCTTCGAGCAGCCGGAACCAGTGGTCTTTTCTCTGTAAATGGGCCAACTCATGGGCCAGCAGGGCTTCGCGCTGTTCCGCCGTAAGCAGCGCCAAGAGAGGCCGGGGAATCAGCAACACCCGATAGCCGGGGACCACCCACAGCAGCGGCGGCAAGGGCTGATCCGTCAGGCGCATCTCGGGGATCCGCTGAACGCCGAGGCGCTCCCCAAGCCGCTGCAGTTCGCGTTGCTGATCCGGGTCCGCCAAGGGGGCCAGCCGCAGAAAACGCTGGAAGCGCACTGACCGGGTCAAGCACAAACCAAACCAGGCAAGCGAACCGCAACCCCACAAGCCAAGCAGCGCCGGCATGGCCCAGCCGCGCCAATGCTCCACGTCCAGCCAAGACAGCCAAAAAGCACCCTGCTCCGCCGCGGCGGACGGTTCCGCGCTTTCGCTGGCGATCGAGGGAACAATACCCAGGCTTTGCAGAGCGATCAGCCGCTCTTGCCGTTCATCAATCCGTTCCGGCTCGGTCCATGGCGGCACGGGCAAGTCCAGGATCGGCGGCGTGAGGAATTTCAGAAGCACCAATGCCCATAAACCGTGATGCACGTGCGGATTCTTGAACACCCGGCACAGCAGCAGCACGATGGGCACCATGAGCACCACGAACAGAGCGTTGGCCAGGAGGTTCAACATCAGCGTGGACCCGATCATTGGCCTTTCCCCCTGGGTTGGTCATCGTGCTTCTGAATCATTTCCCTCAAAGCGGCCCGATCCGCCTTGCTCAGCTTGCTGTTCTGCACCAAATGCATCAACAGCGGCGTGAGCGAACCATCGCACAACTTCTCGGCGACGGTGCGCAAATTTTGATCGACCAGGTCGGCCCGCGTCAGGATCGCCGCGAAGCGATGGGCCGGCGTCGAACGGTCGCGGCGAACGGCCGCCTTGGCCTCCAGCCGCTCGAGCAGTTTTTGCACCGTGGCGTATTCCGACGTCGAGCCTTTGGGGTAGATGCGCTCGGTGATGTGGCGAATGGTCGATGCCCCATCATCCCAGAGGACTTGGAGTACGGCCAGTTCGGCTTCCGTGATGTGCGTGGGATGATCAGCCATGGGAGCTTCCTTGATGCACCTGCGAAACTATGTCTCAGACACGCCGTCTTAGCCAAGAGTAAGACAACCTGACTGAGTTGTCAAGACCAATTATTCGAAATTCCCAGGAAGCGGTTCCATGGTTGACGCCGCAAGCCGGGGCCACTAGGATGGCGCTGTTCAATCCATGATTCACCCGGAAGAGGATCGAGGGAAGCAGCGTCCAGCGCTTTCTTGATCCCGCCTCGATGGCGATGGCGATCCCGCGGCAGGCCGGCGGCGGAAGCGGCCCCTGCTGGATCGAAGCCTTGGCGAGGATGACCCCCTTGGCGGCGCGCTTGTATCTCATCGATGCTCATTCGCTGATCTATCAGGTCTTTCACGCCGTTCCTCCCATGACCAGTCCCAAGGGGCAGCCCACGAACGCCGTTTTCGGCTTCGTCGGCGACGTGCTCCGGTTGTACGCCAAGCAGCCGGACTATCTGATTTGCGTCTTCGACCCGCCCGGCAAGACCTTTCGGGATGATCTGTACCCGGAATACAAGGCCCACCGCGAGCCGATGCCGGATGATTTGCGGCTGCAGCTTCCCCTGCTGCGGCAGGCGCTCGAGGCCATGCGCATTCCGATCATCGAAATTCCGGGGTTCGAAGCCGACGACGCCATCGCCACGATCGCCCGCGCGGCTGACCGCCAGGGGATCGAAGTGTTCATCTGCTCCTCAGACAAGGACCTCAGGCAGCTCATCACGAACCGGACCAAGCTTTACAACGTCCGCAAGGACCTGGTGATGGATGAGGCGGCCTTGCTTGCCGATTGGGGGGTGAAGCCGGATCAGGTGATCGACCTGCTGACGCTGACCGGCGACGCGGTGGACAACGTGCCCGGCGTGCCCGGCGTGGGGGTCAAGACGGCGGCCAAACTGCTAAACGAGCATGGCTCCTTGGAGCGACTCGCCGCGGCCTTGCCCGGATTGAAAAAAGGCAAACTCAAGGACAATCTGATCGCCCATCAGGAGCAATGGCCCAGGTCCAAGGAATTGGTGGCGCTGAAGGAGGACGTCCCCCTCGAGATGCGCTGGGAGGAATGGCGTCGAAAGCCGGTGGACGTGCCGGCCTTTCTTGCCGTCTGCCAGGAATGCGGCTTTCATCGCCATGCCCAGGAAGTGCGGCGCCTGGCTCAAGCGGAAGGATGGTCCGGAGCGGACGCGGCGGCTTCGACAGCTCCGGTGACGGGGTCAGCACGGTCACGGCCGCAGCGTCAGGAGGCCCCTTCACTCTTCGATGCTCCAACGCCGACCGAGGTGCCGCTGCAACCGCCAAGCTTGCCCGGCGATATGTGGCAAGCCCGTTATCAATTAGTGGACACACCGGCCAAGTTCAGCGCTTTTCTTACCCAGTTGCGGCAGCAGCGCCGGTTCGCCATCGATCTGGAAACGACCAGCCTCGACGCTCATCAGGCGGAGATCGTCGGGATCGCCATTTGTTGGCAAGCCGGGGAAGGTTATTACTTAGCCCTGCGCGGTCCAGAGGGACAACCGACGCTGCATCCCGAGGAGGCGCTCACAATGCTGCGACCGCTCCTCGAGGACCCGGCCATCGCCAAGGTCAACCAAAACATCAAGTATGACTGGATGGTCTTCAAGGCGGCGGGCGTCGATTTGCAAGGCGTGGCCGGCGACTCGATGATCGCCAGCTATTTGCTCAACGCCGGCGAACGGCAGCACAATCTCGACGATCTGTCGATCCGTTATCTGAATCATCAGCCGATCGCCATCGAAACCCTGATCGGCAAGGGCAAGACCGCGCGCCGCATGGACGAGGTGGACACCGCCCAGGTAGCGGAGTATGCCGCCGAGGATGCCGACGTGGCCTGGCGATTATGCGAACGCTTGGAGCCGGACTTGGCGGAGCAGCAGTTGACCGAGCTGTACCGCGAGGTGGAGATTCCACTCATTCGCGTTCTCGGCGAGATGGAGTGGCTCGGCATCCGCTTGGACGTGCCCCTTCTCCAACAGTTATCGCAAGAATTCGCGGAGCAGATCGAAAAACTGCAGGATCAAATCCATCACCTGGCCGGCCATCCCTTCAACATCGATTCACCCAAGCAACTGCGGACGGTGCTCTTCGAAGAGATGGGGTTGCCCAAGCAGCGGAAGACGGCGGTCAGCGGCGACGCCAGCACGGCCCAGGAAGTGCTCGAGGATTTGGCCGCCGCGGGCCATGAGTTGCCCCGCTTGATCATGGCCTACCGCCAATTGGTCAAGCTCAAGGGCACTTATGTCGATGCCCTGCCGGAAATGGTCAACCCGAAAACCGGCCGGCTCCACTGCTCCTTCAATCAAGCCGTGGCGGCGACGGGCCGGCTCAGTTGCAGCGACCCCAACTTGCAAAACATCCCCATGCGAACGGAGCAGGGACAGCAAATCCGCAAGGCGTTCATCCCTGGCGCTCCCGACCAGGTGCTGCTCATGGCGGATTATTCGCAGATCGAGCTGCGCGTCCTGGCGCATTGTTCGGAAGACGCCGCCTTGATCCAAGCCTTCGCGGAGGATCAAGACATTCACAACCTCGTAGCGGCGCAGATTTTCGGCGTGGCCGTGGACCAGGTGACCCCCGCCCAGCGGCGCATGGCCAAGACGGTGAATTTTGGGGTGATCTACGGCTTGTCGGCGTTCGGCCTGGCCAAGCGATTGGGGATGAGTCAAGAGGAAGCTGCCGCCTTTATTGACGCCTACTTTGCCCGCTATCCTGGGGTGGCCGATTTTCAGGAAAAGACGCTGGACGAAACCAGAGAAAAAGGATACGTTACTACCATCCTGGGACGCCGTCGTTCGATCCAAGGCGTCCGCCCGCGCTCATCGCATCGACATCGCAATCAACCAGAACGAGAAGCGCTGAATACGGTGATCCAAGGCTCGGCCGCGGATTTGATGAAAAAGGCCATGCTGCATGTCGAGCGGCGCTTGCGGCAGGAGCAACTGCCCGCCGCCATGTTGTTGCAGATTCATGATGAATTGGTCCTGGAAGTGCGTCAGGACGCGGCGGCAACAGTGGCCCGAATGGTGGAGCAAGAGATGCAAACGGCCCTTGCCCTCCGCGTTCCTTTAAAAGTGGATCTGGCGGCGGGCCCGAATTGGCTGGAAGGGTCGCCCCTTTAAGCCAAAGGAAAAGCCGCACATGGCTGCCCCTGCTTCCCGTTTGACCAAGAAACCGATCTTGGGTTTGGTAGGCGGGGTGGGCTGCGGCAAAAGCACCGTGGCGGGATTGCTGCGCGAACTGGGCGGCGGCGTTGTGGCGGGTGATCCCGCCGGCCATGAAGCCCTTCGGCAACCCGAACTCCGCGGGCAAGTGGTCGCACGCTGGGGACAAGGCCTTTTGAACGAAACCGGGGAAATCGATCGATCCAAGTTGGGGCGGATTGTTTTCGCCCAGCCCGAGGAGCGCCGCCATCTCGAGCAGATCGTGTTTCCCTGGATCAGGCAGCGGCTCCGCGAGGAATTGGAGCGGGTGGACGCGGAAACACCATCGCGCTTCATCGTCCTGGACGCCGCGGTGATGCTCGAGGCGGGATGGGATGCCGTGTGCGACCGCATCCTGTTCATCGACGTGCCCGAGGCGGTCCGCTGGCAGCGCGTCGCCCGGCAGCGTGATTGGTCCGCCGAGGAGGTTCGCGGCCGCGAAGCGGCCCAATGGTCTCTGGAGCAGAAGCGCGCCTTGGCCGACGCCGTCGTGGACAATGGCGGTTCCGAAGCCCAGACGCGAGCCCAACTCGAGCAGGTGCTGCAACGTTTCGATCAGGAAGGTTGGATCAAGGAACGGCCCAGCGGCTGACGATTCCGACCGATTTTCAGCGTCAACGGAAGATGACCCGGATAGAATGGTATCAACGCATAACTGGATTTCATCCCCTCATACGCCGCGGTGGTTCCCATCCATCGTGCCATCCGCTGCCGACCTGGCAGCCAACGCCGAGGTAGTCTGCATTCAAGTCTCACTTCGCCGTTGCCAAGGAGTGTCTCCCCATGCCAGAACCCCGAAGCCGTCGTGAAAGCACGCCTCGCCGAACGCCCCGCACGAGGCCCATTGCTCCTCCCCCCATGGACCTGGATGAAGAGCTGCGCGGCCCGGACGATGACCGCATCGAAAGCTTGCCGCCGGTAAAGCGGGAGCGTGAAGCCCCCACTCGCGGCCCTTTAGCGGAGCGGCCGCTGATGGACGACCTGGAGGAAGAGGCGCCGCCGCCCGCTCCGGAAGCCGACGCCGCCGGCCTGGAAGGGCCTGGCTCCGTTCGCAGCGGCGACGAACAGAATGGCCCCCCGGATGAAACCAATGCCCGCTACGAGGAAGTCAAGCGCGGCACCATGTACATCACTGAACTGCAGCAGATGACCATGCAGCAGCTTCTTAAGATCGCCAAGGAAGAGAACATCCAGGACGTCGCCGGGCTGAAGAAGCAGGACTTGATTTTCAAGATCCTCAAGGAGCGCACCAAGCAGAATGGCCTGATGTTCGGCGAAGGCACGCTGGAAATCCTGCCCGACGGGTTCGGCTTTCTGCGCAGCCCCGATTACAACTATCTCCCCTGCCCCGACGACATTTACATCTCGCCGAGCCAAATCCGCCGCTTCGGCCTGCGCACGGGCACGATCGTCGCCGGCCAGATTAGACCGCCCAAGGAGAACGAACGGTATTTCGCCCTGTTGCGGGTCGAGGCAATCAACTACGCCGACCCCGAACTGCTTCCGCAGAAGGTGGTCTTCGACGACTTGACGCCCTTGCACCCCAACAAGCGGCTCCGGCTCGAAACCGCCGCCGATGAGGTCAGCATGCGGGTGGTCGACCTGGTCGCTCCCATCGGCAAAGGGCAGCGCGGCCTCATCGTCGCTCCCCCCCGCACGGGCAAGACCGTCCTGTTGCAGAAAATCGCCAACAGCGTCCTCAAGAACCACCCGGAATGTTATGTCATCGTGCTGCTCATCGATGAACGGCCCGAGGAAGTGACCGACATGGAGCGGAGCGTCAAGGGCGTCCGCTGCGAGGTCGTCAGTTCGACGTTCGATGAGCCGCCCGCGCGGCACATCCAAATCTGCGAGATGGTCATCGAGAAGGCCAAGCGGCTCGTCGAATACGGCCAGGACGTGGTCATTCTGCTCGACTCGATCACCCGCATGGCCCGAGCCTACAACACCGAGGTTCCCCACTCCGGGAAAATCCTCACCGGCGGCGTCGATGCCAACGCCCTGCAAAAGCCGAAGCGCTTCTTCGGTGCGGCCCGCAACATCGAGGAGGGCGGCAGCCTCACCATCCTCGCCACCGCCCTCATCGACACCGGCAGCAAGATGGACGAGGTCATCTTCGAGGAGTTTAAGGGCACGGGCAACATGGAACTGCACCTCGACCGCCGGCTCGTCGACAAACGCGTTTGGCCGGCCATCGATGTCAACCGTTCCGGCACCCGCAAGGAAGAACTCCTGCTCGACGCCAACGAAATTCGCTTCATTACCATCCTGCGGAAGGTCCTCAGCGACATGAACCCCGTCGAGGCCATGGAGCTGCTCACCAACCGCATGGCCCGGACCAAATCCAACACGGAACTGATGCAGACGATGAACCTGGCCTAGTCGAGTTGATGGTCAAAGGGCTGCAGCGCCGCACGGGCGGCAGCCCTTTCCCCTCGCTTGACCTTGGCTGCGAGAAGACCACCGCATGAGCCTGCAAAAACCCGGACCGACGCCGCCGCCTCCGACCGGCACGGCCCGATTCGCCATCGTCGCCAGCCGCTTCAATCAAGCCATCGTGGATCGGCTGGTGGCTGGGGCGGAGACAGCCTTCCAAGAAGCGGGGCTGCATCCGGAGCAACATGCCACCTTCTGGGTCCCCGGCGCCTTCGAACTGCCCCTGGCCGCGCAATGGCTGGCCAACACCGGGCGCTGGGACGCCATCTTGTGCCTGGGCTGCGTCATCCGTGGCGACACGGATCATTACGACTACGTCTGCGATGCCGCCACCCGGGGCATTCTGCAGGTGAGTCTGGCCGCACAATTGCCCGTCCTCTTTGGCGTGCTCACCTGCGACAACGAACAACAAGCCCTCGACCGCGCGGGCGGGACGCATGGCAACAAGGGAGCCGACGCTGCCCAGGCCGCCTTGGCGATGGTCCGCCTCCGCCAGCAACTCGCCGCCCCCGACGGCCCCGCCGATCCATACAATGAAAAGGGATGACCGTTTCGCGGTCGTTTGGGCCTGATGTTAATTCCTTGTGTGAGCGCCATGGTCAGACGATCCCGCGGCCGTGAAGTCGTGCTGCAACTGCTCTACCAGTCCGATCAAAACCCCGGCTTCTCCAACGATGATGCCTTGCAGTTCCTCAAGCGGCGGCTGCAGAATCCCGACCTGGAAGCCTGGGCGGGCGATCTGTATTGGGGCACGATGAAGCATCGCGCTCAGATCGATCAAATGCTCGCCGAGGTGGCCGAGAATTGGAGCGTCGCCCGCATGGCCGTGGTCGATCGCAATATTCTCCGGCTGGCCGCCTTCGAATTGCTGCATCAAGCCGAAACCCCCGCCAAGGTCGTCATCGATGAGGCCGTGGAACTGGCCAAGCGCTATGGCAGCGTCGATTCCTCGGCCTTCGTCAATGGCATCCTCGACCGGTTGGCCAATCAGCGCGGCGCCATCGAACCGCCCGCGCCGGAGGTCGAGCCGAACGCCTGAGCCCTTTCTCCTTGGCCTCTCCGCGAACCCAATCAGGTGGAACCATGGGATTCTTTAGCAAAATTAAAAGCGCGCTCGCCAAGACGCGCGAAGCCTTCAGCGGCATCGCCACCCTCTTCGGCTTGAGGGGGCGGGTCGATCAAGCCTTCTTGAAGCAGCTCGAGGAAAAGCTCTACCTCGCCGACGTCGGCCCCGCCACGGCCCCCATCGTCGAGCGGGTCCGCCAGGCCTTCCTCGACAAGGAAATCACCGGCGAGGTGATGCAGTTCGTGAAGCAGGAGATCCTCAACTTGTTCGCCGGGTTGGACGCCCAGCCGCATTTCGCCGCCTCCGGGCCGACGGTGCTGATGATCGCGGGCGTGAACGGCTCGGGCAAGACGACCACCATCGCCAAGCTCGCCCATCGCTTTCAGCAAGAAGGGCGGCGGGTGATCCTGGCCGCCTGCGACACCTTCCGGGCCGCCGCCGTCGAGCAGCTCACGATCTGGAGCCAGCGTTTGCAGTGCGACATCGTCAAGGGGCAGTCCGGCAGCGACCCCGCCAGCGTCGCCCATGACGCCGTCACCGCCGCCCTGGCCCGCAAGGCCGACGTCCTCATCATCGACACCGCCGGCCGGCTCCATACCCAGGATCACCTGATGCGGGAATTGGACAAGATTCGCCGCGTCGTGAAACGGCAAATCCCGGACGCTCCCCACGAGACCCTCCTCATCCTCGACGCCACCACGGGCCAAAACGCCATCCAGCAGGCCATGCAGTTCAAGAAGGTCGTCGAATGCACGGGCATCGTCCTGACCAAGCTGGACGGCACCGCCAAGGGCGGCGCCATCCTCTCGATCAAACAGAAACTCGGCCTGCCGGTCAAATTCGTCGGCGTCGGGGAAAAGATCGAGGATTTGGAAACCTTCGACGCCAACAGCTACGTCGACGCCTTGTTCACGTCTTGATTGGGCTGCCGGTTCTTTCCCGGAAAACGCCAGGCGAGCAGCTTGCCCAGGAGCAGAAGGCCAAGGCAACTGCAAACCGCATAGACAATAAACCACCCCCAGGGCCAGGGCGGCGGAAACCGCCAGATTTCGATGACACTATCTTTCTGCCTTCGATAATACAGCAATCCTCCCTCTTCTTGATGAAAGGCAAAGGACTGTATCGGACTGAACCGGGAAGGCAGTAAGCGCTCAATCGTTGCATTATTTTTTTGGATTGTTAGGATCAGCCATCTTTGGTCAGTCGTTCTCCCTCGAAGCTTGATCAATAAGTTGGTCAGCCAGCTCCATTTCGGATCTGTGAATTCGTTGATGAACTGTTCATTGATGGCCTGCCAGCGAGGAAGTGGTTTGCTTGCATCGACCTCGCCCATATTCTTGAAGGCGGCGGAATCGCGCCATTTCCATTCCAGCATGGATGGGCGCGGTTTATTCTTATGCTTTCGAAGTATGCATAGACGGTCCTCTTTGAAAAAAAGATGATCCATGCTATACCAGACAATTGGTTCGGATTCAAATTGTTTTCCCTCGTCCAGGTCAATCAAGCGGAATGGGCCTTTGTCGCTCATATTAGCCCAGACAACGTTCCGCATGTTTTCACTCCAGTATGCAACAATGAATTTGCCTGTTTCAGGTGTTGGTTCTCGAAAGAGTAGTTGGCCCGTGCTCGTCGAATAGATGGCGACGTAGGATGATATGCTGGATTCATTTTTGCTTCGATAATGGAGCAAGGCTTGTTCCCCATCTGGGGATGATCGTACACAACAGGAGGGGTTAAGCAAACCTGGCATTTCAATCATCGAAATACGAAAAAGCTCTCTCACCTCTCCGGTTGCGAAACTTCTTCTGCGAAGAATCGCCGTGGCAGTTTGCCCATCCAAGCAATGAAACGTGAGATAACAAACATCGAGGTTGCTGGTCATCCAAGGATATGTGAAGCCAGCATGATCATGGGAATCCGACCAAAGGATCGTTTTCGTTTCCAAATCATATAAGATGGGACCGCTCTGATTTAGATTCATATTTTCTTTCATGGGTTGAATATCCGTGAGCAGTAAGTACCGGTCATTCGCGGACAGCATGCAAGCTAATGCCTTGGTGTTGACTTCAATCAATTCGGTCGGTTCAGGCGGCAAGTGCCAAGTTAATATCCAGCCGATCGCGCCGCTGAGCAGCAGTAGGATGATGAGCTTCGCCGAAGGTCTACGCATGGGCGGCCTCCGGGTCAGGCGGCGAGAGTGACAGCGCTTCTTTCACCACGGCCTGCACCTTTTGCCTTCCCGGAAAACGCCAGGCGAGCAGCTTGCCCAGGAGCAGAAGGCAGGCCAGAATGTGCTTGCGGACCATGGCATGCTTCCCGGAATGGAACAAAGCAACCCGTCGTTGATCGCTTCGCCCAGTCTAAACCGTGGCAACGTTCGACTCAAGGAATTCCCGCTTTGGCAATGGCCAGGGCAATCGCTCGCCTCCGCACCACACTTAATTCCATGCTGCACAAAGCTTAAGTTGGGTTGGTCCACTGACTCATCATGCCGATGCGAATCGTGGGGAGAAGCAGCGGCGATTATTGCCGCATAGCCTTGCAAGACAACACTTTATGGAAAGAAACCCAGGCCAGGGCTGCTATTGATCGTTTCCCGCTCCCACGCTATAGACTCAGCCTCGGTCAAGTGAATTTCCCCCAGCCTTCGGCAGAGGGCTTTGATCCTGATGGTTCGTTGGCGTCCCTTGTGCTCGCTCCCCTGGTTCGCGATGCTGCTGGCATTGTGCAGCGCCTTCGTTTCCGCGTGCAGTTCGGCACCGAACCGCCGCGGATCGGCAAACGAACCAGAGGACCTTTACGCTCCTCTTCCCCAACCGTCCATTGACGCCGCCTATTTGCCGCCAGAGCCGATGTCGCGGCCGATGGCGCGGGTGGATGAGGACCCGCAGGGCACAACCTCTTCCAACGCGGACCATGTGGTCTCGATGCAGCGGCCCGAACCGCCGTTGCTCCTCAAGAACGAAACCAGCGCGCCGCTCATGGAAACGGAGCCTGTCCCGCCTGTATTTCCCCCCGAACCGCTGTGGACCGAACTGAAGCCGACGAGCGCCGTCATCGAACAGGAATCGCCCCTGGCCGCAATGACCGCGCCTCCGCCTCGGCCCATGACGTTGGCCCTCAATGCGTTCCTCGAACATCGGCCTGAACAAGCCATCAAGCATTTACAAGGCTACAGCCCCGCCGATCAGGAATTCGTCCTGCGGCTCTTGCCGATTCTCAGCGACATTGATCATGCGGGTTTGCTGACCACCGCCCCCAACCCGGAGCGCTTGCAAGCAGTCCTCGAAGGATTGCAATCGCTGGTGAATGACCTGCGCAAGCAAGCGCCGCTGCGAATCGAAAAGCTGACCTTTTGCCGCCATCGCGAGATTTTGGCCTATGGCCAATTCAAGCCTCGGCCCGCCGAGCCATTTCGGCCGGGCGAATCGGCGTGGCTGTACGCGGAGCTGAAGAATCTCGTCGATCGGGGCCGGCCCCAGGATCAGTTTGCCGTGCGGCTCCGAAGCGAGGTTTCTATTCATGGGGTGGATGGCCAGCTCGTGGGCCAAATGGTTCGGATCGACAGCGAGCCAAACTTCAGCCGATCGCCCCGCCAGGACTTCTTTGTTCGCATCAGCTTCCATGTCCCGGCAACGATCAGCCAAGGCTGGTACAGCGTCCGCGTCCGGATCATCGACTTGGACACCGGCCGCTCGGCCGACGCCCATCTCCCGCTGCAAGTGGTCATTCCATAAAACCACGTTAGCCGGCTGGATTCGACCAGAGGTCGGGGCTTTGCCGATTGTGCACGTTCGCGGCGGTCCCGGCGGGGCATTTTCTTGCTTACCTTGACCAGCGTATGGTTTATCATGATAGAATGAATATCCTGCGCGGGGCATGGGGGTGACTCGCCTCCGTCCCGGGCATCGCATCTTGCAGCACAACGAACCGCCATAGGGAGGTGCCATCCATGGCCTCGGCCGACGTGGTCTCTACGACAGCCAATCCGGAAACAACCGCCGATGCAACCGCGATGAACGACGCAACGTCGCCCTTTGTTCCCGCGGAAGCGACCCCCGCCAGCCAGGTGAACAACGCCAATGGCGCCGGCTCGACGCCGCCGCCTGTCGAGGTGAAAAAAGAGCCGGACGTGGACAAGCTCTTTCGCATGGTCATGAAATATGAAGGCTCCGACTTGCACCTGAAGGTCGGCTTGCCGCCGATGATGCGGCTGCGCGGCGTCATTCGCCGCATGGAGATGCGCCCGCTGACGCAGGACGACATGGAGCGGCTCTTCTTCCCGGTGATGAAGGAGCATTACAAGAAGATTCTGGCGGACACGGGCGGCTCCGATTTCGCCCACATCGTGGGGGATGATGAATGCCGCTTCCGCGTCAACCTCTTCTATCAGCGCGGCAAGCTGAGCTGCGTGGCGCGGCGCGTCAGCAACAAGATTCCCACGTTTGAAAAACTCGGCCTGCGCATTCCGGACCATGACAAGATTCGCAAGCCCGGCGAGCCCACCGTCTTCGAAAAAATGTGCATGCTGGACCAAGGCATGATCCTGCTGGCGGGCGTGACCGGGTCGGGCAAGAGCACGACCATCGCCGCCATGCTCGACTACATCAATGCCCGCGAACCGGTCAACATCGTCACCATCGAGGATCCCATCGAATACCTGTTCACGGACAAGAAAGCCGTCATCCACCAGCGCGAGGTCGGGTTGGACGTTGTCAATTGGCCGACGGCCCTCAAGCACGCCGTCCGGCAAGACCCTGATATCATCCTGGTCGGCGAAATGCGCGACCGGGACACCTTTGAAGCCGGCATCAACGCCGCCGAGACGGGCCACCTCGTTTTCGGCACGATCCACGCTTCGTCCGGCCCCTCGACGATCGGTCGTATTCTCGACTTGTTCCCCGCCGACATGCACCATGCCATCCGGCAAGCCTTGGTGTTTAACCTGAAGGCGGTCATTTGCCAGAAGCTGCTCCCCTCCATACATCCGGGCAAGCAGCGGGTGCCGACGATCGAGGTCATGCTGGTCAACCCGATCATCAAGGAATTGCTGATCAAGGAAGAGGATAAGAAGATCGCCGACGCCATCCGCATCTGTTCGCAGGAAGGCATGGTCGAGTTCAACGATCACTTGCGGCAACTCGTGGAGAATAACGAAATCACCCGCGAGACGGCCCTGGAAGTGGCCCCGAACCCCGAAGCCCTCAAGATGGCCTTGAAGGGCATCAAGGTCATGCAGGCCGGGTTCGTTTCGTAATCCGTTGGGGTATTCAAGACCGCCGTGAGTCGATCGGTAAACTTCTAAACCACGGGTGGTTATGGCCGTCCGTGGTTTAACTTGGCCATGGCTGAAAGGAAGTCTCCATGTCAACCGGGACGCGCTTGCCCGTGAAACTGCATCGCAAGGTATGCCTCATCCAGACGGAAGACAGCGTGCTCGCCCAGGAACTGTTGGCGCGCAAGAAGCTGGCGGATGACGTAATCGGTCGTTTGGCGGATCGCATCTTGCTGGTCCGTCCCGGACGCGTCGAGGCGGTCGTGGAAGAGCTGCAACGAATGGGGCACACTCCCCGGGTGGTGTGAAGTCCGACTGGTTTCGATGCGTTTATCTTCCAGCCTTTGGCGCCGAGGCGAGCTGTCTTGCTCCGGTGTGTTTTCGCTTCGATCAACGCTTATCGTCAGCGTGCGGTCTGCAAGTTGGATTCGAACCTGGGCGCCAATGGCGGCCCGATTGACCTGGCCGCCTCCTTGAAGGCGAACCTTCAGCCAACCGTCGTTGTCGTAGTCTCCCCACGCTGCTGGTCCGCCGCTCATGCCCTTGAGGCCCGCTGCCTGGGTGACGTCAACGAACTCAATCTGTGCCGGATCGTCATCCGCCCCCTGGAGTTGCCAGGAGACCAAACTCTCTGGCTGAAGGACGAAGTGCAAGGCCATGCCCCAACGGTCAGCCATTGCCATCGTGTTCCACCGAGATTCAGGTTGATAGCAGGTTGCTTTTCAGCAAGCGACCAAAGAGTTAATGGACACCGCGCACGAAGTACTGTCCCGTCGATTTGGCAACGAAGCTAATGCGCCCATGATCTTGAAGAGGATCGATAGACCCTAGCGCGAGAGTAAATTCAAACATGCGTTACTGAATAATGCGTTTACCGTTAAACGACCGACCACGGGTGCGTTTCCTTTTAGCAGCCATGAAAATGGCCACACCGCTCAGTCCAGCAAGCATGATGACCGAAGGCTCAGGCACAATGGACAACGTAACGGAAAAATTGACACCGTTATAGTCTCCATTGGTGGAAGTTGATGTCTGCTGAAACGATAATTCAATCACATCTCCAGCACCCACCATAATGTTATCCAGTGCACCACCTGTGCCGGAATCGAGATTGAATGGGTTGGCACGGTTATATGGATCACCAGAGAAGAGATTACCTGAAGATAGCAGATTGCCATTAAGGCGCAAGTTCCAGGTGTTGGAACGGCCAATGTCGCGTATCATCCATACACCTCCATTGATGTCAATGGTTCCGGCGAATGGACTGGTCCAAATGGCGTTGACCAAAGGTGACGATCCGTTGGAGCTGTGATTGACAATATCACCAACTTGCACATCAAAACCGGCTGTGGATTGAACCTGCATCCACACGGCAGGAAAACCCCCTAACCAAGCGGGCTGAGACGTGAAGTCTGAAGACCATGTACCACTGGTCATCACGGACGTACCTTGCCGCAAGGACCAGACTCCATTGGGGTTGGATGAATTGCTCCAGTCTGTTTGCAAGTCATAGGTGATCTGTGCAAATCCGACCGAAGGTAGAAGCGCCATCACACAATTTATGAGAATGAACTTAACTGTGGCTTTATACATTGCTCCATCTCCACCGCGATACAGCCAACCAAGCTATCGATAAAGTAACTTGCTCTGCCTTAAATGTAAAGAAATTTTTTTAATGTTTGGAATCAGTCATCAGGCGTGTAAATAGTTGTGTTTACGAAATCAGACATGGTCCATGTTCAATCAATAGCTCCGAAGACCAGCCAAGCACTAAACTAGGAAATGGCACAAAAACGTGTTCGCCACGGGATGCGATACTCAAGTCGCAACTGAACCATCGACATGGATGTCCTTTCACGATGGCATGCCTGAAGGTTCTGTGCCAAAAGGCAATCGGAACTTCAGCCCAGAACTGAATGAATCTGGGATTCGTTTAGCCAACGGAGAACCATTGGAGTATAGTCGCGTTTATGGAACCTCTTCAGTTGATGAAGTATTGGAAAGGCTTGGCGAAAACAAACAGCATCGATAATTACCTTATTGGCTACTCACGCCAACAAAGAGTATTGGTCCTCGTATGTCAAGCTTAAAGCCACGAGGTAGGACAGTTTGAAACCCCAGATTTGAACGTGAAGACATGCACTACGCCCGACTGAGATCGGAGATAATGGCAAAGGACCTGCACACGTTAATGCTGCCTGAAGAAGCGATCAACTTCGTCGAGTTTTACAACTTTGTCTAGCGCCCGGGAATCAACAATCCAGGGTTAATACCCAAATTGAACTTCATGCGCCGCTGGAATAACAATGTAGTCCCCAAATGGCTTTATAACATTACCCAAGAGATAACGAACTGTGTGTACCATACTCAAACTCTTGCAACTCAAACAAGAACAATGGATTCGTTTGAGGGCCGGCGGCATGGCCCTCCTTTTGGCCTGCCTGTGCGCCGCCCCCATGCCGGCACAGGACAAGCAGGATAAAAGTGCGTTTGCACGTTGGGAAGCCGACGTGGCGGCTTTCGAAAAGCAGGACCTAGCAAACCCGCCACCCAAACAGGCCATCCTCTTCGTCGGGGGTTCGAGCATCCGCCTTTGGGACCTGCCCAGTTCGTTCCCCGGCCTGGAGGTCATCAATCGGGGTTTTGGCGGATCCCAAATCGCGGACTCGGCCCACTTCGCGGATCGGCTCATCCTCAAACATCAGCCGCGTCTGGTGGTTGTCTATGCGGGCGATAACGACCTGGCGGCAGGCAAAGAACCGATGCAGTTGCAGGCGGACTTTCAGGCGCTGGTGGCGGCCATTCACAAGCAATTGCCCAAGACCCGGATCGCTTTCATCGCCATCAAGCCGAGCTTGGATCGTTGGCACCTGTTTGCCAAACAGCAGAAGGCCAACGCCCTTATCGAAGCCTATTGCAAGAAGGATGAACGGCTCTCGTTCATCGACGTGGTTAAGCCCATGCTGGGGGAAGATGGCAAACCGCGGCCGGAACTGTTCGTCATGGACGGCTTGCACCTGAACCCCAAGGGCTACGCCTTATGGACCGCTCTGGTGAAACCGTTTTTGAGGTAAACATTGATGCATCTGGCCAGACGACTTGGAGGTGGCTCATCAGCGAGGTCGGGAAACCGCCGTCGAACGCGAGGAAGAATCACGGCACAAAGAAGCACATAAACCCTGCATGGCGAGGACCGCCATTGCACACCGTGCACGACGGGGAGATACCCGTGGCTTAGTGAGCATTTCTCTTGTGTTTGGGCAAAAACAGACAGCTCCCCCCATGAGCGTTGAAGGCAGCGATGATGGCTAATGGCACATGAAACGATTCGTCCATCCTTCCCCGTTATGATCGCTATCACCCCTACGGTCCATGCGAAGGGTATGGAGGAAACTTGTAAATCCTTGCCCGAGGGGGTGCTTTTTAGGTTAAAATAGGGGGGATGCCGTATTTTTGATTCGCCCCTTCGTTAGCCTGGGTGAGGCCAAATCACGATGAGCACCTCCATCACTGCTGAACCACAAGCTCAAGCCGCGGAACCGCGCAAGCCCCTGCCTGCGGAAGTCAACCAGCTTCTCGGAGCAGGCTGGATGGCCTACGGCTTTGCCGCCTTGATGCTGGTCGTATTGTGGCCCGCGATCACGGGAAGTTGGCCCTCGGGCATCAGCCATTTCCTCCTCTTTGCCATCGTGGCGGGGGGAGCCGTGGTGGGTTGCTTTGTTTCCTACAAAGTGTCCAAGGCCGACCCGAGCATCATCGCCATCGGCAAATGGTCGCTTGTCTTGGGTCTTGTGGGCGGATTGGTGTTTTTGGTCATTGTGCTCATCGCCAAGTTTCAGGAGCCAGCGGGTCCAACCGTCATGGGCGTGGCCTCGCCCCACTTTTTTGGTCCATCGCCGATCCTCAGCAGCAGCCTGATCGCCATTGGCGCCATCCTGCCCATCTTCTTTGCCTTGATGGCGTTGTCGATGATTAACCGTCAGGAGATCAGAGACCACTTCTTCCCGCCGGAGCCTGAAGAGGTGCAAACCTTGGAGACCGAACCCGTGGTCGTGGAACGCGATGAAGTGGAAGCCATGCTGGAAGATCACGAGGCGGCCCTGGCTGAAGCCGCGGACGAAGTCGAGGTTGCCGAGGAAGAGGTCGCCGTCGCAGAGGAGGACAAGGGCAAGCCGCACGTTCCGGGCGACATCGACGAACCGCTGGCCATGGGTGATCTCGAACTCTTCGCCGATGAGGAAAAGACGGACCCAGAGAAAACCGATTGATCGATGGGTTCGATCAAACTCAAGCATTCAAACGCGGGTCATGCCACCCGCGTTTTCTTTTGGGCCTGATCGATGGACCGCATTACAATGGCTCCATGACCGCCCTTCGCCATGCTTCGCCCGCCGAGGTTCGCCAGGCCATCCGCGCACGGCAATGGACCGGCCCCACGCCCGGCTTGGCTCTTGGCTACGTTCAGGCTAACCTGGTCATTCTTCCACGTGATTGGGCGTTTGACTTTCTTTTGTTCTGTCATCACAATCCCCGGCCTTGCCCGCTGCTGGACGTGACCGATCCGGGGTCGCCCCATCCATGGAACGTCGCGCCCGATGCGGACCTCCGCACCGATGTCCCTTTGTATCTGCTCTTCGAGCATGGACATGTCCAAGCGGAATTGACCGACCTGAAGGATTGTTGGCGGGACGATTTCGTCGCCTTGCTTTTGGGTTGTTCGTTCACCTTCGAAAAGGCCTTGCTCGATGCCGGGCTTCCCGTGCGGCATCTGGAGTGTGGACGAAACGTACCCATGTTTCGCACGAATCAGCCTTGCACACCGGCGGGACGGTTTCGGGGCAACCTGGTCGTATCCATGCGTCCCATGACTCCTGATCAAGCCCAACGGGCGGCGACGCTGTGCGCCCCTTTCCGTCTGGCCCATGGCGCCCCCGTCCAAATCGGCGCCCCTGAATCCTTGGGCATTCATGATCTGCAGCGGCCTGACTTCGGCGACGCCGTGCCCATCCAGCCCGGAGAAATTCCCGTCTTCTGGGCTTGCGGCGTCACGCCGCAAGAAGCCATCCGCCATGCGCAACCACCCCTGGCTATCACCCACGCCCCCGGCCACATGTTCATCACGGATTGGCGCGATGACGAACTGCTGGCCAAATAATAAACCCATGCCCGCGCGACTGTGGCGGACATGGGTTTGGTCTGTGGTTTATCCATGAATGCAGGGATGCTTTGACTTAACCGTCTACCTTTTTCTTCAGGTCTGCGGGTAGGTCGAAGCGATCCGCGGGCAGTTTGACATTATGCTCGATCTTATCCACGGTAATCGTGATTTCTTGACTGAGCTGCTTCAGCTTGACCTCATGAGGCACCAGCACGCCATCCACCTTGCGGTATTGATCGAGATAGCTTTCGGTCGGCACATCCATCCGCGACGTTTTGACCGTGGTCTTCCAGAGCAGCAACAGCCCGGTGGCTTTTTCGAAGAATTTCTCGTGCTTGGAGCCGTCTTGGGTTTCGAGTTCGAGCTTGTAGCAGAGCTTGCCATTGACCTCTTCGGTGCCGACGCATTTGTAGGTCTTGTACATCTTGCGCCAATGGACGTCGCCATTGAAAAGGGCATTGGCCAGGTGATGCTCCTTCTCCTGGCCTGTATGAAGCCGCGTGCCTTCAAAGGGATTGCGTTCCCAACTATTCTTGCCATCGCAGCCATGTTCCATCGTGCCCAGACCTTGAATTTCAATGGCCGTGTAATTTTTGTTGGGCGCTGCTTCGTAAATCGTGGCCTTGCCGGAGAGTTTGATGGCCGCAATTTGAACGATGCCATGGGTCACGCGATTCGTCAGTTTTTCATGGGCCGCCTTGCCTCCCGTGGCTTCGACGTAGCGGTCGAGCACGCTCTCGGCCGAGGGCAAATCTTCGCCCTGGCACCAAGGCGGCATAGCCAGCAGTAATGAATACACCATGGCAGCCAGGCAGCACTGTCGGAGATCGTTCATCAGGCAAACTCCTATTTCACGGGGTAGAGGCAGCGGGTCAAACCATGAGCCAGGCGGCGTTTCGAACGCAACCGCATTATTTCTTCGCTTGTTCCTTGATCCAATCCAGCGCCGCTTCGATGACCGGGTCGCGCCCTTGCAGCAAGGTGGCACGGTCAAGCTTCACTTCCTGGTCGGGAATGACGCCGCGCCCTTCCAGGGCGGCTCCCCGAAAGGAGATGTAATTGGCGAAGGCGTATTGGAAACCGTCGCCATTGGGCAGCTTGGTGATCACCGAAGGCAGGGCAGCCCCCATGGTGGTGGTGCCGAAGACGCGCGCCCGGCCAAGGTCCTGCAGGCCGCCAGCGAGAATTTCGGACGTGGAAGCCGACTCCGCATCGACCAGGATCGCCAAGGGGCCTTGGTAGCTGGGCGTCCGCGGATTGAGGATGAAGTGCATCGTGCCGTCGCGGGTGTACATGGTGCCGAGCTTCATGTCGTCCTTTTGGGCAAACCAGCCGCCAATCCCGACGGCCATGAAGCCGATCCCTCCGGGGTTGCCGCGCAGATCGAGAATGAAGCCTTTGGCCTCCTGATTTTCCTTGATCAATTTTTCCAGTTGCGGCATGACCGACAGCGGATCGAAAAAGGTATTCAGCGAAGCGTAGACCACGTTGGGTTCCAAGACTTTGGCTTCAAAGCGGACATGGATCGTGGGCATGTGGCCAAATTGGGCCTTTTTGCCGCGCGGCGCCACTCGTTCCAGCTCGACTTTGACTTCTTCGTCGGCGCCATTGCGGAAGACCAAATTGGCCTTGGAACCGACGCTGCCCTCGAGCCGATTGGCTACCACCCGATATTGGATGTAGCCCAGATGGGAGATTCGCTTCGACTTGCCGATGCGTTCGATCAGGGGAGCGATGGCATCGCCGTCGATGCTGACGATTTCCCATCCCATCTTGACGCCCTGGCGATCGGCGGGCAGATTTTTCTCGACCCGCGTCACGATGGCCTTGCCTTCCAGGATGCGAAATTCAAGGCCAACGTCGCCATCGCCGCCCGACGCATCGCTGCCTTGCCCCTTGGAAGAGGACGAATGATCGAGGCTTTCCAATTCTTCCTGGGCCATGATCCCGAAGTGGGATAATTTCAACCGGGCAATCATGTCTTTCAAAATCGCCCTGGCCTCGGACATGCTCTGGACCTCGGCCATTTTGGGCCGCAATTCCTCGCGGACCTTGTCCCAATCCAGGCCGCCGAGCTTGGGGTCCCAATGCTTGTCCCGGATGGTTGTCCACACAAAGTCGAAGGATTCCAGGTTCTTGGCTCTGGCCTGGGCGGAGAGGGGCGGTTCCTGAGCCTCTCCTTGAAGGCACGCCCCGGGGTGGATCAGCAGCCAAATGCACAACCCGACCACACTTAAAGGCAGCCATTTTACGAACATCATGAGGCGGACTCCGACGACGTGAGGGTTTCTATTTTCCAGGGTAATGATTCGATCAACTCCCGCCAACAGTCAAGGTGATTTTCATCAATGACCAGCGAAGTCGGTCCCAGGCGCGACCGAATCATCGCTCGACTCTTGGGCCATTGCATCAAGCCATCGGCCAGGGTTTCATCGCTCACTTGGATGACCAGCATCCGTTCGAGCTTCATCGATGGTTGATCGCATCCGGAAAAGAGCAGTCGGGCCGCGGGCGACAGGGATTGGCCAACGCGCGCATGGAACCACTCCTCCAGATAGCGTAGACTCAGCCCATTTTGCCTGGCTTGCTGCATGGAGCAGAGCGTCATCTCGTAGTGACGCTCCATGATGCCGTTCGCCACGGGGCGGCGCTCGGCAAAGCGTTCCAATTCGGCCTCCAAGAGAAGGTCGGTTTTGGTGTAGTCCACGCGCATCTGCAAGCCATCGGCTCCCAATTCGACGCAGGGGACCGAAGGGACGCTGTAATCCCGAGTGCCGACCAAACGAAAATGCCGAAAATCGATGTCTTCTTCTCGGGGAATGAGGAGAAAGCGGTCGGTCAAACGCTCCCCCTCGACCCCGCGGGCCAAGGCTGCTTCCAGATCCTCCGGGCTGCTGAACTCCATCAAATAGGCGGCGCGATAGACCGCAAGCCGCTCCCGTTTGTTCGCCCAGGTTCGCAGCGCCTGGACCACGCTGTCGGGAAGTTCCTTCACGGCATGCTTTTGCAACACGTGCATCATTCGCTCAAAAGAGCAACCCGATTGCAAGCCGTGGTAAACCCGGTCAGGCTCCAAAAGCAACGTGCAGGCGGGCCCAAGCTGCTTCCAGGTAGCGAAACGGGAAAGCTCCAGAATCAGGCCGGGTGTCAATCCTTGACGGTAGGCAATCATTTCCAAGTTGGGCTGAATCAGGATCGTTCGGTGAAATTCAGACGGGCTTGGAGGGGGTGCCAAACCAAATAAATGTCGGCCCAAGGGCGACAAGCGAACGACCTTATTCCCTTCGGCATCCTTATGAAGTTGGGTCAATTGCCACGAGTAGGCCCAACCTTCAAGGAAACGAACCATCCCTTCTTGCAGGGTCAACGTTCCATGGGCGGCCATGGCGTGTGATAACTCATCAACCGCTGCTGTCGATTCAGAAAGCCCCTCTTGCAACTCGGGTTCCGAAGGAACGGGGGCCAGCCCCGTCCAGTAACAATGATGTTGGGCGATCCAATCGCTTACAGCCTGGGAAGGTACCCAGCTTTCCTCGGCAAGCTGGGCCAGGAGATGCAGGGACAACATCATGACCGAGGCGTATGGCGAAGCTTCCGCGTTGAACCCCCGCCATCCTTCCCATGGATTCCAGGCATTGATTTCCAACACTTCAGGCCAAATCGTGCGGCATCCCTCGGCCAGGTCGGCTGGATGGCCGAGTTCCGGCTCAGCCGTGTCTTGAATCTCCGTCCCTTCCCATTTGAGCCAATGGACGGCCTGGGCGTACGCCACTAATCCCATGCTGATCTCAGGGACGTCGACCTCTACCCCTTCCCAACCTCGGACCAGCAAGGGGTCCTGCAAGCGATCCAGGTCGCGTTTGAAAAAGTCGCCAGCTTGCGTCAACCGCAGCGGGTTGTCCTGCAGCCATTGTCTGATCAGACCGATGCGGAGGTAGGGATCAAGCCCATCCGACGCGCGCGGCACTCCCGATCCAGGTTCCACGAGGGCCGAGGCCGGCAGCGCAGGCAAGGGCTGCGATCGCTGCCGCATGCGGTCCAGGACATGAGGATGAACCCATAGGCGCGACAGGGACCTGCGGCTCAAGGTGCTGCCAAGCCAATCTTCAAAGCTGCGCAAGCGGCTGGTCTCTTTCCTCGCATCCAGCACGGGAAAGAAGATGCCTGCAAGAAACAGCTCCCCGACCACTTCCAAGCCATCCACGACCTTGAGGCTGCTGAGCAACTCGAGGAGCGTGCTCAAGCGTGCTTCATGGCGGCGAAAGCGCGTCACATAGGCCAACAGGCCCCGAGCGGGTTCACTGAGTTCCTTCAGCCGGCGGTCCAAGAGCACGGGATTGTAAAAGGCGGCGACACATTGATCGATCAATTCGCCAGGGGTGCGTTTTCCCCGACTGCGAAGCAGCCGATCGGACACGCGGCGCAGCAAGGTATCCGTGTAGCCCTTCAGCGTTTGTCGAAGTCGGTCGGACCAGACATCCTGAGGGACGGTCTTGGCAACCATGCTGGACACGAGATGGCGACCCTCCGCAAGATGAACTTGCCTCCACGACGCAACGGACCCGGATTGAAACTAGTCTTGTCCGTTGGGCGGATGGACCGCCGTGGAGCGCTTCAGATATTTTAGGAGTTTGGGAAGGAGTCGGCGTCTGGATTGGTTATTTCAATGATTTTCGCAGCCACTCCAGCGCCCAGTAAAGCACGGGGTCATTTTCCACTTTATCCAGAGCCAACAGGCGGTTCGAATCCGCGGGCCGCTGGTCAAGCTGCAAGCGCCAGAGCCTGATCTGCCGGCGAATGGCCAGGGGAACTCGTATTTCATGCTCCGGTTCGGGCCTGACGCCCCAATCGCCCTGCAAAGCGTCTTGCGGTTGTCGCTGCAAGGTTTTCCCCGAAGGCCGATAAATCAAGCCAGAGGTTAAGCGAACGGTTTCCTGGCCCAGGGAATGGTTCATGAGGCTGAAGGGTTTTTGGACGGTCCCCTTCCCATGAGTGCGCTGCCCAAACAAGGTGGCTCGGCGATGATCCTGCAATGCCGCGGCAATGAGTTCGCCGCCGCCGATCGTGTCGGGGCCAATGAGCACCGCCATGGGAAAATCCGTGAGGCGGTGTTCTTCAGGTCGTGAGCGCGAGAGAAAGCGTTCGTTGTTCAGCACCAACTGTTTCGGCCCCGAGCGGATTTCCGCGACCTTCAGATTGGGGTTCAAGAACATCCCGGCGATGTAAGTCGCCTCGCTGAGGCCCCCGCCTGGACAATCGCGCAGATCGAGGATCATTCCTTTCATGCCCTCCTCGCGCAGCAAGCCGAGGAGGCGCTCCATGTCGCTGTCGGCGCCGTTGAACAATTCCAGCAACCGAACGAAAGCGATCTTGGCTTTGGCGTCCAGCCAGTAATCCCAATCCTCCTCCACGCGGCGATGCCCCACGACGGACCAATAGCGCTCCGCGAGAAAGCGGGGCACCTTGACTTCACGGGGCTTGGCGTCATCCAGAGATTGGACCTCCAGGACCAGCGTCGTGTCGATGGGTCCGTTCAACTCTTCTTGGAACTGACGCGCGCTGACGTTTTGCGTGGGAGGCGCCTGATTGACCCGCAATATCGTGTCTCCCGGACGCAAACCCGCTTTCTCCGCCGGACTGTCCAGGTCCACTTGGCGAATGATCCACGGGCCGCCCGATTTGGGCCGTTCCTCGACGTGAATGCCCACGCGCACGCCCATGGACAGCGTGGCGTTCATGGCCATGGACAGGTCGCTCAAATACACCGTATGAGGATCGAGAAGATCGATCATCCCGCGAATGCCGATCTTAATGTCATGATGATTGCGCAAGACAGGGGGCAATCCCAGGGACTGCCGCCACCGCATGATCTCCATGCGCGGATCGCGGCCCTTGAAGTAACCTTCCCCCTCTTCCTTGAGGGGCAGCGGCAATGGCATTTGCGCCGCCTCGTGCAACGCCGCCATCGCCTTGTAGAGCAAGCGGGTTTCGCTGATTTCCTGGTAATAGTTGGCGGCGATGGTCTGAGCGGCTTCGACGAGATGATGGGCGAATTGGGCAGCTCGTTCAGGCTCGATGCTCGATACCGAACCCAGCGGTTGACCGCCGATGCCTTGTTGGCGATCTTCCGCGGCAGAAACGGCCAGCAAACCCAGACTGACGGCCAGGAGGCAACCCAGCGTCGCTCGACCTGTCATGTATGTCCCCTTCTCGAGTGTCGAACACTCTCCATTGTAGACGGGGAATGACGATGGAATCAATGCAAAGCGTGAAGGCAGTCTGGGATTTGGTTTTCATCAACGCTGCCGATTGACTGCCATCTGGGTTCGCTGACCACCGAGAATATGGCTGCTTGTTGGATGAACGAACGCTCTTGTTCCATCATCGATCATCGGGACCGCGAACGTTCTGCGCGATCAAATGTTGACAGAGTCCAGCGTTGATCATGTCACAAAACTTCCGCCATTTGTTCTTGCGCACCATCTTGCTGTCCTCTCCCGGCGTCAAAATCGCGGTGATGCTCAGCAAATTAGGCTGCTGCGGATGCTTCATCTCAAGGTAAATGTCCAAGTTTGGCCAATCTGGTTCGGGAGGCGGCGGCGGCTTTTCCACCAGACCCAGCCACACCAGCACCTTGGCGGGCGGCGGTCCAGCGGGCGGTTCGGTATGAACCTTGAAGCGCACCTTCACTAAACCCGGATGGGTTTCGAGCACTTCCCCATGAACCTCTTCGAGGAAGCCGCGCAGCTTCAGGACCGCGATCTTCTCGGGCATCCAAGCTTCGTACTCGTAGACCACGACAAAGGGATCATCGATCCGCGCCAGGGCCGCCGAGGATTGCGACATGGGCACATTCGGCGTTTCATCCAGCCCGATGTTGGCGTGCGAGGAATGCGGCATGCTCGACTGGTCCATGGGCAACTCGCGGCCCAAGGCATATTCAAACATCTCCGCCAACTGCCACGGCGTTTGCGGCCGGTCCAAGGGATACTTGGCCAGGCAGCGATGCACCACTTGTTCGATCTCAAGGGGGACGTCATAGACCCCGACTTCGCCAAAGCTCGGCGGCTGGGCTCGGGCGTGCATTTCGAACAGTTCCGCGTCGGTGTCCGTGATGAAGGGGCGCCGCCCCGCCATCATTTCAAAGAGGATCACGCCCACGCTGTACAGATCGCCGCGAATGTCCACTTCGTTGCCGCGAATTTGCTCCGGGCAGATGTATTCGGGCGTGCCCACGGCAATGATGCGGCGATCCGCCCCGCGCAGCTCATCGATGGAAAGATGCGGCGCCACGGTCAGCTTCGCCAGGCCAAAGTCGAGCACCTTGAGCAGGGGATTGAAGCTGTTCGGATCCATGATCATCAAGTTGCTCGGCTTCAAATCGCGGTGAATGATCCCGCGCTCATAGGCTGCCTGCAACGCGGAACAGATCTGAATCAACAACTGCCCCGTCCGATCCGCCGAGAGGCGGCCATGGCGTTCGAGCACTTCGCTAAGCGGCATGCCCTCCAGATATTCCATGACGATGCAGGGGCCAAATTCCCGATCCACGCCGCTGTCGAGCAGCGAGACGACGTGTGGATGTTGAAATTGCTGGAGAAAATGCATTTCACGCTCAAACATCTCATGGAACTTCTGATTGGCCATGAAACGTTCGTGCATCACTTTGACAACGACCTTGCCCGAGGAATGGAGACATTCCGCCAGATAGACCTTGCCCATGCCGCCTTCGCCGATCAATTCCAGAAGGCGATAGCGGCCCAGGGCGATGAAATCATCAGGAGTGGTCATCGTCATGCAGACCTACCGGCTACCTATGAAGGAAGACGTTACTCTTTACTCTACCAGAATTGCCGTTGCAGTGAATCAACTTGCCTTGAAATCAAATGTTCATTGGCCTGGCATGGATGAGGCATCGGTTCAAGCCGCGGTCTCTTGCGATCATGGTCAAAGTGAGCGTCGATAGCGGCGCGTGGGACGGCCAAAGACCTGCTTCGGCGGCGGGGCGCTCGACTCCGCGGACGTCGTCGGCATGGCCGCACTCTCGACCGCATCGGCGGGCATGGCCGTTTCGGGCGCCATGGCTTCCTGTCCTTCGACCTGGCTGACGGCCGCGGTTGGCGCCGCGCCAACGGCCAATGAAGCCATGGGCGGTGCCACGACCTCAGCGGAGGCCGGTTGATCCACAGGCTCGATGGGAGCGGCTTCCTCGGCCAAGCCAAAGTCCTCGCCGCGAGCTTCCTCGATCAACTGCCCTTGGAGCATTTCGATGGCCGTGAGCTGTTTGCCTTGTTCTGGCGTGACGAAGGCGATGGCGATGCCATCCCGGCCCATGCGGCCCGTGCGGCCAATGCGATGGATGTAACTCTCAGGATCCTCGGGCAGGTCATAGTTGATGATGTGGGAGATGCCCTCGACGTCAATCCCGCGGCTCACCACGTCGGTGGCGACCAGAATGGCATATTTGCCTTCGCGAAAGCCGACCATGATCCGACTGCGTTTTTCCTGGGGCAAGTCGCCGTGCAGGACCGCGGCTTTGATATTCGACCGCAACAACCGGCGATGGACCTGATCGGCGCCCCGTTTCGTGGCGGTGAAGATGATGCATTGCTTGGGTTGTTCGCGTTCAAGCACTTTGCGCAGGAGGTCGATCTTGCGGTGTTCGGCAATGCTCACGTACGTTTGCCGAATGCTCGGAACCGCCATCTGCTCCGGCGGGGTCACGTCGACCAGCCGCGGTTCGATCATGTACCGCTCGGCCAGGCGGCGCACGTCGGCGGGCAGCGTCGCCGACAAGAGCAGCGTTTGCCGATCCCGCGGACAGCGGCGCAGGATGCGTTCGATGTCGGGGCGAAAGCCGATGTCGAGCATGCGATCCGCTTCGTCCAGCACGACGACTTCCAGAGCATTGAGCCGCAAGGTGCCGCGCTGGATATGGTCGATGACGCGTCCCGGCGTGCCGACGACGAGATGGGCGCCCTGACGCAGCCCTTGAAGCTGGCCGCGATATTTTTCACCCCCGAGAATGGCCAGGATGCGGACCGGCAGCTTGCTGGCCAACCGCTCGGCTTCCGTGGCAATCTGGACGACCAACTCGCGCGTGGGTCCAAGCACCAAGGCTTGCGGTCCTGGCTTGCGATGATCCAGATATTGCAAGATCGGCAGTAGGAAGGCCGCCGTCTTGCCCGTGCCGGTTCGAGCCTTGCCGATCACATCGTAGCCTTCCAGCGCGGGCGGGAGGAATTCCGCCTGGATGGGCGTCGGCTCCACATAGCCCACTTCTTGCAGCGCGGCATGGAGCGAGCGCCGCAGCGGAAAGCGACTGAATTCCAACTTGGCAGGCGCGGCTTCCGGCGGTTTGGGTTCGAGGTTAGTTTCTTCGGGATGCGAGTCAGTCAAGGGAAGCCTCGGCATGTCTCGTTGGGCAGGATAAGGTTAATGAATTCATCATCATTTTAAGGGATAGGCTGTCCATTTCCAAGGGGCCAGCACAAGCGGTCCAAGAATGGCCTGCTCCATGGGGCCAATTCAGACTCTGGTTGGCGGCACCCAACCATTTTAATCGTTTCGACATAGCATTCAGTAGAGCGGATATTCGGAAGCCGTGGTGGGTTTTCTTGGCGAACGATACTGCCATTCGCACCATGCTCCAAAAAGGCCGATGACGGCCGACTGCGCGACGGGAACGAGCAAGATGACCCGTGCCTTGAGCACGGTCGCTCCTTCAGGCGTGTAGAGAACAAGAAAGAGCGACAGGCCAAACACAGTCAGGAGTAAGCTCAACCCCACGAGAATGCGCAGCGGCCAGACCCGGCAGCGCTGCCGATAAACAAAGATGGCCCCCAACATGTAAGGAATCAAGGGCGTGAGCGTGAAAACGTGCAGGTAATGTGCGGTAACGACGGCGTCATACACAATCACGCCATACGTGGTCAAAAGGCCAACCGCTAAAATGACCAACCCCGAAACCACCCATCCCTTCAAGCTCATGCGCTGCTTCCCGATCCGCTGCGTTGATGATCCGCGATAGACACTTCGTCCATTTTAAGATCGAACGCGGCTTCAGCCAGGGAAGCTCGGGTGTGGATGATCCCCTATGGTCGATAGCCGGCGCTGCGCAGGGTTTGCTCGATCCAATCCAGATCGGCTGGCGCCAAGGGCATGGGCGGATCGGCCCGATAATCGACCTGATCGACAAAATAGCGGCCGTAAACCCGCTCAAAAACCGCTTGCAGATCGACACTGAGATCGCGGTCATCGCTGGCCAAGGGGATGCGCACGCGCGGCAAAGGTTCCCGCCAGGGTATGCTGGTCACCTCCTCGCTCCGCGTCCGCTGGGGACGATGGACGGCCACGGCATAATGAGGTTCTTGAACGATGGGCGCCTCGACGGGCCAGAGCGGTTCGCCGCGCAGAATGAAGTCCATCTCGACCATCTGAGCTTGCTGAGCCAGCGTCTGCTCCCGCTGCTCCAGATAATGGCGCCGGCCGACGTCCGTCAAGCGATTGGCGGGGCTAATCAATTCCAAATGGGTCAACAGCCGATCCGTGGCCCGCTGCCGGATCTCGATGAACGTCTCGCGATGCTTTTCTTTCTGAATGGTGGTGAACAGGACGAGCTGCAGATCGTAGCTCCTGGTGCCGAATCGCAGCCGATAGTGATCATCGAGCGCGGATTGCATATGCTCGGCCAAGCCGATGATCCATTGATGATGCAGCAAGGGCCAATAGGCGTCCGCCTCGAGAAAGGGATCCATCCCTGGAAAGGGCGAAGCCATTTGATGTCCTCCTTCACAAACCTCCGCTATCACAGGCCGCATTCAACATCGATCCGAAACCGGGTCCCTCCTTGGCGTTAAAAGCCAGACAGGGAGTCCCAACTTATTTTTTGACATACTCTCCTGGCGGTTTCACCGCTTTGGGTTCTTCTTTCGCTAGCTTGACGAACTCCTCCACGCAGGGGGGGCAGCAAAACTCATAGCTCTGACCATTGATGATCCAGGCACAGCGCGGGTTCGCCTTGGTGAAGGTGATCGGGCAGATTTTATCGCCGGGCTTCGGGTTCATGTCGTGTGCGGAATTGAAGTTCTTGAATTTCTCCGAAGCGGTGAGGCGGCCATTGGCCTCGATGTCCGCTTGGGTGTAAAGGCCGCCGGGCGTGAGATATAGCTGCCGTTCGCTTTCACCTTCGACCGTCGAGGTGGGCATGGCGGTGGCGGCGTCGTTCCCATGCCCCGTAGTGCCATGAGGCGACTCAATGGTTTGAAAGGCGAAGTGGTAGCGTTTTCCCGCCAAGGTGATGCTCGGGATGGAAATCTCCAGGGGTTGATCCCACATCTCCTTGGGAACCTCGCCAACGAAGCGGGAGGTGTATCCCTCGGTATCCCCTGGCATGGGATCGGCCTTGAGCGTGAACGTGCTAAACGTCTTCGTCCCGACGACGCGGACATAGGCGGTGATCGTTTGCTCTTCCGCTTCCAAGACCCGATGAATTTCCTTGCCAAAAAGGAACAGATGCATGGTGCCGCCCTGATGGAACATGGCCTCGGCGAAATACCTGCCCTGGGCAATGGCAACGTGAATGCCGCCCGGATGATCCTCGAGGTGGCTGCTGTGGGGTTTCTTGTCGTGGCCCGCATCGGTTTCCTTAAAGTCGCCGGAGTAAACCTTGCCCTTGACCGTGCCGCCAACGTTGCCGGCAAAGTCCATTTCCTTGCCAAACTGGTCGTGCGTAGCGGTGAACGCGATACCCTTGGCGTTGCTCAGGGCCGGGTCGTGCTGCAGTTCCAAGGTCAAGGGCGGCTTGACATTGGTGATGGTCAAAGTGACGTTCTTGATCTCCGACACGGGGACGTTGGCCGCCTTGGCGGCATGCTCGTCGAGGAGATAGACCACGACCAACTTCTTGCCGTGATCCACCGTGAACTCAGCGTGATACTCTTCATTGCCCCATTCAGCCAAAACGCCGCCATGGGGCCCCTCATCATGGGAATGGTCGTGACCGTGTCCCGATTTGGTAGGCGCTGCCTTCGTCGCCGAGAGGCTCGCGGGCTTTTCACAGCCAACCATCAGCATGAGGCTCAAGCCAATCCATCCGATCATGATTCCTGGCAAGGTCTTGAAGACGTTCATGTTTCGCTTCCCCTTCGTCGCGGGCAGATTAATTCCTGACGTTATTTTATTCATTCACTTTGCGTTTTTGGCACAGAATGCAGCGCATTTCCTTCCCAAACATTCACGTCCGCCTGTAAAAGGCGATCCACATCCCGACCGCTAAATTTCCAAAAAAGTCCCGGGTGCAGAAGATACTCGCAAAAGGTCGATGTGAAAAGCCCACCTAGGATGACCGTGGCAATGGGATAGAGGATTTCCCGGCCCGGCTTTTGTCCCTCGAACACGAGGGGGAGCAGGGCAAACCCCGCCGTCAGGGCGGTCATGAGCACCGGGGCCAACCGCTCCAAGCTGCCGCGCATCAACATGGCTTGCGTGAATCCCTCTCTTTCATGGCGCATGAGATGGAAATAATGGGAAACCAACAAAATGCCATTCCGCGCGGCGATGCCGCCCAGCGAAATGAATCCCACCATGCTGGCCACGCTCAAGGTTTGCCGGGTGAGCGCCAAGGCCAGCACCCCGCCGATAAAGGCCACCGGCAAGGCATGCAGGATTTGCAGCACAATGCGGACGGAGGGATAGAGTTTGTAGAGAACCACGAACATGCCCACGATGGCCAATCCCGCGAGCAGACTGATGAGAATGGTCGCGCGGCGTTGGCTTTCAAATTGGCCGCCATACTCGACGAAATAGCCGATGGGCCAAGATGCTTGCTTTTGCAGCCCGCGCACCCGCTCCTGGATGTCGCGCACCACGCTGGCCAGGTCGCGCCCCAAGGCATTACAGCGAATGACGATCCGCCGCCGGGCGTTTTCGCGATGAATCACGTTGGCGCCTTGGGATTCCTCGATGACCGCGAGTTCACTGAGGGCTACTTGACCGCGTTGCCCGGGCAGATCGAGCCGCAACTGCTTGAGCGCATGGATGTCATGGCGGTAACGCTCATCGAGCCACACGACGAGATCGAAGCGGCGTTCACCCTCCATGACCTGGAGCAGTTCCTCGCCCTTGAGGGCCGTCGTCAGGAACTCCGCGACGTAAGCCCGATCGAGGCCATAATGCGCCAGCGGCCGGGGGAGCAGTCGAATGTGCAGCTCCTCCACCTGTTTTTGCGCCTCCACGGCCAGGGAACTGACGCCGGGGACGTCCTGAATGGCTTGCTGAATGCGCTCCGCCGTTTGCCGCAAGCGCGTCAGGTCGTCGCCGAACACCTTGATGGCGACCTGGGCGGTCACCCCCGAAAGCATGTGGCTGATCAAATGGGCCAATGGTTGTTCGACCTCAATGTCCACCCCCGGGACGTGGTCTTTGAGTTCCGTGAGGATCCTTTGCAGGACTTCCTCGCGGTGCTGCGCGGCCTCGGAATGGATGGTCAGGATATACTCCGTGTTGCTGACCGGCTCAACGTGCTCATCCATTTCCGCCCTGCCCGTGCGGCGGAAGTAATGGGCCAAGACGCCGTCCGGCTGCGCGGGCGAATGCAGCAGCCGGCTAAAAACCTGGTCGGCTTGCTGGCACGCTTCCAGCGAGGCTGCAAGCGACGATCCGGGCGGCAAGCTCAAGTTGACTTGCACGCTGCCCTCATCGAAGGGGGGCAAGAAGTCCGCGCCTAATTGCATGAGCAGCCAGCCGCTCAGCAGCACCATCATCCACGTGAGCATCAACAAGGTTCCGATCCAATGCAAACTGAGATAGATCACGCCGCCCGCCAGCCACTTGAGGAACCGCAGCAGGGCGCTCTCCCGCTCCGAGCGCACGGCCCGCGACCGCGGCAAGAGATAGAAGGAGAGCACGGGCGTCACCGTCAGCGACACGAGCAAGGACGCCAGGATGGAAACGATGTAGGCCACGGCCAGGGGAGTAAACAGCCGCCCTTCGACTCCGGACAGGGCGAACAGCGGGAAGAAAACGAGAATCACCATCATCGTGCCGAAGACAATCGCTCCGCGAATTTCAACGCTGGCGTGGTAAATCACCCCCAGGATCGGCAACGGCGCGGCGCGCTGCGCATTTTCCTTGAGCCGGCGAAAGATGTTCTCCACGTCCACAATGGCGTCGTCGACCAATTCGCCCATGGCCACGGCGATGCCGCCCAGCGTCATCACGTTGAGCGAGAGGGGGGTTCCCGTCACCCAGCCGATCAGCTTGAAGACCAAAGCGGTGATCGCCAGCGACAAGGGGATGGCCGTGAGCGTGATCAGGGTCGTGCGAAAATTGAGCAGGAACAGGAACAGGATGATCAGCACCAAACCCGCGCCAATGAGCAAGGCCTCGGCCACGTTGGCGATGCCGTGATCGATGAACCGCTTAAGTTGAAACAGTTCGGTGTGAAAGACGATGTTTTCCCTGGCCAGCGCGGATTTCATGTCGTCCAGGGCGGCGTGGAGTTGATCCGTCAAATGCCGCGTGTCCACGTGCGGCTGCTTGACGACGGTCAAGAGCACGCCGGGTGAACCGTTGATGCCGGCGTCGCCCCGCTTAAGCTGAGGCGCTTCTTTCACCTCGGCCACGTGGCGAATCTGCAGCGACCGCCCCGAACGAAACTGCAAGGGAATTTGGTTGATCTCCTCGATCACTTGCGCGGGTTCGGGGCCGAGGCGGCCGAGAACGCGGATCGTCCATTCACGATCGCCCCGGGTCAGAAAACCTCCGCTCGCCGAGAGGTTGTTGTTCCGGAGGGCCGACTCAATTTCCTGCAAGGTGACGTTGTAATCCAACAGCGCCTGGGCGTTGACCAGCACATGATACTGTTTGCGATCGCCCCCCATGACCACCACCTGGGCCACGCCGGGGATTTTGAGCAAACGCGGCCGCGCCACCCAATCGGCCAGGGTCCGCACGCGCATGGCCATGCGCGGATCCGAGAGGGCCGACGGGCCAGGCTGCATGCCAATGACCATGATCTGACCCATGATCGAGCTGATGGGAGCTAATTGGGGCCGAATCCCCGGTGGCAAGGCGTCCGCGGCCGCGGCCAGGCGCTCTTGCACGGTTTGCCGAGCCAGATGGATCGACATGCCCCAATCAAATTCAACGTAAATGACGGCCAGCCCCACGCCGGATTGGCTGCGGACGGCTTGCACTCCATTGGCGCCGAGCAGGGCCGCCTCGAGGGGAAAGCTGATGAGCGTTTCCACCTCCTCGGGGGCCATGCCGGGAGCTTCGGTCAGCAGCACGACGCGCGGCCGATCCAAATCCGGAAAGACGTCGATGGGTATGGTCGCGGCGAGAAAACCGCCATACACCATGACGGCCAGGCTGAGCAGGACGATGAGCAACCGATTTTGCAGGGCGAAACGGATCAGGCCATTGAGCATGCCTTAGGCTCCACAAGGTCGTGGCACTCTTCGCGGATCGGAAACCATGGCGTTGGACTCATCTTAGGGAGTTACACCAAGCGGCGAAGCTCCTCGAACAAACGGTCGATGTGCTCCTCCAGGCCGACGCTGATGCGCAGCCCTTCCCCATAGCCGGCATAGTTCATGTAACGAACCAGGATACCGCGTTCCTTGAGGAACTGATAAATCGGCTGCACGGAACGGTCATGCCGCTGGCACCAGACAAAGTTGGCCTGGCTCGGCAGGAGTTGGAAACCCAAGGCGGCGAGCTCCCGTTCCATGCGATCTCGGGTCGCCAGGATTTGTTGAACCCGGGCGCGCATGTAGGCTTGATCCTCCATCGCCGCCGTTGCCGCCGCCTGACTCAGCACGTCGCAATTATAGGAATCCTTCAGCTTGTACAGTTGTTCGATCACGTCGGCGCGGCCGAGGGCAAAGCCAAACCGCATCCCCGCTAACGAATAGCTCTTGCTCAAGGTGCGCGTGATGAGGATGCGCTCGCTTTTCTGGAGGAGTGACAGCGCGTGGCCGGCCGTGAAATCCACGTAGGCTTCATCGATCACCAACGGCGTCGGCCATTCGAGCAAGGCGTTAGGATCCATCCAGGTGCCCGTCGGGGAGTTTGGGTTAGGAATGAAGGTCAAATGCGCGCCGGCAGGAACGTCCTCGGGGTGAACGCGCCAGTTGCGGAAGGGGAATTCGGCGCACCGCGCTCCTTGCTGTTCGGCCAGCGTGCGGTAAAGCAGATAACTCGGCATCGGCGCCGCCACCAGGCCCCCCTCGGGCACGATGGCCCGTGTGATCAGCGTCAGCACCTCATCCGAACCGTTGCCGATCAGGATGCACTCGGGCGGCACGCCCAAGACGCGGCCAGCCGTCTCGCGGAAACGCAGGCCCAAGGGGTCGGGGTATTTGCGCAGCCGATCCCCCGTCAGCGCAGCCTTGATGGCTTCGATTACCTGGGGGGAAGGAGGATACGGATTCTCGTTGGTGTTAAGCTTGATCACCTCGCCGACCTGGGGTTGTTCGCCGGGCGTGTAACCCCGCATCGCCAACAGGTTCGGCTTAAGAAACGAGGGCATAGCGCGACTCGGGCCTGGGGCGTTGGTCAACCGGTTAAAGCGGAGCGGTAGGCTTGCACCAAGCCGTCGATCTCCGCCCGGGTGCGTTTTTCGGTCACAGCCATGCTGATGCATTGCGCCAGGTCGGGATACCATTGGCCAAGCCACAACCCGGCGTGATACCCCTGATCCAACAACCGCCGCAGCAGGGCGGGCACGTCCCCAGGGACTTCAATGACGAATTCCTTGAAAAACGGTTGCTGATACCGCAGCTTGACTCCGGGGATCTTGGTCAAGGCTTCCGCGGCATAGTGGGCCTTGCGCGTGCAAAGTTCCGCCGTTTCCTTGAGTCCCTTGGGCCCCAGGGCGGCCAGGTGAACCGTGGCGCGCAAGGCCAGCAGTCCTTGATTCGTGCAGATGTTGCTGGTCGCCTTTTCCCGGCGGATGTGTTGCTCGCGCGTCTGCAAGGTCAAGGTCCAACATGTTTGCCCGTTGCGGTCCTTGGTTTGACCGACGAGCCGACCCGGCATCTTGCGCACGAAAGCCTCCCGGCACGCCATGATGCCGAGATAGGGTCCGCCATATTGCAAAGGGGTGCCCAACCCCTGCCCCTCCGCCAGGACGATGTCCACAAGGTCTTCCGCCGGGGAGCGCAACAATCCCAAACTCACGGGGTCAACGCACATGATCAGGAGCGCCCCCTTGGCATGCACCATCTCCGCCAGCGCGCGGCCATCCTCCAAGCAGCCAAAAAAGTTCGGATGCTGCACGATCAGGCACGCCGTTTGGTCATTGAGCGTCTTCTCCAGCATGGAAGAGTTCACGACGCCTTGCGGAGTGGGGAGTTCCACGACGCGCGGGTCCAGGTTGGCCATGTAAGTTTTGAGCGCCGTTCGATAGTGCGGATGAACGTTCTCGGCGATGACGATCTGCCCGTGCCGCATGGTGATGCTCATGGCCATGATGGCCGCCTCGGCCACGGCGCTGCCCCCTTCGTAGAGGCTGGCGTTGGCCACGTCCATGCCGGTGAGTTGGCAAATCATGGTCTGAAATTCAAAGAACGCTTGGAGGCTGCCCTGGCTGGCCTCGGCCTGGTAAGGCGTGTAGGCGGTGTAAAATTCACCTCGGCTCACCACGGCGTCGACGACGCTGGGGATGAAATGATCGTAGGCGCCGCCGCCTAAAAAACACACGGCCTGGCCGGCGGGCACATTGCCTTGGGCCAGCCGCTCCATTTCTTGAGTCAACTCCATCTCCGACATCGGCGGCGGCAGATGCAACGGCCGCTTCAAGCGACATTCGGCGGGAATCGTTTCAAATAGCGCTTCGATGCCGTCCACGCCGATTTGGCGCAGCATCTCCTGCTGATCGGCGGGCGTGTTGAGAATGTACGACAAAGTGAAACTCTCCTACTCAATCCTGCAAACTGGTCCGCAGAGGAAATGCATCCGCTCAGGTTCAAGGCGGCGTGCTTCCATTTCTCTTGGGCGCCGCATCGGTTAATGGCCTGCGGCGATTTGCTGTTGATACTGCTCGGCAGTGAGCAAATGGTTCAGCGTCGCGCCGGGGGCGGGCTTGATCTTAATGAGCCAGCCCGAACCATAGGGGTCCTGGGCAATCTTGGCTGGCTCGCTTGCCATCTCTTGATTCACCTCCGCCACCTGGCCCGCCACCGGAGCATACAGGTCGCTAACCGCTTTCACCGATTCGATTTCACCGAAGCTGGCGCCCTGGCTCGTCTCTTCACCCACGCTGGGTAGATCGAGATAGACCAGATCGGTCAGTAATTCGACCGCATATTGCGTGATGCCGATGGTGATCAGATCGCCATCTTGGCGTGCCCATTCGTGCGTGGGCGCATAGCGGAGTTGCTCGGGAACCTGCATGAAATTCTCCATTCGACCTGTGGACGGAAAGCGGACAGCCGTTATTTTTTCCTCGAATAAAAGGGCATGGGCACGACCTTGGCCTCGGCGGTTTGACCACGAATGTCCACGTCGAGCAGGGTCCCCACGGCGGCATGGCTCGGAAAGACATAGGCCATGGCGATGGCTTTTTGGAGCGTGGGCGAAAACGTGCCGCTGGTGACGACCCCCACGGGTTCCCCTTTCGCCAGCAGGCGATAGCCTTCGCGGGCCGGCCGTTTTCCAGCCACTTCCAAGCCGATGCGCACGGCCAAATCCTTTCGCTTCTGCCGCTCCAAGATGGCCGCCTTGCCGACAAAGTCGCCCTTGTTGAATTTCACCGCCCATGCCAATCCCGCCTGGAGCGGATCGATCTCCTCATTCAACTCATGGCCGTAAAGCGGCATGGCGGCTTCCAAGCGCAGCGTGTCGCGGGCTCCGAGACCGCAGGGCACGACGGGAGCGCCGATCCGCTCGGCGATCTGCGGCGTGGTCAAGTAGCCCGCCATGACTTCGGCCCAGCGATTGGAGGCAATGATCTCAAAACCATCTTCGCCCGTGTAGCCGGTGCGGCTCACGATCTGCGGCTCCATATCGTCGGGATTGGGATAGCCCAATGCAGCATAGTAATACTTCAGGGAATCACATGCCGTGTCGATCTCGCGGGCCGCCGCCAGGCTCTTGGGTCCTTGGATCGCCACCATGCACCAGTCAAAGGTTTTGTCTTCCATCCCGACGCGGAGGCTGCCAATGCGCTGTTGGAACCAGGCCAAGATTTTTTCGCGATTGGAGGCGTTGACGACCATGAGCCAAAACGGAGCCAGGCGGTAGATGAGTACGTCGTCGAGAATGCCGCCCTGTTCGTTGCAGACCAATCCATAGCGGACCTGGCCGGGCTTCATCGTGGCGACGTCATTGGTGAAGATTGATTGGAGAAAAGGCTCGGCGTCCGGTCCGTTGAAGATGAGCCTGCCCATGTGGCTGATGTCAAAAAGCCCCGCGCCGCTGCGCACGGCGAGATGTTCCTCCACGATGCTCTTGTATTGCACCGGCATGTCGAAACCGGCGAAGTCGACCATGCGGGCGCCTTGGGCGACGTGCCAAGCATGAAGGGGCGTCTGCAAGCGTTGCGTCACGGCGATGCATCTCCGAAGCGAAAGATGGTGAGGTCAGTGTAGAGACTTCTCTCGATCCCTGCAAGGAATCTCAGCTTGGATTGGCATGAACCAAACCCGTGCCGAAGCGCAAAAAAACCGGCTTCGGGGAGAAGCCGGTTGGGAAGGACCGTGCCGATGCTAGCGGTTTATTCTTGAGACGGCGGCGTGCCAAAGCGGGCCTTGGCCTCGGCCAAATCCAGGGCTGCGATTTGTTGGCGTTGGCGATACCGCCGGATAGCAGGCACCGCCCCAACCAGGAGCAAACCAAACAAGCCAACCGTCGTCGGCTCGGGAATGGCGGTCACTTCGAAGAGCCAACCGAAATTCGCGGGAGGCGGATCCTGGCCGCCAAAGGTAAACTGCGAGCCAGCGGGATTATTAGGGGAAAAAAAGCTGCCCGTGGCCGTTGTGCGGAACGCCGTGTCAAGCGTGCTGCCCACGGTCGGCGGACCAAAAATGCCTTGACCAAACAAATCCGTGTCGGCGGCCGAAGCCGTGGCGCCGACGTTGTCAAAAGTGATGCCGGCCCAAAACGTGCCGGGCGGCAACTGGAAGGCAAATGGCGCAGGACTGAACTGGAATAATGAAACCGTACCTGGATTCACGCTCAAGGGGTTGAAGGTGTACCCGATCGGGTTTGATGGGGTGTAATAGGTGCCTGGATCGTTCACGCCGGACGAATTGCCAGCGCCATCAGCAAACCAAAACCGCAGCCGCGGCCGAATGGTCACCGCGTTCGTACTGCCGTTGAAGACGGAGAATACGACTCGGGAGATATACCAACCGCCACCCTGAAAAGCGGGATCGGGGGTGATGTCGTCGGCCACGAGGCGAGTGATCCCCGCGCCGGTGCCGCCATTGCTAAATGCAGCCCCTAAAAAGTTTTGTGTGTTGTCATAGGCGATGAAGCTTTGACCGTAACCGGCTCCGCATACCCATGAAGCAATAAAGAGAGCTAATCCATACCGGCGCATCCACGAACTCCTCATCAATGAGTAAGGACATCCCTGCTTCAAGCAGAAGGGTTCCTCTGCAGGTAGAAGCGGATTTCCATCATGTTGCATAAAGGACAAGGATAAGCATATCCGGATCAAAGTCAATTAACCTGGGAGAAGAAATTCGATCTAAGCAGAATCAACTGGAGATGTGATCTTATCTTCATCGAATTGGAAAAACGCCTTGATGCATGAAAAATGCTCACCAAGATTTAGGAGCATCGTCTTCATCGAATTGCATTTTCCCACCTGACTGCTTGGCTAGCATCTCCATGAGTTGTTCGCGTTCTTCACGCCAGACCTGGTGGATATCTGGCGTGTGCTGGGTAGGATCATTGAGGTCATGGCAAACGATGATCGGCGTCCCGACGGGCCAACGTGCGGCCATACTGCTATTCAGAGAGGTTGCCGTGCCCCGCAAGGTCTTGCCGGATGGGTCGCGGAAGCTGTAGTGCAGTGTGTAACTGGTGCTTTTGCTTTTGCGAATCAACTCCATGTTGGTGACCATGCCCAAGGCCATCTGGCCCTCGCGGAGCAAATGGATCATTCGCGTGGCATGAGACCAAAAATACATGAACATGCCCAGGCTAGAGGCCAGAAGCAACCCGCCCACCGCAAACAAAATATATGATACCGTGTAGTTCGCGCCCGTGCTGTGAATGGCGGGACGGTTTTCCTTGGGACTTGAATCCAGATATTCGATGCGAATCGAACTGCCTTTTTTCAACTGTTCCCAGTCCGACTTGTTGATGTCGCCTTCGCCTAGATAGCTGTTGCCGCGTTTATCCCTGAAATCATACTTCACCCAATAGTGCGTCGTGGAACCGCTGCGTCCGCTGCTCGAGCGCCGGGAACCTTTGTTCGTCACCTCGGCAATCGCGGTCACCCCTTCATGGGCATAAGCCTGTTCTTGCCGGTGCGTGGCAATGCCTCCTGCCAGAAAGCCTGCCCCCATCCCCCCCAGCAAAACAACAACAAAAACCACGCCGCCGCCGCCGAGATAAAGCCAGCGCAGTCTGAATGGGGATATATTCATCTCGTACCTCGTGGGGCCGCACCGCGGGAGATCGCTGAACGTATCATAAATGCGCCGACCGGGCTGCACAAAGGCAAATGACCCTGACCCGCCAACTCGACGGACGAGTCGTGATCGCTTAACGATGTTCGTTCAGCACCAAGTCGGCGGTCGCGGTCGTGTCCAGGTCGTCGTTGTCCCAAAGCTCAGCCAGCCGCTGCTTGATGCGCCGGCTGGCAGCCTTCAGATAAAAGCGGCCGACGTTGATGTCGCGGCCAAGGGCTGGCGTCACAGGCTTCGAGAGCAGGCTGTCCAGGCGGCTCAGAACGCAGGCGCTGGCATACAGCTCGATCGCGGCATCAGCCAGCCGTTCTTGAACATATTGCCTCTCGAGGATGTGCTTCTGGTGCTTGCGCAGCATGCCTTCGACGGCCAAGCCAAAGTCTTTGATGCGGCGGCCCAGCATGGCCGCTTCATCTTGAAGACTGCCGTTCTTGACGTGAATTTCCGGCGCCTTGAGCCGGGCGGAAATGCGGTTCCCCACGAAGCGGACAAAGGTGCCGCTGAAGATGTTGGAGACGGCGGCTTCAAACGTCTTCCCCACATTGCCCATGCCGTACATGGCGATGAAGGCGCGCATGACGTCATTGGCCCCTTCGCCGATGAGATTGATGCGCGCGTCTCGCATCATGCGTTCGTAAGGCTCGTCGCTGAAGTAAGCCTTGCCGCCATAAATTTGAATGCAATCGTTGACGATCTTCCACAGACATTCGCTGGCGAACACCTTGAGGATGGCCGTTTCGAGCATGTAATCGCCGAAGCCGCGATCGACCAGCGAGGCGCAGTGGTAGGTCGTGGATTCCATGGCAAAAATGTCGGCGGCCATGTGAGCCAGCTTTTTCTTGACCATTTCGAATTCGCCGAGGGTTTGCGTGAATTGCCGGCGGGTATTCGCATGGCGGGCCGCGGCCTTGAGGCAAACCTTGGCGGCTCCCGTGCACGTCGCCCCAAAGGTGGTCCGGCCAAAGTTGAGCACGGACAGGGCAAGCTTCAGCCCCCGGCCTGGTTTGCCGAGCATGTTCTTCTTGGGCACTTTCACGTCTTTGAGTTTGAACTCCGCTTGCCAAGTCCCGCGAACGCCGCATTTGGGTTGATTGCGATGAATCCATTCGATGCCCGGCATGCTCTTGGGTTCGAGGATGAAGGAGGAAATTTCGGTCTTGTCCTTGCCAGGGATCGAGGTGCGGGCCATCAGGGTGAGCATGTCGGCGAACGCGGCGTTCGTGATGTAGCGTTTATGGCCGTTGATGAGATAATGTTCGCCGTCTTCACTCAAGGTGGCAGTGGTTTGCACATTGCCCGCATCGGACCCCGCTTCCGGTTCGGTCAGGGCAAAGGCGCCGATCTTTTCGCCCTTGGACAAGGTGGGCAGGTAAGCGGCCTTTTGCTCCTCGGTCCCTTCCAGCAGCAGAGCGCGCAGGCCAATGCTGTGGTGAGCGTTGACAAAAATGGCCACGCTGGCGTCGGCGGCGCCGATGACCTCCAAGATTTTGCAGTAAGCGTATTGGCTGAAGCCCCTGCCGCCATACACCGTGGGCACGGTCATGCCGAGGACGCCCAAGTCGCCCAGACCGCGGACCACTTCGGGGGAGATATCGCACTCGCGGTCGATCCTGGCGGCATCGATGTGTTGATCGGCAAAGGCCTGCACGGCAGCCACGGTTTCATCACATTGGCGTTGTTCCGCCTCGGGCAGTTCCGGGTAGGGAAAGATCAAATCCTGGTTGAAATAACCAAAGTACAAGCCTTTGGCGAAACCCAGTTGATGGGAGTCCTTGAAAAGCAATTCCTCTGCTTGCTTCATTTGCTGGTCGCGTTGCTGTTCCGTAAGGGCCATGGTCGTGGTCTCCCCGTGGATGGAAAGGATATTGGCAGTCGACAAAGGCAACTGGGGGCTTCTTTTTATCGTATTTGCCGGCCAGCTTTTGGAAACGAAAATCAGCCACAAAGGATGAGCCATGCGGCTTGAAAAGTTGGACTTTTAGGGTTCGATGGAATGCTCTTGGGGCCTGATTGGGAATGTGGGTTTCTTCCCCCGTGCCCCCTGGCCCCAGGTTCAAGGCTGATCGTGAACCTCTCACCTGGCAAAGGGGTCTGAATCGTCATGGATGAATATGAAACACCCATCGATTTTGAGGCGCCGCTCCATGTGAGCAAACTGGCTGGCAGTGCCGATCAACGGCAATGGCAGCGGATCGCTCGTCGTCTGCGCGCGGAGCTGATGGCCCACCTCAACGACGTTGGGTGCATGAAGCCGGACGAGATGCAATCCTTGATTTCAGCTTTGGAGAGTGCGTTGGATTTCATGGTCAACGCCAACACGTTCGATGCCCGCATCGAGTTTCTCGAACAAAATTACACAAGACCCATCTGGTAATCCGCGTCACGTCATCGCCATTGAGCGGTCATTTTTTTTGCTGATCGACGCATCTACCGAATGTAGGCGGCACACTTGGGGTTAAAATGGTGGGAGGCTTTTAGATTACCTTGTCAGGGTCGACTCATCGACTATAATGTCAATAGTGTACTATTTGGTAAATGAAACGCTTCACCTTGCCCGTGGAGGTTTTACGCACATGAGCGCCACGCATACGGAACCCCAAAATCGAATTGCCTTGAACGGTCCCTCGGCCGCTCCGCAAGCGGACGCGGGGCAGGCGATTACCCTGACCGAACGGGCCGCCCAAGCCGTACAACGGTTCATTGAAGACCAAAGGCAAAGCGGCGCCATCAAGCCTGAAGACAAAATCTACTTGCGGCTCTCTGTCAAAGGCGGCGGCTGCAGCGGTTTCCAAAATAAGCTCGATCTTGACCCGCTCTACAATCAAAAGACCGATGAACTGATGGAGCAGCATGGCGTTCAGATCGTGATCGATCGGAAGAGCCTGCTCTACGTCGGCGGCGCCGTGGTCGATTTCCACAATGACCTCAACCGCCCAGGCTTCAGCGTGCAAAACCCCAATGCGAAAACCACTTGCGGCTGCGGCAGTTCGTATTCGGTCTAAAACCCGCACTTTCCACTCACATGCCAACCCTTTCCTCATTACACTGGGGAGAGGTTTTTTTCTTGAGTTCATGGTCGATTGTCTTGTCGATCTCAGCCAGGGGCATGCACATGATGCTTCATCTCGGATGTCTAGTTCTCGCCAGTCTGATGTCCCGCGTGGATGAGGAGCCTATCCAGGTGCGGTTGGGAGAGCGTATCGTTTTTCTGGGCGATTCCATCACGCAAGCCGGGGTTGGCCCGACCGGCTACGTCACCGCAATCAAAAATCATTTCGCCGACAAAAGGCCCGACCTGGGCGTCGAAGTCTTTGGAGCGGGCGTCAGCGGCAACAAGGTCCCCGACCTGGAGGCGCGGTTCAACCGGGATGTGCTTGCCAAGAAACCGACCCTCGTCGTCATCTACATCGGCATCAATGACGTTTGGCATGGCGAGAAGGATCCCAGCAAGGGCACCTCCGAGGCGGAATACGAAAAAGGCATCGACCTGCTGCTCAACATGTGCCGTCAAGCCAAGATGCGCGTCGTGCTATGCACGCCGAGCGTGATCGGCGAGCGCACCGATGGCAAGAATCCGTTGGATGCCAAGCTGGATCGCTACGCTGAATTGAGCCGCCAGGCGGCCAAGAAAGCACGCGTCCCCGTGTGCGATTTGCGGAAGGCGTTCATGGACTATTTAAAGCAGCACAATCGCGAGCAGAAAGCCTCGGGGATACTGACCAATGACGGCGTCCATTTGACCGAGGCAGGCAACCAATTGGTGGCGGAGACGATCTTGTCCGCCTTGGGTGAAAAATAGTCCGCTGCTCCTGAAAGGGGAAAAAACCACCGCGCATGGCGGCGGGTTGCCCTCTTGAAGCGTCGCCGGGTTCAATCCTAATCCTTGCCTTTGTCCTGATTTGAATCTTTATCCTTCTCTGGCTCCTTGGTTTTTTCCGGATTATATTTGAGCACGATCGTGCCATGCCGCATGTAGGAAGTGCGCGGTGTCGAGCCGACGTAGGGCCATTTGAATTCGACCTTGATCACGTCTTTTTGCACGACCCCAAGCACAACGACGTCGCCGATGATGTTGCGTGAGGAGGTATGGCCTTTCAGGATTTTGGCGTATTGCCAGCGGATTTGGCCTTTGTCGAGCAAGAGGCCCTTCAATTCCAGTTTGTCTTTGCCGCCGCGGGTTTCGTAAATCGCTTCAAAGGACTTTTTGTCGCGCTTGGTGATCGTCATCGTGGCGTCGCTGGTCTCCCTGCCCTTCTTGTCCGAGACGATCAGCTCCGTGCCTTCCCAGACATCGCCGATCTGGAAGCCATCGGCTTTCGGCGCATCGATCGTCTCGCCCTTCGAGCCGCTCGCGGGCGGGTCGGTTTTTTCTTTTTTGTCCTTCGTGGATTGGGCGAGTAAAAACGCGGGGGCACCCATAACGCCCCACACACCGAGGATCAGCAACGTCGCACGCAACATGGTCCCGTTCCACAAAGAGAATCCATGGTTGGCAAGAATGGACCATTATTTCATGCCCCGGCCCCGCCCGTCAAGAAGGGAGTTGCGCAAGCGGCCCTGCTCGGATCGAACCAGGGGGAGTTTATTTGACAGGTTCCTTTTCGGGCCATGGCGCGCCCGCATCGATCCAGGCGCGCAAGACGGCCACTTCACGATCTGGCAGCAGGTGGCTCCTGGCCATGGCCATGTCCGGCCGCTGGCCCGTGACGATGGCGATGAGCTCACTTTGATGGCTCTGGCCGGGGATGACGAAAGCCTGCTTGCCTGGCGCGCCAAAGTAATCCTCTTTCCGATCAGCCCGAAAATCCCCGTAACCGCGGCGCGGGCCATGACAGCGCAAGCAAGCTTTTTCAATGATGGGGTACACTTCCTTCCAAAAGTCGATCTTGTCGGCCACGCCGGCGGTGGGCTGAATCGCCTCCTTGGCTGTGAGGCCGTCCTTTCCGTCCAAAGGTTCGCCGACCAGTCGATGCAGCGGCTCTCGTTCTTGCACGGACATCTCGGTCCACCAGGCAAACAGCCCCACCAACGAAGCCACCACCAGAAACGCCAGGACGCCGCTCCCCAAAATCCAACCGCCCTCAACCTTACGCTCCAGGCCAAACCGTTGTGCGAGAACGACAACAATCCATTTCCAGTGCAGTGCCAAATGAACCAGCAAGATGGCAATGAAGCCCGTGCTCAGCCAGAAATGGACTTGCCCCCACTGATGACGCGACCCATGCCAGAGGGCCAGCGTCCGGTTGCTGCCCGGCGGCAAGGTGAAATAGAGGATGTAGCCCGTCGCCAACATTCCCAAAAAGAATGCGGCGGCCAGGAGATCAATAGCCAAGTTCGCCGTCGTCCGCTTCATGATCCAATTGTACAGAGCGAAGCCATGAAGCCTTATCACACATATCAAGATCCATGGATGGTCGCGGTGTGATAGGTGACCTTATTGGGAATGCAAGGCGAAAGCCAAAGGCGACATGCAAGGCAAGGGAGATGATTCCGCCTGGCGCAACATCTCCTGGGAAGCCTTCGCCCATTCCGTGGGCTGAACGCGCTGGCAATAGTGCATGCCATGGCTCGGGCGCGTCCCCTCCAGGACAGCCTTGGCCAGCACGGCTTGCTGTCGCTCCACCGCCAACACTGGGATGCCCCACCGGCTGGCGATCCAGGCATGGAGCGGCAGCGCCTCTTGTGCATCGGTCGACCAGATCAGCCTGACTTGAGGCAAGAGGGCATGGACGTCGGCCGCCTGATGCCAACGAACGAAGGGGTCCAACTGCGATTGGCGCACAAACTGCTCGCGCGCAGTTCGCGTTGCCCCGTCGCCGACAATGAGCAGCCTGGTCTGGGGCCGGGCGTAATGCAAAATACAGAAGGCCCAGATCGCTTCACGCAATCCATCATGGAGGTGCATCCGACCCGCCCAGAGGATCCATTCTTGCGCTTCCTTCGTCTCCAATCGCGGCCCCGAAGGATGCAGCGCTCGCCTGGGCGGAGCGGCCATGGGCGGCTTGACCTGCAGCAAGTCGATGGGCCAGCCGGCCTGGGCCCATGCTTTCCTGGCTTGCTCGTGGGGCACCCATCCGCAACAACCAGGCCAGTTCACCCGCAAGCGCGGCTGCGGCCATTGACCGAGCAGAACGGTCATGGGCCAGCGTTTATGCAGCCAGCGCAAGCCCAACGCCATGCCCGGCCCAGGCAGCGACGTCAAAAACCACGGTCGACCTGGAGTTCGCCAGGCTTGCCGCAGAGCACGATCCCAGGGAAAAGTGCCGCGCCGCTCCACCCGGATCGATTCTCCCGCCTGCTTTGGCAAGTCGCGGAGGAGTTGTCCCGCCCAGGTCGGCTGATTCCACTCGCCCAGCGGGTCCCAGATCATGGGGGAGCTTGCGGCGTCGCGTGTCTGGTTGCGTTCGTGCTTCAAGGATGCCTCCTCGCGATGCACATTGGCTCGTTCACCCGCTGCGACATCATCGATCATCGCGGTTTTTTAAGCCCACGATCTTGCATTCCCCCTGCCGATGCCGCACGAACAGGACGACGACTTCCTGCTCGGCTTTGGCCGTTGGGGAAGGATTCTTGACGTACACCAGCACGACGTGATCGGTCGGTCGCATGACCTTGTCCAGGTCCTTGCGCTCCGTCTCCGACAGTTTTTCACGAATGTCCTGATAGGGATAGGCGGGCCGGACCTCGAAATGGATCGATGGGCGATCGCGATGCTTTTCCAGCAGCCGGGAGAAATCGACTTCCAATTCCTTGCGATCGTAAATCGTGGTCTTCATGTCGTGACACCAGGGCACATCCACGAGGGCCATGATGTCGTCGAGATTGCGGCGCTGCATGGCCTTCATGAATTGGCCAACCAGTTCCCTGGCCTCGACGGCAGGATCGTTCTTGGTCGATGGCGGATCACTCTCCGAACCGAGGCAGGGCGACAGCAGTCCCGGGATCAGTAGGAAGCAGATGGACAAGCACCGAATCATCTTGGGCCTCCTTGCCACAAAAGGGGAAAGGCACGTCGAACGGCTAGCTTCGCAATTTCCCGGCGTCTAGGCAAGATCACTTGCCCTGAGCGGCCCACGGTGCGGTCGACTCCAGGATCTAAGCGGAGGAAGGCTTGGCTTGAGCGGGATAGGCGCGTCCCTTCCATCGCGGCGACAGACCGAGCTTGGGACCCAAATAGCCAAACCATTGAATGATGATCACGATGAGTACGCCCACGGGATGAAGCAAGGCGCCAAGCCACGATTGCCGGAATCTCAAGCAGCCAAGCAGGCGTGGAACGAGCGTTATGAGGATCGCTGCCAAGGTCAAGGCTCGCTCCACGCCGCCTAGCCAGGGCCAGGTGAAAAGCAACGCCCAAGGCAAGACCTGGCCGCCCAGGAGGAGCGTTGTCCAAAAGCATAACATGGGCAAACTGCTGGCCATGCCTTCCGTCGCATTCTTAGCAAAGCCCATGAACAGCGATCCCGCCGAAGTATACATCCGGCATTCGGCCGCGTCCGTCGCATCGAACAGATCGGTCGAACACCCCCGACGCCGATAGGAGCGGGGCAGTTGAATGCCGTCATGCAGCGAAGCCTGGATGGCGGCATGTCCCCCTGCTTTTTCATAGGCGCTGCGATGCGTGATAAACAGTTGGCCGCACCCCGCGGCATAGGCGGCCACGTAAGGAAACTGCCGCATCCGCCGCAAGGGGAGAAACCCCAGGAGCAGAAAGTGAATGATCGGGATCACCAATTTTTCCAGCCAGCCAAGGGTGATCTGCCGCGGCAAACCGCTCCCCAAGTCGGCGTGCTGCAACTGCATGAAGCGCAGCATCCGTGGCAAAGCGTCCTTCTGCAAACGGACGTCCGCATCGATGAAGACGAGCCAGGGGGCGCGAGCGGCCTGGGCGAGTTGATGACAGGCAAACTGTTTACCGCACCAGCCCGGGGGCAAAGGCGAGCCTTGAATCCACCGGACGCGCGCATCGGAGCAGGCTAATTCCTGGACGATCGCCGCGGTGCGATCCGTCGAATGGTCGTCCAGGACCAACACCTCCATGGGCCAATCCTGTTGAGCCAAGGCTGAACGGACCGCTTCGGCAATGACGGCTTCTTCATTGCGTGCGGGAATCAAAACGGCGATGAGCGGCGCAGTGAGATCGGCAGGCGCGCGGGAGTCCGCAGCCTCAGGCGGGCCGCTTTCCGGTAATCGTCGATACTGGCGGAGATTGGCGAGAAAGAGCAACACGGGCAAGGCGGCCAAGGTCAACGCCAACAGCACCACGATGAGCATGACGACCACCCTTAGGAGGCGGATTCAGTCTTGGTTTCCTGATGCCGGGCCGTGAAGCGTTGGCCCTTGAGTCGAGCGGTAAAGCTGCGCCAGAGATCGTAGATGCCGCCCACGCCCACCTTGCCCTCCAGCAGGGAAGTAAAGCCTTTGGGGCTGCGCGTCAGGGAGCGTGTTGCCAGTGCATCCATCGTTTGGCTGAGGGCGTCCTCAAGATAGGTGGTCCATTCCGCATGGCGGCGGGATTCCCCAATGGTTTCGATGGCCGGGCCGAAGCGCAGCAGCACCTCGGGGGTTTTCTCGTTCCAAAAGGGATATTCGATGGCCAGGGGGACGACCACCGCCCTGGGCATCCGATGCAGGAGATATCCCAGACCGCCGCGCAGCTTGATGGGTCGACTGCGAACGTCGTAGAATTCTCCCTGGGCCGTGATCCACAATCCCGTATGGGGCTGTTTCAAAATCGCTTCGCTGGTTTTCAAAAACTCCCGCGCCCCCCAGAGCGTGCCCTGCTCGACGCCAAAGAAGCCTAACTTGCCAAAGATGGCATACTTTTTCAGCATGTCCATGTCGATGGGAGCGTAGCCGATCCGTTCGGGAAAAAGCTCGTTCGCCAACATGCAGACCAAGGGGTCCCACCACGAGGCGTGATTGAGCACGACGATCAACGGCAGGTTATCGGGAACGGTCGGGACCGGACTTTCCTCGTCCAGGCGAACAGCCGTGAAGCATTTACGCAGTTGATATCGCTTGATGTACCAGACGAACCAGTCGTACAGCCAAGGCGAACGCGGCGGAATCATCGGGACGGGGTTTCCTTGGCGGACGAGGAAGTGGAGTCGCTTTTTTTCGCGGGGCGTTTGACCAAAGAGGTCATGATACAGACCACGCCCAAGGCGACAAGCAACAAACCGATGCCCGTGTACAGCGCTGACGAGGAGGGTTTGAACGGCGTCATCCAAATCCAGATGCCGCCGCTGATGAGAAAAAGTAATCCCGCAAGAAAACTGCTCATGACCGCTCCGGTGTGAAACCAGCGGCCATTTTACGAAGCCGCGGGCACGGGGGCATCTCGATTTGAGCGCGCGGTCACGCGGTCGCGGTCCAAGGCGTCGGCGGCGATCCAACCCGACATCAGCACCATCGGCATGCCCGGTCCGGGATGGGCCGAGCCGCCGGCCAAATAAAGCCCTTCCACGTCCGGGCTGCGATTGCTGGGTTTGAAACCCCCCTTCAACCGCCCATGGCTGGCCAGACCGTAAATCGCTCCTTGCAAGACATGATAGCGTTCGTGGATGTCCTGCGGCGTGAGCTGATGCTCGACGACGATGCGCTCCTCGATGTCGGGCATCTTCCCCGTGGTTTTGAGCTTGTGGAGAATGGCCCGGCGGTATTCAGGCAGCATGCGCCGCCAATCATGATGGGGCCGCAAATAAGGCGCATGAACCAGCACATAAAGGGCTTCTCCCCCGGGAGGAGCCACGGCCGATTCCGTCCGTGCCGGGGCCGCCAGATAACAGGTCGGGTCCGGCGCCGGTTCGCCCTGGCGGTAGATCGCGTCGAATTCCTCCTCGGGGCTTGCGGAGAAAACAAAATTGTGATGCAGGAGATGCTCGTAACGCTGGTTCAATCCCAAGTACAACACGACGCCCGAACAGGCCGGCTCATAACTCCGACGATTCATGAACCTGGCCTCGGCGGGTGTATTGACCAGCAACTCCTGATGCATCCGCACGCTATCCATGTTCGATACGACGGCCGAGACAGGGAGGGTGCCGAGCCGATCCGTTTCCAGCGCCACCACGCGCTGCGACGGATTCATGGCCACTTTCGTGACGGACACGCCGGTATGCATTTCAACCCCTAGTTCACCGGCCAGTCGAATCAAAGCGTCGGGCACCGCGCGGAGGCCGCCCAGCGGATACCAAACCCCTTCGCCCGTCTGCATGTGCGCGATGCCGCAGAGCACGGCCGGTGATTGATCCGGCGCCGAGCCGACGTACTGCGTGAAATGATCCAACATCTGAGCGACGCGCGGATCGGGAATGAACTTGCGGACCGTGCCGCCGACCGTGCTATGAAAGCGCATCTTCCAGAGATCGGCCATGATCGCCGGCTTAAACGCCTCGGAAACGTTGAACATGTCCCAAATGGAGCCGATCGGCTTATAGAAATAGAAGCGCTTGGCGATTTCGTGAAGCCGTTCCGCGAGTCGAATGAAGGAGCCATATCCTTCCGCCGAGGCGGGACTAAAGGTTAACAGTTGTTGGATCATGCGCTCCACGTCGGCATCCAGATCGAGCGTGCTGCCGTCGGTGTAGAAACAGCGCCATTGCGGATTGAGCGGCACCAGCTTCAGATAATCCTCGAGGTTTTTCCCCGCTTCGGTAAACAAGCGGTGCAGCACGCTGGGCAAGGTGAGGATCGTCGGCCCCATGTCGAAGCGAAAGCCGCGATCTTCCAGGACGGCCGCCTTGCCGCCCAGCCAGCCATTTTTTTCGAGGAGAACGACGTCGTAACCCCGCGCCGCCAGGGTGCACGCCGCCGCTAAGCCGCCGAGTCCGCCGCCAATGACGCCGATCCGCCCCGCCTTCATCAAGCGCATGTCGCTTCCTCCCGGAACCGTTCAAAACTGCTGCCTGCAAACTTATTTTATGGAACCTGGCCAAGTGCGCGTCCTGGTCCAATTTTCTGGCATCCTTTGCGCTCTTCCGCTAAACTGCAGCCACTTGACTTTGCATAACCGTTTTTTCATGAGGGAGTGTTTCATGATGCGATGGGCAATCGTCGGCTTGCTCGGCTTGGCCGCGGTCTTGGCTTGCGGCTCGACGGGCCAGGGGGAAGATAAGAAAGAGTCGATCCGCCTCTTCAACGGCAAGGATTTGACGGGATGGCGCATTTTCTTGGACCCTCGGAAAAAGGACGTCGCGCCCGACCAGGTCTTCTCGGTCGTGGATGGCACGATCCGCTGCGAGGGCCAGGTCGCAGGCTACATCATCACGGAAAAGGAATACGACAATTTTGAATTGCGCTTCGAATGGAAGTGGGGGAGCAAGGTCCACTCCGGCCGCAATTCCGGCTGCTTCGTCCATGTGACCGGACCCGATAAAATCTGGCCGAAAGGCGTGGAAGCGCAACTGATGGATCAGCGCGCCGGTGATTTTTGGCTCGTCGACGGCTTCCAACTCACCGTCGACAAAGCGCGGCAAGACCCCAACACCTCCCGGCATTATTTCCACATGAAGGGCGGCGTCGAGAAGCCCCATGGCGAATGGAATCAATACGTCGTCATCTGCAAGGGCAACACGGTCAAGCTGATCGTCAACGGCGTCGAACAGAACGAAGGCACCGACGCGGAAATCACCAAGGGCAAAATCCTCTTCCAATCCGAAGGGGCGGAAATTTACTTCCGCAACATCGAACTGAAGCCGCTCTAACGGCCCACCGCGCTTCCTTTAGCCGATGGTCAGTTGAATGATCCGGACCAGGAAGACATCGGAGATGAGAACCAGTAGGGTGGCCACGACGACCGCGCGCGTGGCCGCCTGGCCGGTTCCCTCCGTGCCTTCCTTGGCATGGAGTCCCTGATAACATCCCGTCAAACCGATCAGATAGCCGAAGACCATCGTTTTCAAGGTGGCGGGAATCACGTCCTGCAGCTTGAGATACGCCAGGCATTCGCGGTGATACTCTTTCCAGCTCATGGTGCCGCCCACCTGTTCGGCCGCGAAGCTGCTCAACAAGGCCGTCGCGTCGATGAAGATGGTGATCAGCGGCAAGGCCAATACGCACGCCAGGACCCGCGGCGCGATGAGCCGCGGCAGGATGGCAACGCCGAGCACCTGGGCGGCATCGAGCTGCTCGGTGTTCCGCATGGCGGCCAACTCCGCCCCGAGCACGGCGCCGAGCCGGCCGGCCGCGAGCAGCCCCGCCGCCACCGGCCCGAATTCCCAGATCACCGACAGGGCCAGGGCGCTGGGCAGCAACCGTTCGCTTTGAAACTGGCCGAGGAGTTCGCGCAGTTGCAGCCAAGCGACGAGTCCCATGGCGGTCCCCGCCACGATCGCCACCGGCATCGCACCGGCCAGGGCCACATAGAAATGGGGCCACCAGCGGCCGGGGATCAGCAGCGCTCCGGGCAAGTGCCAGAGGACGCGCGCCGACCAAGCGATCAATCGGCCAAGTCGTTCCAGTGCCCGCATGTGGTTCCCCTTTGAGCGAATGAGGTTTTTTCCTAGACCCATTCCGTGGGTAAGTTACAATCCAAGCGGAACTGAAAAGGCCCTCTTCCGCATCGGCGACTCAGTCGAGAGGGCCGTCCTAGCGTCACGATGGGAGTAATGCGATTATGGCAGAGATTATCAAACAAATCTCGGTGTATCTGGAAAACAAGCCAGGACGACTGGCCCAGGTGGTCTCCGGGGTGGCCAAGCAAAAGCTGAACATCACCGCCATCACCGTGGCCGAGCACAAGGACCGCAGCGTCTTGCGCCTCGTGACCGATGACATGAAAAAAACCAAGCGCGTCATCACGTCGATGAACTTGCCCTTCATCGAGGACGACGTGCTGCTGGTCACCATGCGCAATCAGCCTGGAGCGCTGGCCAACGTGTGCGAGCAACTGGCCATCGAACACATCAATATCGACTACGCTTACAGCAGCGCCACCAGCGTGAACGGTAAATCGCTGGGCATCTTCAAGATCTCCAACTTGAGCCGCGGCATGAAATTGCTGAGCGAACAGCACGTGGGGCCGCGCCGCAATGGATTCGCCAAGATGAACCGCAAGGGACGCAACGCCAAGTCCAACCCGAACGAGGATTGACCCGCCCCGCCGAAGCCATCCGTGTCGGTAAATCTCCAACCCGATGGAACCCTAGACGAGGAAGCAGCCGCGGCCATGGCTGCTTCCCGTCATGATGGCTTGGGGTCCATGGCCGTCGATGGCTCGTGCTCACCTACCGCTTGGAGGCTCGCCATGACGCACCTTCGCCTTGATCGTTTGGCTTGGTTCTTGCTGTTGCCCATGGCGTTGTCGGCTGGGACGGGGGACGCTCCGCCAGTTCATCAGGTGTTCGACCCGCCGCGACGTCCCAAGGATATTCGGCTGCAGCGCATGGATCACCTCGATCAGCCTGCGCCTTTTCAGCCCAGCTACACGACCCAGGCAGCGTGGGAAAAGCGCGCCAGCGAACTTCGGCAACAGTTGCTGGTGGCCCTGGGTTTATGGCCGATGCTGCCGCGCCCGCCTATCGAAGCCGTGATTCATGGCAAGATCGATCGCGATGCTTACACCGTGGAAAAAGTTTACTTCAGCAGTCTGCCGGGCCATTTCGTGAGCGGTTCGCTTTATCGCCCCAAGGACAGGACGGGCCGGAGGCCAGCCATCTTGATGCCTCATGGCCACCACGCGCATGGCCGGTTCAACCAGGCCAGCGATGCCGCCGTGCAGCAAGAAATGAAATCCGGCGCGGAGAAAACCAAGGAAAGCGCCCGCTATCCACTGCAAGCCCGTTGTGCGATGCTGGCCCGGCTCGGCTGCGTTGTGTTCCACTACGACATGGTCGGTTACGCCGACAGCCAAGCTATTCCCCACCGCGCCGGTTTCAGCGGCGTCATGGCGGAAAGCCTCGGGCAAAGCGCCATGGGATTGCAAACCTGGAACAGCCTGCGGGCTTTGGATTTTCTT
>JAANMY010000125.1_pt1 | contig 101682 bp, 96 predicted proteins | sample 7279691 | NCBI WGS metagenome assembly JAANMY01 (sample SAMN14094543, study PRJNA606508) | bioreactor metagenome | isolation source: A lab-scale SPAN reactor treating ammonium-rich wastewater day 388 | place: Ireland: Galway | collected 2018-02-07 | reverse complement strand
TTGCCGTTAGGCGGATCCAGATCGAGGTCTGGATCAAGAGATTCGCTTCCAAGAAAATTGGGTTCGAGCCATGGACGGAAACCAGTCTGGAAGCCAGGGAAGGAGACACAGGCCCGGGGTAGGTTCGATAGGCCCGTAGTCCGGCCGCTTAGCGACCGGCTCGGGCTTTGCCTTTCATGGCCTTATTGAGGGCAGCGCGTTTGCGGAGTTCCGCACGCCGGCGCAGTTCGCAGGGTTTTTCGTAGTGCTTGCGTTTGCGGAGTTCTTTGAAAATGCCGCTGCGTTCGAGCAACTTCTTGAAGCGGCGCAGGGCCACGCTGATGTTTTCTTTGTCGTTCACGCGCATCCGTAAAGGCATAAAAGCTCACCCCTGATTTCGGCAGGTAGACCCTCATGAGAATGAAGTTTCGGTAAACAGGCTGTTATTATAACGGCTCACCCCGGAAAGGCCATGCGATTTAAGCGAATTTAGCGCGGATTCAAGATGGTTTCATGGGAGTGGCTCAACCTGAATCACCCATTTTGACACCGCCTCTTTGGCGAGCGACGCACTGGTCATTCAGGCTACTTGGGATAAGGGCGCGCCCAATCCCTGTCGGCGCATCGCTTCGATGGCCAAGCGCTTCAGTTCTTTGAACTCCGACACAGGTTGTTTGGGGCTGGATCAAACTTTGAGGGAAGCCAGTGCCTGGACGGCCCGGGCGGTATCCTCGGCACTATCGCAGGCCACGTAGGCCACGAAGCGGTTTTCGATGGCGGCCATGGTGAGGCTGCGCAAGTTGATTCCGGCGCTGGCCAGGCAGGAAGCCAGATGGTGGCCGACACCAGGCCGATCGGAGCCGCGGATGCGGAGCAGGACCATGTCATTGGCATGATGCAGGTTCACGCCATGAGCGGCGCGGGTTTGGCTGGGACCTGTGATGGGAGCCACGAACAATTCACCGTAGCCAGGTTTCGAGGGGAGGCGGCGGGAGAGGATAAACTCCAGATTCGCGCCTGACTCAGCGAGTGGCTCCAACACGCTGGCCGCTCCCCCCGCGCGATCGGCAATTTCAGTGGACCAGACTTGAACACGATCGAGATGGAAATCCATGTCGAGGCCTCCTCGGTCAGAGGGTTTTATTCACGGGTTCTTCACGATTTGCATTGTCGCATGATCTGTTTGAAATGCAATGGACTGTCGGCTGGATTATGATCGGCGTTCAAAACGATTGCCGGGCAGCCGGCGCACGCGTCCTTGCAACTCCAAATGCAAGAGAGCCTGGCTCACCTCTGCCACGGGCAGCGACGTTTGCTCAATCAGGTCATCCATGGCGAGACTGTCATCCTTGAGCGACTCCCAGACGGCTCGCTGCCGCGGTTCCTCAGGGGGCGGACCCAAGACTGGCGCAGTACCGGCGGCCCCGGTCGGACGGTCTGGCTTGCCATCTCGGATGAGCTCCGCTACTGCTGCTGTCTGAGCGGCGAGCCGACTTTCATAATGCTGCAGGATGTCTTCGATGGATCGCACCAGGATGGCCCCATCCTTGATCAACCGCAACGGACCCTGGCTGGCGTCGCTGTCCACGGGTCCAGGCACGGCAAACACGTCTCGACCCTGATCCAAGGCATGCTCGGCGGTGATGAGGGCGCCGCTCTTGGCCTGTGCTTCCACGACCAGCACCCCCCAGCATAGACCGCTGATTAATCGATTGCGTTTGGGGAACATCTCAGGGAGCGGGGCGACGGCCATGGCGCTTTCGCTGAGCAAGGCGCCATGTTCCTTGACGGCAAGGGCCAACTCCGCATGTTCGGGGGGATAAATTTTACCCAGCCCTCCCGCCAAAACCCCGAGGGTGCGTCCGCCGGCCTCGAGCGCGGCTTGATGGGCGACGCCATCGATGCCGCGGGCCAGGCCCGAAACGATGGTGAACCCATGCCCCGCCAGTTCACGCACGAGTTTGGTTGTGATTCGCCGGCCGTAGGCCGTGCATTGCCGCGATCCAACCACGGCCAGGGCTTGTTCATCTTGAGGCCGCCATTCCCCTTGACAATAAAGCAGCGACGGGGGGTCGGGGATCGTGGCGAGCGGCGATGGATAAGCCGCTGCTCCTCGCAGCAACAAGCGAGTCTGCGTGGTTTCGAGCCGCTTCCATTCCTCCTCGACCGAACTGGATCGCCAATGGGCCAGCAAGTTCTGCGCAGTATCTTGCCCGATGCGGGGGATGGCTTGCAGATCGGAAACCTTGGCGGCGAGCACACGCACGGCGGAACCAAAGGTGTGCATTAAGGCCGCCGTCAATTTGGGGCCCAACCCGGGGGTCAGATGCAAAATCAGCCGGGCTTGGATTTCAGGATCACGTTCCATCCGCGTCACACCTTTACTTCGTCTCCACCAACACGGCCTTCACATCCGACTCAGATACACCAGACACGATCGCAACGTCGCCGATCCTAACAGGCAGGACAAACCGCCATTGACCCGCGGCCCTTTTCTTATCGGACTGCATGCACTTGATGACGCTATCAGCCCAGGATGGTCCGACCACTTGCAAAACGGTTAACAGGCCAAAACGATCTAGCAGCCGGATCAGTCGGTCAGTCTCGGTAGAAGAAAATCGACCCAGGCGCTCCGCCAAGCGGCAGGCTTTAATCATTCCCCAGGCCACGGCTTCGCCATGCAGCCAATCGAGGTAGCGGGTGGCGGCTTCCAAGCCATGGCCAAAGGTGTGGCCGAAATTGAGCTTCAGCCGCGCACCCGTCGTCTCGCGTTCATCTTCCGCCACGATCTGGGCTTTGAGTTGCACCGAACGGCTGATCATGGGCAGCAGGGCCTCGGGATCGCGGCGAAGAATGGCGTCGGCATGGTTTTCCAGCCATTCAAAAAAACCGCCGTCCAAGCTCATGCCGTACTTCACCACTTCCGCCAGGCCGCTGCGGTATTCCCTCTGCGGCAACGTGGATAGCGTGGTCAAGGAGGTCCATACCGCCATGGGTTGGTGAAACGCCCCCACGAGGTTTTTCCCCTGTGTGAGATTCACGCCCACCTTGCCGCCAACGGAGCTATCCACCATGGCGAGCAGACTGGTCGGCGCCACGATCCAGCGTAAGCCGCGCAGATAAATGGCCGCCAGGAAACCCGCCAGGTCGCCGACGACGCCGCCCCCCACAGCCAAGATGATGGCTTGCCGATCCACGACCTGGTGCATCAGACTTCGGCAAGCGTCGTGAAGGGTGGTGAGGTTTTTTCTTTCTTCGCCTGGCGGGAACACGAATGGGATCGTTGACCATCCTGCCGCTTGAAATGTTTGCAACAGCGGTTCCGCCCAAACATGTGTGTTGGAATCGAAAACGAAAACAGCCGATCCCGTCGGCTGCGTTTGCAAGAAATCCTCAGCCAATGCCAGCAAGGGACGCGGCGATACGACGACGTCATAAGCTCGGTCGCCCAAGGCCACCGGGATGACTAGTTCGCTTGGCATAGGGCTCATGGCGAACCTCCCCGGCGGATGAACACCACGGCCCGATCATCCTCATAGACCTTGTGGAAAGCCGCGTGTTTGCGCAGCAGATTGGTCAATGCCATTTCCTTCTGAGCAATGACCAGTCTGGCGGAAAGCAGATCCGGGTTTTGATCCCAATCGGGATAGGGAGCAGGCTTCCCTGCCTCCGGCGGCAAGGGCGTGATGCCCGTCCAGGTGTTGAGGGACATGACCAAGCGGCGGTCGCCATGCAAATTGGTGCGGCCATCCATCGACACGGGATATTCGGGCAAACGCCAAATCAAGTAGCCTCCCCAGTCGAAATGGTTAAACAGTGGACCGGGATAGCGCTGTTCAAGCACGTGCTGGACCGCCAGGGCGGGATATTGGAGTCGTTCCTGCTTGGCAAACTCTTCGTCCTTGATCAGCCAGGGCAACCCCGCCGCCAGGGACCAGGCCAGGAGCAGCCAGCCCATATGAAGCGGCCAGCGAAAGGTCACCACGATTTCATTCTTGAAGATGGCGGGCGTTTGCAGCGACAGGATGCTCACCGCGCCCAGCACGAGATACCACAGATCGCGCACGGCTCGAAGGCCAGCGAACGCGGTTCCCGCCACGAGCAACACGTCAAACGTCGAACCGGGCCAGCGGCTGCCGCAGGCGATGACGGCACTAGCGAAAAGGAACATGGCCAACCAGTCACGGATATGCCGAAACCGCGGGGCTTGCAGTTCACTCACGCAGTCGAACGCCCCCGTTTGGCTGGCATAGTCGAGCACCACTTCGTAAAGGTGAAAGTGATAGGGATTGATCAACGTTGCTAAGACGCACAGCAAGGTCAAGGCCAGCCATTTCCACCACAGGGAGGAGCGCCATTCCTGAGCAGAGTTCGCCTGGACTGGACGCTTCAACCATCGATCCAATCCCGGGGCTACGACCGCCAACCCCATCAAGGCGAGTCCATAGATGAACTGAATGTGGACGTTGGCCCACAGCATGTACCCCAAAGGCAAGCACCAATAGGCTCTCGACCACCTTCCCGCCCGCGCCGACAAGAGCACGTCCATCGTCCAGAGAGAGATCGCAATGGTGATGAGCCAGGGCCGCTCGGTCAGGAGGTTGGAGCCGATGACCATGAAGCTGAAAACCCACAGCACGGTCATCCAGGTGTACGGCAAGGAGCGGCGTTGCAAGAAGAACAGCCACCCCCAAACCAGAGTCAACGCCAATCCCAACCGCAAGAAGACCAGGCCGCGAATGCCCATCGCCTGCTCCAGGCGATACAGCGTCCACTCGAACAGCCAGCTATAGGCATGCCAGGGTTTACCCGTTTCCAAACCATGACGGGAAAACGGATCGGTCGTTGGCCATTCCCTTTTCTGTTCAATCCATTGGCCGACGCGCAGATGCCACCAGGCATCCACATCCACTCCGGGGTGCCAGGCGCCTTCGATCGTGACGAAAAACATCAGGGCCAACAGGGTCAGGATAAAGAGCGCTGGGATCGAGGAGGGCTGGGATGGAGCCAATTCGGCAGCGGCCTGGGATGGGCCAGGGAGGTCTGTTGGCGCATCCGGGGTTTGAGCCGAGGAAGACGCCGGCAGGGAAGGTTGATCCAAGTTCTTCGAGGCCTCTTCCGGCATGAACCAAATATCCAAACATGGGTTCCAAGGACCGCCGCGGAGCGTGCTTCCATGGACCGTGGGATCCGAGTTGGGCTTTGACGCCTCTGCGCGTGCCGTCTAAGATAGCATGAAGACCCCGGCCGCTCCACGTTGGGTTTTTGAAAAGGTGCGTTATGAATATCTATTTAATTCGTCATGCGGACGCCTTGCCCGTCGATCATCAACATATCACCACCGATGAGGAACGTCCGCTCAGTGACGAGGGTTTACGGCAGGTTGCACGACTTGTCTCTGCCTTCAAACGCTTGGATATTCCGATCACCCGCATCTTTTGCAGCCCCCTGAAACGCACCTTGCAAACCGCGGAAGAGCTGGCCCGGCAGCTCGGCCAACCGCAATCGGAAGTGATTGCCTGCGAGCAATTGCTGCCCGGCGGATCGAGCAAGAAACTTTGCAAGCTGCTCAGACAACATCAAGATCAGCACGTCCTATTGATCGGTCACGAACCGGACTTGGGGCTGCACACGGCCTATTTGATAGGCAGCAAGCGCGCCAGGATCGCCTATGCCAAGGGCGGCATGGCCTTGGTCGAAAGCAACGACCCGGTCCGCAAGGGGACGGGAACGCTTCTGTGGATGCTGACGTCCCATTGGTTGAATAGCTGACGCCGAAAGGAGCGAGGCTGAGCGGTGAGAGAAGGGATGGTGATCAGCGCATAAGCAAAGGCAGAGGAGCTTGCGAACAAGCCACTCTGCCTTTTCTGAAAGCGAGACGGAATTACGAGCCGATCGTGTTGCCGACGTTGCTGAACACGCTGCTCGCGCGGCCGCCGAGGAAGCTGATCGCGGCCAAGCAGACCACGATGATCAGGGCCAACATCACGGCGTATTCAACCGCGGTCGGGCCATCTTCGCTCTTCAGAAAACGTTTGATCGCAGCCAACATAACAAACCTCCCTAGGAAAGTAAAGAAACCAGTTCAACGATCAACAGTGATCGGTCACACACTAAAAGTTCACGCGGCTGAAATTGTTGGAAGTTGAGGATCCCACGGTTCGAATCGCCACGATGCAGATGGTGATAATCGCCGCTAGCATGAAGGCGTATTCAACAGCAGTGGGCCCATCCTCCTTCCATAGAAAGTCAACCACAGTTTGCCTGATCTTGGAGACCATGGTTACCCCCATTGGCCGTCCGCGATTCTGACGACCAGGCGACTAAGCAGTGATGCGGGGTTGTTTGGCAGACACCAAGAATGCCTGCTTTCGAGTAGGTATGAACCGTGCTCGTTGTGCTTCAAAGTTGTCTTTCCCGCACATCGATACCCTAAGCCATAATGGAATAGTTGTCAAATTCGCCGGGCATTTTTTTCAGATTTCTACGGAATTTACTCAAGTCACGCCAAAAAATATGTTCGACACCTGAAAATAACCCCTAATTGGCGTCCTGTTTACACGTGCTAAATTCACCCTATGCCCTCAATTTTCATGCGAAACAAGGCCTCAATCGCTGTCGCTTGAGCGTTAATCCCCTCCATTTTGCTTGACTATAACAATCCGTAAGCTTTGAGCGCCTGTTTGACCTTGGATTCACCCGCGGCGTCCAATTCGCACATCGGCAGCCGAAACTCGCCCGCATCTCGGCCGAGCAGCTTCATGGCCGTTTTCACGGGAATGGGGTTGGTAGCGATGCTCATTAAATCCTTGCACAGGGGGAAGAGTTTGCGATGCCATTTGAGCGCTTCGGCAGGTTGACCTTTCAAGTAGGACCGGACGAGTTGGCTTAGATCGCCAGGCACGATGTTGCCCACGACCGAGACGACGCCTCGACCTCCAATGCTAAGCAAAGGCAGCGTCAGCGAATCGTCGCCGCTCAGGAGGGTGAGGTCGGTTTCTTGGGCAATTTGCGAGGCCTGATCGAGTGATCCCGTGGCTTCCTTGACGCCAACGATGTGTGGCAAGGATGACAATTTGATGATGGTTTCGGGGAGGATATTGGAAGCGGTCCGGCCTGGGATGTTGTAGATGATGATCGGGATGCCGATCTGGGCCAATTCGTTGTAGTGCCGCCAATAGCCTTCTTGGGTCGGCTTATTGTAATAAGGGCCAACGACGAGAGCGCCGTCGGCTCCCGCCTTTTGGGCGAATCGGGTCAGCCGGATGGCCTCCCGCGTGGAGTTCGAACCTGTCCCCGCCATCACTTTGATGCGTTTTTGCGCCTTGTCGACGACCGCGGCGATGACGCGTTCATGTTCATCGTGGGAGAGCGTTGGCGCCTCGCCGGTCGTGCCCACGGGGACCAGGCAATCGGTGCCCTGCTGCACGTGCCAATCCACCAGCCGATCCAGCGCGGCATAGTCCACCTCGCCCTGGCGGAACGGGGTGATCATGGCGACGCTGACGCCAGCAAACATTTCTCCCTTGGTGCTCATGCGCGATGGCTACCTCTCGATCAAGCGGTGGAATGGAAACGGGGGCATGGATCAGACGTCCAGCACGTGCTTCATCTTATGATAAACCTTGGTCAAGTGGTCGCGGCCGCCGCCGCCGACTTCGGCCGTGGCCCAGCCATGATAGCCAATCTCGGCGAGGGCTTGCCGAATGTCCGGCCAATCCTCGTCGCCTTCGCCGATCTCCACCCATCCCTTTTCCTTGCTGTAGCCCTTGAAATCGAATTTCAGCATCCGCTGGCCAAGCTGGCGAATCCAATCGCCGGGCTTCACGCCGAATTTGATCATGTTGCTGCAGTCGAAATAGGCCCCGACCCAGGTCGAATCGAAGGAGTCGACGTATTCGATCAATTGCTCGGGCTTGGTGATGAAATGGTTCCAAACGACTTCGATGGCGATTTTGACGCCCAGCTTTTCCGCTTCGGGGAGCACTTTTTTGATCTCTGCCCGGGAGCGCTCCCAGCATTGTTCGTAGGTAACGTCCTTGTTGACGACGCCGGGGACGAGCAGGACGGTCTCGGCCTTGTAAGCGTGTGCATCGCGGAGAGCCGTCAGCAGGGCGGCGCGGCCGCGATCGCGGACTTGGGCGTCGGGGTGCGAGAGCGTATCCCGCCAGTGGACCGAATCGATCACACCATGGATATCGATTTCGGCTCGATCTCGGGCTGATACGACCTCATCGCGGTCGAGGTTGTTGGGGCTGTCGAGTTCTACGCCCTGGAAGCCGATCTCCCGCAACATTTTGAACTTGTCGAAGATGCTGTCCTTCGTGGCCACCATGCTAAACTTGACGGCCAACTTGATGCGCGGCTTGGATCGCGGCTGCACCGGGCATGCGGGCCAATGCGGCGCCAGGCCAAGCATGCCGGTCGCGGCGGCCGAGGTGTGCAGAAAAGTTCGGCGATCGAGGGGCTGAGTCATCGCGGCAGTCTCCAACAAAAAAGCGTGGATCGTCGGCCGATGACGCTTATCATAGACGATCATAACGAAACTCGCCATGCTTCCCGCGGATGGATTTGGCATGAAGATGCTGGTTACCCTGGTGATTCTGATCAACTTGGTGGTGTTCGTGCTGGTGCTTTATTTTCGCTGGGTGCTGCGGCGGGAACCGCCAAGCCGGGCTCGAACCAACCGCATCATGGCGGGCGGCGTCGGCATGGTGTTTCTGGCTTTTGCTTGTTACCTGATGGCTGGCGTGCTGCCCACGATCGAGGGCATGGCGGAATACGAAGACACCATCCTCTTGGGGGCGGTGCTGGTTTGGCTTTTGTTGAGCCTTTTATTACTCCGGCAGCTCTGGCCAGGCTCCTGGAGGCAAACCATGGGGGCGGCCGCGGGCGCTTGGCTGCTCATGGCCGCGGTGTTGGCGAGCATGGCTCTGGCCTTCGAGCCTTGGCTGATGACCGCGTGGACGGTTCAAGGCTCCACGATGGCGCCCACGCTGCTCGGCCCCCACTTTGACGCCATGTGCCCCCGCTGCGGTGCGACCGCCCACGTGGGCAACGAATTGAATGAACATTGGGCGTCCCGACAGGATCGGCTGGGCATCTGCCGGCTCTGTCTCAATACCAGTCCTATCGACGATCCAAAAGCTAAACGCCAACCTGCGGATCGCATCCTCATCGAACGCGGCCAGACGCCAGATCGTTGGGACCTGGTCTTGGTGCGATTGCCGGTCGACGTGGATAAGGTGGCCGTCATGCGCGTGCTGGGACTGCCCGGGGAAGTGATAGTGATCAAGGAGCAAGGAGTATGGGTGGATGGCGTGCGACAAAATCCCCCCAAGGAAGCTGCGATTGGGTTCATTCAATACGAAAGCAATCTGGACGGTTGGGACAAACAGACGTGGGCCGCGCCGGACAAGCCGGTCCAATTGCAAACGGATGAGTATTTTCTGCTCGGTGATTTCTCGCGCCGTTCGATGGACTCGCGAGCCTTCGGGCCGGTGAAGCGTGATCACATCGAGGGCGTGGCGGCCTTGATCCTTTGGCCGACGACGCGCTTGCGGATTCTGAAATGATCCCCCAGATGATCGTGCAGGGATTTACTTCTGATTCTTCGACCAGGCGACCCAGGCTTTTTGGACGAAATCACGGTCGAGCTTGGCGTTCTTGATGGCGTCGTCGAGGGATTGGCCGTCCAACCCCAAGGCGGCGAGCATCAAGGGCCAATACTTGCTCATCTGCGGGCTGTGGGCCAAAAAATCGGCCAGACTCGCCCCCAGGATCTGCGTTTCCATCGGACCGAGATTCCCCGCCATCAATTCATGGATGTTGTACTTGGACTGGCTCAAAAGCTGTGCGGCGGCGACCCGCTCTTGAGTGAAGCTGCGCGGCGAATAGCGGTAAAGTTCGCTGCGGCCATACCCCTGAATCAACCAATCGGGGATGAGATTGATCTCCCGGCGATGCGTCAGCATCACCCCCGCCAGTTGGGTGATGAGGTCGTGCTCGTGGCTGACCTTGCGATTGCCCGTCAAGGGAGGCCCGAGCAGAATGAACGATTGCCGGCCCTGATGCACGAAGGTGGAGATTTCATCGTTGCCCGGGCGGGACTTTTTGACCTTGGAGAACAGCATCTGAAAATGGGGTCGGAGCTTGGCGGCATGAATGACCAACCGCCCCTCCCAGATGGTTTCGTTCTCGCCAAAGTCGAGATTGGTCCGAAGCGTGGGCAGCACCTTTTCCGCCACCTTGCCCATCGACTCCAAAACCCGAGCATCGACCGTGCCAACCAGAAGAAAATTGGTCGTGGCGTGGACGTTCGGGTCCAATCCTTGCGTGATCACATTCTTCCAAAGATGGCTCGCGGCTTTCGTTTGTTCTTCCCGAAAGGCCTCGGTTTCATCGGCGTGCAGAGGCAGCGTTGTCATGCCGCCAAGACACCATCCCGTCAGCAGCAGCGAGGTGAAAAAGGAAGGCTTCATCGCGGGGTCACTTCCTCGGTCAAGAGCGGGGAGATTGCATGGGGTAGGACAGGCCCACTGTCTCCCAGTGTAACGCGCTCAACCGCGATTGCCAGTCTTGTTGCGGACGATTTTTCACTGCTGGCATCGACGTTGTTAAAAGGGGGTCAGCAAGCCGAGGACATCTGTCGGTCATTGATTACAAGAACGCCGCCAGGGCCGCCTATGCCAGCAGAAGTTGGCTGAAAGGACCAACATTTTCCCATCGTCGGGCTTGGCGATTTGGTAAAATAGCGGCCAACCAGCGTGGATGGTGCTTCGGTCCTGTAGACAGGGAATAAACGCAAAGAAGTGACACACCTATGTCGCAGTCGCCGATCGAAGACACGCCGACGCTCCTCAAGCCCGACCCGGCGCCCGTGGATGCACCGACGCTGGACCACGTGGGTTCCGCGGGGACGGAACTGGGGCCGGCGCCGCCGGGCTATCAGCTTCTGCGGGAGTTGGGCCGGGGCGGGATGGCCGTTGTCTTTCTGGCCCAGCATCTACCCTTGAAGCGCTGGGTCGCCCTGAAGATGATCCTGGGCGGGACCAATGCGGGGCATGAGCGTTTGAGCCGGCTGCGAACGGAAGCCGAGGCCATCGCCAGGCTGCGCCATCCTCATTTGGTGCAGATTTACGAAGTCGGTGAATGGCAAGGACAACCCTATCTGGCGTTGGAATACGCCGCGCAGGGCAGCCTGGACAAGAAAATGGCGGGGACGCCCTTGCCCGCCCGGGAAGCGGCGCGCCTGGCCGCCGCCGTTGCCGATGCGATCCATGTCGCCCATGGGCAAGGCATTGTCCACCGCGATTTGAAACCCGCCAACATCTTGCTCGAGGTCAGTTCGACCGATCAACTGTTCGCGTCCTCGCAATCATCGGCCGCTCCCGCCGATCAGGACATCCCCATTCAGTCCTGCCATCCCAAGATCACCGATTTTGGCCTGGCCAAGCAATTGGACAGCGCCACGGGCCACACGACCACGGGCGCCATCGTGGGCACGCCCAGCTACATGGCCCCCGAGCAGGCCGGCGGGGAGTTGAAGAAGATTGGCCCGTGGACGGACATCTACGCCATCGGCGCCATCCTATATGAGATGCTCACGGGAAGGCCGCCCTTCAAGGCCGCGACGCCCATCGACACGGCCATGCAGGTGATTCATTGCGACCCGGTGCCGCCGAGCCAGCTTCAACCCAAGACGCCCAGTGATTTGGAGACCATCTGCCTCAAGTGCCTGCAAAAGGAGCCAAGGAAACGGTATGCCTCGGCGGCGGACCTGGCGGAGGACCTGCGCCGCTTTTTGAACGAAGAGCCGATCCTGGCCCGCCCTATCGGGCCGGTCGAACGCATGGTCAAATGGGTGCGCCGGCGTCCCACCATCGCGGCCCTGATCGCGCTGTTGTTTCTCACGCTGGCGTCGGGATTAATCATCAGTCTGTGGCTGTATTGGGATGCGCGCTTCGAGCGGGATCGAGCCGAGCGCTTCAGCGAACAATACCGGGAGCAGTATCAAGCGGCCCAAGAGGCGAAGCAGCAAGCGCTGCGCCAGGCAGAGGCGGAACGCCGCGCCGGTTATGCCCAGCGGATGATGGCGGCCCAATTTGCCTGGTCGGTCAACAATATCGCCCAGGTGGAGCAGTCGCTGCTTGAAAGTCCGAAAGAGTACCGTTCTTGGGAGTGGCATTATCTCAACAAGTTGATCCACGGAGAACGCTTCATGCGCCCGGCGTTTCGCCGGATGGCCTCCAGCCTCGACGGCCGGCGTCTGGCTTACTTGAGCATGAAAAACCTGGACATGGAAGCGGTCTTCGCCGCGGAGTCCGATCAACCCGTTGATCTCAACGCGCCGAAAAAGTCCTTAACCTTGGCGGTGTGCGACGTCGAACAGGAAAAGGATATAGCGGAATTCGCCATCGGGCACCACATGCCGCAAGCCCTGGCCCTGTCGCCGGACGGCCAGATCATCGCCGCGGTTTTCAATTATCCGGGGGACCCGCTCGTGGATCGGACGAGAGAACTGCAATGTCAACTCGTCATGTGGGATGCCGCTACCGGTCGAGAACGGCATCGTTTGGAAAAACTGCCCGTGCCGATTTACAGTCTGGCGTTTCACCCGACGAAACCCCTGCTTGCCTGCGGCCATCGCTGGACGGATCTGCCTGATCCAGAGAAAACCGTGCACCTGGTTTCCATGTTGAACTTGCAGAGCCTCCAGTTCGAGGAGACTTTCCCAGCGGGGCGAATCTTGCAGCGTCTGTTCCCAAACATGCCGCCGAAAAGCTGCGAAGTGCGGGTGGTTTCTTTGCATTTCGATCTCAAGGGCACGGTGCTCACCGCCAATCAAGAAACTTCCGGGGGGAGCCAATTTATTTGCTGGCCGCTAACGGCCCCCAAGCCGGAGCCGCGCATGATCTTCAACGTCAGCCCCTTTTTCAATGCTGGCTCGGCTCTTCTATCGGGCTGCATCCCCGAGGCGACTGGGGAAATCGGCTACGCCTCGATTCGCTCCGATCGCGCCTTCATGTTTGGCCGGGGGCGGCCGCGCGTTTTTGCGTTTCATCTTCAGGACGCCGCGCGGAAGAACACCTGGAATTTAGAACATTACGACATCAGCAGCCTTTGCGTGGAACCGATTCCAAACGGCCGGCTGGCCGTGGCCTGTACGGATGGAGCCATCCATCTGCTCGATGCGGAGACCGGTCAAATTCAAAAGACCCTGCGCGGCCACGTGGGGGAAGTTCGCGGGCTGGCCTTTCTGGGGCCGACCAAGAGCATCGCCTCGCTGGGAACGGACGGCACGATGCGCGTCTGGTCGCTCCAAGAACCGCCGCCCATCGAAGGATCGGGACTGGCCGCCGCCATGACGCACCTGGACCCTGGCGAAGATTTGCTCATCTCGCAAATCATGGGGGCCAGCCAGGGGATGAACCCCACGATTCACATGGACCGCGTCAACGTGTCAACCCGGAAGCGGTCGACGGAATTCATCATCCCCAACCTCGATGCCTTTGGCGGGGTGACCAGCTTGACCTTCAGCTCCCGTGGCCGCTTCATCGCCCTGCCCGTGATGGAGCCTACTGCGGCGGATCCGCGCCAACCGCGCGGCAGAGGCTTGCAAGAAATACGCGATGCCGGCAAAGCCAAGCTGCAAGTTTGGGACACCCATGAAAAACGCCTCGTCTTCGACTTTGAAAATAAGGATTGGCGGCGAATCGTGTGGATGATGGGGATGTTGGCCGTCAGCGACGATGGCCGCTGGCTGGCCGCTCGACAGGACTTGCAACCAGACAACCCAGCGAATGACGCTCTCCATGAAAAATCACATATCCACTTATGGAGCATCGGCCAAGCGCCAGCGCAGAAAACGCTCACGCTAGCCAACGTGGCCGTGGCGTTCCATCCCAACGCGGCCCGCTTATTCGTGCTGGAAATACAAAAACAGGGCGCGGATCAACCGTTCCTGCTGCGGCTCCACGCCATCGACTGCCAGACCGGCCAAATCGAACGCACCTGGACGCATGAACTGCCGCCCATCTATGGGTTGTTGGGACACTATAACCACCTCTCGATCAGCGGCGACGGCAAGTGGGCGGCGGCCTCCGTCATGGACATGAGCTATTTCCAAGAAAGTTCGGGTGTGGATAAGTCGACCGGCATGGCCCTGCGGCACCTCAGTGCTCCCATCGTCGTCTGGGATTTGGAGAATAAAAGCGTGCGGACATTTGGCGGCAATGGTCCAACTCTGTTCAGCCCCGACCAGCGCCGGCTGGTGTCGAGCAACCGCGATGGATCGGCCCTGTGGCTCTGGGACGTTCAAGGCGAAAGCGCCCAACAGCCCATTCTCACACTGAAGAACGAAGTTGGCGGTCGCCCCTTTTATCTCAGCTTCAGTGCCAATGGCCGGCAACTCGTCATGAGCCCCTTGACCCGGGTCATCACCCGCAACCAAATCCAGGTCTGGCAAGGGCTGCCTTCGACCGACGACGAGAAGTGACTGATCCTACCATGAAATGCCATTGGTCCGAACGCATCACCTTCCATCCCGGCGTTCGTGGCGGCAAACCCTGCATTCGCGGACTGGCGATCACGGTGGCGGAAGTGCTCGACGCCTTGGAGGAAGGAGTGAGCAAAAAAACCATCCTCGAGCGCCATCCCCAACTCGAATGGGATGATTTTTGAGCGTGCCTGGCCTACGCCGCGGTCGCGGCCAGACAGGATCAGTCGCCGCTTTCAGGCAGCAGCGACTCCCAGGAAACGGGCTGAAGCCAAGCGTTCAGCAGCGCCTGCACCGCTGCCGTGTTTCCCGCTTGCAAATACTCCCGTACGGTCAAGCCGCTTTGCCATAAAGTCGAAGTGAAGGGGGCCGTTCGCTCCAACGTCTCCTCCTCGCTGGGCAGTCGAGCTTGCAGGCAACGCTGGAGCAACCCTTCAAGGCCGATGCGCTGTTCAACGGACACCGCCGCCACCGGCCCAGCGGTCAAAGGACGCGGTAGGGCTGACTCGCCGAGCACGTCGATCTTGTTGAGCAGCATCAGGCAATGGGGCCCCTGCCAGACAGGTGGGGGTTCGATCAATGGGGTGTGGCTGGCGTCCATGACCCAAAGGATGCCATCGGCCGAAGCAATGGCGGCTTCCGCCGCGGCGATGCCCGCCGCTTCCACCTCATGGGCGGCATCGGAGCGCAGCCCGGCCGTGTCGATCAACTCCACGGGCCAGCCATCGACGGTCGTCTGCGCGGTCACCACGTCTCGCGTCGTCCCTTCCCAGGGCGATGCAATCGAGCGGGCATAGCCGAGGAGGGCATTGACCAGGCTGCTTTTGCCCGCGTTCACTGCTCCCGCCACGGCCACTTGCCATGGCCGCAGCACGTGCTGACCCCAAGCCCATCGATCCAGGATGCCGCTCCATTCCTGCACGATCGGCTCGATCTCATGGCTCTCTAAAGCGGCGATCCATCGCGGCAGGCTTTCCCGCCATCTTTTGGCTTGGGTCAGAATGATTTCCGCCATGCGCGTCGTGGGAGCGCGGGCCAGGGCCACGGCGGCTTCCGCCTCTAAAGCATGAGCCGCGTGCAGCCGCAACCACTGCACCCAGGTCAATTCCCGAATGCCGGGCTGAGTTCCAAAGTGGTCCATCAAGGAGCGAACGATGACCAGCCCGCCATGGCAGGCCAACTCCACGCGCGGACAAGCCGGGTCGCCGTCGATGGTCAGCACCACCTGATCGCTAATCTCAAGACCGGCCAAGCGTCCCAGCCAATAGCGGCGGGGTTGTCCCGGCGCGGGGCGGTTGGAGCCAACCGCTTGGAATAAGGGTTCAACCATGGTCCATGCCATGGGGCCGGAAAGCCCGATCACGGCCAAGGCGGCTTTGCCAGGCGGCGTCAAACTGGCGAGAAACGTGGGACGCGGCATGGCCATGAACCCGTTGCCCTTATGTGTCAGATGCAAGACTGGCGACACGCAGCCCTTCGAGGGTCATATCGGGCCAAAGAGTAGCATGGTCGGGCAGCGCCGGCCGGAGCAGTTCGGCATCGCCACCGGTGATGAAGATGCGCGGCGCCTCCGCTACGATGGGGCGATACTGTTGGCAGAGCCAATGGATGCCCCCGACCAGGCTCGCATAGATGCCGGAGCGGATGGCCGTCAGCGTGGAGGTGCCGGGCACCGGCGGCAGGGGCCGGCGCAGATCGACGCGGGGCAGCTTGGCCGTGTATTCGTGCAAGGCCTGGCTTTGCAGCCGAACGCCGGGCAGAATCGCGCCGCCGCGAAAGGCGCCGCGGTCGTCCACCAGATCGACGGTCACCGCGGAGCCGGCGTCGATGAGAATGGCGGGGATGGCTTTTTCGCGCTGATGGCGATGCACCACCGCCACGGCATCGAACAACCGATCCAACCCGACCTGCTCCGGCTTCTCGACGGCCACCTCAATGGGGATCTGCTGATGGCGGTCGATCACGCGAACGCGCTCATGCCGTTTTTCCAGCCAAGCCTGGAGTTGACTCTGCAGGGGAGGATTGGAGCCGGAGAGGATCCAGCGGCGCGGCGCATGGTTCCACGTCGCGAATTGCCGCTCCCACGACTCCACTTGTTCTAAGGGAATGTGTACGACTTCCTCCACCTTTTGGAGGTTGCAGCGGCCCCATTTCATGCGGCTATTGCCGACGTCGACGACGATGATCATACGCTTGAGGTCAAGGGTTGGGCGTCCAGTTGTTGCAGCAGATGGAGCACGGCTTCGATGATATCCGACAAGCCCTTGCCGGTGACCGAGGAAATCCGCCAGACGGTCTTGCCCAGCGCATCGGATAGTCGCGCCTGCACGTCCGCGCTGCCGGTGAGTTCGCCCTTGCTGACCACCACGATCTCGGGTTTGCCGGCCAACTCCCGGCTGTGCTGTTCCAATTCGCCCCGGACCACGTGGTAATTTTGCAAGGGGTCGCTGCCGTCCAGGGGCAGGGGTTCAACGAGATGGACCAGCAGGCGGGTCCGCTCGGTATGGCGGAGGAATTCCAAACCCAGACCGATGCCTTGGTGGGCGCCTTCGATCAAGCCAGGCAGGTCGGCCAACACCAGCGACTTGTCCCCGCCGATGTAGACGACGCCCAGGTTGGGATATTTGGTCGTGAAGGGATAGTCGGCGATTTCGGGATGGGCTCGCGTCAGCCGGCTGAGCAGCGTCGACTTCCCCGCATTGGGCAGGCCAATGATGCCGACGTCGGCGATGACCTTTAATTCCAGGACGATCCAGCGCTCCTCGCCCGGTTCGCCCGGTTCGGCGCGGCGCGGCGCGCGATCGACCGGCGTGGCGAAATGTTGGTTGCCGCGACCGCCCCGGCCGCCGCGCGCCACGACGACCTCTTGACCCTCCTCGGTCAGGTCGCGGAGGACAAAGCCGCGGTCGCGGTCCTTGATCACGGTGCCCGGGGGCACGGCGATGACGACGTCCTTGCCGCCGCGGCCGGAACGGTTGCAGGGGCCGCCCTTGGCGCCGTCGGGGGCGCGCCAATGCTTGCGATGCGTCACGCCGGCCAGACTGTCGGTCCCTGCCACGGCCCTGAGGATCACGCTGCCGCCGTCGCCGCCGTCGCCGCCGTCGGGGCCGCCGCGCGGGACGTACTTTTCACGATGAAAGCTGACCATCCCCTGGCCGCCGTCGCCGCCTTTGACATAAATGGTGACTCGATCCACAAACATGCTTGGTTACCATTCCGACCGGGCACAACCGCGAAAAAACCCACGGGGAAAGGCCCGTGGGTCGGTGGTCGTCAGCCGGTCAATCGAGACTTCAAACGGTCCGGGGAATCACATTGACCCGGCGGCCGCCGAGATCGAACGTGACCACGCCATCCGCTAGGGCGAAGAGCGTGTAATCGCGGCCCAAGCCGACGTTGCGGCCCGGCTTGAAGCGGGTGCCGCGCTGGCGGATGATGATGTTCCCCGCCTGCGCGAATTGGCCGCCCGTGATTTTCACGCCCAGACGCTGGGCATTCGAATCACGTCCGTTTTTCGTCGAACCTTGACCCTTTTTATGTGCCATGACAAGAACCTCGCGGGATCCTTGAAAAATCCAGATGAACATCCAGGACATAAGTGAACCTTCATTTTACGGGGTCGCCGCGGGATGTCCAGCCGAGCACGGGAGATTGGCCGTGGAATAAGGGTTTCGTATTCAACCGATGATGTACAGGGCGATGCAGGGCGCGAGATTGAAGAGGAAGATGCCGATCTTGTACAGGGCCATGCCGGCATAATGGGTGGCGTCGAAGCGTTCATCGGACAGATTGAACCTTCGGCCATGGAGCCGTTTGATCCAGCCCCGGGCATAGGCGAAGACCAGGAACCAGTAAATCAGGATGGCGTAGTTCAGGATGGTGCACCAGAGCAGGAAAGTGCGGGTGGTTTCGATGGTCATGAGCCGCTCCATTCGCATGAGAAGGGGTTGGATGCACCGGGGAATGGCGATCGGTTCATTTTACCCGAGAGAATGGGCAGGGATCATCCAAATCCAATGAAGATTCAGCGGCCCAGTGCAACCCTGACCATGTGACAAGCAACGTCCGAGGCGGCGATCCGGTGCCGAGAAAGATGAACATTACCGCGGCAGGATGTTGGTCGGTTCCTCTTCGATCAGCGGATCGCTGTTGAGGCTGCTCTTGATTTCCGTGCGGAAACGAGCGTCGCCAGCCTTTTCGGCGCGAACGGTGATGGTGTAGGTGAGCATGGTGCCGGGGACGAGGCCGTTGTGCTGCGGGAAGACCAGGCGCTGGCCGCCGTCGCGAACCTCCGCCACGGAGCCGTCGCTGCCGATGGCCTTCACGAATTGCAGCTCCGGAGAGAGCACGCAGGCCAGTTCGATGTTATTGGTCACTAACGTGCCGGTGTTCGAAAGGCGCACCTCGTAAATCACCTCATCACCCACCGAGACGGGATCGCGGTTGTCCGCGAGTTCGACGCTCAGGGCCGGGATGCCGCGCAGCTCGATGGCGGTTTCGGTCTTTTCCTCGATCATGGGCGTGGCGGAAACGTGGACGCGATAGACGGCCTGCGCTGCCAACTGCTCGGCCCGGGCGAACAGGCGAAGCTGCCGCTCCTGGCCGCTTTCGAGCGTTCCCAGGTCCCAAACCACCTGACCGGCCTGAAATTGACCGCCATCGCTCGCATCGAGGAAGCTGACCTCGCCGGGCAACTGGCTGCGAACCTGGACGTTTTGCAGCGCGGTCGGATTGTCGTTTTTCACCTGGATGATCCATTCGACCCGGCTCCGCAAATACCTGGCCTTGGGGCCGCGAACGCTGAGCCGGAGCCTGGGTTGGCTGACCTGGACGGCATGTTCGGCCTCGGCACTGATGCCGCCGTCGGCGGTGACGGTCACGCGGTTATTGAGCAGCCCTTCTTTCCGCGCGGTGAGCGTCAGGTCGAACGTTTGCGATTGGCTGCCGTCGAGATGGAAACGGGGCACTTCCAACGGTTTGTCGCCCGTGGCATGGATCAATCCCTGATCGAAGGCGGCGAGCAGGCTGATGTTGCTGACCGGCGAGGTGCTGACGTTGGTCACGGTGATTTTGTACGGAATCGGTTCGCCGACCAGGGCCGTCGCGGGGCCGGCGACTTGCACGGTCAAGCGGCCTGGCGGCGCGACCACCGTGGTGGCGCTGGCCTCGGCTCTCATGCCATCGGCGCTTTGAACGCTGGCGATGTTGTTGATCGTGCCTAGGCGGTCGGCCCGGAAGGTCAGTTCGATGGTGTAGGGCATGCCGGGCCGCACGGGCGGCACGGTGAAGATGAGCTGATTCCCTTCCCGATTCTCGCGCTGCGAGGCGCTGAGGAAGGTCAGCCCGTCGGGGATCACGTCCCGCACCGTGAGCGGTTCGCTGTCGCTGCGGCCGTTGTTGTGGAGCGTGATCGTGTAATGGAAACTTTGCCCCACGGCGACGGCCGCCGGTCCGCTCTTGGTGATGGTCAAGCTGGGCGCGGTCCATTCGACGGTGGTTTCACCGCGGCCGATGATGATGCCGGGGCCGGTCGGGCAGCAGGGATCGGGCGGCCGAATGACTTCGATGCCAATGCGGCTTACGCCTTCCTGCGGCACGGTTTGTTGCAGGCTGATCGTGCCGTTGCCCAAGAGGTCGGTGATGACTTCGCCGATGCGCTGCTGCGAATTCGTGAAGACGGCCGGCGGTCCATCAAGGATGGTGTAGCGAATCCGATAATTGGCGAGCGGCATCTGATCCGTCATGCGATAAACGTTCGTCGTCAACAGGCATGGCGAGCCGCCGCGGCACTGTTGCGGTGTCGGGAAGACCCAACCGGCGTTGACCCAGTGGGTGGTCACGACGACCTTGTGCTTATCCCAATTGTGAATCTCCGGGGCGAAAACCGTCACCTGCGTGTCTCCCTCGACCGGCGAGGTGATCACGCACCAGGTTTGCCCCGGCCGGATGATGAAGTCATCGGTCGGGTTGCCGTTGCCGCGGGTGAAGGTGTGTTCCTTATAAGAGGTGTAGCTGACGGCGTAGCGGTTGTCGACCTTGTAACCCCGGCCGGCGTAGTAGCCGCTTTCATCGACTTCGATGATGTGCCCTTTGCCCTCGAGCATCCATTCGACGCGCCTGGCCCGGCGCGGTTGGCCGCTGTTGTCATAAATGGTGGCGATGAGCACCTGGCTGCCGCCGACGGCTTGGCTGATTTCCTTGGGCCGAACCTCGAGCCGGCAGGCGAAGGGATCGAAGTTGGTGAAATAACCCAAACCCGGCGGCTTCGCATGAGTGAATTCAATGTTGCCCGTGGGCAGGAAATAAGGGAACTTGACCGGGTTTTGGGTAATGCCCAAACAGCCGACCTGCACCAGCAAGACGCAAGCGATGATCAACAGTCGGCGAATGAGCCGGGACCCGGCCTTCATGCCATCCAACCTTTTTCCATGGACGGAAAATCCCCCAAGCATCGGCGGGCCATACCGAATCAGAGCAAAAATGCAAGATCAAACCAAGCGTCCCATCACTCGGCAGCAACAACCTGGGATGATGGGGTAAAACCAAGGGGCTAGGGAGATTCCGCTTCCCTCAATTCGCCTTGCGGCCCATGTCGGATATCGCTATCGCCGACTTGAGTCCATTTGGCTGCTTTTCTTTGAACCGCGATGTGAGCATTGAAACGTGGAGTACGAGTCAGGAGGCATCCCATGAAACGCGATACCAAAATTGGCTTGGTGGTGGCCGCTGGTTTCTTGGGCCTGGTTGGGTTCCTGGTATACAAGAAACTCCATCAATATGACGACCTCGTCGCCAGCTTGGCTCCCGCGCCGTGTGATCAGGATATTGCTCCCTTAAACACCGGCCCCTCTGGCGCGGGATCAACGGATGCGAACCTGTCCTCTCCGCCGCATAATCCTCCGCCAATGATTGCGACGGGTGGCAGCGATACGCATGCCCCTTCGGGCGGCTTGCCCGCGCCGGAAACGCCGCCATCGAACGTCCCCCCGCCGCTAACCATGCCTCGGGATGCTGCCGCCGAATTGACACAGGCCTCCGCGCAAACATCGACTGTTCCCATGAATGCACCACCGGCGATGCCGCCGCCGCTGCCCATGGCGGATGCTTCATCCGCATTACCGTCGCCGATGCTGCCATCGCCGCCGAGCAAATCGACCGAGTTGACCCCGCCATCGCTGCCGACAGGGAACGAGCCTGAAAAATCGAAGGAGCCTGCGAAGGAAGATAAACCGACCAAGGAAGAGAAACCTGAACCGTCTGACAAAAAGGAACCTTCGCTGCCCGTGCCCACGAGGAGCGAGGCAGGGGATGCCCCTCCGTTACCGCCGCCGTCGGTAACGAAGGAGGTCCATGCTCCCGCCATGAATCCTCCGACTTCGGATTCGGCTCCGAAAGCGCCTTCTGCGCCGCCCAAGCCGGATGACAGCCCGTTGCATGTGCCCAGCCTCGGCGGCGGTTCGCTGGCTCCGCCTGCAGTGCCAGAGTCGGGGGGAGCAGCCTCGCCGCCGAGCATGCAACCTCATGTGCAGCCCAAGGTCGAACCTCAACCTGAAAAGAAACCTGAAGGAGCGACTCCGCCGCCATTGGACCTAGGCTCGCCGACGACGCCATTGCCGCGACAGGAGACGCCTTCATGGAATCCCTCGACGAACCCTTCGACGTCCCCGTCGATGCCTTCGACCAACCCGCGAACGGAATTGCCCTCGCTGACGCCTGAACCGGGCAAGAATCAGCAAATCGTCAAGATCAAGGAGCAGCCTGATCTGCCCAAGTCCGACGTCATCATGCCATCGCCCATTCGGACGGGGGCTGGCGAAGGAGAGTCTCCATCCACGGCTGCGGGCCAGGGGCAGGTGGAGGTGTATGACGTCACGATCGTGACTGTCAAGGAAGGTGAAACCATGGCGGCGCTGGCCAAACGGCTTTATGGCCATGAAAAATACGCGCCTGCCTTGGAGGAATACCTGCGGATTCAAGATCCGAAACAACTCCATTTGCAAACCAATCAGTCCTTGAGGGTGCCGCCGATCGCGCTTTTACACAAGCGTTTTCGCCGCTTCATCGACGGGGGCGATGGGGTCGAAACGGCGTCCGGCACCCTGGCCAGCGTGCCGCGCGGCACCTCGAGCACGACGCAGCCCCTGGTCAAGCCGTCGGGGGCAGCCCCATCTGGCGAACCCGCTACCGGCTCGGCTCGCGATCCGCGATATCGCGTTCGTGAGCAGGATACCATCTGGAACATTGCCAAGCGCACCCTGGGCAACAGCGAACGGTGGGCGGAAATCTACAATCTCAACCGCGACCTCCTGGGCGGCAGCACGCAATTGCAAGTCGGCATGGTTTTACGGCTTCCTGCCGACGCGAAAGTGGACATCCATCCATAACCTCGCTAAAATGTTAAGCTGCAAACGATTCCGCTTCACCCCCTGCAATATGTTGGGAGGTGAAGTCTGTTTGTTGACTGCAGCATGAGTTCAGGCTCATCACGGCGCCAAACCTCGATTTGCAGTCGAACCTTTTTCATCAAGATTTAAAGGCAGGCCGCGTCCAGGCCCGTTTTGCTTTTGGCGAAGGTTGACCGCGATACGTTCATTCAACATTCCAACTTCCGCATAGGTTCAGAAGAGCGAGTACCGACTCATGGCCGTACCGAAAAGACGCACCTCTCATGCCCGTCAAGGCAAACGCCGCAGCCACATGGCCCGGCATCCGATGCAATTGCAATACTGCCCCGAATGCCAGGAGCCGGTCTTGCCGCATCGCATTTGCTCCAACTGCGGCACCTACCGAGCCCATAAATACGAAAAGAAGGAAGAGGAGAAGTAAACATGCGAGTTGCCCTTGATGCGATGGGCGGCGACCACGCGCCAGGACCGATCGTGGCTGGGGCCATCGCGGCCGTGCAAGCGGATGCCAACGTTCGCGTCGTTTTGGTGGGGGATCAAGCGCAAATCGAGCCTCACCTCGCCGCGGTCGACGCCAACGCGCGGCAGCGGCTTGACATCTTCCATTGCAGCCAGGTCGTGACGATGGAGGATTCTCCCGTCATGGCGCTGCGAAAGAAGCCGGATAGTTCCATCGTCCGCTCCTGGCAATTGCTGGCCGAGAAGAAGGTCGAGGCCATCGTGAGCGCGGGCAACACCGGCGCGGTGGTGGCGGGCGGCATGCGTTTGCGGCGCTTTTTGCCGCACGTCGATCGCCCGGGGATCGCCGCCATTTTGCCGACCTTGCAGGGGCCTTGCGTCATGCTCGACGTCGGGGCCAACGTGTACCCCAAGCCCGCTCACTTGTTCCAGTACGGCGTCATGGGATCGACCTTCGCCAAACACGTCTTCAAGAAAGACAACCCCCGCATTGGCCTGATGAACATCGGCAGCGAGGAACAAAAGGGGCATGATCTGGCCAAGGAAACCCACCTGCTCTTCAACGGCAGCCACCTGCGCGACCGCTTCGTGGGCAACGTCGAAGGCCGCGACATCAACCGCGGCGCCGCCGACGTAATCGTGTGCGACGGCTTCGTGGGCAACGTCATCATCAAGGTCTGCGAGGGCGTCTTCGAATTCATGATGAAGATGGTGGGTCAAGAATTGGGCGGCACGCTCAAGCAAGAATGGCCGCAAGCCAAGCAAGCGCTTGGCAACATTGTGGATCGCTATGACTATAGTTCCCACGGCGGCGCGCCCCTCTTGGGCGTCGATGGCATTTGCATTATCTGTCATGGCGCTTCCGGCGACGTGGCTATCAAAAACGCCCTGCTCGTCGCCGCCAAGTATGCCTCCCTCCAATTGAATCAACTCATCGTGGCGGAATTGGAGGCGGACCCGATCTTGAGCGTGGCCACGTCTGGGGTGTGATCGACTGACCATGAAGGCGCCGGTTCAACGGATGAATCGGCAGGGCCTTGAACCGTCGCCAGGGGGCTTGGATTCGTTAACGTGAGTAAAATTGCTTTTCTCTTTCCAGGCCAGGGAGCGCAAGTCGTCGGCATGGGGCGAACGCTGTATGAGAGCGTTCCCGCCGCCAAGGCTCTGTTCGACGAAGCCGACCGGGTGCTCGGTTATTCCCTCTCCTCGTATTGCTTCGAAGGCCCGGAAGCCAAGCTCAATACCACGGCGGTCAGCCAGCCCGCCATCTACGTCGCCAGTTTGGCGGCCTTGGAGAGCCTGCGTGCTGCGTCGCCCGACATCGTTGCCTCCTGCCAGGCGGCCGCGGGTTTGAGTTTGGGGGAATACACGGCCCTGGCGTTCGCCGGGGCGTTTTCCTTTGCCGATGGCCTGCGCCTGGTGCAAAAGCGCGGCGAAGCGATGCAAGCCGCCGCGGATGCGACGCCGAGCGGCATGGTCAGCCTGCTGGGGCTGGAAATGGCTCAAATCGAAGAGTTGTGCCGGCAGGCCAGCAGCACCGGCTCGATGCAAATCGCCAATCTGTTATGCCCCAACAACACCGTGGTTTCCGGGACCAAAGCGGCGTGCGACGAGATCGAGAAATTGGCGTCTTCCGCGGGCGCGCGGACGGTTCGCCTGAACGTGGCTGGGGCCTTTCATACGCCGATCATGAAACCCGCGGATCAAGTCCTGGCGGACGGTCTGTCCCAGGCCAAGCTGCAAGACGCGCGCCTGCCCGTTTGGTCCAACGTGGACGGCCAGCCGCACACGGCCGCGGCGGATTTTCGCGGGCTGCTCGTGCGGCAGGTGCTGGAGCCCGTGCGCTGGGAAGCCACGATCCGCGGGATGTTGGAGCAGGGGTTCGATGCGTTTTATGAGATCGGTCCAGGCCGCGTGCTGGCTGGGCTGCTCAAACGGATAAACCGAAAAACTGAGTGTATTAATGTAGGCGCTTGAGATAAAGAGCGTAAACTAATGGGGTTGTGTGCGTCGGAAGGTTGGTCTTTCGACATGCCTGCGGTGGATGGTTGAACCTCCCTTGCCGTTTCCAGGTGGGCTGGTATACCATGCGTCAAGGCAGCCGCAGGCGTTGGGCCTCATGATTCATGTCTTTTTTGCCGTGCGTTCCCCGAAGGAGGGAAGATGAACACGAATGAAATTCAAGCCCGGGTCATTGAAATTGTCAGTGAGCAAATGGGCGTGAACAAGGATCAAATCACTCCCGCGACATCGTTCCAGAAGGATCTCAACGCGGATTCGCTGGATCAGGTCGAGTTGGTGATGGACATGGAAGAGGAATTTGACATCACGATCCCCGAGGATCAGCAAGAAAAGATTCTGACCGTGGGCGACGCGGTTTCGTTCATTGAAAAAGAGCTGAAGAACAAGCCCGCCGCGAGTCAATAACCCTCAAGACCACTGCGAGGGTGAAACATGGGAGCGCCATGTTTCACCCTTTTTGAGTTTACAGCCAAAGCCAATTCAGCGATCGCGGGTCCTCCCTCGCTGATCCTCTTGACCTCCAACCTTCTTGCAGCAGGTGCCTTATGTCGCGTCGCCGAGTTGTCATCACGGGCTTGGGCGTCACCACCAGCCTTGGCATGCAGATCGAACCTTTTTGGCAAGCGCTGTGCAGCGGTCAAAGCGGCGTCGGTCCTTGGACCCTCTTCGATGTCGCTCCCTACAAGGTTAAATTCGGCGGCGAGATTCGCAACTTCAAACCCGATCCGAGCATCATCGACGTCCGCTCGGCCCGGCGCATGGATCGCTACGCCCAGTTCGCCATGCTCGCGGCTTATCACGCCGTCAAGGACAGCGGCTTGCCCGTGGAAAAAGGGCAGGGTGAAACCGTCCTGCAGATGACGGGCCTCGACCCCTTCCGCGCCGGCGTCATCATCGGCAGCGGCATCGGCGGCTTGAATGAGTACGAGGAACAGCACGAAAAATTGCTCACCAGCGGTCCGACCCGGGTCAGCCCCTTCGTCATTCCCAAGCTGATGGTCAACTCGGCGGCGGGGTTGATTTCCATCTACTTTGGCCTGCGCGGCGTCAACTTCGCCGTGGCGACGGCCTGTGCTTCGGCCTCCAACGCCATCGGCGAGGCGCTGCGCAAGATCCAATACGATGAAGCGGACGTGGTCATCACCGGCGGATCCGAGGCGGCCATGACGCCCATGGGGCTCAGCGGCTTCATTCAATGCCGCGCCTTGTCCGAACGCAACGACGAACCGCAAAAGGCAAGCCGGCCGTTCGACAAGGATCGCGATGGTTTCGTCATCGCCGAGGGCGCGGGCATTCTCGTGCTCGAGGAACTCGAACACGCTAAGAAACGCAACGCCAAAATTTATGCGGAATTGGTGGGCTATGGTGCGACCGGCGACGCCCACAACATCACGGCGCCGTGCCCCGATGGCAGCGGGGCGGCCAAGGCCATGGATCTTGCCCTGCAGGATGGCGGCATGAATCCCGCCGAAGTCGGCTACATCAACGCCCATGCCACGAGCACGCCGCTGGGAGATGCCGCCGAGACCTTGGCCATCAAGAAGGTGTTCAAGGATCACGCCTACAAAATCGCCGTCAACGCCACCAAGAGCATGCTCGGCCACACGCTGGGGGCCAGCGGCGGCGTGGCCCTGGTCATTACCGCTTTGACCCTGCAGCGCGGCATGATTCACCCCACCATCAACCTGGATCATCCCGACCCCGAATGTGATTTAGACTACGTTCCCCACAAAGCCCGCGAGCAGCGGGTGCGCGGGGCGCTCTCCAACAGCTTCGGCTTTGGCGGGCACAATGCCTGCCTGGCCGTGCGGGCCATGAGTTAACGGCCATTTCGATTCCATGGCCTCGCGGTGCCTCGTGCCGCGGGGTTAAACCTTGTGCCTGAATGCACACCTGCCATGCCTAAGAAAATCGATTGGTTTTATCACCGGAAACATTGCGTGTCCTGCCAAAAGGCAGAAAGCTATCTCGACGACCAATCCGTGCAGGTGGCGTCCGAGACGGATGCTCGCAAAACCCCGTTGAATCGCCAGCAAGCCTTGGCTTTGGTCAAGGAAGTTGAGACGATCGTCGCCGCGAAGGGCAAGAGCATTGTCACCCTGAAAATGAAGGACAAGCCAAAGACAGAAGCGATCCTGTCCCTTTTGCTCGGACCCACGGGCAACCTCCGGGCGCCCACATTTCGCAAGGGGAAGACGCTCGTCGTCGGCTTTTTCCCTGAACTCTACGATCACATATTTGGATAAACAGGCCGCGACGCGGGACGCTGCTCTGTCTGGCTTGATTCTCTTTATCCTCCCTTTTCCTCATTCGCTTCAACCCCGCCGATCCCCCATCCTGCCACTGGACGCCTGCAGATCATCCGGTGACATTGCCGACTCCTTTTGCTTTTTCCTTGACAGAATGGCGAGACATGCTATCTCGGCCAGGCCAAAACATAGCGAACGTAAAAAGACAAGGGGGCACTGGCCATGTTGCGAAGCGGTCGATGGTTGCTGGTGTGCGTTCTAGGGTGGGCCGGTTTCCAAGCTGCGGCACAGGCGCAAAGTCCATCGGGCACCAAGCCAGTGCCCGTCCAAGGTTTTCAACCGCCGACGTTGTCGCTGACGGATGGCTATCGAGTGAAAGGCGTGGGCATGGTGCAACCCGTTGCGCCCATCACGGCCGTGGGCACAGTCGGCAGCATGGGGATGATGCAAAGCAACGCCAAACAGCCAGGCTCGCTGAAGACGGATTCCTTTCTGGGCCGGGTGACGGAATTTTTCAGCCTGAAAACGCTGAATCGCAGCCTGCGCGGCATGGGCTTGCTCAAGCCGCCGCCCGAACCGCCGGTCGTGATCCTGCCTGATCCCAATTCCCGGGTGAATGACCAATAACCCGGCATGGCCCTTTGACTCCAATAAAAAGAATCGTTCAACCGCCTCCGCAACCGAGGCGGTTTTTTTTGCGGTCGGCCCTTATCCTTGGAGCGATCGGTCAGGGTTATTGACGCCTTGCCAGCTCACGTCATATCATAGCCATCTGATAACTTCATCCGCCGCGTCCTGGAGGGGGCGATGCCCCCCGATGCGACTTCCTTGGCGTGATGAACTTCCAAGGAAAGGTGCGGTATGAAAGCGGAACATCGCAAAGAGTTGGAAACCAACTCCCTGGCCCGTCAACTCACTAACTTCGTCCGCTATTCAAAGAAACCGCCGAGCACGATCTGGGTGCTGCTGGGGGTGGTGGTCCTTTTGGCCATCGCTTATTGGTGGCTGACCGGCGTGATGACCAACCGGGCCGGCTCCAGTTGGATCGCCTTGTGGAATTGGCGCTCGGTGATCGAGCAAGCCCCGAAGGAACTCTCGGGTACGGCCGCGGACAAGGCCATGCAACTGCTGCAAGCGGACAGTCTTTTCAATGATGCTTCGCAGAGCTTGATGATGAGCCCGGAGATGGCTCAGGAGAAATACCGCGAAGCCTCCATGAAATATGAAGAGGTGGCCAAAGCGGCGAGCGGTCAACCCTTCATGGCCCTGCGCGCCTTGATGGGGGCGGCGCGCAGCGCCGAAGCGCAGGGCGACTTGACCCGAGCCAAGGCTTTCTATGAGACCGCCCTCAAACTGGCCGAAGCGGAAAATTGGCCGGACCATCCCCTGGCTCGCGAAGCACGGACCCGTTCGCAAGGCATCGCGGCGGCCAATGGCTTCATGGCTGCCTTTTATGCCAATTGGCCCAATCGCTTGCCCAAGTCCAAGCCGACCGACGTCACCGCGCCGCCGCGTCCGACGGAACCCGATCCGATCACGCCCACGGCACCGATGGGAACCAGCCCCGATCCGGTGACCTCGGCGCCGCCGATCCCGCCGCCGAGCACGGCTCCTGAGGCCACGGCGCCGATGGCCACTCAGCCAAAACCCGCCGACGCGACGAAGCCCGACGCGCCGCCTTCGCCCACGGTTTCGACCCCGACCCCGACGCCGCCCGCAGCGACGAGTCCGGTCCCAACGCGGCCAAACCCGCCGATGTAGGTTTGGATCTATCCGTAAAAAACGATCAACCAAAGCGCTCGCGAAACAGGGGATGGCCCCTGTTTTTTCGTTTGACCAAACGAGCGGATTGGCCTTTTCACGATGTCATTTTTTGCTATCTCTCCGCCAACATGAAACGGGTAAGGCATGGGTCAAGGCGGAGCGATTCAATGCGTGGTTGGCTTATCGCTTGTGGCATGTTCTGGGTGGTTTGGGGAGCGGGTTGGCTCTGGGGGGAGGAGCCGCCCGTCCCTGCCCCCGCCTTGGCACCGGCGCCCGAGGGGGTGTTGCTCATCCAACCCGAGCCTTGCCCCGAACCGAAAAGGTGGACTGGCGGTTTGGAGTTGGGCGTCAATGGCGCCGAGGGAAACAGCCAGTTCTTCAAGGTTCGCCTGGGCGGGCAATTAAAGCGGGAAACCGCCGCCTCGATCACGCAATTGGAATTTCTCTATGGCCTGGCTTCGAACAACGATATCCGTTCGGAGAATCGACTGTTTGGCACCGGCCGCCATGAATGGTTGTTTCGGGATTCGCCGTGGAGCGTGTTCGCCTCGGGCTCGTTGGAGTACGACGAATTCAAGGCTTTTGACGTACGCTTGGCGAGCCACTTGGGCTTGGCCTACACCTGGTTGAAAAATGAACGCTGGCTGCTCAAGAGTCGAGCCGGCGCCGGTGTGTCGCGGGAAATCGGCGGACCCAATGACGATTTCATTCCGGAAGCCCTCCTGGGCGGCGACCTGGAATGGAAGATCGATGATCGTTCCAAGATCACCTCATCAGTGGATGTGTTTCCCAACCTGACCGACTTGAGCGATTATCGTGCCCAGCTTCGGCTGGCTTATGAGTTATTGTTGATGCCCGAGTACAACATCACGCTCAAGACGGGCTTCCTGGATCTCTACGACAGCACCCCCGAAGGCAGAAAGGCCAACGATCTGGAATACTTCCTGGTCTTGCTGTGGAAGTTCTAATTTCAGACACGCTGGCCTCAACGTCCACAGTCCGTGCTGACCTTTAAAGTGCAGTTGGCCGGTTGGACTTGATGCCAACGGGCAAATCGATTCCAAATAGAGCATGACCACGCAGCGATTGATGGCCGAGCTGGCCTTTCACGACGATCAGGCCCGTGCGCGTTGGCGCTCCGTCACGGATCATGCCGCCTGGCTCAGGGTGCAACCGGAAGCCTATCTGAGTCACGAAACCTGGATTCAACCCGCCTTCGACCGGTTGGGACCGGTCGTGGGGAAAGCGGTCCTGGACTACGGCTGCGGCCACGGCATGGCCGGGGTGATCCTGGCCGAGCGGGGAGCCTACGTCACCGCCTTCGATCTCTCGGGGGGGTATGCCCATGAAAGTCTGGCACGAGCCAAGGCAAATGGCGTGGCCCAGCGCTTTGGCGTGGTGCAGGCGGCGGGGGAGCGGCTGCCCTTCGCGGACCGATCCTTTGACCGCGTTTGGGGACATGCCATTCTGCATCATCTCGACCTTGCCGTCGCCGCGGCGGAGATGCGGCGGGTCTTGAAGCCGGGCGGCTGGGCGATTTTCTGCGAACCTTGGGGAGGCAATCCGCTCATCGAATGGGCGCGGCGCTGCTGGCCCTATCCAGGCAAGCACCGCTCGCGCGACGAGCAGCCCCTGCAGCCAGGTGATTTGGCTATTTTGCAAGCCGTGTTTCCGCGCCTCACGGTCCATCCTTGCCAAATCCTCGGAAGCCTGCGGCGCTGGCAGCGGTCCTTCCCAGGTCTGCCCTGGTTCGACCGCCTGGATCAGGTCCTTCTGCGCCATTGCAGCGGACTACGCCGATTATGTCGTTATGTCGTGCTTCAGCTTCCCCGCGATTGAGCCTGCCCCAAGTAGCAATTCCCTGAGCGAACTGATAAGGTGACGATAGGCCGCCCGGCGCGTGGCGCCATGGCGGCGCAGCCGCTCATGAGGGACTGGATCTCATGCCCTTCTTCCATCACGGTCTCTTCCGCGTGGCCTGCGCGGTGCCGCGCGTCCGCGTTGCCGATGCCGAGGCCAACGCGGCGGAGATGCTCAAGCTGCTCGCGCGGGCCGAGGAGCAGGGCGTGGGGCTGACCGTGTTCCCCGAACTGAGCCTCACCGGCTACACCTGCGGCGACCTGTTCCATCAGCAACGACTGATCGACGCCGCCCTGGAAGCCTTGCATTGGCTGAGCAAGGAAGCATCGAAAGTTTATTCAGGACTCTATGTCCTGGGGCTGCCCCGAGAATGCAACGGGCTACTCTTCAACGCCGCGGTGCTGCTGTCGCCGCGCGGTCCAGTGGGGATGGCGGCCAAGTCCTATCTGCCCAACTATAAGGAGTTCTACGAACATCGCTGGTTCGCCCCGGCGGTGAAACAGCGGCTGTTTCACGAACCGGCGTCCGATGATGGGAAGCATCCCTTGGCGGACCCGGGGCAAAAGTGGTTTCGCTGCTCGACGGTCCCCGATCTCGGCATCGGCATCGAGGTGTGCGAGGATGTTTGGGTGCCCATCCCTCCCAGTTCGAGCCTGGCCCTGGCCGGAGCCACGGTGCTGGTCAATCTCTCCGCGAGCAACGACCTCATCGGCAAGGCGGACTATCGCCGGCAGTTGGTGGCCAGCCAATCGGGCCGCTGCGTTGCCGCTTATCTTTACGTTTCTTCGGGGGTCACGGAGTCGACGACGGATCTGGTGTTTGGCGGTCATGCCATGATCGCCGAGAATGGCGTGCTGCTCGCCGAGTCCCAGCGCTTTGCCCGGGAATCGTCCCTGCTGGTGGCGGACGTGGATTTGCAGCGCCTGAAACAGGAGCGTCTCCGGCTCGGCAGTTTCAGCGACGCGGCTTATCTTGGGTCGCTGACGCTGCCGCCGAGCGTCTCCTTTCCCTTGGAGGGGTGTGAACCGGAACCGCTGCCCCTGCGCCGCGCCATTCCCGCTCATCCCTTCGTCCCGCACCAAGCCGATACCTTGCGGGAACGCTGCGAGGAAATCTTTCAAATTCAGGTGGCGGGACTTGCCAAACGGCTGGAGCACCTCGGCGGGGGCCCCTTGAGTTTGGGCGTGTCGGGCGGGCTGGACTCAACCTTGGCCTTGCTCGTGGCTTGCAAAACTTTGGATCGCCTGGAACAACCGCGCGCGCGCCTGCTCGGGATCACCATGCCCGGGTTCGGCACATCGCGGCGCACCCTGGCCAACGCCCATGCCTTGATGCAGCAACTTGGCGTTTCGGCCAAGGAGATCGACATCCGCGCGTCTTGTCTCAACGAATTTCGGCTGCTCGGCCATGCACCCTTCGGCATCGACCTGCAAGGTTTGGATTTGGCGGGGTTTGAAGCGAAACTGCAGGCTGTGCCCTCGGATCGGCGGCACGATCTGCTATTCGAGAACGTGCAAGCCCGCATGCGCACCCAGTTGCTCATGAACCACGGCTTCGTCATCGGCACGGGCGACCTGTCGGAACTGGCCCTGGGATGGTGCACATTCAACGCCGACCAGATGAGCATGTACAATCCCAATGTCAGCATTCCCAAGACGCTGGTGCGGTTTCTCGTCCGATGGGCGGCGGTGCACGAGTTCGAGGAACCGGCCCGAAGAGTGCTGCTCGACGTGGCCGACACGGTCATTTCTCCCGAACTGCTGCCGCTGGGCGAAGGCGAGCGTCCGCAAGCCACCGAGCACGTTATCGGCCCCTATGAGCTGCACGACTTTTTCCTGTTCCACTTTCTCCGTTATGGCGCCAGCCCCGAGAAAATCCTGTTCCTGGCGGAGCAAGCAGCGTTCGACCAGAAATACGCGCCCCAGGAGCTGCGGCAATGGCTGGCGGTCTTTCTGCGCCGCTTTTTTGCCCAGCAATACAAGCGCTCCACGCTGCCGGACGGGCCCAAGGTAGGGTCAATCAGCTTGTCGCCGCGGGGAGATTGGCGGATGCCCAGCGACGCGGTCGCCGAGGCTTGGCTGCGCTCGCTGGAGAAAGCCCAGGACTAACGAGACTCGATGTAAAACCAGCGAAGGGCAGGGTGAGTCATCGAGCGGCGATGCCGTCTGCTTGACGGCCCCCCCCATGAAGTTAGAATGAAAGTAGCCATGGGGAACGCGAAGCAAGCGAGTAAGATGCACTTCGATCCCAAGGCCAGGAGCATTCGCGCATGCGCTGCCAGCGTTGTTCAAAGCCAGCTAATCTGCACATCACGGAAGTGAACGGCCTGAGCGATCAGGGCACATACCAGTACGAAGAGTTTCATTTCTGCGAGGAATGCGCCAAGAAATACCTTTACGATCCCATGGGGAACGGCACTTCGGGGGGCAAGGAAGCAGCCATGGATGAGGGGGCCGAGCTGGATGAACTGACACAGATGAACCAGCGGGAATGCGCCCATTGCGGCATGAAGTTCAAGGATTTCCGCGCCTCGGGCCGGCTGGGCTGCCCCAACGATTATGAATCCTTCCGCGAAGAACTGATCCCGCTTCTGGAGAACATCCACGGCGAGACGCAGCATATCGGCAAATCGCCGCGCCGACAGCCTCATTCGGAGCAAAAGCGAACCGAGCTGAGCCATTTGCGCAAATTGCTCCATCAAGCGGTGAATCGCGAGGATTACGAGGAAGCGGCGCGGTTGCGCGATAAAATTCGCCAGTTGGAGGCTTGAACCGAGCATGACGCGGCAGCCGGAGCGAGGGTCGGCGGCATGGGGGATGCGGCCCGCACACGCGGGCGGCTCGATGGCGCCCTTGAGCTTGAAGGATCGAGCATGATTCCATGCATGAAATGCGGCCAGGCCGTGGCGACGCACCACCTGACGCACATCACGCAGGAGGGTCAACAAACCACGCTGCACTTGTGCGCGGCCTGCGCCCAACAAAATCAACTGATTCAGGCGGCGGGAGCGGGGCTGAACATCCCGCATATCCTCAAGGCGCTGATCGGCGCCCACGTCGGCGCCTGGAGCGATGAGTTGTCTCGCTTGGCCTGCCCTTCATGTGGTATAAAATATATGGAGTTTCGTTCCGCGGGTCGCTTGGGTTGTTCCCACGACTATGACGTGTTTCGAGCCGGCTTGACGCATTTGTTGGAAAAGATTCATCGAGCCACGCGGCACCAGGGCAAGTCGCCCCGGCATCGCCGGCTGGCTCAGGAGCGGCATTGGGAGTTGTTGAAACTGCGCCAGGCGCTCCGCGAAGCCGTCGAGCGCGAGGAATACGAACGTGCCGCCGAGCTGCGCGACCGCATCCGAGAGAGGGAAGCCCAGGCATGATCCTTGACGATATGTTGAAAAGCACCGGGGAGTGGCTGAAAGGGACGGGACCCGAAGCCGACGTGGTCGTGTCGAGCCGCGTTCGACTGGCCCGGAACCTCGCCGATTTTCCCTTCACCAATCGCGCTTCCGCGATGCAGAAGGGCGAGATCGAAGCCCTGGTCCGGGAGCGGCTCGGCAAATCGGGGTGGGAAGGGCATTTCCAATACATTCAGGTGCACACCCTCAATGCGCTCGAACGGGAATTCCTCCGCGAGCGCCAGCTCATCAGCCGGGAGCACGTCGGCGCGGAAGGACCGCGCGGCGTGGCCTTCGAAACCCAGGAAAGCCGGAGCCTGATGGTCAACGAGGAAGATCATCTCCGCTTGCAAGTGCTCCGCAGCGGCTTCGTCCTCGAGGAAGCCTGGGAAGACATCGACAAGCTGGACGACTTGATCGAGGAGAGAATCACCTACGCTTACAGCGAGGAGTTCGGTTTTCTGACGGCCTGCCCCACCAACGTCGGCACGGGCATGCGCGCCAGCGTGATGTTGCATCTGCCCGCTCTGCATTACACCAAGCAGCTCGAGAAAGTCTTCCGCGCCTTGCAGAAAATCAACCTCGCCGTCCGCGGCCTCTACGGCGAAGGCACGCGCGCCTCCGGCGATTTTTACCAAATCTCCAATCAGATCACCCTGGGCAAGAGCGAGCAGCAAATCCTCAAGGACATCCGCGAAGTCATTCCGATGATCATCACCTATGAGCGCGTCGCCCGGAAGAAGCTGCTCGATGAGAGTCGGATGCTCGTCGAGGACAAGGTCGCCCGCGCCTATGGCACGCTCCGCGCCGCCGCCATGATGACCTCCGAGGAAACCATGGAGTTGCTCTCCACGGTGCGTCTGGGCATCCAGCTTGAATTGATCAAGGATCTCAACTTGATGGCCGTCAATGAGCTGTTTCTGCAAACGCAGCCCGCCCATTTGCAGCGGCTCCAGGGCAGCCCCCTCGACGGCGACGAGCACAACGTCGCCCGTGCTCGCTATCTGAAAGAAAAACTCGCCAACGGCATGTCGCGGAATTGAAAACCAGACCGCCGCCCCGCGGTTCATTCCAGGTTGGATGAATTTCGTCCCATAGCAGGTTCGCCAAGTTCCCCAAGTCCCCTCGCAGCCAGCATTCCGCTCCTTTTCCCCTTCTTCGGTAAAACCGTTCTTTTCAAGAGATTAGGATAATCTCGCAAGATCGCGCCGCTTGCCTGCCGATAAGGTCCATGAAATCCGCATCGTGCGCAGCTTGAACAAAATCGACAAATCACCACAACGCGGCCAACATGGTCGAACAGGGCGACCTTGGTTAGCCGCGCGGGAGGGGAGTTCCATGTTAGGTCGTTCATTGATCAACGATCGGCGTCAAGGCCGATGGATGGGGCTAGCGTTTGGCATGGGCCTGGTGTGGCTGGGGCTGGGCGCGCCAGCGCAGGCCCAGGAGCCGCCGAGCGTCTTGGAGGCGGCTCAGGTCATCTATGCCCAGGAAAATAAACCCAGCGAGACGGTGGCGCCAACGACGATGCCGTCGACGACCATCGTGGACTCGCAGGTCGTGCAAGTGGGATGTCCCAGTTGCGGCGACTCCGGATTGTTGAGCCGTTCGAGCCGCTTTCCTCGAGGCTGCGGCTCTTGCGGCAACGGGTACGATGGCTGCGCTCCTTGCGGTGCCTGCATTCCCGGACGCGAACCTTGCTGCTGCATCAATCACGATACGGCCATCGGCCGCTTTTGGGCGGGCATTCATGAATGCCTGTGCTGCCCCGACCCCTGCTATGAACCGCGCTGGGTGGCGGCGGCGAACAATGCCTTCTTCGTCAGCCCGGCTCGGCCCGTGACGCAAACCATGTTTCGCTGGGACTTCATGCGCAATTACCGCTTGCCGGACCGGGCCGAGTATCTCTGGGCCCGCGCCGACGGCAACGGCAAGGGACCGCGGCCTCAAGGCGGCGCCAATGGCGTTTCCAGCACCCGCGTGAGCGAATTGATGATGTACACCGAAGTGGCCGCGGGCAAGTTCAGCGCCTACGTCGGCATGCCTTATCGCGAAGTCGTGCCCCTCGAGGCCAACCGCGGCTCGGGCTTCGGCGACCTGCAAATCGGCACCAAGAGCATGCTGTTCGATTGCGAACTGATGCAGGTGACCTTTCAGATGAATACCAGCGTGCCCACCGGTTCGCCCGGCAAAGGCGCGGGCACCGGCCACGTCGCTTTGGAACCCTCGCTCCTAACGGCCATCAAATTGACCAACGCGGCTTACTTGCAAACCCAGATTTCGGAATGGCTGCCCATCGGCGGCGATTCGGAATATCAAGCGTCGATCCTGCATTACCACACCGCCCTCAACTACAGCCTGGAAATTCTCTGCGACGTGCAGTTCGTCATGTCGGCGGAATTCGGCGGCTACCGCGTCCAGGGCGGCCGGGCCAGCGACCCTGTTCTCGGGACCATCGCCGCGAACAGCGATTCCTATCTTTATGCCGGGCCGGGCGCTCGTCTGGTCTTCTGCAACAAGTTGGACATCGGCTTCGGAGCGGCCTTCGCCCTGACCAACGATCACTTTGCCGAGGACTGGTATCGCTTCGAACTCCGCTGGCGCTTTTAAACGACCAGCGCTCGACCCTGAGATCGCCACTAGCCACATGACGGAGAGTTTCTCCGTCATGTGCTTTTTTGAATGCCGTCTTAAGAACTTTTACCCTCTTCTGATGAGGCTCTCCCGACCATGCCGCCCGGCCCAACCGCGGGTCTCAATAATGCTCGGCGGGGTCGGGCGACCTCTTTTTCGGCCCCCGTGATATTTAACCACCGGGGAATCACCGCTTGATATTTAGCCCCCGATGATGCCCCGGGGGCTAAATAAAATGAGGCGATGCGGCCTGAAATCGCACCATAGCGTCGTCGTCCGCGTCTCATTGCGAGTGTAGCTTATGACCGACGTGGCCAGCGACTGGTAGTCTTCCTCCAAGTCGTAGCTGGCGAAGACGAAGCCGCTGGCCCTGCGCGTCCCGGTCTCGGCGAGGGTGAAGCCGTCCCAGTCGTTGCCGATGGTGTGCGTCGTCGCAGTTGCGTCATAGCTGTAGCCGAGGGTGTTGTGGGTGCGGCTTTCGGTGTGGTCGCGGGCCGCAGTCCAGCCATTGGTGTGCACCCAGAAGGGATTCACATCGGTGGTGCACAGTATCCGGGGACTTACGTCGTTCGGCTCGCCGCTTTGGACGCAGGAGCCACCCGGCGCGCGGGGGGCAATCCGAGACGTGCTGCGCCCCGCGCTGGCGCTTGGGGCTTGCTGATCACATGCCACGCGCGCGGTTCCTGGCACTGTAAAAAACCACACTTATGTCATTGCTGAGTAATGAAATGTAGTGAGCGTTTCACACACCGCCTCCCCTGTGAATCGCTCACCATGATGGGGTCAACCTTTACCGGCCAATTTAGAGCCATGCTTTCCAGGCCGTGTAGCCGGCGCCGAGCCAACCGACGGCGATGATGATCCACCGGGCCGCCTGGGGACCCATGCGCTTGGCCAGGCCGACGCAGTAATAGCCGCCCAGGATGCCCCCCGCAGCCATGGCGATTGCGACGGCCCAGGCCACCTGGCGCTCTTGCGTGAGGTCCCAGACCACGAAGCAGATCACCGCCAGGCCGTTGATGCACAAGGCGGCGATGTTCTTGATGCCATTCATTTGGTAAATGTCGTTCAGCCCCAGGAAGCCTAGGGCGGCCAGCATCATGATGCCGATGCCGGCGCCGAAATAGCCGCCGTAGAGAGCCACGGCCCATTGGAAGAGGACGACGAGCCACCAGGATCGACTCGTCGTTGGCGCAGCGCCGTCCACGGCGGGGACGTGGCTCATCCGGTTGCGCAGCCAGGCGGCGATCCAGGATTGCAGCATGAAGAGCATGGTGGCTCCCATGATCAACAGGGGGACGATGGCGTCGAAGGTGCTCTTTTGGGTCCAGAGCAGCAGCGCTGCCCCGGCCCCGCCGCCAAGCAGGCTGATGAGGAAGAAGGGAAGGAAGCGGTGGAAGATCGGCTCGACGTCGCGGCGATATCCCCAGGCGCCGCCCAGCGAGGCGGGCCACAGGCCGAGCGTGCTCGTGATATTGGCCATCTTGCTATCGCCCAGGATCAAGAGGATGACGGGGAAGGTCAGGATGGTTCCCCCCCCGGCAATGGAATTGATCGCCCCGGCCACCAGGGCCGCCAGGAAGGCAATGATAAGCTGAGTCAGATCCACCTCGGGCACGTGGCTTCCTCGGGATTGAAGGAGGATGAGCAGCGCGGCCCGTCACATCTGCTTCAGGGCCTGCTCGAAGCTGAGCGTCTTGGCTCGTTCCTTGGGGTATTTTCTAAACCAACTCGCCACCAGCCAAATCATTTCACGATCTTCGAGCCATTCCTGAGCGTTGCGCACCGATCTGCTGCCGCCTCGCCATTGTTGCAACCGTTTGCGCCACGAGGCTCGATCCGCGCGGTCCACTGGCTGGCGTCCGGCCGCGATGGGTTGGCCGTCCCGCAAAACGTACCAGATCGTTCCGAGCGATCGATGGCGGATGGGGTAGATCAAGGACAAGTCACGCTTGGCTTGCTCTAAGCGCTGCAGACGCTGCTTGAGCCAGACGAGGCTTCGCCAATCATCCCGCAAGCGTGCCGCACGCTCGAACTGCTGTTGTCGGCCGGCTTCGATCATCTGCGATTCAAGGAAAGCCAAGAGGTCCGCTTCCGGCTGGTTGGTTGAAGCCGACGATTGCTGGAGCACGTCCACATCAAGAAAGCGCCGCACTTGCCGGACCTGCTTCTGATATTGCCGTTCGCTGCACAAAGCCGCACACGGGCCAAGGCAGGTGCCAATCTCAAAACGCAGACATCCTGGAGCCAGTTGCGGATCGAACAGGCGGCCCTGTTCGGCAAAGCGCATCACTTGCGGCTGCGGACATTCCCGCAAGCGAAAATGGTCGTTGAGGGCGCGCGCAGCCAGGCGCGTCCATCGGCCCAGGGGCAGCGGTCCCCAGCGAGCCAAGGCTTGACCATGAGGCCGGGAGGAAAGGTAGACGTAAGGGGCTGGTCCTCGGCCCAGACAGAGAAACACGCGCCGACGTCCATCGGGCTGACCCATGACGTTGAAGCGAGGCCGCCAGCGGCGGATCAAGTTCAACTCGCGGACCAGGGCGGCGAATTCATGCGGCACGGTCTCCCAGGCCAGGAGCCGGGTGTGCCGCAGAATGCGCCGGGCCTTGCCGCGCTCGCCTTTGCGCGGCCTGAGATAACTGCTCAGGCGGGTTTGCAGCCGTTTCGCTTTGCCGATGTAAATCACTTCACCATGGCCATCAACCATGCCGTAAATGCCAGGCTGCTTGGGACAACGCTCCTTCATGGCCACGCGCAATTGCAAGCGATCATCGACCAGGATGCGTTCATCGCCCGGCCAGCCATCTAGGCGCAAGGGGTCGCCGCCAAAGCCGGCAAAGGGCAGTGAAGGGAACAAGGTTGGATGCGGTTTCCGTCCCATGTCAAGAGCCATCCGTGAACGTTTACTCACAACGGAAGCTTCCGGGGCGTAGTCATTATAAGATAAAGGATACTGGTTCCACCAGGCAAACATGAGGAGCGGCTTATGTCAGGTCCAGCATCATCTGATTACGGCCAGGGCAACTCTGGGCCGCAAGCGGCCGCCGCGCCGGTCGGAGCAACAGTGCCCGTGCAGTGGGTGGCGATGGCGCCGATGCCAAGCCAATCTCTGGGTGGACGGCTGTTCGCCTGGTTCATGCGGACGTTTTTTGTGCTGTCGCTGGTGTTCAACCTGATTTTGCTAACCTTGCTTTCGGGCATGGCAACCTCGGAGGATTACCTTCCCGAGCGGCACGTGAGCGGCGACGCCAAGGCGCCGCACAAGCTGGCCCTCATCAAGATCGACGGCGTCATCATGGAGGGCTTCATCCAGCACGTCTCCCGGCAAATCAAGTCCGCCGCCCTGGACGCCCGGGTGCGGGGTGTGATTCTGGCGATCAACAGCCCCGGCGGCAGCGTGACGGCGAGCGATCTGCTGCACAAGCATGTCATCGATCTGCGGGATGGGAAATGGCCCGGCCAGGACAAACCCAAGCCCGTGGTCGTTTCGATGGAGAGCATCGCCGCCTCGGGAGGGTATTACGTGGCGGTCCCCGCGCACAAGATTCTTGCCCAACCCACGACGATCACGGGTTCCATTGGCGTTTATGCGCAATTGTTCAACGTCGCCGGTCTGGCGGAGAAACATGGCGTGGAGTTTCATCTGATCAAAAAGGGCGAACTAAAGGGGAGCGGGTCGCCGTTCAAGAAAATGTCCGCCGACGAAGAACGCGAGTTCTCGGAATTGATGGAGCATTCCTATCAGCGCTTCATGAGCGTGGTGAAAACGGGCCGCGACGGCCAGCCAGGCGGTCCGCGGCTCAAACACGGGCTGCGCGACGAGATTCAGGTCGAATCCCTGAGCGAGCCGAAAACCACGTACGTCCGCCGACTAGCCGATGGAGGAGGATTCACCGCGGAGGAAGCCTTGAAATATGGGTTGATCGATCAAATCGGCTACCAGGAAGATGCGATTCAAGTGCTGCAGGGGTTGATCGGCGAACCCTCTTCTCAATTCAGGGTCGTTTCATATGCCAAACCTTTTAGCTGGAGCGACATCTTTTGGGGGATCAAGGATGAACCACCCGCATCGGGTCTGACCTGGGATCGCATTCCGGGGGCTACGCGGCGCCTTTGGTACCTCATGTCGGGATTTGAGCTGACGGGCCTCAACATGCCATGGCCTGAGGCGAATTAAGATAAGGGGAACTGGCCGCCCCGGACGCCAGAGTTGCAACCCATCGGGCCAAGTCGTCAAGGACGTCGAGGGACAAAAGCGACACGTGACGCGAAAACTCATTTGTCAACATTGTTCGCGCGAAGCGGAGTACATCGGAGAACCGCCCAAGTTCTGCGGTTACTGCGGCAAGCCGTTGCCCGTCATCAGCGGGGTGATGGAGACGGCGTCGCTGCCGCACGGACCGCGCGACGGGGCGATGGGCGATCCTCATTCCACGCACGACTTCGTGACCGATGAATCCGCCAGCCATTCATCGGAGGCGAGCACCATCATTCCGGGGTCGCAGGTGGACCTGGGCGGCGCTCCGCTGTCGCGGCTGGGCACGTATCGCATCATTCGCAGCCTGGGCGTCGGCGGCATGGGCACGGTCTATGAGGGCGAGGACGAGCACAGCGGCAAGCGCGTCGCCATCAAGGTGATCAAGCCCAAGATGGCCTCGACCCCCGAAGCCCTGAATCGCTTTCGCCAGGAAGGCCGGCTCGCCAGTCTGATCACGCATCCCCGCTGCGTTTTCGTCCTCAAAGCCGACGAGGAAGAGGGCAAGCCCTACATCGTCATGGAGATGATGCCCGGGGCGACCTTGAAGGACCTGGTGAAGCAGCAAGGTCCGCTCCCGCCCTTCGTGGCCATCAACAAGATTTTGGACGTGCTCGACGGCCTGATCGAGGCGCATGGCCTGGGCGTCATCCACCGCGACGTGAAGCCATCCAATTGTTTCCTCATGACCGATGGCCACGTCAAGATCGGCGATTTTGGCTTGTCGAAATTCCTGCCACCCGAGATGACGGCCGAGGGCGTCTTCCGCGACGGATCTCCCCGGCCCATGGATCCCAAGCTGGTCCGCCAGGCCGGACTAACCCGCGCGGGGTCGTTCCTGGGCACGCCGCTGTTCGCTTCCCCCGAGCAGATTCGCGGCGAGCCGGTCGATTTCCGAACGGATGTCTATTCCGTCTCGGCTACGCTCTATTTCCTTCTCTGCGGGCAAGCGCCGTTCGAGGGAGGTGATTCCGCGGCCACGGTCGCGCGGATCGTCTCCGAGCCGGTGCCTTCGCTGCGCAAGCGCAATCCCAAGGTCTCCCGCTCCCTGGAACGCATCGTGCTCAAGGGATTGGAACGGCAACGCGAACGCCGCTGGCAATCCCTCGAGGAACTTCGCCAAGCCTTGCTGGCTTACGTTCCCGGCCATGCCACCCCAGCCACGCGAATGGCCAGGCTGCGGGCGCTCGTCATGGATAGCGTCATCCTCTTTCCGGTCCTGCTGCTCCTGACGCAGCTTTTGGGTTATTGGTATCCCCTCGCGGAATGGGGTCGGCTGGGGGCGATCATCCGCGATGGCGCCTGCGGCGTCGTCATCTTCCTTTATTTTTTCCTGTTCGAAGGTTTGACCGGAGGCACCTTGGGGCAGCGTTTGCTCCGGCTGCGCCTCCGACCGCAACATTGGGGGGACGCCCTCAGCCTGCGCCGTGTCTTGATCCGCGAGTTGGTGTTTTTCAGTCTCATCGGCATCCCAGGCCGCCTGGCGACGCATCTCACCGGCAATTTCATGGTCGGCCTCATCTTTGACGTCGGCGGCGCTTTGGTGCTGCTCGACACGACCCGAGCCCAATCCGGCTACCGCACCATCCCCGATTTGCTCAGTCAAACACGCATCGTGCAACTGCCTTGGCCTCAACCCAACGTGGCGCTCCCGGCCACGGTCGAGATTCCCCTTCAGCCTTTGCCCGATGGTTTCCCCTCGGTCGTTGGGGGCTACCCGGTGCATGGAGTTCTGCAAGTGTCGCCGGCAGAGATCCTGATCGCAGGCAAGGACCCGATCCTCGAACGGGATGTATGGGTGGCGCTGCAACCCGGGGCTCTTCCCGCCGTGACCTCGATCCGAAGAGAGATCAGTCGGACGACCCGGCTGCGCTGGCTGTCCAGCGGCGAATTGCATTGCGGGCAGGACGTGATTTTCCCCCCGCCGCCTGAGCCGAAGTCGGATAAGGAAAAGCCGAGGAAGACCGAAAGCAGCCGCGGCCACGCCTTTAGTTCGGCTCGTCCGCATCCAACCTTGCAAGGGCCGGTGTACATCCCGCAGGGCAGCCAGGTCCTTTGGGATGCTTTTCTGGCGGGAACGGGATGTCCCTTGCCCGAATTGATCCATCGCACAGGTCGGCTGCCCTGGTCCGAGGCGCGCCTGATTCTGGAGCAGTTAACGGATGAATTGGCCGCGGGCATGCAAGACTTGACCCTGCCCACGGTGCTGGAGCCGAAATTAGTTTGGGTGCGCCATAACGGCCGGATTCTGCTCATCGGTCCGGGGAATCTCGAGGAAACCTTTGCGGATCGCGAGCGGATGGAACGGCGTTCGATTCAACTGCTGGCCGACGTGGCCGTGTTGATGCTTGAGGGACGGCGCCGTACCGTCGAGGAAAAAGAAACGCCCTTGCACGCGCCGGTGCCCGAGCATGCCGCTCAATTGGTCAACGGTCTGATCACACCCAACGCGGGTCTTACGACTTTGAATAGCGTCAAGGCGGCACTGGCGGCGGCGAAGGATCAACCCGCCGCGGTCACGATCACGCAGCGCTTAAGCCTGATCTGGCTCATGGGGACGCTGATCGCGCCCTTCCTGCTGGCGATGTTCCTGATCGGCCGCTACTACTATGAGATCATCCCCACGGTCCGGCTGACGATTCAAATCCGCCGCGCCGAGCGCGTCTTGGAGTGGCTGAAAGAACCGCGTTATCAAGTGGGTCTGATGCGGTCGCTGCCGCCGACCGAACGCATCCTCGTCTTCCGGCGGCAAGGCCCCCTCGACAACATGATCCTCAGGGAAAATTGGATCATGAATCCGCAGCAGCGCGATCTGATTTACGCGTCCTTGCTCAGTCGAGCGATCCAGGATCGCTTGGAGCGCGACCGCAGTGAATTCAAGGGGATGCGGCAGGTCATGGCCTTGGCGTTTCTCCCCGATCTCATCGCCAAGTGGGTTGCCGCCCCTAAACTGTCGGCCCTCCCAGGGCAAAACGAGCAGATGGTGGAGCGGCGCGATCATCTGCGCGAGATTCGCCGGGCCTTGCGGCATGCCTACGATCTCGACCGGCCCGATGGCTTGGACGATCTCGACACGGCGGAATTGATCAAGATCGATCCGCTTTTGCTCGCTTGGGGAGCCATCGCTGTTTGGCCGGTGTTGTGGGTGATCCTTGCGGCCCTCTCCGGAGGCGGACTGACGCTCAAGCTCATGGGGCTGCAATTAGTGCGCTCCGATGGCCAACCCGCCACCTTCTGGCAATGCGGACTGCGCGAACTGCTGCTTTGGCTGCCCATCATCGTGCTCCTCGGCTGTTCCATCTACGTGCAACATCATTACCCCGCGCTCACCTTGCTCCATTGGGGATTTTGGTGGCTGGCGGTTATCGTGCTAATGGGATTTATGATTTTGCTCATGGTCAGCTCGCGCCGCGCCTTGATCGATCGGCTCATGGGCATCTACCTCGTGCCCAAGTAGCCATCGAATTGCCTTTCCCATCATGTTGATGAATGCGTGAAACTCACCAACTTGGTGCAAAAGCGGTCAGATTGGCTGGACTGCGGAACTTGGCTAAGCAATCCATGGGGTCGTCGACTTAAATCAATTTTCGAAATCGACACCTGACGCCAGTCATCCAGCCGATCCAACCGATACAGATTCAAGGGAAATGCTGCTGTTCGCGTCTCGATCACTCAAGCCATAAGCTCATTGATGATGCGGTTCAGTCTTGGACTAATGGGTTGGCTGCTTGGCCTTTTGTTTGGAATCAACCCGGCCTGGGCTTGTGCCTGGCTCGAGGATGAAGCCCCTGATTACCTTTTGCAACGGCTTGAGATGGCGGAGGCGCGCATCCGAGAACTCGAGAATAAGCAGGGCGAACAAATCCCAGTTCTTCCCGAATTGCCGGAATCGTCAACTCTAGAATCCTCCGCACCGCTGCCGACCGCGCCGGTCATGCCGTCCTGGTCCGTGGGATATGACCGCGGCTTCTTTATCCGTCCCCGCGATCGCGAGAATAGCCCCTACGAACTGCGGGTCAACGGCCGCATGCAGTTTCGGCACACGGTTTTTGCTCGAGACATTGACACCTGGACCGACAACGCCGGGGTGAAACGCGATGTGACCAATCGCAACGATTTTGAGATCGAACGCGGCCGCTTGGAATTCAGAGGTTTCTTCATCGATCCCCAACTGCAGTTTTTTATGAATCTGGACAGCGACACTGACGACGGCCACACAGTCATCTTCCACGATTTCTGGATCAACTACGTCTTCAGCGACGCCTTCAATCTGCATTTTGGCAAGGCCTTCGTGCCGGGCAGCCGGGATTGGCTCAACGGGTCGCTGCGCACCCGGCTGGCGGATCGCTCCATGGCCACGACGTTCTTTCGGCCCGATCGCACGCTGGGCCTTTGGGCGGAAGGTCAACCCTGGCACGATGTCTTTTACCGGGTCATGATCGGCAACGGGTTCAACACCTCGGACTTGCAACCGGACGAGATCGACACCCATTTGGCCTATTCGGGATCGATGTGGTTCAATTGGGGCGAATATGGCCAGGGATACTCCGACCTTGAAGGACATGAGGAACTGGCGGCCCAATTCGGCCACAGCTTCACGGCGGCCAACAGCGATGGCCGCGACGCTTCTGGCGCTCCGCTGGCAGAGGAAAACTTCGTTCGTTTGAGCGATGGCACGCGCTTGACGCAACGCGGCGCTTTGGCTCGCGGCGTGACCATCGATCATTTCGCCATCTATCTGTATTCGGTGGACGCCGCTTTCAAGTACCGCGGCTTCAGTTGCAACGGCGAATACTTCTTCCGCTGGATTCAAGCTCTGCGCGGCGATGGTCCCTTGACCCTCAGCCGCATGTTCGACCATGGCTTCTACTTCGATCTGGGTTACTTTATCATCCCACGCAAGCTCGAAATCAACGGCCGCATCGCGCAAATCTTTGGCGCCTTCGGCGACGCCCAGGAATACGCCGGGGGGGTGAATTGGTACTTCAACGGCACGCACAACTGCAAATTCACTTTCGATGTCACGCGACTCAATCAAAACCCGGCTAACAACACCGGCGTGAATTACCGGGCCGGGGACGATGGCCTCCTCTTCCGCGCACAATTGCAGATGGCGTTTTAAGCGAAGATGCGATGCGGCGAAAAACGACTCACGATGATGGGATGACGTGAATCGCGTGAGGAGGAATCCGAACGGTGAGCTGATGTCGGACTTGCCAGCCGCGCTCTTCGACCAACCCGCGGGCGACCCGGGCCACCAAGGGAAAACCGCCATCCAACTCCATGCGAATATAAGGTCCCTCATCGAAGAGACACTGGATCGTGGCATGGAGCGCATGGTTGGCCTGGTTCAGCGCAGTCAAGCGGTCGTCCGCCTCCAAACGCACGTCCTCTGCCCGGATGCAAACCAGCACCTGGGCAGCCACAGGCTCCCTTGTCGCAACGTTGAGGGAAACCGTGCCGATCTGAACGGTGGCGAGATCGTGGTCCCGGTGCGTGATGATGCCTGGCACCACGTTCTCCACGCCCACCAATCGGGCCACCCAAGCCTGGCTGGGCCGCGCGAACACCTCCCGCACCGGTCCCGCTTGCACGATCCTTCCGTGATGCATGACGAGCAACTGATCCGTCAAGGCCAGGGCTTCCAGCCGATCGTGAGTGACCAGGATCGTGGGAATGGCAATTTCCTGGAGCCAGTGCCGCAGTTCGCGGCGCATCTGCTCCCGCAAAGGAGCATCCAATGCGGAGAGGGGTTCATCCAGGAGCAGCAACTGGGGTCGGCGCGCCAACGCGCGCGCCAAGGCGACACGCTGCTGCTGGCCGCTGGAGAGTTCGCTGGGTCGCCGCTGATCCAATCCTTTCAGGTCAAACCGCTCCAGCAATTCGCCGACGCGCCGCGCCCTCTCCGTGGCCGAGTCGCGGCGCAGGCCGTAGCCGATGTTCGCGGCGACGTCGAGATGGGGAAACAAGACATAGTCCTGAAACAGGTAGCCGACGTTGCGCCGCTGCGGTGCGGTGTGAAGTCCCTTGGCGGCATCGAACCAGACCTGACCCTGGAAATGGATCAAACCGGCGCTTGGCCTTTTCAATCCGGCCAGCGCTCGCAGCACTGTGGTTTTACCGCAGCCGGAAGGGCCAAAGAGCGTGGTGACGGCAAACCCCTCGGCGGGACAGCGAAAGTCGACGTCGATCCGCGGTCCGCGAGGATAGGTCACTGCGAATTGGGCGGCCAGTTCACTCACAACGGCAACCCCCTGCGGCCGAGGGCATACGTCCCGCACAGGGCGACGAAGGAAAAGAGCAGCAGCCATAAGGAGGTCTGCCCCGCGGTGGCATAGTCGAGAGCCTGCACGTCGTCATAGATCGAAATGGACAGCGTCCGCGTGACGCCGGGAATGTTGCCGCCCACCATGAGCACGACGCCGAATTCCCCCACGCAGTGGGCGAAGGTGAGCACCACGCCGGTGAGGACGCCAGGCCAACTCAATGGCAACACAATGCGCATAAAGGTCCGCAAGCGGCTCTCCCCCAGGCACCACGAAGCCTCCAGCCAGCGTGGTTCAATGGCCATGAAAGCGGCCGTGAAGGGGCGAATGGCAAAGGGGAGGTTGAACAGCACGGAGGCCAACAGGATGCCTTCGAAAGTGAATGGCAATCGGCGGCCAACCACGGACTCATACGCGGACCCCAAGGGACTGCCTGGTCCGGTCGCCATGAGCAAATAAAAACCCAGCACCGTGGGGGGCAAAACCAGGGGCAAGGCAATCAAGGCATCGACAAGGAAGCGGCCGCGCCAGCGGGTATTGGCCAGCCACCAAGCCATAGGTAACCCCAAGAGCAGCAAAATGATCGTGGTCAACGCGGCCAAACGCAACGTCAACCACAAAGCCGTCGTATCCAAGCATTATTCTCCCGGCAGCAGGAACCCGTATCGTCGCAGAATGTGGCGGCCGCTGGTTCCCAAGACATACTCGCGAAACTGTTGGGCCCCCGGGCGATTTTTGGCGTTGCTCATGATCACGCATCCTTGCTCCATCCTGGGATAGGCTTCCAGGGGAATTAGCCAGTAGCGTCCCTTGGTCTTCATGGTCGGCGCCATGGCCAGGGATAAGGCGATGATGCCGATGTCGGCCGCTCCACTTTCAACGAACTGTGCCGTCTGGGCGATGTTCTCGCCAAACACCAAGCGGTTCTGAACTTGATCATGCAGGCCATAATGCTTGAGCGCCGCTTCCGCGGCTCGGCCATAGGGGGCATGGCGCGGATTGGCGATGGCCACTTTGCGAGCGGCCGGGTCCAGCACGGCATTCATTCGCAGCTTCTCCACCTGAATCGGCGAGTCGTTGGGAACCCAGACGACGATCTGCCCGACGGCATACAAGGCGGCACTGGCGGCATCCGCCTGCTGATGCTCGATCAATTGCCTTGGATACATCATGTCAGCGGAGAAAAAAAGATCGAAGGGTGCCTGGTTTCGCAGTTGGGCGTAGAAGTTGCCCGAAGATCCATACGTCACGCGGACATGCACCGCAGGCTGCAGGCGGTGAAACTCCTCGATCAGTTCATCCATGGCATATTTGAGATCGGCGGCAGCCGCCACGCTTGCTTCCGACCGAGCCGTCGCGGTTGGGGAGGCAGGCTGGCAGCCAATCCAACCGCATCCGCAAAAGATCACGATCACGCACAGGATGCCTCGTGATGTGGCGGTTGTTGAAAGATCACTGCTTGTCGTCATGGAAAGGCTAACCCGTCAAGCCAGGCCGATGCTTGACATGTGCACGGCGGACTGCAAAGGGGTGAAAGCGTCCAGATGTCGATTGTAGCGGCTTGGAAAAGAGCCGGACAAGGAGCAAACTTCGTTTTTATCGAAGCAGCGGCGCATCGGCACAAGGCAAGAAAAAACGCGGAGGTTGGCTCCGCGTGTTGGGATAGTTTGATCAAGCAGGTCTGTCATTAGCGACCGCCTCTTTGGAAGCGGCTGGTCATGCCCGCTTTAAACTCCTCGAGGCTCACGACGCCGTCCTTGTTGGTGTCGTATTCATCGAAGCGTTCCTTGGGCCAGAACGTCGGCCATTCATCGCGCGTCATCTTGCCATCGCCCTTCTTGTTGAGGCGTTCAAACATGCGTTTGTTCATTTCATCGGCATTGCCGCCGCGGAAGTCGCCGCGTCCACCGCCTGGCCCCCCTTGACCGCCGCCGAAGTTATTGTTGCCGCCGCTGCGGAAATCGCCGCGACCGCCGCCAAAGTTGCCGCCATCGCCGCCGCCACGGAAGTCGCCGCGACCGCCGTCGCCGCGGCCGCCGCCTCGATTGCCGCGCAACCCTTTCAGGAAATGAGCCAATTCGTTGTGGTCGAGGACCGTGTCCTTGTTGGTGTCAAATTCGGCGAAGCGATCCTTGGGCAGGAAGAAGGGCAATTCATCTTGGGCTAATTTGCCGGGCGTCTTCTTGGCGAACCGATCCATCGTGCGTTCGGCGGATCGTTTCGTTTCATCGTCAATGTCCGGCGACCACGTGATGTTGGATGGAGCCGTCGGCGTGGCGGTTGGCGCGCTCGGCGTGGCCGACATCGTCGTGCTCGTCGTGCTGGCCTCGACCTTGGGTTGTCTGGGGAGCGTGCGTTCCGCTTCTTCGATGGTAATAATGCCGTCGCCATCGATGTCATACTTGCGGAATTCGTCGCGTTTATCCTTCGGGCATTCGTGCAACATGACCATCCCATCCCCGTCGGCATCCCATTCGGCGAACCATGAGGGCAGGTTGCTCGGCAGATTTGGCTTTTTGAACTGCAGCTTGCTCGTCGAACCAAAGCGGGTTCCGCTGAAGCCGCCTTCGCCGACGGTGGGCGCGGGCACCACTTCATCTGGCCCGTCGTAAATGGCCAAGTCAGAACCCTTTTTCGCAGGAGCAGGCGCTTCGGTGCGTTCGCGCTTGGGGGCTTCCGTGTTCGAAGGTTTGCTGCTGGTTTCCGGCTTCACGGTTGAGCTGGGAGGCGGCTTTTCCATGGTCGGGGATTTCACGTCGGGAGCCGCCGCAGCAGGATGCATCGCCAACCCGCTGCTCAACGGCACCATCGATTGCGGCGCCAGCGTCGAGCGAGGAGTGTAGGGTCGAGTGTTCTGCAGCACGACCGGTTCCGCGGAACCTTTCTGGCAACCCGTTTGAATGAGCGTCATGCCTGTCAGAATCATCAGCCAACCGAGCCGTTTCATTTCAACACTCCTCGAACATCAGACGAATGGATCAATCGATTGAGCGTGTCGCAGGGGGCAATTCAGGCAGGAGTTCCGTCTCTGATCTATAGCCAAATATAACTGGTCCGCATTAAACCGACATTAAAGTCGGCTAGATTTCATTAAAGCTGGGACCAGTCTTTCATACTTGCCTTATACCCTATATTCGCCAACAGGTTTCCCTATTTCGCAGAAAAAAGCAGATGATGAGATAAATCTCATCATCTGTTGCGTGGATTAAGGTAAAAGGCCTAGTCGGGCAAGAGGACCGTGTCGATCACGTGAATGACGCCATTGCTGCACATGATGTCCGCTTTGATGACCTTGGCCTTGCCGACCATGACGTTGCCGCCATTGGTCCGAATATCGACTTTGCCGTTCAAAGTTTGGGCGGCATCCAGTTTCACGACCTGGCTCGAGGTCACCTTGCCGGAGACAACATGATGCTTGAGGATCGCCGTCAGTTTCGTCTTGTCTTTAAGTACGGCCTGGATGGTTTCCTTGCCCAGTTTGTCGAATGCTTCATCGGTCGGAGCGAACACGGTGAACGGGCCAGGCCCCGAGAGGGTTTCCACCAACTCCGCCGTCTTCACCGCGGTCACGAGCGTGTTGAAATTCTTGGCCGAGATGGCGGTTTCGACGATGTTTTTCTCCCGATCCTTGGAAGCCAGCACCTGGCTGGAGAACAACAAAGCCGACATGCCCATCACCATGAACAGACGTTGAACCTTGACCATCGATCATCTCCAATCAGTTGAGTTCTCATGTGGTTGAAGGCCCGCTGCCTTCGCGACATGTCTCCTAGACCGATGGCAGAGGTGAAGCATAACCGAGGGGGCACAAATTTTTTGTCAAGCATCCCATTCTTGATCTGCGAGGGACGAATGGTCGATGGGATATCGTCAACGGTCTGATGCCAAGCACGCAGCCCCACAGAAAACGGCCGATCCGAACGTTACTTGGCAAAGACGTGCAAAAGCACTTGTAAGACCGCTTTGTAGATGAGTGGATCGCGCGAGGCGCGCGGCCCCGCGACATTGAGCGTGGCCGGCTGATGGAGGTGCAGCCAGCCGATGATCTTGGCTCGCGCCTTTGTGGCCGACCAGCGCTGCAAGTTGATCGTCAAGCAAGGTTTGCCCATGGTCCGCGCCAAGCGGCGCGTCAGGGCCGTCCCTCCCCGCAGAGGACCGTGAGCAAAGATCAAAGTGGCGTCGGAGCGGCGGACGTTGCGTTCAGTGCGCACCCGAGGATCCGCGCTGCGGGTTTCCTGCAGCGGATAGGTTGCATCGAGCGGCCCGTCTTCCGTCCAACGGCCATGGGGCAGCCAACCCCCAATGGGAATCTGCAATTGCCGGGCCGCATCGAGGGCAGCGCGGTCAGCACCGGTTTGTCCGCCCGAAACGATCTTCTTGACGAAGTGCCGAGGCGAATGAGCAAACCATCCGGTCATGTCGAGCCGCTTTCCAAACGCAACAACCCACGGTCATGCCACCGTGGGTTGTTGTATGGAACCTTCGTTCGTGCATCCGATCGGCTGCGACCATCTCGCTGCGGGAGCAACGCCTTGATCAGGGAGCGTTCGTTTAGAACTGATCGAGGAAGAAATGGTTGCCGCGATAATAGCGCTTCGATTCGAACAGATCGTAGCGCCAATAGGGTTCGCGGTATGGCGGATAAGCCATGTAGGCCGGCGGCATCTGGAACGGACGGCGATGGTCCGGCCAAATGACGTAGTTCGGATAGTAGCTATGGGGGTAGTAATGATACGGGTAATGGTAGAACCGATTGGGGTCCTGAGCTTGCGCGGGGGCCGCAAAGGCGAATCCCAGCACCAGGCTCATTAACCCGCCGAGCAACAGGGGCAACTTTTTCAGCATCGTCGTTTTTCCTCCAGCAGTTACAGGTCGTACGCTGACCCGGCATCCTAGTGAGGGGGTTTCGCTCACATGGCTGGATTTCGTCCAGTTCACGGCATGAAAGTGATCCTTTTCTGGCGCATTTCTCCTGAATCGCGGTCTTGGGACGTCGAACCCGCCGTTCCTCACGAAGCTGCCGATTGTGCCGAGAGAAGAGCGGACAACGGCCGGACAAACCCGATAATGACCATGGCGGTCCCGCGCTTCCCATGATCGAATGACTTGAATGGGGAATCGTCCCCAGTTGGCAAGGAAATGTTCCATGTCTGACGCTCATCAATGGTCTCATCCCTTGGCCGAACGCTATGCCGGCCCGCGCATGCTGGCTTTGTGGAGTCCGCAGCGACGCATCGGGCTGTGGCGCCGGCTTTGGGTGGCTTTGGCCGAGGCCCAAATGGAACTCGGACTGACTCAAGAAGATGGCGTCAGTCCGCGCATCACTCCCGAGCAAATCGCCGCCATGCGAGCCCAGGTGGACAACGTCGATTGGGCCGCCGCGGCGGCTTACGAGAAGCGCTTCCGGCATGACGTCATGGCGCATCTCCATGCCTTCGGCGATGTGTGCCCCGAAGCACGCGACATCATGCATCTGGGAGCCACAAGCTGCTTCGTCACGGACAACGCCGACCTGATTCTCATGCGGGAAGGGCTGCAGCTTCTGCGCGGGCAAACCCTGGCCGTGATCGCGGCCCTGGCCGATTTCGCGCGCCGTTGGCGCGGCTTGCCGACCTTGGGCTACACCCATTTTCAACCCGCCCAACTGGTCACGGTGGGCAAGCGGGCTTGTCTATGGATGCATGACCTGGTCCTCGACGTCGAGGAAATCGATCATCGGCTTGGCACGCTGCGCTTCCGTGGCGTCAAGGGGACCACGGGCACTCAGGCCAGCTTCCTGGCCCTGTTCCGCGGCGATCATGAGAAAGTTCGGCAGTTGGATCGGCGGGTTGGCGAAAAAATGGGCTGGACCCTCCTCCACGCAGTCACTGGGCAAACCTATTCTCGCAAGGTCGACGCTCAGATACTGCACGCGCTCTCGGGGCTGGCCCAATCCGCTCACAAATTCGGCAACGACCTGCGCCTCTTGCAACATCATCACGAGATCGAGGAGCCTTTCGAGAAAGAACAGGTCGGCTCCTCGGCCATGGCCTATAAGCGCAATCCCATGCGCTCCGAGCGGCTCTGCGGTTTGGCCCGCTTCATCATGAATCTCGTCGGCAACGCCGAGCAGACCGCCGCCGTGCAATGGTTCGAACGCACCCTGGACGATAGCGTCAACCGCCGGCTCGTGTTGCCGCAAGCGTTTCTGGCCGCGGACGCCCTGCTGCGTCTTTATCAGAACGTGGCCGAGGGGATGGAAGTGCACCCGGACATGATCGCCGCCAACGCGGCCCGCGAACTGCCCTTTATGGCCACGGAAAACATCTTGATGGAAGCCGTCCGCAGGGGAGGCGATCGCCAGCAGCTTCACGAATGCATTCGGCGGCACAGCCTCGCCGCCATGGAGCGGGTCAAAGCGGGAGGAGCCAATGACCTTCTCCAACGATTGGAGCTAGACGCCGCATTCGCGGGCATGCCCTGGTCCAACTTGGCCGATGCCAGCCAGTTCGTGGGACGGTCGCCCCAGCAAGTCGACGAATTCTTGCAGGAGATCGTCGAACCGCTGCTGCGCGGTTGGAACCCGCCGTCTCGGGAAGCGGTGAAGATAGAAATTTGATTCAGGCCGCAGCGGTTGGACGCAACCGCATGGACGGCCAGGTTGGACTTGAAGAGAAGAAGCAAAAAGCAAAGGCCGAGGGTTGATCCCTCGGCCTGAGAGTTGAATCAGAGAGCAGCTCGTTTACTTCTTGTCCCACTTGATGCCACAGCCCTTGGCCTGGGTCGTGCTAATCTTCGGCATGGTGCCGTTGATGCAAGCGATGCAGGCTTCTTCAACGTAGTTGCGGGTGGCCTTGCTGGCGTCCATGTTGTCATCCATGGCGCCCATGTAGACGAGCTTGCGTTCCTTGTTGAAGACGAAGAAGTGCGGCGTCACCTTGGCGCCGAGTTCGCGAGCGATCTTCTGGCTGGGGTCGTGGGCATAGTAGAAGTTGAAGCCCTTTTCCTTGGCCCGTTCCTTCATCTTGGGCAGCTTGTCAGCTTCGATGTTGTTGACGCTGATGGCCACAAAGCCCACTTTGCCATTTTCGCCGCCGTGTTTCTTGGCGAATTCGATCATGCGATCTTCGTAAGCCACCACGGCCGGGCAATGGTTGCAGGAAATGGCAATGACCAGCACGTCTTGCTTGAAATCATCCAAGGAAATGATCTTGCCGCAAGCGCATTCGAGGTTCATGAAATTCGGACAGGGATCGCCGATCTTAAGACCTGCTGCGGTCTTGACGTCATCCGCGCCAGCCGTCAGGCCCAAACTCACCACCATTGCCGCTACCAATGCAAAACGACGCATCATTAGAAGTCTCCTCTTCGAAACGATCGACCTACTGGAACTTCGGACCCCAAGTCCGAAGCGGTTAACACGATTCCGTCAGCCGTTAGGATATGAAACCGAACCTGCTTTGGACGCACCCGGTCCATCTGAGATTAGGGATTGACCTCATGGGTCATCAGATGTCGATGCGTGCAAACAACCTCCCGTGGCTGCCGCACCGTTCTGAGGCCCATTTTTCGCCAGACAGACCGGGCGAGTCAAGGAAAAAACTGAAAATTGGGTTGAACCGACGGCAGCGGGTTCATGGCCTGGGTGCGAATGAACAATCTAGGAAGGCCATCCGCGCCAGCTTCTCTGGACAACCATGCCGCAGCATCTAGAATGGCAGCTAACGCAACTTGGACAGGTAGCTCAGTTGGTAGAGCGAAGGACTGAAAATCCTTAGGTCGCCGGTTCAACCCCGGCCCTGTCCACTTTCACCATGATCGACGGATGATCCGCACTCTATGAACAGCTCTTGGTCGCAAAGATACAAGCCCCAAGCGCGAACGCGGGGCGCACACCCTGAATTCTTCCGAGCCGCGACCGTGCGGGGGCGGATGAATAACCACTTACTTAATTCGCGGCTCACACGAAGCGGCACGCCTCACGACATCTTCACCGAACTCCCTTTGCAGCGGCGCGGCGGCTGCTTAAACTGGACTGCATGGGACATGCCTCCAACCACGGAACGACCCGTTGACCATGCCGAACAAGACCCGCTTCGTCGATTGGCTGAACATCGCCCTGATGCTGCTCTCGGCAGGGCTGGCCTTTTACCTGCCCTTTGAACTGTTTCTCCTGGCCTACGCCGTCCTGGGGCCGCTGCATTACCTCACCGAAATCTCCTGGCTGCATCAGCGGCAGTTTTTCACCACGGGCAAGCATGATTACTTGTGGCTCATCGCCGTCGGAGCCTTGCTCTTTCTCGTCTCGTTCGGCGCCAGCTTCGGCCTGGGCACGTATGGTCCCCCGTGGGGCGCCAGCCTGACGTACCTGGCCTTCATCGGCGCCCTGGCCATGGTGCTCTTTCGGCAATGGACGTCCAAGTGGATGTTCATTCTGGGGGCGGCGCTCCTGATCGCGGGGCTGGTCCGGCAGTCGGCCTATTTGATCTTCTTCGCCATCTTTCTGCCCACGCTGGTGCACGTCTACGTGTTCACCGCGGCATTCATTCTTTATGGAGCGCTCAAGAGCCGCAGCACGCCGGGGCTTTTATCTTTTGTCGTGCTCCTGAGTTGCGGCACGGGGTTGCTGCTGACTACGACGCTGGGCTATGGCGCCGTCGATGAAGACGTGCGTTCGAAGTATGCCCTGTTCGCGCTGCTAAACGTGGCGGTGAGCCATCTGCTCGGGTGGGGGGCGGTCGACGTTTATGCCTCGCCGCAGGGCTGGGCCATCATGCGCTTCATCGCCTTCGCTTACACCTATCACTATCTCAACTGGTTTTCGAAGACGTCGGTCATTCATTGGCACCGCGTGTCGCTGAAGCGCTGGGCCATCATCACGGCCCTGTGGCTCGGCAGCGTCGGGCTTTACTTTTTCAATTACGAAGCGGGTTTCATCACCCTGTTCACGCTCAGCTTTCTGCACGTCTACCTGGAATTCCCCCTGAACCATCAATGCTTCATCGGCATCGGCCGCGAGTTGAAGCAGCGCTGGTCCGCCGCCGCGAAAGCCGGCGTGAAAAGCCAGCGACCGGCCCTGGCGGACCGGTCGCGGTGATGGTTTGGGCAAACGGTTTGGCCCTTGGACTCACGCCAAGATCGCGGCGGGCTTGAAGGTTCCGCCGAGCACGTCCTTGCTGGCCACTCCCAGCCACTGCTCCAGGACCGCGGCGTAGACCTGGCGGAAATCGGTGTGGTGCACGAGATTGCCATCCTCGAGCCGATCGAGCCGGGGATGCTCTCCGGCGACGCCGGGCTTGACCCGGCCGCCGACGAGAAACATCGGGGCCGCGGAGCCATGGTCGGTCCCCTTGCTGCCATTCTCCCTGGCCCTGCGGCCAAACTCCGAAAAGGTCATGATGAGCAGCCTTTGACCGTGCCCCCGGGCGGCCAGGTCCTTGTAAAAGGCGGTGATGGCATCGGATACTTCCTGTAACAGGTTAGCATGCAGATCGAGCTGATTGGCATGGGTGTCGAAGCCGTCGATGGTAACGTAAAACACACGCGCGCCCACATCGGCGTCGATGAGCTGCGCCGCCAGCTTGAGCCTTTCGGCTAAACCCGAGGCGGGATAGGGCACCTTCGGCTGATACGACTTGGCGATCTCCTGCAGCCGCTGGCTGCTTTGATACGTGCTCACCGCCGTTTGCTTGACAAAATCAAGCAGGGCGGGCGTCTTGGCTTGGGACATTTCCGCCGCCCCCTCGATGATCCGTTTCTGCTGCATGCGATCCTGTGCGCTGCCGGCAAAGGTCCGCACCTGAAATTCGCTGAGACTGGTTAGCGAGGGCACCTTGGCGGGCGCGCCGGCTAACGCCAGAGGGGCCGCCTCATTGCTCGCGGCGAGGTGGAATCCCTGAGCCTTGGGGATCTTGGCCATGGCCTTGCCGATCCAACCTTCCGTGAGCGTGTCGGCCAGGCTGCCCGCCTGCCAGATGTCCATCGAGCGAAAGTGGGATTGGCTCGGATTGGGATAACCGACGCCTTGCACGACGCAGACGGCCTGCTGCTCGTACAAGTCGGCCAGGCTCTTCAAAGATGGATGCACGGCCAGTTGATCGTTCAGCTTGGGCAATGGCGCGGTCGGCAGTTTCAAGGTTGGCCGATACTGGGCATAGAGCGGGTCCTTGAAGGGGATGACGGTATTGAGGCCGTCGTTGCCGCCGGTGAGTTGGACGACGACCAACAGGGTATCCTTCGTCCCGGCCTCGCCGAGCCAGGGCGTGGCGGCGGCGGTTTGCTGCAAGAAGCGCGGCGCCGTGCAACCCCAGGCCACGAGGCCCGACGTGGAGATCGCATTCCTCAGAAACGCTCGTCGATGAATCATGATCGGCTCCTTGGTTTTCGGTAGATGGCTCGGCCGTTCCTTGCGAATCATTCCATTCCTTGCCCTGCACTGCCCCGTCCTGCCCTGTCCCATCCTATCCTGTCCAGCCCCGCAAGGCCGTCTTGTCATGGGACCCGCGACGGCCGGGGTCGCTCTGATTCGGCCTGCTTTGTTTTGGTTCAGCTTGGTTCAAGTTGGTTCATCCATTGGCTTGGTCAATCCAATTGATATTCCGGCTGCGAGATGACCAGATAAGCCAGCGTGCGCAGCCGATGTTCACGCACATCCTCCTCGGTCCAAAAAGGCGGATAGCGATGCTTGGCCGACTCGCGGCGATAGAGGGTCAGCCGTTGCCGGGCCTCCTCCGGCAGGTCGTTTTGCAGAAACAGGTCGACGAAAAACTGGACCACGGCGGCATCGTCCTGTTCGGGGACGCGCTGCTGCTTGATCAACTGGGCCGGGTCGCAGCGGCGGCCGAAGCGCTGGTCCTCGGTGGAGGTGATCGCCTGGGCCAGGTTTTGCCGCTGCAGGAGCGTCGTCGAATGGAGCCACTGCGTGCCGCCGTCCCAGCCCTTGACCGAGGGCGGGAAGAACAGTTTTTGCCCCAGGTTCTCCATCGCCTGGGCCAGGCCGATGGTGCCGACCTTGCCGTTCAAGCTGCGCACCAGGCCGACGCCGAATTCCGTCGGCGACTTCACCCGCGCTCGGTAGGCATGGTCGGAGAAGAACAGGTTCGACCGCAGCATCGTCTCCACAATGAGCATCACATCATAATCCGAATCGCGGAACGCTTTGGCGAGCGGTTCGATCAAGTCAGCGTCGGGCGCGAGCGTTTCGCTGATGAAATAGCGGAACAGCTTCCGCGCGAGGAAGGAAGCGCAGGCCGTCTGCTGCAGACACAGCCGCACGACGTCCTCGCCGATCAAGGGGCCTGACTGTCCGAAGACGGTCTTACTGGTTGCATCATGCTGGGTGCGATTGAAGAAAAAGCGATCCTGTTTGATTTCCCAGCCAGTGAAGGCGCGGGCCGCCTGGCGGATGTCGGCTTCGGTGTAATGGCCGATGCCCAGGCTGAAGAGTTCCATCAATTCCCGGGCATAGTTTTCGTTCGGCTTGCCCTTCTTGCTCTCGACGGTGTCGAGCCAGATGAGCATGGCCGGGTCCTTGCTGATCGCCTGCAAGAGGGGGCCGAAGCGGCCCAGGGCGTGCTGGCGCAGGAGCTGATTTTGCCGCAACATGTAGGCGACGTTGAGGACCTTGGCCTGGCTGGTGGCGAAGTGATTGTGCCAGAAGAGCGTCATTTTCTCGCGCAAGGGGTGCGGCGTGTGCAGCATGACGTAGAGCCACCAGGCGCGGAGGGGCAGATCGTCCGCCTGCGCCTGGATGGCTTCGGCCATGGTCTGGCATTCCCGATCAAACGCCTCCTGCCCGTCGCCGCCTTGAAGCAGCCGATCGATGGTCGCCTTCGGGCCGGCCCTTAAGGCCTCCTGCAATTCTTGATAGGTGGCCCCAAAGCCCGCCCGGCGATACACATGACCGGCCAGCCGCAAATCCCAGGGCCGCTCTGCGTCCGGCTCATAGGGCGCCCAGGCCCATCGGGGATCGATCTGATCACGCAAGTAGCGAACCATCGTTGTGACTCCTGTTCGATGCCAGGGAGGGCAACCGGCCTCAGCGGCTCAAGCGGCTGCGCAGCTCGAAGCGAAAGTGCGTGGCCGCGTATTGTACCGACGCCTCGACGGACCCTAGGCGTTCCAACAACTTTTGCGACAGGTCGAATTGCTTTTCGGCCTCTTCCCGATCCAGGCCTTCCTGCAAGATGGACTGCGTGACTAGGAAAGAACGAATCGATTCAAGGTACTTCCCCAGAGCGGCCCAGGAGAAGACGTGGTGGACGCTGGTGCCGTCGCTGGGGTCGGACGCATCGGTTTCATGGCTGAGATGCTGAATCAAATCGCGTCCCAATTCCATGGTCGAAGAGAGCACATAATGGCGGCCCACCCGGGCGAAGCAGGGGCTGAAGTTAAAATACAATCCCTGATCGCGCTGCCGCAGTTCCTCGTTGTCCACCATGCGATACCCCACCATGGGCACGGCGCCGACTTTTTCCTCGACCATCGTCATCTTGATGTTCAGGCTGCTCAACAAGCCCACCGAGCGCAGAACCGGCTGCATGGCGCGGTCAAAGGCGTCCGGGTCCTTGAGCTCCAGGATCAAGCCAAAAGAGGGCAACACGGTTTTCGGGTGCACCTCATAGCCCATCTGCTGCTGCTGGGCGGCGACGAACAGATGCCGGGCGCCCAGATGGCTCACGATCTTGCTGAAGCGCTGTCCGAACAGCACATACCCGGAATTCTTGTCGAACTCCTGGAACTCCTTGCGCACGCTCTCGCTCAGATAATCTGCTTGTCGAGCCGCCAGGGCGTGGAGGTCGAGGTAAAAACTCTGCTGGTAGAACAGGCCAGGCAGGTTGAGCGGCTTGCGCAGGCCGGGACCCGCGATGGCCGGTGCGAAGGCGGCGCGCAGGCCGGGGTTCATGTCCTGCTGCCCCGCCGGCATGGCAATCTGAAAGCGCACATCCATGTCCTGCCGCCGCAGTTCGAACAAGGCCCATGGAGAACGGCGGACCGTGTCGAGCAGCCCGCCGAGCACGTAGTAGGGAATGGGGTCGTTGTTGGGAATGGTCAGCAGCGTTTTGAGATTCTTGTCCCGCTTGATCTGCTCCAAATCGATCCAGGTCCAGGCCAGACGATTCCCCTGATCGGCGGCCGGGGATAACTCGGACAGCGCTTGCAAAAACTTCGGCGTCTGCTGACGCGGTTGCGCTCGCCGATCCAAGGCGGCTTGAAGGACGCTGGGCTGATTGGCCAGGAGCAGATAGGATTCCGCGGCGGCGAAGGCGAATTGGTCGCCGAGATGGACGATGGTCGCGCCGCGATGCTGTTGATATTCGTATTTGGTTTTGCTGTTTTGCCGTTCGAGTTCGAAATGCCCCATCTCTTCGAGAAGACGGGCCACCTGCTTGGCCTGGCCCGCATCCTTGAAGGGAACGATCAAGAGGGCCTTCGGCGGCGTTTCAGGCCGGGGCTCATCCTCCGGCTTGGGGTCTGCGTTGTTGATCTTCACCTCGAGGGCAAAGACGATGCCCTCTCGCGAGGCAGGCTGCAGGAGGTCGCTCCAGGATTGGCCCAGCTCCTTTTCCACGTGGCCGATGAACTGCTGAAACCTTCGCCAAGGCGTGGAGACCAGAAATTCGCGGTAGGATCGAAAGCCCTGCAACTCCGGCCATTGGCCTAACTCGATCGCCCACTGGATGAGCTGCGCGGGTTCCTTGAGCTGGGCCACGAGCACGGGCTGCTCGGGGAGCCAATGCCAGATCGAGGGCGGGGCGGCGGGTTCCTGGCCGCGCACACTCGCCAGGGAAAAGCAGAGCAATAAGGCCATCGCCCAGCAGCGGGAACGAGGCAACATGGCAAACCTCCTCTAGCACGAAGGGTCACAAGGGGCGATGCGGCATTTGACCATGATTACTCAACTTGAGCATGACAAGTTTCATGGCTGGAGCAAGAGCTTAAGTTGCACCGATGCTGGCGGGGTCTATTTTTGTCGTTTAATTATATATGTTCATTTATTTATAATATCGTTTACATATAGAGCCATGTCGTCAAGCGAAGTCGATCCATGTCGATGAACCGGTTTGAGAGTTCCGTGTAGGGTTACATATTTTAGTTCGATAGCGGGGCAAATGGCCAGGCAAAATTTGGGCCGCGGGACTGGCCAAAATGACGGCGATTTGGTAAATCAATCCAACGGTCAAGATCGACGAACGCCAGGCGAACTGGTGCGGCGGTCCAAGGGTGGCCATGAAAGTGGCTATCACCCTTGACAGTTATTTTGTTGTTGATAGCTTACGATTTCCGACCGCGCGGAGCCTTGAGGATTGTCCATGGGCTGCTGTTGGGCGTGAGTCGCGGCGATCAGGGTGCCCCCTCTATAGAAACATGGGGGCGGAGGAAGGCAAAGGACCATGAGTGAGCGTATTCGCATCCGCATGGAAGCTTACGATCACGAGATTCTCGACAGCTCGGCGCAACAGATCGTGGACACGGCCAAGCGGACCGAGGCGGTGGTGCATGGCCCGATTCCCCTGCCGACGCGGATCGAGCGCTACACGGTGCTGCGCAGCCCGCACATTGACAAGAAGTCGCGCGAGCAATTCGAGATACGCACGCACAAGCGGTTGATCGACATCGTTCGCCCCACCAGCAAGACGATTGACGCCCTTAATCAGCTCAATCTGCCCGCTGGCGTCGACATCAAGATCAAAGCCTCGGCCGCGGGCTAGCCCGCGGTCAAGGAGCGGATCCGTCGGCTCGTTCCCACGATCCCGACCTATCCCGGAAACCATGAACCGCCGACTTCCCTCATGGGGCGGCGTTGGCGGTTGAGTGATTGTGCCTCCCCTGGCCATGAAGAGGGGCGGCGCTTTTTAAGGCAAGCGAGCCATGTTGAAATTGAGTGTCTTCAACCAGAACGGCGACGCCGTCGGCAGCGTGGACATCGATCCCCAGGAATTTGGGGGCGAGGTCAACAAACAGTTGCTCCACGACGTCGTCCTCATGCACCTGGCCAACCAGCGGGCCGGCACCCATTCGACCCTGCGCCGCGGCGAGGTCGAGGGCAGCACCAAGAAACTGTTCCGGCAAAAGGGCACCGGCAACGCCCGCGTCGGCACCCGCCGCACCAACAAGCGGCGCGGCGGCGGCACGGCCAAAGGCCCCAAGCCCCGCGATTACGAATACCATATGCCCAAGAAGGCCGTCCGCCTGGCCACCCGCATGGCCCTGTTGAGCAAGTTCCAGGATCAAGAAGCGGTGATCGTCGACGACTTGAACCTGAACGAATGGAAAACCAAGAACATGGCCAAGGTTCTCAAGAACCTCAAGCTCCATGGCAAGACCTGTTTGATCGGCCTGCCCGATTACAACGACGCCGTCCATCGCGTGGCCCGCAACTTGAAAGGCGTCGACCTGTATCCCGTGGCCGAGTTCAACACGTATACCATCTTGCGGCAGAAACATCTGTTGTTGACCAAATCCGCTTTGGAAGCCCTGCGCTCCAAGGCCAAGAAGGCGTAACGGCCGGCGCGCCCAGGCGACATGTGTGAAGGTGACCCGACATGGCGAACAAACCAGCAACCAATGCACCGACGGATCGGCCCAAGGGATCGGGTCCGGATTTGGACCCGTACCAGGTGATCTTGCGTCCGATCGTGACGGAAAAAGGCACCCATCAAGCCACGTCGGAGCATCAAAACGCCTATGCGTTCGAAGTGAATCGGCTGGCGACCAAGAGCCAGATCAAGGCGGCAGCGGAGGAATTGTTCAACGTCCGCGTCCTGGCTGTTCGCACGCAGAACCGCGCGGGCAAGGTGAAGCGGTTTCGCAACCGCGTGGGGCGGCTTTCGGATTGGAAGAAGGCCGTGATCAAGCTGCACCCGGACGACAAGCTCGAACTGTATTGATGCGCACGCTGGCCGCTCCCTTGGGGAAGCGGCCTTTGAGTCAATAAGTAAGGAAGTTCAGGCATGGGCATTCGCATTTATAAAGCCAACATGGCCGGCCGGCGCAACGCCAGCGTCAGTGATTTCGCGGAAATCACGGACCGCAAGCGCAAGCCGCACAAGTCCCTGCTCGCTCCTATCCATAAGAAGGGGGGGCGCAACAACCAGGGGATCGTGACCACGCGCTTTCGCGGCGGCGGCCACAAGCGCCGCTTCCGCGTCATCGACTTCAAGCGCAACAAGGACAACGTCCTGGCCGCGGTCGAAGCCATCGAATACGATCCGAACCGCTCGGCCCGCATCGCCCTGCTCAAGTACGCCGACGGCGAACATCGCTACATCCTCGCCCCCGAGGGATTGAAGGCCGGCGACACGGTCATGAGCGGCGAACAGGCGGAGCCGCGCGTCGGCCATTGCATGCCGCTGTCAAAGATTCCGCTCGGCATGGCGATCCACAACATCGAACTGCAGCCGGGCCGCGGCGGCCAGATTTGCCGGAGCGCGGGCTGCAGCGCGACCTTGACCGCCCGGGAAGGCGACTGGGCCCAGATTACTTTGCCCTCCGGCGAAATGCGGCGCGTCAGCGCGAAAAGCCGGGCTACGCTAGGGACGATCGGCAACGCGGATCATATGAATATCTCTCTCGGCAAAGCGGGGCGCAAACGCTGGCTGGGCCGCAAGCCGCACAATCGCGGGACGTCGATGAACCCGGTCAACCATCCCCTGGGCGGCGGCGAAGGCCGCACCAAGGGCGGCCGCCATCCGTGCGGGCCCACCGGCGTCTTGGCCAAGGGCGGCAAAACCCGGCATCGCCGCAAGCCCTCGAATGCGGCCATCATCCGCCGACGCCGACCCGGCCCGCGGTACATTGGTAGTAAATAAAGGTCGTGGCTTGCTTCTTGAAGGTTGAACACACATGGGGCGATCGCTGAAAAAAGGACCTTACGTGGACGCTCGGCTGTTCGCCAAGGTCGCGAAAATGGGCATGAAGCGCGAACCGATCAAGACCTGGTCGCGCGACTGCACGATTGTGCCCGAATTCGTCGGGCAGACGTTTTTAGTACACAACGGCCGCCAGCACATGCGGGTCTTCATCACGGAAGACATGGTCGGCCACAAGCTGGGAGAATTTGCCCCCACGCGCATCTTCAAGGGCCATAGCGGCGGCAAGAAATCCGCCGCGGCCGCGGGTGCGAAGTAGGCGGCCTCAAACGATCCCGGGGTGGAGCAGTGGTAGCTCGCCAGGCTCATAACCTGGAGGTCGCAGGTTCAAATCCTGCCCCCGGAACTTTTAGTCGACCAGGCGTCTTCCCTGGGGGGAAGCGCCGCTAATCCGAAGGGTGAGTCAGTCACATGGAATACCTCGCTCATCATTACCACGCCGACGTGACGGCCCGCAAGCTCCGCCCCTTCGCGGACATGATTCGCGGCCGGCGCGTCGATGAAGCGTTGGAAGCGCTCAAATTTTATCCCAACCGCGGAGCGCGGCTGATCGAACAGGTGCTGAAAAGCGCCGTCGGGAACGCGCAATATCAGGAAGCCCGCGACGTGGATGAATTGATGGTGAAAGAGGCGCGGATCGACGGCGGCCCCATGATGAAACGGATCCATGCCCGCGCCCGCGGCATGGCCTATCTGGTTCGCAAGCGGCTGGCCCACATCCATATCACGCTCAGCGACTCGGAGACGGATTAAACGCATTCGAAAGGTTGATGAACCATGGGGCAAAAGATCAGGCCCACGGGATTTCGCGTTGGAGTGATGGAAGATTGGCGGAGCCGCTGGTACGCCAACAAGCAGGAATTCTCCGAACTCCTGGTGGAAGATCACAAGATTCGCCACTTCATTCGGAAGCGCTTTGCCCGAAGCGGCATCGCTCGCATCGAGATTGAACGGACCCGCGACGAAGTCAAGGTGTTCCTCTACACGTCCCGCCCCGGCGGGATCATCGGCCGCAAGGGCCAGGAAGTGGAAAAGCTGACGGCGCAACTGGAAAAATTGACCGGCCGCCGCATCAATCTGAAGATCGAGAAAATCGACAACCCGCAGGTGAACGCCCAGTTGGTGGCCGAGGATATCGCGGAGCAGCTCGAGAAGCGGGCCAGCTTCCGCCGGACCATGAAGAAAGCCATCGACTCCACCCTGGAAGCGGGGGCGCGCGGCATCAAGATTTCGCTCGCCGGCCGGCTCGGCGGTGCGGAAATGTCGCGGCACGAAAAGGCCGTGAGCGGCCGGGTCCCTTTGACCACGCTCCGGGCCAAAATCGATTACGGCTTTGCCGAGGCCTGGATTGCCCAGGGCCACATCGGCATCAAGGTATGGATCAACAACGGCGATTACTTGGAGGAGACGACCCGTGCCACTCATGCCGAAACGGGTAAAGTATCGAAAAAGCCAACGCGGTCGCGTGCGCGGACAAGCCACTCGGGGTAACACGGTGGCTTTCGGCGAATACGGCTTGCAGTCGCTGGAAAGCGGCTGGCTCAGCGCGGAATGCATTGAAGCGGGCCGCATCACGGCGTCCCATTTCGTGCGCGGCGAAGGGCGCTTGTACATTCGCGTCTTCCCGCACAAGTCGATCACGTCGATCCCCGCCGAGACCCGCATGGGCAAGGGCAAGGGCGAACCCGAATACTGGGCCGCCGTGATCCGGACCGGGCAAATCCTGTTTGAAATCGCCGGGCTGCCCGAACCCGCCGCGCGGCAGTGTCTGTCCCGCATCGCTTACAAAATGCCGTTTCGCTGCCGTTTCGTGCATCGGCGGCCGAACATCGGAGGGTAATCCGCCATGGCCGAACGCCTTCCCAAGCCCAACGAACTGCGGCAAATGAGCAACGAACAGTTGCGGCAATCGCTGAATGAAATGGTCAAGTCGATCTTTCAGTTGCGGTTCCGCTCCTCGACCGAACGCAAGTCGACGAACCATGAATTAACCCAATTGCGGCGGCAAATCGCGCGCATCAAAACGATCGAGCGCGAGCGCAGCCTTTCGAAACCGTCCTAATTCACCCCGCAGCCACGCGAGCCAGGCATGAAAAAGGTATTTATTGGGAAAGTGACCAGCGATCGGATGAACAAAACCCGCCGGGTGGAAATCCCCCGGCTGGTCAAGCATCCCAAATACAACAAGTACATCAAGCGGCGAACCATTTGCTACGTCCACGACGAGAACAACGACTCCCGCCTCGGCGACACCGTCGAAATCCGCGAGTCCCGGCCGATGTCCCGGTTGAAGCACTGGGAGCTGGTCCGCGTTGTGAGCCGCTCGAAGGCGGAAAAGTTGGAGATCACCGAAAAGACCTAGGCTGCCCCCGATGGAAGGGGGAGCCAGACCTGGGTTGTTTTCCCGCGGGAAACAGAAGAGAAGCGAGTCGGTCCCATGATTCAAATGACAACCTATCTCGACGTGGCGGATAACTCCGGCGCCAAGGAATGCATGTGCATCAAGGTGCTGGGCGGCACCCGCCGCCGCTACGCCGGCCTGGGCGACATCATCGTGGCTTCGGTCAAGAAGGCCATCCCCGGCGGCGACGTCAAACAGGGCGACGTGGTCAAGGGCGTGATCGTCCGCACGAAGCAGCCCTATCGCCGCGAGGACGGGTCCTATGTCCGCTTCGACCGCAACGCCATGGTCTTGATCGACAATGAACAGAACCCGCGGGGGACGCGCATTTTCGGAGCGGTGGCCCGCGAGCTTCGCGACCGCAATTTCATGAAGATCATCAGTCTGGCCGCTGAAGTGGTGTAATTGAGAAAAGCAGGAAAGCCATGTTCATCAAGAAGAATGACAACGTCATCGTTCGCGGCGGCGACGATAACACAAAAGGCACGACCAAGGTCCATCGCGTGCTCCGCGTTATGCCCAAGACGGGCCAGGCCCTGGTCGAAGGCGTCAACACGGTCGTGAAGCACATCAAGCCCAACCGGCGCAACCCCAAGGGCGGCAAGCTGTCAAAGGAAATGCCCGTGCCGGTGTCGAAGCTGATGCTCTACTGCCCGTCGTGCGTCAAGGGCGTTCGCGTCGGCCGCCGCCTGCTTGCCGACGGGGGCAAGGAACGTTACTGTAAAAAATGCGGCAACGGCCTGGGATCGTTGCGCAAGGCCAAGAAAAGCAAAAGCTAATTCGCGGAAGTGAACGCCGTCCGCCCCTCCGGCCGATCGGAGCCGGTGGACGAGGAAAGACCCGAGGTAAGTCATGAGTGCCCGGCTGCAAAAGCGCTATCAAGAAGAGATTCTTCCCGAGTTGATGAAAAAGCTCAACCGCCAGAACAAACTCAGCTTGCCGCGCCTGGAAAAGATCGTCATCAACATGGGCGTGGGCAAGGCCTTGGAAGACAAGTCCAAGCTCGAAGCCGCCTCGCAGCAATTGACGCAGATCGCCGGACAAAAGGCCGTGCTCACCAAGGCGAAGGTGTCGATCAGCACGTTTCGCCTGCGCCAGGGGTATGCCATCGGCTGCATGGTGACGCTGCGGGGACAGCGGATGTATGAATTTCTCGATCGGCTCATCAACGTGGCGCTGCCCCGGATTCGCGATTTTCGCGGCGTCAATCCGAAGAGTTTCGACGGCCGGGGCAATTTCAATTTGGGCATCGCGGAACAATTGGTCTTCCCCGAAATCGATCCGGACAAAGTGAACTTTACCCAGGGCATGGACATCGCCTTTGTGACCACGGCCCGCACGGATGATGAGGGGCGTGAATTGCTCAAGGCGTTTGGCGTGCCCTTCCGCACCGAATAAACCGTTTTTCAGGACCCGAAACTGAGGCTCCCATGTCGGTTAAGGCAAAGAAAATTCGCTTCGAGCGCGAGCTGAAGCTGCTGCACAAAGCCAAGACGAATCCCGCCCAATCCAAGCTGCGGCCGAGGGATAAGATTCGGATTCGCCTGCGCTGCCGCCTGTGCGGCCGGCCGCGCGCCATTTACCGCAAGTTCGGCATCTGCCGCATTTGCTTCCGAAACATGGCCAGCTTCGGCTTGATTCCAGGCGTTAAGAAATCGAGTTGGTAGTCACCGCGCCGATCCCGCTTCCACGATGCGATAGGATGGCTCCAGACAGGACGAATGAACCATGATGACCGACCCCATTGCCGACATGTTCACCCGCATGCGGAACGCTCTGCACATCGAGCGTCCCGTGGTGGACATGCCCTCCTCCAAGCTCAAGGTCAACATCGCGGAAGCCTTGAAGCAGGAAGGCTACATTGACGATTACCAAGTAGGCACGATGGTCAAGCAACCCGACGGCCACAAGGTGTTCGAGCAGCAGCCCGGCGCCGCGACCGGCAAATTGACGCTGCGCATCTTCTTGAAATACGGCCCCCAGGGCGAACGCGTCATTCAGCATATCGAGCGCGTCAGCCGACCGGGCTGCCGCGTGTACAACGGCCATAAAAAACTCAAGTCCGTCCTCGATGGCTTGGGCATCCATTTGTTGAGCACCAGCCAGGGAATCATGAGCGACCGCCAGGCCCGCCAAAAGCATCTGGGCGGCGAAGTCCTCGGCCTGGTTTGGTAAGTCTCTTCCGTTTCTGAAGGCGGATCGCTATGTCGCGTATAGGAAAAAAACCGATTGCCGTGCCGGCCAGCGTCAAGATCGGCATCCAAGGCCAGGAGATTGCCGTCGAAGGACCGAAAGGCAAATTGTCGCTGTCGGCCCATCCCTTGGTCCGCGTCCGTTTCGACGAGAAGACCAAGCACGTGACCGTGGAGCGCGTCAACGACGAACGGCTGGCGCGGTCCGTCCACGGGCTGGTGCGCAGCCTGGTTAACAACATGGTCCAGGGCGTCGTCCAAGGCTTTGAGAAAAAGCTCAAGGTCGAGGGCGTGGGTTATCAAGCCAAGATGGACAAGAAGGCCGTTTCGTTGACGGTCGGCTTTTCCCATGCCGTGGTGCTGCCCGTGCCGGAAGGTCTGACCGTGGAAGTGCCCGATCCCAACACGATCGTGGTGAAAGGCGCGGACAAACAAAAGGTCGGCCAATTCGCCGCCGAGATTCGCGCTTCCCGGAAACCCGAACCCTACAAGGGCAAGGGCATCCGCTACGACACCGAAGTCATTCGCCGGAAGGAAGGCAAGTCCTTTGCCAGCGGCGGCTAAGCGAGCTGATGCTCCACGCCGCGGCGCAGCTTGAAACGAGTAGAATCATGGATCGTCAACGACTCAAACAAATTCGCAACGAACGGCGCGTCAAGCACGTGCGCAAGAAGGTCGTCGGCACGCCGGAGCGGCCGCGCCTGGCCGTGTTTCGCAGCAACTTGCACATTTACGCCCAAGTGATCGATGACACGACCGGCCAAACCTTGCTGGCCGCGGGCTCCTTGGGCAAGCAAGCGGGCATGAAGTACGGCGGCAATGTGGCGGCGGCCAAGCACATCGGCAAGAAAATCGCCGAACAAGCCTTGGCCAAGGGCATCAAGCAAGTCGCCTTTGACCGCCGCCATTATCAGTTTCACGGCCGGGTCAAGGCCCTGGCGGATGCCGCTCGCGAAGCCGGCTTGCAATTCTAACCTTCTTCAAGGGACTCCCGAGCGCTAAGGAAAACGAGGTCCATCCATGTCGACGGAAAATCGAGGCACCGGACTCGAGGACAAAGTGATCAAGATTCGCCGCTGTGCCGCCGTGGTCAAAGGCGGCCGGCGCTTCAGCTTCAACGCCTTGGTGGTGGTCGGCAATCGGCAAGGGCAAGTGGGGTACGGCTACGGCAAGGCCAACGAAGTGCCGCCCGCCGTGGAGAAGGCCATCAAGGACGCCTCGCGCAGCCTGCAGCGCGTTTTTCTGCGGGGCGATTCGATCCCCCATCGCGTGGTGGGTAAATATGGGGCCACGCGCGTGGTCCTCGTTCCCGCGGGTCCGGGCACGGGCGTCAAGGCCGGCCCCGGCGTCCGGGAAGTGCTGGAATTGTGCGGCGTGCGCAACGTCCTCACCAAGGCCCATGGCAGCACCAACGCCATGAACCTGGTCAAGGCCACAATCAACGGCCTCAAGATGCTGCGCACGAAGGAACAAATCGAACAATTGCGGGGTGTGAAGCTCTAACGAACCCGTCTTCGCCGGCTTTCACTCAGTGGGATAACGTCATCATGGATCTATCCGTCGTACATCAAGGCGTGCATAAGCTTCGCAAGAAGCGCCGTCCCGGCCGCGGCATCGGCAGCGGCATGGGCAAGACCGCGACCCGCGGCTACAAGGGCCAAAAGAGCCGGGCCGGGGCCAAGACGCCCATCGCCCTTCACGAAGGCGGTCAGAATCCCATGATTCGCCGCGTGGGCAAGCGCGGCTTCAATAACAACACCTTCCGCAAGCGCTGGGCCGTGGTGAACGTGGGCGATCTGGACGCTTGCTTCCCCAGCGGCGGCGAAGTCAATGAAGCCAAGCTGCGCCAGGTCGGCCTGGTCAAAGGCGTTTACGACGGCGTGCGCATTCTCGGCAACGGCGACGTCGCGAAGAGCTACAAAATCACCGCGAATTATGTCAGCCAATCGGCCACGGAAAAAATCAACGCCAAGGGCGGATCGATCCAGTTGCTCCCGCCGCCCAAGAAACCGGTGCGGAACAAGATGCGGCCCCGGAAACCCAAGCAAGCGTGAGCACGGGGGGCAGTTCCGCTTGTCAGCCGCCGCCGTTTCACGATAGGATGCGCTCCTCAAAGGCCCAGGGATCGCAGCAAAGGGAGTGGACAGAATCGCCCGGCTTGGAGCCGGTCATCGCCCCCGAGGGACAAGACCCCATTCGGCTTGCCTAGCGAGGCTTGGACGTTCGCATGAACACACTGCTGACCATCTTCAAAATCCCCGAACTGACGCAAAAGATCGGCATCACGCTCCTGTTCCTCGCCGTTTATCGCATCGGCTACCACATTCCCCTGCCTATCATCGACCAGTCGAAAATCCAGGCGCTGCAAGGCGAAGGCGGCTTCGGTCAATTGCTGGGCATGGCCGCGACCTTCTCCGGCAGCCAACTCGGCCAATTGACCATCTTCGGCCTGGGGATCATGCCCTACATCTCGGCGTCGATTCTCTTCCAACTCCTGGCGAACTTCTATCCGCCCTTGGAGAAGCTGCAAAAGGAAGGGGAAAGCGGCCGCAAGAAGATCAACGAATACACCCGCTACGCGACCATACCCATTTGCCTCGTGCAAAGCTGGATGTATCTCAACGGCATGGCGAGCACGCCCGATCAACTCATCTTTAGCTCCTTCTTTTACATCTTGACCGCCGTCATCACCATGACCGCGGGTGCCTTATTTCTCATGTGGATCGGCGAACAGATCGATGAGTATGGCATCGGCAACGGCATCAGCTTGATCATCATGGCCGGCATCGTCTCGCGTTTGCCCGAAGCGTTCAAGCGGTTTTTTGTCGAGCCGGCCACGGGGGAATTTCGCTGGTCGAGCATTCAACTGGGCGGCGCGGACGCCAGCCGGCCCGGCCTGGAAATTTTCATTGCCCTGGCCGTGCTGTTCGTTGTCGTCGTCGTGTTCATCATCATCATGACCAAGGCCACGCGCCGCATTCCGACGCAATCCGCCCGCCACACGCGCGGCCGCCGCGTCTATGGCGGCACCCGGCAATTTCTGCCCCTCAAGGTCAATCAATCGGGTGTCATGCCCGTCATCTTCGCCAGCAGCATCTTGGTGATCCCGCTGATCATTTTCAACTGGATCGCGGGCACCTTTCAAGCCGGTTGGGCCGCAGGGCTCGCCAGCGAATTCATGAGGCAAAGCTACATTTACAACCTCTTTTACATCGCCCTCATCTTCGCCTTCGCCTACTTCTGGGCCGCCATCACCTTCAATCCCAAGGAAGTGGCCAACAATCTCCGCGACTACGGCAGCTTCATCCCCGGCTATCGACCCGGCCGCCGCACGGCCGATTACCTGAAAAAGGTCATGCAGCGGCTGACCTTCGTCGGTTCTGGCTTCCTGGCCCTGGTGGCCATTTTCCCCTCGATGGTGACGACGGTCATGCCGGGCGTCGACCCCTTGATCGCCAGTTTCTACGGGGGCACGGGCTTGCTCATCATGATCAGCGTGGCCCTCGATTTGGTCCAGAAAATCAACAGCCATCTCGTCATGCGGAATTACCCGGGTCTTACGGATGATTAAGCGTTTCGCTCCGCGCCGAGCCAAACATCCTCGACGAACCGTTTCCCAGACTAGACCTTTGGCCGTCTGGAGCCGCTCATCCCGGTTCCAGACGTTGGCGTTTCCGGCGGATGTTCAGGACGAACATCCAGTCCTCCTTCCCTCTCCGGCCTCCCCTCGCCGCGCCGTCGCGATGATCGTCCCGGCGCCGCGCCGAGAGCCATCTTCCAGCGGCTAGGTTCCATGCGCATCATCCTTCTTGGTCCACCGGGGAGCGGCAAGGGCACGCAAGCCAAGAAACTGTGCGACCACTTTGGCATGAGCCACATCTCCACCGGCGATATCCTGCGCGACGCGATCCGCCGGCAGACGCCCCTGGGCAACCAGGCAGCCCCCTACTTGACTTCCGGCCAATTGGTGCCGGATACTTTGGTCAACGACCTCATTGCCGATCGCTTTCATCAAGCCGATCGGCCCGAGTCTTTTTTGATGGACGGTTATCCGCGCACGGTGGCGCAAGCCGAGGCGTTTGACGGCGTCCTCAAGGAGTTGGGACTACCCATTGACGCCGTCGTGGTGTTGAACGTGGCCGATGAGGAAATCGTGCGCCGCATCAGCGGCCGCCGCGTCTGCCCTTCCACGGGCCGGCTTTATCACGTCGTCTTCAATCCGCCGCGAGTGCCGGATCGCGACGATGAAACCGGCGAGCCCCTCGAACAGCGCGCCGACGACCGCGAGGAAACCGTCCGCAAGCGGCTGACACTCTATCGATCGGCCACGTTGTCCGTCCTGGATTATTACCGGCAACGGCAACGGCTGGTGGAAGTGGACGGGCAAAAGAGCGTGGATGTGGTGTTTGATCAACTGCTGCAGCTTTTGACCGAAAAGAAGGGATCATGTTGAAATCCATTGCCCCCCCCAAGCCGGTCCTGAAATCCACGGAAGAAATCGACAAGATGCAGCAAGCCTGCGACCTCGTTTCGCAAGCCCTGCAGATCGCCAGGAACATGGCTCAGCCGGGGGTGCGGACCCTGGACATCGATCAAGCCGTGGAAGCGTTTTACAAAGAGCAAGGGGCTATCCCGCTCTTCAAAGGCTATCCGGGCACGCGCACCCCGTTCCCGGCCGTGACCTGCATCTCCGTCAACGAGCAGGTGGTGCATGGCATCCCCGGACCCCGCGTGCTGCGGCCCGGCGACTTGCTCAAGGTCGACACGGCCTGCAAACTGAATGGCTGGTGCGGCGACGCGGCGTTTTGCCTGCCCATCGGCGAGGTCAGCCCCGAAATCAAGCGTCTGGTTCGCGTTGCGGAGGAGGCGCTTGCCATTGCCATTCGTGAACTCCCCAAAAAGCGCTGGTGGTCCGAAATCGCCCTGCAGATGCAGCAATACGTCCAAGCGCAAGGTTTCTCTGTCGTCGAGCGGTTTGTGGGCCACGGCATTGGGCGGGTGATGCATGAACCGCCGCAGGTTCCGAATTACAGCAGCAAGGAAATGCGGCAGCAGGATTTCCGCTTGGAGCCTGGGCTGACCTTGGCCATCGAACCCATGGTCAACATGGGTAAAAAGGAAGTGCAAGAACTGCCGGATCATTGGACGGTGATCACCCGCGATCGCTTGCCCAGCGCCCACGTCGAACACACCGTCGCACTGACGACCGAAGGGGTCCGCGTGCTTACCCGCCATCCGACCGCTCTCGCGCCGTAGGGCATAGTTCCCTCCCGGCGTGCTGCTTCAACGTCATCGGTATCGTAAAGAAAGCCATCGAGCCGCCCAGGGAGGCGAGGGCAACTCGATGGCTTTGCCACGAAGGAATAAACCTTCGGAAAGCCGCTCAATAGGTGGGTCGAATCGTTCCTAACCCCGGCTGGCGCGATTGCGCCTGGGTGCGGAAAAAGTCATTGCTGTGGAAGCTGGGCACATAGCGATACACCGTGCCATAAGGCGTATTGTACATGTTCACATAGCCGGTGTAATAACCGCTGCTCGGCGAGAAGCCAAACACGCGGCCAACGTAAACGCCTGTGTAGGGGTTATAAAAGCCCGTCATGCGATAGTTGGTGCGATAAATGGGCAGCGGCGACAGGAACGGCAACGGCGCCCCCGGCCCGTAACCGGGTTGTGCATAAGGAGGCAGATACGGGCTGTTGGGTATCCATCGCTGCGCGGCTGCCTCGGCTGGAGCCAAAAGCCAAATCCCTGTCACGAGCCCCATGGCGATCAGGATGCTTTTCATGTCAACCTCCCCATCGGCTGTCGTCAGTTGCCAAGGTCGATGCCATCAAGCAGTTCGTTAGCCCATCCTTTAATTATACGCACTGGGAAGACGTTCTTGACACGGATTTACGAACCTACGAAGGTCTTGTGGCGAATGCATGATACACCTCAGGACTTTCCTTTATTCTTACCTTCTCCGATATCATGTTCATTTTCAATCGCGGCTGAATTGGCTTCATCCTTCAGCGATTTGCGTCTTCGCCAGGCTTGCCAATAGCGATGCATGCGTTTGATGGTGGGACCGGGCTGGTCGGCGTAGAGACAACTGCCCAGATCATGCGCTTCCGACCGCAATGCCTCCTGTTGTTGTTCAATCAGGGCTTTGAGTTTGGGCAGCGCAGCCGCCACGCGCGGTTCGCTTTTGCTCAAGGCGGTCAGCTTGTCCTTCAACACCGCCCAGTCATGCTCCTTGCCCAACAGGTCCGCCAGTCGTTTCAGTTCCTGCTCCAAGGTGGTCATGATCGGCTCCCAGATTGCGGCAAGATACTCGATCTGGTAGGTTCGATCCTTGACGCGTTTCCGCCACTCATGATAGAACGCTTCGTCTTGTTTTTCTTGGGCCTGCCGCATGGCCTCTTGCCCTTGGCGATAGGTGCGTTTGAGCCCTTTCTGCAGGATGCCCCAACCAGCCCCTTTCGCCGCGAATGCTCCGCTGAGCGTCTCTTGCCATCGAGCCACGGCTTGCCACGAGGTGTCGTTGGCGGATTCGTGCCCGTCCGGCGCGGCGGCCGCGGCGCCGCTATCCTTGAGCAGCCCCTCGTGCACGCACTGAACTAAATCAGGGTCGATGGGTTTCAGCAGCGCTGCCAGCTCATTCCAGGTGAGGAGCATTACCATGGCATCGCGCGCCTCGGACAATTGCCGCCCCAGGTCGCGGTAGAAGAAATTGGCTTCGCCGAAGAGCGCGTTGGGCAGTCCCGCTTTCACGAGACGGATCAGCGCTCGCAGCCGTTTGAGCGCGACGCGGGCCTGATGAATATGCTCGTCGCGGTCCGTCGGCGACGTTAAGTGCTCCTCCACCTGAGTGCTTAAGCGCTTCAGGATGCGGCGGAAACCTTGCTGCAGCAACTCTTTTCGCTTGAATCGCAAAGCCATAACGCCACGTCACCGTGCAATCGGAAGTGAACCGTGAAAACAATTCCCCTTTCATCATAAAAGGGGCAGGGCACGTCGTGAGCAGGAAATCATGCTGTGTCGAGCCATTTTTAAGGCGGCGCCGCCATCCAACCCGACAACCGCGCGCTTTCAGCTTGAAGGCGATGCAGCGGTCCCGTGCATGATCTGCCGTTAAACCAAGGTAATGGAAGGTTCCTGATCAATGTATTGGTAATAGACGTTGCGCTGCCTGGGAATGTAACCCGCCTCGCGGATCGCCTGCTTGATCTGATCGAGGGTGAGATGATGCACGGTCCCGGCGGCCGAGACCACGTTTTCCTCGATCATGAGACTGCCCATGTCGTTGGCGCCAAAGAACAACGCCAACTGGCCGATCGTCGGCCCTTGGGTGACCCAGGAGGATTGGATATTGGGCACGTTGTCCAAGTAGAGTCGAGCCACCGCCTGGGTTTTGAGATAGTCAAACGCCCCCGCTTCGGGCACGTGGCTCATCTGCGTATGGTCGGCTTGAAACGTCCAGCAAATGAACGCCGTGAAGCCGTTGGTTTCATCCTGCAGTTGGCGCAGGCGCTCCAGATGTTCGATGCGTTCGGCCAAGGTCTCGATATGCCCAAACATCATGGTGGCGGTCGAGCGGCCGCCGAGCTGATGCCAGACGCGGTGGACTTGCAGCCACTCCTCGGTGAGGACCTTGTTTTTGGTGATGGCTTCCCTGACGCGATCGACGAGAATTTCCGCGCCGCCGCCCGGCAAACTGCCCATTCCCGCCTGTTTCAACCGCCGCAGGACTTCCTCCAGGGGGATCTTGTTGAGCTTGTGGAAATGCCAAAGCTCGGCGGCGCTGAACGCGTGCAGATTCACTTGCGGGAAGCGGTGCCGCAAATCGCGCAGCAATTCCTCATACCACTCCAAGGGCAAAGAGGGATGGTTGCCGCCTTGAAGCAAAATCTGGTCGCCGCCAAGCTGCACCGTTTCCTCGATTTTTTGATAGAGGACGTCGCGGTCGAGCACATAGGCGTCGCCATCGTTGGCCTTGCGGTAAAAGGCGCAGAAGTCGCACACCGCGGCACAAACGTTGGTGTAATTGATGTTGCGGTCGATGTTGAACGTGCGGTAGGGTTCAGGATGGAGCCGCTGCGTAACTTCGTGGGCGGCGCGGCCAATGGCGTGCAGATCGTGGGAATCGAGCAGCCGCAGTCCTTCTTCCGGCGACAGCCGCTCCCCAGCCACGGCCTTGTCCAGGAGAGGTCGAATCGACAGATCCACCAGCGAATGAGGCTCGATGGAACGCTTCGAGGGCGTCGTCTCGCGGGCCGTTCGATTATCCGTCAACGGCTTCATGAAAGCCACCTTCAAGTCTATGGAGGTTACGGGATTGCCCTATCTATTATAAGTCGGTCAACGCCTGCAACAACCCATGAGCCGGGAACCACTTTGCTGTTTGCACCCGCCTATCAACCGTTTCTAAGGGCGGGGACTAACGTCCCATCGTGGAAAATCTCACGATCTATCCAAGAGCTGATCCGAAGGCCGTGAACCTAGCGATTGCATTGCCTCAAGCCCAGGCCCTCGCCCAACCCTGTCCCATTCTCACGTGGCATTCGGATTTTCATTCATGTAGAATCGAAGAGAATCTTCACGGGGAATCCCATTCATGCCCGATCCGCAGCGTTTGCTCAACACCTTACGGCTTGCCACCGATAGTTTTCGCCGCACCCAGGGGCGGCAAGGAAGAATCATCGATCTTTCCGCGGCGGAGGACGTCGTCGTTGTGGGCGATTTGCACGGCCACGTGATCAACTTCAAAAAGGCCATGGATTTCGCCGATCTCAATCAACATCCCCGCCGCCATCTGGTCGTTCAGGAATTGATTCATGGACCGGTCATGTACCCCAACGGCGGCGAACAGTCGCACCGCGTCGTCGATCTGCTCGCCGCGCTCAAATGCTTGCACCCCCATCGCGTCCACTATCTCCTGGGCAATCACGAGCTGTCCCAATGGACGCGGCAGGCCATCTCCAAAAATTTCATCGACCTCAACGACCTGTTCCGCTTGGGGGTGGAAGCGGCCTACGACCAATATGCCGACGCCATCTATCAAGCTTACGAAGCGTTGTTTGCCGCTCTGCCTGTCATCATTCGCCTGCCCAACGGCGTGATCCTCAGCCACAGCGTGCCGGGCGCGAAGCGGATCGCCGATTGGAGCCTGGAGGCGCTCGCCAAGGACAAGCATGACGAGCAGGACGTCATCCTGGGAGGCTGCATCCATGCCGTGGTCTGGGGGCGTGATGTGTCGTCGGACACGGTGCAAGCGTTTCTGGACAAGACGGGCGGCCGCTGGCTCATCAGCGGCCACATTCCCTGCGATCAGGGTTATGACTTGCCCAATCCCAAGCAGATCATCATCGACTCCAAGGACGATCATGGCTGCATGCTCACCGTCCCCGCACAGACGGAGGTGACGCAAGCGGAACTGGTTTCCCGCCTGGTGCGGTTCAAGCAAATCCCCGATTGATCGCTCCCATGCCGTCGACGCTCACCGCTGCTCGCCGCCGCGCGGCAATTCCTTGATGCGAATCCTCCGGAACTCGACCTGGCTGGGCGAACCATTGAATTGACCGGTCTTGGCGTTGAACCCGCCATGATGCTGCAAGGCCAAACTGCCCTCGTCGGGAATGCCCGGCAGTTGGGCCTGATCGATGACGGTTTCCCCATTGAGGACGACGGTCAAGCGCTCGCCGATGAGGGTGATGACGAATTGATTCCATTCGCCGATGGGCTTATCCGCGCGCGTCTTGGGCGTCACGCCGGCGCGCACCTCGGCCGACATCTTCGGGTCCGTGCGGTAGCCATACACTTCCCCCGACCCGATCGGCCAGCACCAGATGTTGATTTGACTTTTCGATGAGCCGCGCAAATAGACGCCGGAATCCGCCTCCGCGACCCGCGCCACGACCGGCTTTCCTTCCGCGTCCTTTTTCTGCGTGCCATCGGGCAGGAGCACGGGGACGTTGTTTTCAAACGGGGCTTCCCAGATGCGCCAATCCAGTTCGAGGATGAAATCCTTGTACTTGTTCAGCGTCCACAAGGATTGATCCCCTCCCGTGGCGCGCCGAACGTCGCAATGAATGCAGCCATCCTTCACAGTCCATGGACCGTACCAACCCTCTTGCTCCTTCGCGGGGAGCTTCCATCCCTCGAGATCGCGGCCATTGAATAGATCGACGAAATCATTCGCGCTGGGCTGGTCGACCATGGACCAGGGGAAACACAAACCGATGAATCCAATCAGGACGGCCTGGAGCATCAAGACACGCGACATCGGCATCTCCATCTAACGAAGGTGGGATCGGAGGCGGAAATTCCAATGTATCCTAACCTGCAGGATGGAGGTTCGCAAGTCGCTGATGGACGGCACGAAGCCCCGTTACGCAGCGCGGCTGGCCAGGCACTCCAGATAGAGGCGGGTCAAGTGATGCCATGGACTGGCTGGATTGATCAAGGGCAGGGCTTTCTCGAACCGCTCCCGGGCCAGTTTGAACTGTCCGCGGTGGAAGGACAAGAGGCCGAGGTTATACAGGGAGGCAAAGGACGGCGGCACGGCCTGCCGCCAATGGGCTTCCGCCAAGGAGCCTTCGCCCGACATGGCGTGGAGCACCGCGGTTTCATGATCGAGCCATGGCGTCCAATCTGCGGGTGCCACCTGCCGAACCTTGGCCAATGAAGCAGCCGCTTGATCCCAATGGCCTTGGCAACGCTGGAGCATGGTCAAGAAGAGCATGGATCGAGGATTCAGTTCGCTGGCCGGCGCAAAATGCCAATTCACGCCCGGCGTCGGCTGCCAGGGGTCCAGGGGTGAAGCCTCTGCTGGGAGGTCCAGGAGCGGGTCGAGTTGGCGCAGCATGGCGGGCACGTGGCCAAACGCAAACCAAACGATCGGCTGCGAATGCAATTCCCGGAGCAAACGCTGCCAGGTTGCCAGCCAAGCGTCGGGTATGGATTCCAAGGCATGTGCTGGCGCCAACTCTTGGACTGCTTCCATGGCCGACGGCCAAAGCTGTTTCGGCTCCAACCAGGTCGCCACGGTGAGGTTTTGCTGATACGGTTCGACCTCGCTGGACGAACTGGCATCGCCTTGTGCCAGAAACTGTTTAAGCAATTGATCCAAAGCGGGTGGTTTCATGGCCTTGCGCATCCTGAGAAACTGGGAAAAAGGCGAGTGAATGGTTCCTTAAAGGCAAACGCATCCATCGGCTCAGCTTGCGCTTCGATTGCAAACCTCCTCGACTTGCCAGCATCGGCTTGAACGGTCATGGGCCAAGGACTTTCGGTTAGGCCATTTTGACGAATTTTAAGCTCAACAGCCATACCAAGCGCTCCGAGTTCACAGTTGAAGGGTGCGAAAACAGCGTCCTGCGATTATAATTTGAGTCATGCCAATCCGTTCGCTGTTGACCTTAATATCGCTGATCGCGCTTGCATTCTGGCCTGGAGAAAGGGTTCAGGCCCAGGAACGGCCCGTCACGACCACACCCCCAGCGAAAGCCGAGCAGGAAGCGACGCCCCTCGAGAAAATCCCCATTCCTACCGACGCGATCCTTGTGATCTGTGAGAATTTGGGCCAGGCCGTTCAGCAGATGCAGCCTGGCAGCATCATTCTCAGCCCCAAGCGTTATCAGGCCTTGATCGAGGAACTGGCCAAGCTCAAAAGCACGGCCGCGACGGAAGAGGAACGACTTTTCAGCGCTTGCCGAATTCAGGGACAATGGCTTCCCGCCCAGCCGCCCTTCTCGCTGCAGGACGAGGTGGAATTGACCTTCGAACTGGAATTTCAAACCGAAGCCCCGCTCACCCGTTGGCCCCTGCCGCTGAAGGGGCTGCGTTTGACCTTCGCGGAATTGGACGGCCAATCCCCCATCTGGTCGAGGAGTCCGCAAGGTTTGGTCTTAACCGTGCCCGAGGCGAAACAACATCGCTTGATGCTCCGAGGCCGTGTGCCGGTGACGCGCGTGGGTGCGAACCGCAAGTGGCTCCTGGAGCGGCTTCCTTCCGCCGCCATCACCAGCTTTCAATTCACCACGATCGAAGACGTCGTGGAGGCGTCCATCAAGGGGGCAGGTCCAGTGAGGATTGAACCCACCCAGGGCAAGGAAAAGATCGTTTTGGCCAAGGCCCTCGGCGTGGTCCAACAATTGGAGTTTCAATGGCAGATTCGCACACCCGCCGATGACCAGGCGGCCGCCGTCCAGGTCCAAGGCGATCTGCGCTTCGCCGTTGATGAAAGCAGCGTGGAAACCGAAGCCCGCTTGCGGTTCGATCTGCCTTCGGGGAAAATCAACCACCTTCGGCTCAAGCTCCCCCCGAACGTCGACAACCTTCGGATCGACGCCTGGCAGCGCGAGGATCAACGAACCGTTTTGGAATGGTCGGGGCCTGATCCCCAGGGGGAAGTGACCGTCCGCTTGCCCTCGGCCTGGCTGGCCGACGAGGCGGCGCACACTTTGCGGCTGCGTTTCAGCCAACTGCACGAAGCCAAGGTGGGAGAAACGCTGCACCTGGGGCAAATCGTGGTGGCCGATCCTCCCTGCGAGAAGCAGACCGGCGTCATCACCTTGGCCAGCGCCCCCGAATTGCATTACCGCGTCGACCCCGGCCCGCTGCGCCGCAGCGACGTCCATGTAGCCTCCTGGTTCGATGCGCGCGGCTTCGCCCAAAGTTTCCGCTATCTGCAGCAGCCCGCCCAGATCAAAGCCACCTTGGAACGCATCGAACAACCCATGTTGGCGGCCGAGGCGCGGCTGTCCTATCAACTTCGCCTCGTGCCCGGCCAACTCAAGTTGACCTGTCAATTGGAAATCCATCGCCGCAGTTCCTTCGGGCTGGATCAGATCGAGATGAGCTGGCCCAAAGGATGGAATTTGAATAGTGAACTGTTCCTTTCTCCCCTCGTTCGCCAAGCGCAGCAGGATGCAACCACCGACACCCTGCGCTTAAGTTTGGTCGGTCGACTGCCCGACGTCATCAAGCTGACATTGGAAGGCGATTGGCAGACGTCGGGAGCATCGCGAACCAACCTGCGGCTGCCGCGCCTGCTCAGTGGTTGGGGCGAGCGAGACCAGCGACGCCTTCCCGTGCAATGGGTGACTTCGGCGGCGCCGCTCATCATCGAAGGCTCGGAACACGACATTCGCCTGGAAACCGGCTCCCAGGCGCTCCTGGCAGAATCGCAAACCCCGCTGGAGTTGGACACGTGGATGCGCCCGCCTTTCCGGGTCCAGGTTCGTTCGCTCGCCATGAACCAGGGCGAGGGGGCCCAAACCGCTCCGCAGTTGCAACTGCAATGGAAACCGCGCCAGCCCGTCCTGCGGTCTGAGGCGCAAGTTTTCATTACACCCACCTTGCCCTGGGTGAGGCAACAATGGCATTGGCAGTGGCCGGGCCAGACCCCTGCGCAAATGCAGCTTTACGTCCCCACCAATATCCTCGCTTCCCTCCGCCTGGCCTGGCAGACGCCGTCGGACGCCGCTCTCCGGCCGATCTCCTGGACGGTGATGCCCGGCGGGGGAGAGGGCGCCACGCTGATCACCATCCGTTCTCCAGGACCCGGCGTGGAGGCAGCCACTCTATGGTGTGAATTCCCGCTCCCCCATCGCGGACCTCTGGCCCATCTCGGCGAGGATCTGTTGATCGAATTGCGCTGGGTGGTCCCCCGCTTGGAAACCGATGAGGAAAAGCCGACGATCGCCGTGCTCGTCTGGCTGGACGCCCGCTTTGCAGCGCAATGGCATGCCACCGCGGCGGCGCGTAAAATGGCCGATGCCGCGCTCCCGCAACGCACTCGAATGGGATGGTCGGTGATGCCTCGCCTGGAGGCGACCTTTGCCGACGCCACCCTGCCCGTGAGCATCCAATTGACTCCCGACAAGGAATCGGCTCATCCAACGACCGTCGAACGCATTCTGATGGAAGCACGCCCCCTGCAAGAGGGATGGACCAGCCTCCGCGCCAGCCTTTGGGTGCAGCGTCTGACGCACGAGGAGATGACCTTGGCCATCCCCTGGCCGGCAACGTCTTTGGTCCTGGAAAGAATCGCCGTGATGGGACAACCGCTCCAGGAAAGAGATGTCCGTCTCGAAGCGCACGAGGAGCGCACCAAGCTGCACCTGCGGTTGGCGCCCACGCTTCTCAGCCAGTCTTTTTACGTCGAGATTTTTTACCAGGTTCGTGATGCCGCGCCGTCTTGGCTGATCAAGCGTTGGTCCTTGCCGGCCGTCGAGTTGGCGTCAGCGACGGCGCTCGCTCAAACGCGCTGGCGGGTGGAATGGCCCAGAAGCCAAAGTTTATTGCTTTCGGAAGCCGCGCGGCTGGAGCAAGGTCCTTCCTGGAACGGTTTCTGGCGCGAGCCGCAACCCAGCTATCTGAAACGCGCCATGGACGCCTGGTTCATGCCGACCGGCGGCGGGTCGAATGTTCAGGAGGGTGCCTCCGAAAACGCGGCCCTGAGTTTTTCCACTTCCGCCGCGCGCATGACTTTGTGGCACGTGTCCCGGCTGGCTTGGCAAGTGCTTTGTTCCACGTTTGTGCTGCTTCTAGGCTACGTCGTTTGGCGCATGCGGAGCCTTTCGCGGTGGACCACTCTCGGATGCATCTTCCTCGGCTTGCTCCTGATGGTTTTCATGACGCCGGAGTTAGCCTTTCAAATGGGCTGCGCTGCACAACCGGGTTTATTAGTCATCGCCTTCATCCTCCTGGCAGGGTGGTCCTATCAAGGCATGGTCTCCCGCCGCATCCAATCCCGCTTCGCTTCCAGCCAGGCTCTCTTGCCATCGACCTTGATGGTCAAACCCTCGACTTCTCAGGAGAGGGCCGCCGCCAGCAGCAGCACGTCCTCGGCAGGAGGCTCCTGAAATGGCGTGGCGCCTGTTCCTGGTTTCGGGCAGTCTGTTACTCGCTTGGAGTCTGTGGCCAACCTGGTCGGCCCCGCCCGACTCCGAATCGGGTGAATTCCACGCCCGGAGGATTTGGCTCGACCCTGACCGCCCCTGGTTTCCCTGGATGCAGCAGGGCGATTGGATCACCGTGCCCCGCAAGGAATTTGAAGAGACCCTGCAGAAAGCCAACCTCCAACGTCAAGCCGATCGGCATCCCCCCCGCTTGATGGCCGCTTACTACTCGGCTCGCTGGGAGGAAGAGGGGCTGCAAGGACAAGCTGCGTGGACGATCCATCAAGAAAACCCGGTCATGACCGCCTATCGAACGGATGGCTGGAACCTTGCCCTCAATGATCGCCCGCGCTGGGGAAACCAAGCCGCCTTGGCGGGACAACAGGCGGGTCAGTTGGAAGTCTATTGCCAGCATCAAGGCCAACGAGAGCTCACCTTTCGCTGGTCCCGGATCGCCGAACGCCGACCGCAAGGGGCGCGCGTCACGCTCAAAATCCCGTCCGCGCCGCTGGTCGTGGTCGACGTCGACGTGCCGCGTCATTTTCGTTTATCGTGGCCCGAGGCTCCGCACAACGTCTCTTTTCTCGGAGATGCTCCTGACGCGGCCGATCATCACCGCTGGAGGTTGACGCGCGGCGAGGGGGATGCCCAAGAGCTTGCCTTGTTGATCCAACCGGTGCAGGCCTCGTCGGCGCTCCCGACCGCACCGCCGCTGCAGCGCATGGACTATCGCATCGATCCGCAGGAAACGACTTTTCGCTGCGATTTCATTTGGCCCAAGGAGTTGGCGGCCCCGCGCCAGCTTACGTTTCGCTTGGATCCCGCATTGGCGATTCGCCGGGTCCTGGATTCATCGGAGGCCACGCCCATTCCCATGGCGTGGCACATCAGCGCGAGCCCGGACGGAACCAGGCGATTAGCCATTCCGTTGTCGGAACGACCGCCGGAAAAGATTCGCATCGAAGGCCGGGTGGAGCGATCACCCGCGAATGCTGGTCCATGGACGCAGCTTCTCGCTCAGCTCAATGCGGAATCCGTTCGCGGCGTTCAAGAAAAAACCAGCTTCTTTATTCACCGCGGCCTGGAACTCATCGCCGCGGACTGGGGCCAGTTTCAACCCAGGCACTTGGGGTCCATCGAGACTCCAGAAGCCATTGACCACGATGGCTGGGAGTTGGTGCCGCGCCATTGGCGGCTACAGAATCGGGAGCAGCCGCGCCTGACGATTCGCTCCAGTCCATCGAATACGATCGTGACCCAGAATACCTGGTGCTTGCTGCATTCGACCCAATCCCGCTGCGTCGCCCATGTGCAATGGCAGCAAGTCTTGGGAGCGCGGAGCGTATTCGAAGTTCAAGTACCCGCGGGCTGGATCATCGAACAGGTGGCGGCCGAGCCAGCACAGAGGTCCATTCAATGGCTTTGGAATCCATCAGCTCCAGATCAGCCCCTGCAGATTCTGCCTCGGTCCGCCGTGAAGCCGCAGGAAGCCTTGAATGCATGGATCGTGCTGCGCGCTGCCGCGCCGTTGTTTGAACCCGGGAGTGCATCACGCGTCAACCTCCCCAACCTGGCTCCTCTCGACATTCAAGGCTACCGCGGACGTTACCATGTGGCCGTGGAGCAGGCACGCCGCGCGCAGGGTTGGGCGCCGTTGTTCAAAACCAGTCTCGATTTGGACTCAGGGGTTCGCCTGCTCGATCAAGCAACCACTCTTCCAGAGAAGGTAGAAGAATGGCTGGGAAGAGAAGTGCCCCCCTGGGTTGGTGCGATGGCACAGTTCCATTCACCATCCGCGGGAATGCTGCTCCTCGAACCGCTTCAGCCGCAATTGGCCTCCCAGGTTAAAGCCCGCGTCCGCGGCCAGTCGCTGACGTTTCACCTCATGCTCGAGCCAGAACAAGGCTCGATTCGCACGATTCGCTGTCAGTTTTCAGCTCCCATGCCCGGCCTGACCTGGAAAACAGTGCGCGGCACGACGCAATTAACTTCCTGGCAGCGCATTGATGAGCGCCACGCTCTGTTGCAGCTTGACCGTCCGCTGTCGGAGCCGCTGCATCTTCTCGCCACGGGTGAATGGAATCCGCATGGCGAGCTTCCCCTTCTGTGGATACCCCAGATCGGCGACGGCCAGGCCAGCTTCCAAGTGGAACAAACTCCGGGACAGCGCCTAACTCCTTTCGGTCATGGCTTGCTGCCCTCGAGGCAAGACGAATCTGCCGAACCGGTCTATCCCTATAATGGTTCGACGCGCGGCATTCGTTTAACCAACCAACCCTTGCCTTCCTCAGTTCAAGCCGATCCTGTCGCCTTGCTCGATCCGCAATTCACCGCATGGATTGAACCTCAAGGCGGTCTGCGCTGGGAGTATCGCGTCGTGATGCGCGCCAGCGCGGAGGGTTTCTTGGAGTTGACCGTGCCAAGCGGGTCGACGCTCAGCCACGCGGAACGCAACGGGCAAGTGCTTTCTCTGGAATCGGGTCCGCGCTCGCAGGTGGCATTGCCCAAGTCGAGGGGAACGCACGTGTTCGTCCTCCGCGGCGGTCAACCGCTGCCTCACTTTACCTGGTGGGGCCGAATGGAACTCGCTTGGCCCGCCTGGCCGAGCGTGCCGGAGGCTCCGCCCCCCAGCGTTCGGGTGATCCTCCCGCGAGGGTGGCAGCCCCTATCCAAATCCTGGAGGCCTTGGCCGGCCCTTCCAGAGCGGACGCCGCCAAGCCACGCCTCAGCCAACCGCCAGAACGCAGAGGTCATGAGCGACATCGTGAAGCGCGCGGAGCAGACTTGGGTCGAACAAGTGGTCGATGAAGCGACCATGGTAACGTGGCTCGAGCAGTTGCAAAACGATGTCGTTCAAGGGCAAGGCGCCTTGTGGCTCGATCAAGCCGCCTGGCGGCAGCCTGAACATGAATGGCGTCCCGAACTCCGACTCGAAAAAGCAGGGTTTGCCTTGTTGGCCCTGACCGATGGCGTGCTCTTCACGACGCAGCGGCAGCGCGACCTGTGGCAATGGACGAATCTCGGATCCGTGTCCTCCTCTGACGTGATTGCGTTGGCCGCGGCGGAGGATGCGGCCAAGAGACAGCATTCCCCCCTTGGGAGCCGGTGGCTCAAAGTCACAAAGGAACTCCCATTGGCCCAAACGCTCACTGGCTTGAGTGGTCAGAACTGGGAAATCGATCCCAGCGTCTATGCCATCTGGATGGCAGAGGAGGCATCCACAACAGCATTGCGCATCTCCTTTGGCAACGGCGTGTTGCCCCACCTGGTCGGAGCCTCTCTGGGAGCCATCGTCGTGCTCGGCTGCTGGCGTCATCCATGGCTGGCCTTGATCCTAGTCTTGGCCTGCTGCGGCATGCTTGGTTGGAGCCTGTACCTGGAGGGGCCGCTGCCGCGGTTTTGGCAGCCAAGTTTCCTTTGGATCATCGGTTCGGCGCTTAGCATGGCCCTTGCCCGACTTCTGCGGCGTGGTTCCATCCGCCAGATGGTACCGAAAAGCAACCTTGTCCCGGTCGGCCTGATGGTCATCGTCATGGCCGGTAGCTTGCATGCTGGTCTGGGCGCCCAAGCACCGGAGCCTCCGAAATCCCGCGCGATCACGGTGTTCATCCTCCCGGCCAAATCGGGCAAGGCATCGGACGAACACGTCGTTGTCACCGCCAAGGATTGGCAAGACCTGCAAGCCGCCAGTCGAACCCGCGAGGACAAACTCCCTGACTATCTGATTCTCTCCGTCCAATCGAGCGTCGCTTTTGAAAACGATCATGCCCAGCTTCAGGCTCAATGGTTGATTCATTCCTTTAAGCAAGAAACGGCCCTGCAACTTCCCTGGGGGGCGGCCCGTCTGCAGCAATTACTCGTCAACAACCAACCCGCCGTCATGAAACCTACCCCCAAGGGGCTGGCGGTCACCTTGAATAAGCCTGGCGAGCATCGCGTCTCGTTGGACATGGAGGCGCCCTTGAGCGTGCAAGCCGACCAGGTGCAACTCGAACTGCTCTGGCCTGGCGCCGCCTTGACCTCCTGCCGGGTGCATTGGCCCATGGCCATGCATGAACGACAAACCCTCGGCTCCCTGGGCATTTGGCGGCATGACGATTCGCAGGGGCAAACCCTTTTTCACCTGGGCGGGACCGAGCAAACCCAGTGGTCCTGGCTCCGCTCTCCCGCAGCGCCCCCCAACCTCAAAGCTCAGCTTCTCCACGAATTGCTCCCCGCGGACAAGCTCGTGAGGCTGCACAGCCGAATGCGCTTCGAGGTCGCCAGCGGTGCTGTTCAAGAGGTAAGCCTGTTGATTCCCGATCATGGGAACATCGAAAGTATTCAATGGATCGGCCTGGCCAACGATGGGCAGCCGGCGGGGCTGGTCTCGTGGACAATTTCCGCCCCTACCCCCGCGGGCCGGATTCTGCAGCTCAAGCTCAATCGACGCTATCAAGGGCCGTTCCTGGTCAGCCTGGTGAGTCGCTGGGAGCCTCAACCTTTTTGGTTGCAAATGATCAGCGATCTCCTCGCGGAGCACCAACCCTGGACCGGCCTGGTCCCGCGCCTCCATCGGTTGGCGGAAGGGAATCGCTTTGAAGACTTCCAATTAAACCTGCCCAAGCCGTTGCAAACTGACATCCGCGGCGGCTACCTGCTTCTCCCCGAGACGGCGGAACGCTGGCAACTCCTCAGTTCCGCTCTGGCTTTGCCCCCGTTGGCTCACCGCGCCCTCTGGCGCGACTGGGATGAAGAACCTCTTCGGAAAAGTTTCCATGGCTATTTCCTTAGCGCGGCACAGATGCAACAGCCCCTGCGGCTGCGCGTCGAGACGCCAGCGCAAACGGCGACCGTCGAGCCAACGATTCAGTTAACCCTTCGGGAAAGCGCTTCCGAGTTCAACGCCCTTTTCCGCATTGAGTTCCCCAAGGCTCCCCCCCTGCAGAGCGACGTCTTGCTCCCTGAAGGAGTCATCCTCAGCGATGTGCGCAGCCCCGCTTTACTCCGCTGGCATCAGGTCGGCCAACGCTGCGTCTGTTACTGGAAAGCCAACCCTGGCGCAAAGACCGATTTACAGATGCAAGGCTGGTGGCAGCCCAACGTGCACGAGCAAACGCTTATTTGGACAGCTCCCGCCTGGCAATGGCTCGACGCCAAATCGCTGGGCGGCCGCATCGAACTGCAGCTTCCCCGCGGCGTTCAGGCCGTCGAAGTGGGCGCGAAGTCCGGCGTTGCCGAGGTCCCCGTTTTCTTCGGCAGCCCCCTGGCGAATGTGCGAACCTACCTCATGCAAAGCCCCGCTTACCAACTGCGCTGGCGGATCGAGCCAATCAGGCCGTGACCCGGCCCCGCGGCGGCGCCCTTCCCTCATGTCAGCCGCGTAAGTCATAGCGAAATGATAAAGCCGATTAGCGTGGTGGGGTCGATGTCGGGCGGGGCGCATCGACGTCCATGACACAGCGAAAGCCGACGTGGGACATGCCGGTGTCAGGGCTGCAGCCATGCCGGGCGCTGGGGCGGTAACGCAAGCAATACTGGTCATTGCAGAGAAAGGAGCCGCCCCGCTGCACGCGGGAGGGCCCATGGGGATGCCGCGGGTCATGACTGGTCTCCGGGCCTCTGGGGTTGTGCAGGGTCGCGGCGCCTCGCTGGCGATACAGATCCGCGGCGTAGAAGTCTTGGCACCATTCCCAGACGTTGCCCGCCATGTCGTATAAACCATAGCCGTTGGGTGAATAGGATTTAACGGGCGCGGTGCGCAGGTATCCATCCTCCTCGGTGTTCTGGTAGGGAAAATGACCTTGCCAAATGTTGCACAGCCAACGCTCTCCCTTCTTGGGAGGCCCTTGTCCCCAGACGTAAGGCTGCCCGTTCAGGCCGCCGCGCGCCGCATATTCCCACTCGGCTTCCGTGGGCAAACGCTTGCCCGCCCATTGAGCATAGGCAACCGCGTCATCCCAGGAGACGTGCACGACGGGATGCTCCATCCTTCCCTTGATATCGCTGCCGGGCCCTTCAGGATGACGCCAATTGGCGCCTGGCGTCCATTTCCACCACTGTGAAAAATCATCCAAGGAGACCGGCCCCGACGTCATCGTGAAGACCAAAGAGCCAGGCACCATCACTTCTGGAGCAGGCGGCGGCGTTCCAGGAGGCGATTGTTTCATGATCTCCTCCAAAACGGGCGGCCGCTCCGCCGTCGTCTTGTACCCCGTCGCGTCGATAAAGCGCTGAAATTGCGCATTGGTCACTTCGGCCTCATCCATCCAGAAACCCCGCACGCTCACCCGATGGGCAGGCTTTTCATCGGACCAGCCGATCGCCGCGTTCGTTCCCATGGAAAATTCACCGCCCGGTATCCATACCATGCCCGAAGGCGCCTCTCCAGGTTGGCGTTCCCAGAAGAGGACCAAGCAGTACGTCACGGTAAAACTAATCACAAACAAGACCGCTAACAGCAGTATGCGCTTCATCGGTGCATTCATCCTGATCCCAACGGGAAGGGTACTCACTTGGCGCGTCGCCACCCTTTATCTTCCAGGTTCGACGGCCATGAGCAAGCTGAAACAAGCCTTTATTTTCGGCGTTTACGGGCGAGATTCATGCATGATCGCGAGTCCGAAGGTCCTCATCAAAAATCATGACGCTGACTTTGGACAAATGCTTGGCCGAACGAGCGCGGGGCCCCATCATTGTCAGCAGGGAGTTGGCGTGACCCATGTGGCCATGCGAGTTATGACAAAGCCGCCCAGCGAGATCAAGCCGTGGTTGATTTTGAGAGGAGAGAACCCGTGAGCCGCGGCTCACTTGCGAATGTCGATCGAGTTGAAGTCATCGACCTCGATTGTGTTGTCCTTGCGGTTGAATTTGATCTGGCCCGATTTGTACACCTCGGCGGGAGCGCCTTTGACCTTTTGCCGCTGCACGATGGCCAGGTTGCCTCCCAGCCCCTTGAGGATCAGTTGATCCTTGAAATCATCGTACTTGAGCAAATCGCACTTGGCGGTGAACTCCTGGGCATGAACGAGGACGCGCTCGTGAGCCTCGAACTCGCGGGCCTCCAGTTGATTGGGGAGGCGGTAGGTGCGGCCCACCAGCTTGTTGCTCGTCACCCACAAGCAGCCAGGGGGCAGCTTGTTGGTATTGATCTCCACGTCGATGGAATCGCTCGGCAAATGGAACAGTTGGGCTTGGTCGCGGACAATGACCAGGCCCTGCTCCTTATAGGCTTCCAAGCTGCCCTCGAAGAGGATCCGCGTCAGCTTCAAGCCGCCGGCTGAGGCATCGGACGCGGGAGGGGTGGTCGGAGTCTTGGGCGTCGGCGGCGGCAGGGGGCGGTCGTTTGTGCGGATGGGCAAGGTGTCGCTGCCCATGGCCAAAATGTCCACGACGCCGTCCGGTCCGTTGACGATGAGCTTGCGCGACACCTTGCGCGGCTGATTCACGTCCATGGCCTGATTGTTCAGTTCGATCTCCCGCCCGCGGACGCGCTGGAATTCGCCCACCCGGGTGCCGCGCTGCTCGAACAACACGCCGTCCCACCCCACCAGGCGCACCAAGCCGGGCGGAGCTTCCTTGACGCCGGGCGGCTTTTCCTTGAAGGACAGCTTGCGATCCAGTTCCACGCGCAGCTTGCCGCAGGTCAGGCGCGCCTGTTTCTGCTCCGCTACGACGTTCCCCAGGAACTCGGCCAGACGGCCATCGAAATACATCCGCTGCGACCAGCGAATGGTCAGTTCCGTTTCCTCGCCCAGGGATTCCCCTTGGAAATCGGTTTTACTGGGCAGCCTCATCGAGCCCGCTTCGTTGACTTCAACGGTGTTGAGCGGTTGATCAAAGTGGATTTTCAACCCCGTCAGCCAAATTTTGTCGAGCTGCACGGTCGCCGGCGCGCCGGTCAGATCGATGACGTGTTCCGCGCGATGCCGCTTGAGGGTCAGTCGTTCGCCGCGCAAATCGACGGCGCGATCCTCCTCGCTCTTCGGGGCCTGATGCACGTGGACGCGGCCTTCAGCGGTGAGCTTTTCCAGGTCGAATTTGTTGCCGGCCTGGAGCAAATCCGCATCGATCCAATTGGCTTCCATTTCCAGGGGCACTTTATTCGCCGCAGCGGCTGGTGCTGGCGCCGCCTGACCCTCCAAGGGCGATCCCGCGGCGGCGGGCAAGGGAGCCGGTGCGCCGCTACCGGCTCGAAGGGGATTCGATCCCAATCCCATGTTTAAGGAGGGGACCACGCTGCTCAGTTCCGAAGCATCCACGGTGCGAAAGCGCAGGTTCATTTTGTCAGTCCGGCGAATGACCAACTGCGGCGAGAACAGTTTCACTTCGCCCATGGCATCCAGCCGGCGCGGCACCCGATTCTGCGTCACCGCTTCCTGGCCTGGGGGTGCTGCCTGGTTCGGCGGGACGGCGGCGCTCGAGGTGATCGTTTCCACCCAGACAATGATCCGTTCGTTGGCTTGTAAACGGCCCTGCTCAGGGTCCTCAAAACTCCCGCCGCCCGCGAAATCGAGGCGATCCATTGCTTGCTCCTGGGTCCAATCAAAGCGGTCGCGCCAGGTCACGAGAATGGGCTTGCGCTCCTGCCGCTGGACGCCGTTGTGCAGGCTGAAGATGCGCAGCGACCCTGGCCCCTGGGCGTGGGCCGCGCGCGGCATGCGGTCGCCATGGACGAGTGTGAGGGTGCCCTTGAGCGTAAGGTCATACCCCTGCATTTCGACATTGAGGATCGGGCCGCCCCGCATCGTAGTGCGTTGCTGGGCCTTGTCGTAATGCAATTCGACGCCCGTGGCCTTCAGCGCCTTCGTTTGATCCTCCGCATCGGAGGACAGATCGACCTGCTTGCCCAGGGCGCGGGCGCTGATCAATTCAAAATCTTGCATGGCATCGCCGGAAGCGGACGCGGCGTCGGCGGTTTTCTTGCGCCTCTTGAACTGGAGCACGAGTTGATCACAGTCCAATTGGTCGTACCGGGGCTGACGCGCCGTTTCCGAGCCGATCTCTGGTTCGTGCTTGCGGAGGACCTTAACCTTGTCCGCAAACTCCGCTCGTTCCGCCTCGACTTTGTAAACGAAGGGCCCTTGGGATTCGATCACGACCAAGCTCTTGGGCGGCGCCGCCAGTTGCGCTGAACCGCTCGAGGGAGGCGTCTTGGGCGGGGCCGCGGCTGCCGCGGCGTTTTTCTTTTGGGGCCCCGACTGACCCAGATGGATGAAGTTGGACCGGCCGTCCTCGGGCAGTTCCATGCGCACATTTTCGAACAGCCGCACGCTGCGCACGCCATTGATGGTGTTTTGCGTCAAGCCGCCGCCGGGCTTGCTGGCTCCTTGCGGCTTGGCGGACCGCTCATCGGCGGGTATCAGGTCCACGTCCATGCCCGTGGCGGTGACGATGACGCCGCAGCTATCGTCCAGGATGCGAATCTCCGCTTCCGTCCAAACGCGGTGTTGATCATCGCGATAGCGCAGCCACGGCGTGAGCAAGCGCAGATCGTCGCGGGCGTCCGCCGAGCGGCGATTGTTCGTGAGGATGACGTTGCCGCGCAATTCGCCGGCGATGGGTTTGTTCCGCGAGATGTCGCTGGGCTTCATGATGGGCCGTTCGAATTCGATCTCCGCTTCCTCGCCGCGGATGGTGTTGATCTCCCGCGCTTTGGACTCATCATGGGTCTGGCTGAAGATGGCGACGCTGACCTTGGAGAGGAGCAAGCGGCCATTGGGGAGCAGCTTGCGTTGATCATAGGCGATGATGATGCCCTGCGTTCGCCACTCAAAGATGGAGCGATTGATCTCCTCGCATTTTTCGCCGAAGGCTTCCTTGAGACCGCTCAGCGCGCTGTTCTGCCCGCCGGCGTGCGGCATCAGGGCCGCGGCTTGGCGCTGCGGATCGGGGCGATACTCGGCGGGCAAGGGCGCCAGGCCGTCGTAACGTCCCAGGAAAAAGCTGTACACACTGTAACAGGTGAAGAAAAAGAGGAAGCCAGCCATGAGGATCAAGATGCGCTTGGGAGTCCACATGCCTCACCTGTTCCGTCCCTGGAACGTTGCTCGAATCCTGGAAGGATTGCCCCCGGGGTCAACCTTCGATCCAAAGTCCTTGGCTGCGGAGGATCAGTTCTACGGTTTCCCTGACTGCGCCTCGGCCGCCGGGCTGGCGCGTCACGTAATGAGCCGCCCGCAAGACCTCCGGACAGGCATCCGCCACAGCCACGGCCAAGCCCACTTGCCGCAGGATGGGAACGTCCGGCAGGTCGTCGCCGATGTAAGCCATCCGCTCGGCGGGCACGCCCCAGAGGCCGCGAATCTGTTCAAAGCCTGGCCCCTTGTCGGCACGATCCTGAATGACAGTAGTGATGCCCAGGTCCCGAGCACGCTGCGTGGTGACGGTGGAAGCCCGTCCGCTCAAGATGCCCACCAGCTTGCCCCGCTTTTGCCAGAGCTTGATGGCGCTGCCATCCCGCACGAAAAAATGCTTGATCTCACCCCCCGGGTCGGCAAAGACGATCCCGCCATCGGTCAACACTCCATCGAGATCGAGGAGCAAGGCATCGATGTTGCGACAGCGTTCCGACAGCGTCAATGGGTTGACCCCTCGACCAGGAGATCGGCTACTCGAATGCCCTAAGTTGGCGTCCGTGGAGCGACTATAGCCAGAATTGGGAGAAATGCAACCGCGGCCAAGTTGGTTCAGCGTTTGGGCAAGCTGGCGAAAATGAAAAAGCCACCTCGTTTTGGACGAAGCGGCTAATACATGAAGCAAGGGAAATCAGGGTGGTCGTCCTAATACACATCGCCCGCCGCCACGGGGCCGCGGCCACCTTCGCCCGAGGCGCCGGCGCCGCCATAGCGGGCATGCCAGCCCTCGCAAGCACGGAAATCGGCGAAATCGTCCGCCTTGATTTCATACCGTGCGTACCAGGGCTTGGCTTTTTCCGAGACAATGGTGTGAATCTGTTTCACGCGATTCAAGGCTTCACCTCGAGCGAAGTTTTGCCGCTCCTCGGCTTTGTCGTACGTGAAATATTCCTTCCAAAACGCTCGGCCGCCCAGAACGCCGCTGGCCCCGGCTTCAACGGCCATCTCCACCTGTTTCTTGTAATCGGGGAAATCCACTCCGGCCGACAGCAGCACCCAGGGCGTCCGGCAAACGCGGTTCAATTCCTTCAGGTTGTCCATGAGTTGACTCTCTGATTCATGGCCGAAGGTGCCTGGAAACTCCGCCTTGTAGATGTCGCACATGCCGCTTAATTGGCGGGCGCTTTCGATCACCGTCCGGGCCTTGCGATCGAGATAGCTCTTGCTCTTCTTGTCTTCCTTCTGCCCATTTTGCAGGAACGGAAAACTGACGGTCTCCAGCAGCAGCAGAATGTCATGGCGGCGGCAATCGGCATAAATCTGTTCGATAAAGGCCAGGTTGCGTTCGCTGCTGTCCGGTTCATCGGGTTCGTATTGGGCCAGCAACTTGACTGCGTCGGCCCCCATGCGTTTAATCTTGCCCACGCTCCAACCCGGCTCGACTTCGCCGATCGGCGCTCCCACGGCATTCTTCGGTCCACCCGATTTCTCGACGCGGATGAGCAGTCCCGTGTTGCGGTGCAGACTTTGGCTCGCCACGAAGCTCCAGGCACCGTAATAAGCGTCGATCAACACGGCCGATGCCATGTGGCCAAAGGCACGGACCAGGTCCACCTTGGCCTCGACGATTTCATCATAAGTCGGCTCCCGCTCCTGTCCCTTCTTTTTGAGGGCATCCTTGATCATGTTGATCATCGATGAATTCTGATCCAGGGCGACCATGGTCAACGTGCCGTTGGGATTCGAAATCCGCTGCAGGTTGCGAAACTTGCCGGGGGTCAGCCCCAGGCCCAGAAGGCGCGTCACGCTCTTTTTCATGTCAGATCCTTTGCCATTGTCGTTTGAGGTTTTATTCAGCATCGCTCCTTGAAGGAACGGATGGACGCGATGGGCGACGTTTGCGTTTGTTCTAAGGGAGTCATGCTTGAGAAGCAAGTATATCCCGCCCTGAGAACGAAGCAGCAAGGAAATCTTGTGGCCGGCTCATGAGTCAAATCTTGACGACGCTCTTCCAAACGATCCCAAATGGCCAGCCGACGATTAAGATGAACTGGAGGTTAAAAGCCGAACCGTTCTCTCGATTGGAGTCGGCATGCGCCAGCGGCCGCCAGATTGGCAACTGCCTCGCGGTGTGTCACCGGGACTGTGGGATTATCTGCACCAGCCCGAGGTCGCGGCCCGATACGACGCTTACGTGCAAGGTTCGGACGTCATCGCGGCGGATGGCCCCTTCCTGCATCGGCACTGCCGCGCCGGGCAAACGATCCTGGATGTAGGCTGCGGCACCGGTCGAACGCTGACCCAGCTTGCCGCGCTGGGTTGCCAAGCGATTGGCGTGGACCTTTCCGAAGCGATGCTGAGCCAAGCCAACCGTAAACTGCAACCGAAACCGACAGCGGCGCAGGCTTTGCTGAAGGCCAATTTGGTCGATCTCGGCTGTGTTCGATCCTCCTCTGTGGATGCCGTCGTCTGCCTCTTCAGCACGTTGGGCTTGATCCATCCCCATGCGGCCCGAGTGCAAGTCCTTCAGGAAGCACGCCGAGTCCTCAAGCCAGGCGGACGCTTGCTCCTGCACGCCCATTCACGGACCTATAATCTGTGGCTGCGCGACACCCGCGGCTGGTGGTTCCGCGATACTTGGCGAAGCTGGATCAGGAAAGACCATGAGCCAGGAAACTGGACCATGCCCGCTTTCCATGGCGTCGCGGGATTGCAAATGCATCTCTTCACTCCCCCAGAGCTGCGCCGCTTGCTGCAGCTTGCCGGCTTTCGCATCCTTGATTGGCAATGGCTTGGTCTGGGACCCGGCGGCGTTATGTTCTGGCCATGGTTTTTCCCTTCGCTCCGAGCACATGGCTTCCTTGTCGCGGCCGAAAAATTTGGCTAGATTGCCTTGTCTCGCCAAACTTCACCCTTTCTCCCGCAATTGAGGCCCAGCTACGTCCCTTTGCAAGCGTAAAGTCCGCAATTTCCTATCATGCGTTTCCTTTATCTCTGCCGATAAAGAAGACACCGTGGGAAGAAGCCGCGCCAGCGCCCCTCTTTCCGCGGTCGAGGGGGGATTCACTTCGCTGTGTATTGGGCCTTGGCACTGCAGATCGGCCCATTGTTTACAAGGAGTTCCGTGTAATGTCCCGTTCATTTGTTCCCTCTGTGCTGATGGTGGCCCTGGCCTGCGGGGGGCTGGCCTGGGGCGAAGGGGCTACCTCGGCTCCTGCCACGTCGCCTGCCTATCCCAGCTTGGAAAATCGGGTGGGCAAGACGATCACGATTGCCATGCCCCAGCGACAGCCGGAAAAGGCCGTGATTTTGCAGGTGTGGCGCATGGCCAATGGCCAGGCCGCCATGCAGGCTCATTCGCTGGTCACGGGCGAACCATTGACCATCGTCGAAGATGAAAAGGCCAAGACCCTGGCCGAACGTTTCGTCGTTTACCGTTGGAAGCCGGACGGCACGCCGCCTCCGGGCTGCCCGCTGCCCCCGGCCAACGCCAAGGTGGCTGGCACCGCGCCGATCATGCAGACGGAAACCAAGGTCGCCAGCTCCGCGCCGGCGCAAGGCTCAGCCCCGGCTTCCGGCCCGATCACCCAAGTTTCCGCCAAGGGAGCACCGCAGGACAAGGGCAAGACGGCGACCACGGAAGTCGTGAAGACCCAGCCGCGCTATTCGGCGGGTTTGATGCCGCCCAAGGAAGAAACCAAAGTGACGACGACGCCGACCGAGACGCCGACCACCACGGTCAAGGTGACTCAGCCGACGCAACCCATCGTCGCCACCACCACGACCGCGCCAATCATGCAAGTGCAAACCAACCAGGTCGTCACCGTGCCGGCGCCCTCGGCCCCCGTGGTCGTGACCACGATGCCGTCCTCGCCTTATGCACAGACCCATGAAACGAAAACGCAGCCCAACGTCATCGCCCCGATGAGCAGTTCGCCCTACGCGGCGAGCAGTTCCACGGTGGTGACGACGTCCGCTGCTTCCACCAAGCAAGAGCCGGTCGCCACCACGACGCAGCCGACGGCCGCGAAGACGGAAACGACCGTGACCACCACCCCCAGCGTGAAAGCGGCACCGGCGAAGATTCAAACCGTCGGCACCGTGACCGCCGCTCCAGGGGTGCCGCATGCGCCCGTGAGCACGATGGGCAAGAAAACGATCATCGTGACCGAAGACGGCAAGGACCGCACCTGCGTCGTGCTCAGCGAGAGCAAGGTTAAGGGCGGCGGCAGCATGATGAAGGTCCAGGCTTGCGACAATGGCGAATGTTTTACAGTCTCTTGCTGCGGCTCAACCTGCAATGCCTGCGACACAGCCAAGCCTTGCCCCGCGCCGTGCCCGGTTGTCAAACGCTGCGATCCGGTCGTGGTGGAAAGCAAGCCTTGCCCGGCACCGTGCCCGCAACCTTGCCCGCCCTGCCCGAAGGTTGAATGCAAGGTGGAATGCAAGCCGGAAAAGAAAGTCGTCAAATGCGATCCGTGTGATCGACCGCTGGCCTGCAAGCCCTATAAGGTCAAATGCACGCCCATCAATACCTCGAAGATGCTCTCCGTGCCCGTGCCTGGCGTGCCGCTGTGGACCCCGGGATGCACTCCCAATGTGCCTCCTCCTTGCGCCCACATCGGCCCCTACAACACCATGGAGTCGCCCGCGATGCGCGACTATATGGCCAAGTGGGATGCCTACGAAGCCCGTCAGGCCATGAAGAAGGCTTGCGGACCGGTCGTCCATGCTTCCGCCATGGGCCAGATGGGCGTGCTCACCGACGCCTATGACGCCCAAGTGGCCAAGAACACCTTGTACCTCATGACCGTGCTGCAGACTTCGCCCTACCCGCAGAACCGGGCTTGGGCGGCGGATCGGCTCAAGGTCGTCAATGATCCCAAATATCAGGCCTACGTCGCCGACGCGCTCATCATCTCCGCTCAGTCGGACCCGATGCCCGAGGTCCGCATGACGGCCATGGCCTCTCTCGGCGTGATGCGCGTCAATCACCTGAAGATGCAGGAAATGTTGGCGAAGACCAGTCAGGATCAGAACGACGGCGTTCGCCAGCAAGCCGCGCAGATGCAGGCGAAAATGGTCATCGATGGGATGCTGCAGCAGACCGGCTTCGCGGCGCCCAAGAATCCTTACATGGATCGCTAACCTCGATCCGCTTTATCGACCGACGCTCGCCTCACTCCGCATCGCGGGGTGAGGCGTTGCCTTGTCCGCCGATGCGTTCCCGCCGATAGCGCTCCCACATGGCCGCGTTCCCTTCCGGAAAACGCAGCGCCTCCACTTCGCTCAACGTCAACCAGCGAAACGGCGGTCGCGGCTCCCGGCGATCATCGCAGCGGCATTCCACAAACGTGATCAGACAGTGGCCATGCGGGTAGATGTGCTCCACTTCCATCGTCCAATGGCCCGTTTCCGCCGCCAATCCCGTTTCCTCCGCGATTTCCCGCAGCACGCCCGCTTTTGGACTTTCATCTGGATGAAGCTTCCCGCCGGGGAACTCCGCGTAACCCGGCAGCGCCTGCCCCGGCTGCCTCTCGCCGACCAGGAACCGCTCCCCCTGGCGAACGATGCCCACGGCCACGCGAACCGCTGCCATCTTGTCTCCCCGCGCCTGGTCCGGATAATGACGTGTGATCCGATGTCCCCGTTTTTATCTGATCCTTGAACGAGAGCAAGCATGATTCCCATTGATCTGACTGGACAGGTGGCCCTCATCACCGGCGTCGGCGACAACGAGAGCTTCGCCTGGTTCATCGCGAAAACGCTCCAGGCCGCCGGGGCCAAGATCATCTTCTCCTGCCACCCCCGTGTCGTCGGCATCGTCGAAAGCTTCCTCGAACGGGACATGGATCGCGAGGCCCGCCTCCTCCCAGATGGCAAGACCGAGCTGAAAGTCGAAAAGGTCATCCCCTGCGACGTCTCCTTCGATGCCATGGAAGACGTCGACGAGAAAACCCGCACCGACCGCCGCTATGCCAAGTATGGCGACTTCACTATCCATGGCTGCGCCGAGCAGGTCAAGCAGCTCACCCCGCACGTGGACATCATGATCCATTCCGTCGCCTTCAGCCGCGAGATCAAGAACAGCCAGGCGCAAACCAGCCGCAAGGCCTATTTGGAAGCCATATCCATCAGCGCCTATTCCCTCACGGGCATGCTGCGGGCGTTCGCTCCGATGATGGCCCATCGGCCCGGCGGCGGTTCCGTCGTCAGCCTCACCTATCTGGGCGGCGAACGCGTCGTCCCCCATTACGGCGGCGGCATGTCCACCGCCAAGTCCGCCCTGCAGATCGACACCAAGCAGCTTGCCTTCCATTATGGCCGGGAATTCGGCATCCGCGTCAACGCCATCTCCGCCGGGCCTTACGCCTCCCGGGCTGCCAAGGGCATCGGCGACATCTTCCAGATGATTGAACATGCCCGGGAGAAAAGCCCCCTGCCGCGGCCCATCACCGCCGAGGAAGTCGCCCACGCCACGCTCTTCCTCTGCAGCCCCCTGGCCTCCGCCGTCACGGGACAAATTCTCTATGTCGACTGTGGCTACAACATCATGGGCGTGTGAAACGCTCAGACGACGCCGCGACTGACTCCGTCGCCGTAAACATTGCTTCATAGAACCATGCGTCGAAGATGACCCCATCGAAGTGATCGTTTTACGGGAGGGGGGTGGGTGCGTGAAAACTGCATTGCAAGCCCCAAGCGCCAGCACGGGGCGCACTTCCACGCATCAACCCTCTGTTAAAGATTGGTCCACCAACAAATCCACCCCGCGCGAGCGCGGCTCTCCACTTCTTTACGTCAGTGACTCGTCGCCTTTACCGCTCAGACCGCCTGATGGATTCGCTCCATCCATCCTTTCGGCTGCCCCCTGTGACAACGGTATGTCACCGAGCAGCCTGCGGGCGGGGGCGCGCATTCACGCAAGTGCAGTCAAGCTGTCCGCGGCCTGTTCAATCCGGCCAAGGGGCATTCGGTTTTCTCTGTTTAGGTGACCATGGTCGAACGAGTCCTTTTGCCTACCCCGCTCAAGTCAGGGCGAGGCAGGGCAGGATTTGCTTGCACTAGCGCGAGGAAATGCAGAGGATAGGGAAGAGACTCGCCTTCCGTTTCCTCCATGGAGCATTCCTCATCATGAATCGACGAGATTGGTTGCTGAGCAGCGCGGGCTTGACGGGATTGGCTTTGTGGCCTTGGCAGCAGGGCGAAGCCTTGCCTCTGGCCAAGAAAAAACTGCTGTTTTACACCCGGTCGCAGGGTTTTCAGCATGATGTGGTCAATCTGCAGCTTGGCGGCGAGAAAGGCCGCTTGGGGGTGAAAGGAAAGATTTCCCACGCGGATCAGGTGGTGATGGACCTGGCCAAAGCGCACGCGTTCGAGGTGGTGTGCACCAAGGATGGCCGCATCTTCAATCACGACGATCTGCCGCAGTTCGATGCCTTCTTTTTCTACACGACGGGCGATTTGACCGCTGAGAAGAGCACGGACGCGACCCCGCCGATGTCAGTCCAGGGG
>JAANMY010000124.1_pt1 | contig 101867 bp, 82 predicted proteins | sample 7279691 | NCBI WGS metagenome assembly JAANMY01 (sample SAMN14094543, study PRJNA606508) | bioreactor metagenome | isolation source: A lab-scale SPAN reactor treating ammonium-rich wastewater day 388 | place: Ireland: Galway | collected 2018-02-07 | reverse complement strand
GCGGTCAACTACCTCGCCCTGTGGGTCATCGCCAACATTCAATACCTCCTGCGGGCGTATCCGAAAGCCCTCGGAATACGATTGTCAGAAACGACCTAGAACGGATAGGGGAGGTGCAAAGGAGATATGAAACCGATCAGCGGCTTTGTCGAGCAGTGCTGTCTGTTCGCCCGCAACGCCAGCGTCCCGGCCGTCGATCTCTATCTCGCCTACGTCCGCTGGTGCCTCGACGCCGGGGTGCCCGTGCAGGACCAGTTCACCTTTCTGGACATGATCGAGTGCTACGGCATCAAGTCCCGCGAGCGCCGAAGCGGCACCTGGTTCCGTGGTATCGCCGTGCTTCCCGCCTACCGCCTCGCGCGGTGAGGGAACGAGGTAAAGCCCACGAGTGGCGTCCCGTGGGCCAAGTCCCCTGAGACCTGGCCCACGGGACGCCACCCGTGGGCTTGCCGAAAACTCCTGGAACCCACCTCTACTGCCACGGCCAGGGCGACGCTCCGGCCCTCTCTTCCTTGCGGGCCGTTACCGTGGCGGCGGCGGTTGGAACGATCGGGGCGGCCTGCGGGCCGTGCGTCCGCTGACCCGGGTTCGTCGGGAACGCGGGCCGCGGGGTATCCGGGATCAGCTTCCCCGCCGGGCGCGGGGCAGGCAGGGTCGCCGGTTTCGCCGCCGGGCGCAGAGCCTGCGTCACCTGCTTCCCGGCCGGGGCCGGCGCTTCTTCCAGCTTCTCGGGCACCTTCGGCGCGCCGTCCATCAGAGCGGGCACCGACGGAGCCGCGTGGACCGGCATCACCGGCATGCCCGACACCCCGTGCTCCGGCGACACCGACGGGTGGGCCACCAGATTGGCGTGCTCGCGCAACACCAGCGCCTTGCTCCGCTCGCGCTCGTGATCGACCGCCCGCACCTGAACGCACTCGGGCAAATCCCCCTCGGTGATTGCGACGTTGTTGTGCTGCATCAGCGTGCCCTTGGCGAAGTTGAACATGGCGATCGAGTTGTTGTACGCCACGATCGCCTGGTACTCCGTGCTCAGGGCGTTGGCCCACTGCCGCTGGGCCTCCAGCAGGAAGTCGGCCGTCGTCTTACCGGCCACGAACTCCTTGAATCGGGCTTCGACCTGTTCGGCGAACGCCTGCCGCTGCGCCCGGCGGGCCTGGATCAGCTTGTAACTTTCCAGCACGTCGCGATACGCCTTGGCGAGGAACGACTTGGCCTTTTCCTCCTCGCGCTTCACCGCCAGGTAGCCCTGCGCCAGGGCGAGCCGCGCCCGCCGCACGGCCGCGTTCTCGAATCGGTAGCCGAGCGGCACGTTCAGGTTCAGGGCCAGGTTCCAGCTGTTGTAGTGGTTCGACGCCAGCCCGCGGAAGGCGTTGTCCGGGAGGTGCCGGCCCAGGGACTGGCTGGGGATCTCCCCGTCGCCGTCGAGCCGGGTGCCGAGGGCGCTGAGCTGGTACGACGATTGCAACCGCAGGTCCGGCTTGAGGAAGTTCCGCTGCACCATCAGGTCGAACTGCAGCGTCTTCAGCTCCTGCCGGGCAACGATCAGCTCCGGCCGCAGGTTGAGCGCCTCCTCCACGGCGACCGACCAGTCGGGCTGGTACGGGGCCAGGGTCGGGGCGTCCACCGGGATGAGCCGGGTGCCGTCCTCGATCGGCAGACCCATCAGGTTGCGCAGCTGGCGCTCGGCCTCCAGGACGCGGCCCAGAGCCTGGAGCCGGTCGCCGCGGAACTGCTCGAACTGGCCGCGCGTCTGGGCGAACTGGGTGATGGCGATCGCCCCGGCCTCGTACTTCGCCTTGCTGATGCGCCACGCCTCGAACGCCTGCCGCAACGCCTGCTCGCTGCTGTAGAGGTTGACGTAGGCTCCGTACAGGTTCCAGTACGCCGTCTCGACGTTCAGCAGGTTGAAGTTCACCACGCGCTCCAGCTCGGCGCGCGACTGGTCGAACCGGACGCGGGCGATCAGGATGCCGGTCGGATTCAGCCCGCCGCCGGTGGCCGCGCTCTGGTTGGCGATGCCGGCAATGTGGCCCTGGTAGAACTGGGACGCTTCCGGGTGGAGCCGGCTGATCTCGTTGCCGAGGGAAACCGGGCGGGCGAGCAACTGGTTAATCCCGCCGAACCCCTGCCAGAGGGACTGCTCGTACGTCAGCTGGAGGGTCGGGGTGTAGGCCGGGTTCAGCAGCGGGAAGTTGCGCGGCGGGCTGCTCAGGTTCTGGTACTGGGTGTTGAACGTGATGCCGAGCAGGCCGCCGTAGGACGTCCCCTTGACGACGGAGCTGGCGAACCGACCGAACGACCCGTTCTGGAACGAGTTGAACCCCTGGACCGGCTGATCGACGAACGACGAGCCGACGGTGGTGATCCACTTGGCGTCGAAATGGGCCAGGGCAGCGTCGATGGTGAGCCCGGACACGGCCGGGTTGAGGCTCAACACCCGCTTGCTGTCCGACTGGGCGAACTGGTAGCCGCCGGTCGATAGCCCGGGCTGCAGGTCGTCATTGACCGTCCCCGCCTGCCGGACGCTCTGGATGCCGGTGTTGCCGTTCTCCAGGTCGATCGCGATGCACTCCGCCAGGGAGATGTACCGCGGCTTGCGCTCGGGGAAGTTGACGTCCGCCGGCGCCGGCTCGCGTCCGGTGACGGGCTCGGCGCCGAGGGCCGGGTTGGCGTCCATCCCGAGGGGCAGGGCGTTCTCGCGATGGAACCGTTCGTAGTCCGCCTGGTTGATGAACTCTCGCTGCGCACACCCCGTCACTGTGGCGAAGGCCAGCGCCAGCGCGAGAATCAGTCGTCTCCAGTGCATCGTCTTACTCCCCGTAGGGACGGACTGCCGGGTAGGTGGCGGTCCCGATGTGCCCACCCGTGTTCGCCGTGACCTGCGCGTCGGCCCGCGCCTCGGAGGGCGCAGGGTCAGATGAGATGCAAACTTTATCGGCAGTTCCTGGCGGCGCGATCAGGTAAAATTTGTCGCCCGTGCGGATCGTGCCGATCTGGCAAGGAAAGCAGGCAGAGCGTGCCCGCCGGGGAAGGACGGGGCCGGGGACGCGGGCGCGGCGGGAGGGGGAAGATGGGGGCGAGGGTTAGCGTGATGGCGGCGCGGGAGTTTGCCTGTCCTGTGGGTTCTGCCAGCGCGGGGAGATGCTGACGTACGGCAGGCCGAGCACGCGCTTGATACCGGCCCACTCGCCGAGGTCATTACCCTCCACGCAGTGGCCGACCCACTGCAGGACATACCCGAGGACGAACAGGCCGACGCCCCAGTACCACTGGTCCCACGGCAGGGCGAACAGCGCCACCACGCCCGCGACGCTCAGCGGGATGCCGATGAGATGGATCCAGAAGTTGAACGGGTGCTGGTGACGTTCCAGCCAGTTGCGCAGGACGTTAAGGAGGGGGCGGCGGCGCGTTGGGGTCATGGGTTGAATAGAATCCTCATGCTGCTTTCCAAAGCTCACGGGTGGCGCCCCGTGGGCTTTGTTGTCTCCCTCCTGTCATTTATACCGGAGCGACTCGATCGGGTCCAGGAACCTGCGCTCCAGGGCGGTGACGACCGCTGCAGCCCCGCCCAGCTTCAGGAGGCTTTGCCCTGCTACCTGAGCGTTGTTGCGGTACGTGGGGTCCGAGGCGAAGCGGTCGATCCACGACCGGACCTGGGCGGGCGTAAAGTGCTCCGGGTCGATCCTCGCGCCAGCCCGCAATCGCACCACGGAATCGGCGTTGTAGCCGCGCTCGAAGTGGCTCCCTGACACGATAAGCTGCGGCACGCCGTGAATCAACCCTTTCATGACACTGTTCTGGCCGCCGTGGTGGACGTAGGCCACTGCCCTGGGCAGGAGGGCGTCGAAGTCGAAATAGGGGCGCACATGAACCGTGCCGGAATCACAAGGCCCGAGCTGCTGGGAGGCGATGTAGAGCTGGAAGCCTGTTCCCCGACAGGCTTCGCTCAGCACCCGCAACAGGCGCCGTGGCGAGATAATCCCCATCCCCATGTAGCCGAGGACGTGGTTGCGTGGCTCGGCAGTGGCTGGTGGTGGCGTAGCCGGCTGAAATGGCCCAACGTGGATCAAGTTCTCCCTCGCAACCGGCTCAAGTTCATATGAGCTGGGCACGAACTTGATTTCCGCCCAGTCGAACAGTTCCAGCGCGGAGTGGACAGCCGGCAAGCCATATTGCCGAAGGTAGGTCCGGACGCTCTCGCTGCGCTCCGGGCTGGAGGCAAAGGACGGTTGCAGTGCGTAGGCGTAGTCCGTCACGACGGGAACGTGCTCGAGCTTCGCGGCCATGATCGCGGTGATGCGCACCTCCGAAAAGACCACGTCCGGCTGGAAGGCCCGAATGGCCTGGCGGAGCGCCTCCACATCCCGCGTCAGAAACCGCCGGGTGGTAATGCCGACCAGGCGAAGGACCTGCTCAAAACTGCGCATCCGTCCTGCGAGCCAGTTCTGAATGCCCACGGCACGGGCGAAAGACATGAGCAACCTCCCCAGCCACCGAGGCGTCCCGAAGACTGAGGGGACAGGCGCGAAGAAGTTCTTGACGCCTTCCACGGGACGGTAGTTCTGGTCCTCGCCGGCGCAGAAGGCCACTTCATGTCCCCGTTTCATGGCCTCGGCGGCCAGGGCACGAGCGCGCGTCATTGGGCCGCCCGTCTCCCCCGGTGCCGCCAGGGGTGCGATCAGCAACTTCATCGGCTATCCTCAGAGGCGGATGGGGCCGGGGCGTCGAACGCCGGCCTTCCGGGTTCGCGTGGCCGGTCTGCTCCAATTCTTCCTTCGCTGTGTCCGGCCACGGGTTCCTCTGGGCCATCGGCTGCGGGGGCGGGGGAGCGGCGGCCGCCGGATACCACCGACACGAAGCCGTGCCCGGCACCGCACGGGCCGCCATGAAACGGGCCGCGAAGGAGCGTGTGTACCTGGCCGCATCACCCTCCGTGGCCCACTCGTAGTAGCCACAGAACTCACTCGTCTCGCCTGCCTCCATCCACCGCTTGGAGCGAAACCCCGGCAGGCCGATGAAGAACGGGATGGGCAGCCAGGAGAACCAGCGGTTCCAGCGCGCCGCCCAGCGGCCGAGACGGAAACGGGCCACGACCACCCCGCCTATGGGCCCCCGCTTGTCCGGGGGCGGCCTGACGACCAGATGTCGGAATACGGCGAAACGGTGGCCGTCGTCATCCGTAAACAGCCAGCCAAACTCTTGGGAATACAACCGGACGCCGCCACTCAGCAGGAGGCCAATCGCACGGAGCAGGGACGCAAAGGGTGTCCAGGTGGACGATCGCGGCACCATCCCAATCTCTCCTCCTTCGCCGAGCACGGAGTTCAGGGGCTGGGCGCGCTGCCGAGCCTGGGCGTCGTGCGAAACCAGGATGCGCGCCCAGTCCCCTGTAACGCAGGTTCGGCTTGGCGGCACCAACCGCCGTGAACTCCGTGTCCCTAACAGCCGGCCGGTTGCCCTCGGGGGCGAACGGGTGGGGGGGTGGCAACCTCGGAACCCCTTCCCACCGCAGCGGCCGGGGACGCATGGCCTCGTCGTAACGACGGACACAAGGCTCCCCGCCGCTCTTGAGACTGACGCCCCAAGATGGGTCGTGGCTCCCGCGGCAGCGCCCGGCGCACGCCCCTGCAGAGGCTGGCACCTGCGAACTGCCGGGGTCCACAACCTACTACCCCGATAACGCCAGCCAAGCCGAACCGGGTATTCCGGGAATTCCCTGTCTCAGGTGGCGCGAACGTGGTACGCTTTGCGGCCTGACGGGAACTGAGCCAATCGACCCGACCGAGGGCTCTCCATGACCGCGAATGGCACGACGGCCCCCCCCGCCGCCCAGGACGGCCCGCAATCGCCTCTCCCCGGCGCCCGGACGGCCCTGCTCCTGCTGCTGCTGATCAACCTGTTCAACTACATCGATCGACAGGTGCTCGCGGCTGTCCTCCCCCGCATCCGCGGTGCCCTGCTGGCCGACGACCCGCTGGCCCAGACCAAGCTGGGGCTGCTGACAACGGCGTTCATCGTCGCCTACATGGTACTGGCCCCGGTGTTCGGGTGGCTTGGGGACCGCATGTCGCGCTGGCTCCTGGTCGCCATCGGCGTGATCCTGTGGAGCCTGGCGAGCGGGGCATCGGGGCTGGCGACAACGTTCCTGTTGCTGCTCGTCACACGCTGCTTCGTCGGCGTCGGCGAGGCGGCCTACGGTCCGGTGGCGCCAACCGTCATCTCCGACCTGTACCCGATCCGGCAGCGGGGGTACGTCATGGCCTGGTTCTACGTCGCCATCCCGGTCGGCGGCGCGCTGGGGTACGTCCTCGGCGGGGTCGTCGCCGGAACGGCGCTGGGGTGGCGCGGCGCGTTCTTCGTCGTCGTCCCGCCCGGACTGCTGCTCGGCCTGCTCTGCCTGTTCATGCGCGACCCGCCGCGCGGGCAGGCGGACGCTGGCGGAACGACCGGCGCCGCTGGCGGGGGCTGGGACGATTACCTGATGCTGGCCAGGATCCCGTCGTTCGTCCTCAACACCCTTGGGATGACGGCCATGACGTTTGCCATCGGCGGCCTGGCCGCGTGGATGCCGAGTTACATCTACGAGCGTGAGGCGCGCCTGCAGCTGACCCCGGCCATCATCAGCGGCCTGCGCGAGGGCCGGGACTCCCTCGGCACCGTCATCGACAAACTCCCGGGGCCGGTCCTCGACAGGGTGGCGGACCTGACCGGGAAGGGGGCGCTGACGGTCAGAGCGTTCCGGGACGAGGTGAGCAACCGGCTGTCGGCCGAGGAACGGCACCTCTACCTGGAGCAACTCGAGGACGCGGCGGCGACGCCGAGCCTGGGCCATGTGAACTTCGTCTTCGGCGCCATCGTGGTCGTCTCGGGACTGGTCGCCACGCTGCTCGGCGGGGTGGTGGGGGACGCCCTCCGCAGCCGCTACCCCGGCTCCTACTTCCTGGTGTCCGGGGTGAGCATGCTGGCTGCCTTCCCGATGATCCTGCTACTGCTGTGGACGTCGTTCCCGCTGGCGTGGGTGTTCCTGTTCCTGGCCGTCTTCTTCCTGTTTTTCAACACCGGACCGAGCAACACGATCCTGGCGAACGTCACGCACCCGGCCGTCCGATCGATGGCGTTCGCGGTGAACATCTTCATCATTCACGCCTTCGGGGACGCGATCTCGCCGTTCGTGATGGGGCTGATCGCCGACTACGCGAGCATGGACCTGGCCCTGGGGGTCGTCTCGGCGCTGGTGCTGGTGGGCGGGGTGTTGTGGCTCTGGGGCGCCCGCTACCTGGAGCGCGACACGGCCCTGGCCCCGACGCGGTTGGCAGCAAACTCCAGGAGATGACGGGAGGGGAAAACGCGACGCCGTCAGGCGCGGGGGCGCACGACGGCGTCGCGAGTGGTCCCGGGATTCTGAACAGAAAGTAGCTGTCGGTTACTTGGCGCCGATTTTGCTGAGCGCGCTGACCACCTTCTCGACGGCCTGCTCGTTCAGTTCGCCCTTCTTGAAGGCGAAGTTGACCTTCACGTTGCGCTTGTTGTAGAGAACGACGGTGACGTCGGCGTCCTTGGCGACGTTGTAGCCCTGTGGGCCGGCGGGGTTATCGATGGAGAGGACGGTCTTCTTTAGACCTTCCTTTTTCGCGAGGGATTTGGCCTTGTCCGCCAGCCCCTCATCGTCATTGAGGAAAACAACGAAGCTGCCCATTTTGGCGTTCTTGACATTGGACGCATCGATCTTCTTGACCAGACTGGTCAAGGGGCCGGTGATGTCGCGAGCGAAAATCATCGCGACCGGCCGTGCGCCGAACTGTCAGACCAGGCAGTGCTTTTTGCCAGCCTGAGGCCCCGTGAGGTTCGTCGGGTGGAACGCTCCGGGGATATTTTTCCCCTCCTGGGGACCGGACTTGAGGGCATCATCGGCGACCACGCCGGCCACGGCCAGCGCAGCAACCGCGAGCGCCCCCGCAATGAAGCGAGGTTTCATCGGATGAACTTCCTCCTGTGGTGACTCGAGGATCCGGGACCACCCAGACCCATCAAGGATGGTCTACGAGAGAATGACGCCGGCGAGAAGGTTCCTATTCAAAATTGCATCCCGCGTCCGGCTCGCGGTCGAGAAAAGCACGAAAGGCCCGCGGGTACGACCCCCGAGGGGACCGTATTCGCGGGAAAAGAAGGGTTGTCGCGGTCTGCCGAACTCAGCCGTTTGCGGGCCGCTCCGGCGTATCGGTCCGGCGTTCCTCGGCGCCCTGGATTTGCGACGCGGCCGCCTCGTACTGCCGCGCCTCGTGCTGGCCGGCGCCGTTGTGTCCCTCCCTGTTGGACCCGTGGCCGTGCCCGTTGTGGGCCGAATGCTCCCGGTGAACCTGCTCGGCGGGCGGAGCGGGTTGCCCGTCCTGCCCGGTCAGGGGCGCCGCCTGTCCTCCTGCGATCCCTTCCCATTCCTGAGCAGCGGACTGCTCAGACGGGGGGGCGGCAGGCTGCTGGTGGTTGGCGGCGTCCGCATTCCGGTGGGCCGCACGCCCTCCCCGCCGACCGATCTCGGCCATGTGCTGGCGATTCCGGCTGACCTTCTCACCTCCCTTGCGACCGGCAGCGGCCGCTTCCTCCGAGGTAAATTCGTGGGCTGTGCCTTTCTGATGGGCCGCACGACCGCCCTTGCTCGCGATAGCGCGTTGTTTTTCCTGATCCATGGCGCCAAATCCGCGTTTTCCGACCATGTTTGAGCACTCCTCTTCGCAGACGCGGACATCACCCGGGGATCCCTGCGTTGACCCCGGGACGAATAAGTGAACGTGCAAGTATGGTGCCAATGCTTCACCCCGCTGGAACGGCCCGGTCGCGCCCGTCGCCGGTGCTCCGGGCTGATACGACGGCGCCGGGATATTCCTCGCCGGGCCTCATCCCCCTGTGTTACAATCCGCCTCTGACTCCAGAACAACTCGGGGGGCCTCGCCATGATGATGCGCCTGGGCATGCTCGGGATGTGGCACACGCACGCCAACGGGATCGTGCGCCAGGTCGCCGCCCACCCGAAGGAGTTCGCCCTCGTCGGCTTCCACGACCCCGACCCGAAGGTGGCCGCCGACCGCCGCCGCCGCTGGCAGCCGCTCGTCCCGAACCTGCGCCTGTACGACACGTCGCAGGAGTTGCTCAAGCAGCCGCTCGACGGCGTCGTGATCGAGGGGCGCGTCTTCGAGAACCTGCGCCTGGCCCGGCTCGCCCTGGAGAGCGGCCAGCCCGTGATGCTGGAGAAACCGGCCGGCACCAACCTTGACGAGTTCCGCCAGGTCGTCGCCCTCGCCCAGCGCCGCCACCTGCACCTGCAAATGATCTACCTGTTCCGCTACATGCCGGCGGTGCAGGAACTGCTCGCCCGCGCCCGCAAGAACGAGTTCGGCCGCGTCTACGAGTTCCGCGCCCGCCTACCGAAGGATCTGCGCGAGTACAAACGATTCGTCGCGGAACTGGCCCCTTACAAGGGCGGCATGTTCTTCGAGATGGCCGGCCACGTCATCGACCTGATGGTCGCCGTCCTCGGCCGGCCGCGGCAGATCACCCCGTTCCTCGCCCACCACCACACCGAGGGGCCGGCGAACTACATCGACAACGGCGTGGCGGTGTTCGGCTACCCGAACGCCTGGGGCATCATCGAGATCCCGGCGCTGGAGGTCGCGCCCCACTCGCGGCGCATCGAGATCTACGGCACCGGCGGCGCGCTCGCCGTCCCCCACCTGGGCAGCGGCCACCTCGCCAACCGCGACGTCCAGCCGGTCGAGGTGTACCGATCCGGGGCGAAGACCTGGGAGCGCCTCGACCTCAAGGCGCGGCCGCTGCAGCTCGCCGACCTGCGCGAGTTCGCTGCCTGCGTGGCCCGCAAGAAGCAGCCCGACTTCAGCATGGAACACGACCTGATCGTGCAGGAGACGCTGCTGCGCGCCTCGGGCATGCTCGGGCAGAAGTGAATTGTTCGGAGCGGCGAGTTCACCTCGAAAGGCAGGAAACGGAGGCTTCCCATGCACCGGCGCGATTGGCTCAGACAAACGACCCTCGGCGCGTCCGTCGCCAGTCTACCCCTGCTCGGCGCGGCCGCCGCCGGCGCCGCCCAGCCGGCGGCCGGGCGGCAGCTGCCCCGGCTGCGCATCCTCGACGTCAAACCGATCCTCACCGCCCCGGCCGGCATCCGCCTCGTCGTCGTCAAGGTGACGACCAGCGAGCCGGGACTGTACGGCCTCGGCTGCGCCACCTTCACCCAGCGCCCGCGCACCGTTGAAACCGCCGTCGAGCGCTATCTCAAGCCGTTCCTCGTCGGCAAGGATCCGGCCCCGATCGAGGACACCTGGCAGTCGATGTGGGTCAGCTCGTACTGGCGCAACGGGCCGGTGCTGAACAACGCGATCAGCGGCGTCGATATGGCCCTGTGGGACATCCTGGGCAAGCGGACCGGGGTGCCGGTGTACCAGCTGCTCGGCGGGAAATGTCGGGCGGCGGTGGACGTTTACCGCCACGCAAGCGGGGCGAAGTTCCAGGACGTGGAGCGGGCGGTGCGCGGGTTCCGCGAGAAGGGTTACCGGCATGTGCGCGTCCAGGTCGCCGTACCGGGCCTGGCGACCTATGGCGCCGGCGGAGCGGCCGGGGACGCGAAGGTGCCGCTCAACCGCCGCATCGAGACGTGGGAGCCGGCCGCCTACGTGCGCCTGGTGCCGCGTCTGTTCGAGCACCTGCGCAAGCAGCTCGGCGACGAGGTCGAGTTGCTGCACGACGTCCACGAGCGTGTCCCGCCGGTGCTGGGAATGAAGCTCGTCAAGGATCTGGAGCAGTTTCGGCCGTTCTTCGTGGAGGATCCGTTCAGTCCGGAGGACATCGGCTATTTCGAGCACCTGCGCCGACAGACGTGCGCGCCGCTGGCGATGGGCGAGCTGTTCAACAATCCGCACGAGTGGCTGAACCTCGTGAGCGGGCGGTTGATCGACTTCATCCGCGTCCATCTGTCGCAGATCGGCGGGCTGACGCCAGCCCGGAAGCTGGCTGCGCTCTGCGAGTTCTTCGGGGTTCGCACCGCCTGGCACGGGCCGGGCGACGTCTCGCCGGTCGGCCACGCGGCCAACGTCCACCTGGACCTGGCGATCCCGAACTTCGGCGTCCAGGAGGCGCGCGAGTTCACGCAGGCCGAGCAGGACGTCTTCCCCGGCTGCCCGGTACTGCGCGATGGGTACTACCACGCGAACGACCGGCCGGGGCTCGGGATCGACCTGAACGAGAAGCTGGCCGGCAAGTTCCCGATCCGCGACGACCCGCCCTTCGACATGCGCTGGGGCAACGTGCGCCGCCGTGACGGGACCATCGTGCGGCCGTGACGCGACAGGGCTGAAGCGCTTACCAGCCGCGTGCGCCAGCGCGCGGAGTTGACCGCGCGCTGGCGCACGCGGCTGGTAACCACTCCAGAGGCACCGAGTCACAAGCCCTTCTCGGCCCGTGCCTGGCGCAGCGCTTGCCGCAGCGTGCGTGTGCGCGCCGTCCCCGCTGCCACCCGCTCCAGCCGTCCGAGGTACAGGGCCGCGTCCTCCAGGTCGCCGGCGCGGATGAGCGTGCCGATGTGATGCGTCAGATACCGCGGGTCGTCGCCGACGGCACCGAGCAGACCGAGCATGAGGTTGCGCGCCCGTCCGTCGTCGCCGACGGCCTCCCAGGCGCGCACCACCAGGAACTGATCCTCCGGCGGCAGAGCGTGATGGTTTTCGATCCCTTCGAGCAGTCGCCGAGCCTCACTGCGCTGCGCCGGTTGTACCGCGCGCACGTAAGCCCGCGCGACGTCGTCCGCGCTGTTCTTGCTACGCTGGCGGGCGTTCTCGTCGAGCAGGGTCAGCGCCTCCGCGCCGCCTGCCGCCGTTGTCGCGAGCCCGATGGCGAGCAGTCGCCGCGCCGCCTGCCCGTCCTGCGGGGGCGCGTTCGCAGCCGCGGCGCACAGCCGGCGCAGGTACGGCTCGGCCTTGCGGAACTCGTCCTGGCGCAGGTGGAAGTCGGCCGCCGCCCGCAGCGCGACGAAGTCGCGCGGCCGCGCCTGCAGCGCCTGCCGGTACAGTTCGCCCGCCTGGTCGAGTTCTCCCACCGCCTCGTGAGCCCGCGCCAGCGCCAGGGTCGCCCGGTCCGGCGGCAGCCGTCGCGCCGCCTCGGCCAGCGCCGCTCCGGCCTCGGCCTTCTGGCCCGTCCGCGCCAGGTGTCGCACCAGCGCGACCCAGGTGTCGGGAACACGACCCGCCGCCGCAACCGCCGCCCGCAGCGTCGTCTCAGCGTCGTCGTCCTTCCCGGCTGCCGCCTGGATGCGGGCCAGCCAGAGGCGGTCCCGATAATCCCGAGAGTCCGCCGCCACCGCCTGCCGGGCGAGCGTCAGAGCCCGGGCCGGATCGCGGTCGAGTAGCGCCACCTCCGCCCCCAACCGTGCGGCCGCGCGCCCGAGCGGACCCTGCTCCTCCAGCAGGCGGAGCATGCGGCCCGCCTCCAGGGTGCGCCCGCGCTGGTAGAATAGCTGGGCGAGCCGCACCAGCACGGCGGCCTGGCGCTCGCCTCGCTCGACCGCCTGGTGGTAGTGTTTCAGCGCGCCGGCGAAGTCGCCCTGCAGCTCGTCGAGGGCCGCTTCCAGCAGGGACGCGCGCGACCAGTCCGGTTGCCGCTGCTTGATCTCGCCGAGCCGTTGCCGCGCCTCTGGTAGTCCCGAGCGGTCGCCACGCCCGGCGCGAGCCACCGCCCGGCCGACCTCGCCCGCGCGCCAGAGCACCCCGTCCTCGCCTTCGAGCCACCGCAGGTCGGCCACAATCGCCGCACACGCCGCGTCGTCGCCGGCCTGCAGCGCCAGGTCGAACAGGCGCATCCGGCTGCCCAGATCCTTCGGCCGCAGCGCCGCCAGGTCACGCCACGCCTTCTTTGCCTCGGCCGCCGCGCCGGTCTGCTGGAACGCCTCGGCCAGGCCGCGCAGCAGCCGCGCCTGCGCCGCCGCGTCCAGCGCTGCCCGCGGTTCCTGCGCCAGCCGGTCCAGCGCCTTGCGGGCCTCGGCGCCCCTCAGGGCGAGCGCCCGGCGCACCCGGACCAGCCGCAGCTCGGCGGCGTCGCCGACTTCGCCCCGCGCCCGCTCCAGGAGCTTCGCGGCCTCCTTCGGCTGCCCCCCGCGCCCGGCCAGGTCCGCCAGCGCCGCCCACAGGCGGGCATCCTGCGGGCGGGCTGTGCGCGCCGTTTCGAGGATTGTGCGGGCGCCGTCGCGGTTGCCCTGCGCCTCCAGCACCTCGGCACGCGCCAGGGCCACCGCCGCCGCACCTGGCAGCGCTTCCTCCGCGCGGGCCAGAACGTCGTTCACTTCCTTCCAGTCGCGCCGCCCCACCGCCTCGGCCAGGTTCCGCCGGACGAGCGCCCTGCCCAGCAGCGCCCATGCCTCCGCGGACGCAGCTTTGGCGACCGTCAGCCGGCGGGCCTCGATCACCGCCTCGCCGATGGCGCCGGCGTCGAGCAGGGCCGCTGCCAGTCCGAGCCGCGCCGCCGGCAGCGCCGGGTCGAGTGCGGTCGCGCGGCGGTAGGCGGCGAGTCGCAGCTCGGTCTCGCCCGCCTGCTCGTGGCAGCGCCCCTGCCAGACCTCCGCCCGGGCCGCCCAGGGCAGGATGGTGCCGAGGCCGCCGCGCGCTTTCTCCAGAACGTCGCTCGCCTCTGCCCACCGACCGCGCTGGGCCAGCGCCCGCCCGTCGAGGTAGTCGGCGATGGCCCACGACCCGGACTTGCGGACACGCGCCGCCAGTTCCGCCACCTCGTCCTGATCCCCGTCGTCGAGCAGCAGGTCGGCCAGCCGTGCCGCGAGGGTGCCGGCCTCCGGCAGCGCCTCCAGCCCGCCGCGCAGACAGGCGAGCGCGTCCCCGCGCCGGCCCGCCTCCAACTCGACCGACGCGAGGGTGTGGTGGAAGCGGTCGTCGCGCGGATGCAGCTTCAGGCCGCGCCGGAGGGTCGAGCGGGCCTCGTCGAGCCGGCCGCGTGCCTGCTCGACGTCGGCGGCCGCGAGCAAGACGGCCGCGTCGTCCGGTGCCAGTTCAGCCGCGCGGCGCACGTCCGCCGCCGCCGCGTCCAGCGCCCCTCGCCTGCGGTGGTCGCGGCCCCGCAGGAGCAGCGCCCGGTGCGATTGCGGGTTCGCCGCGACCATCGCGTCGAGCGCCTGCGTCGCCTCCTCCGGACGGTCGAGGCGTCGGAGCAACTCGGCAAGCAGGACGTGGCTGTCCAGCTGGGCCGGCGCCTTCTTGACAGCGCGGGCGAACGAGTCCGCCGCCGCCTGGTAGTCGCGCCGGGCCTCCTGGCACCAGCCGAGGTGGTGCTCCAGGTCGCCGCGCTTCGGGAACGCGACCGTCAGCACCTCCAGGTGGCGAATGGCATCGCCGAACTTTCCCAGCGTCGTCGTCAGCTGGACTAGCCGCTCGCGCAGGTCGTGCAGGGCCGGGTTCCGCCGCAGCGTCTGCTCCATCACCAGGACCGCCCGGAGGCGGGCCGCTCGCGACCGCGCCAGACGGTCCAGCGTCCGGGCGTACTCGGCCAGCGCCGCTGTGTCGTCTGGCGCGTAGGCGAGGTAGTGGCGGTAGTAGGTGGCCGCCTTGAAGAGTTGCCCGTCCGTCACCGACCGCTCGGCCTGGCGGAGCAGGGCGTCGGCGTTGCGCCGGACCTGGAACCCGTGGAGCAGGTGGGTTCCAGCGGCGCTGACCGCGATCGCCCCGACCGTCCAGACGAGAAGCCTGACGTTCAATCTTCTCCGCATCGGAAACCCCCGCGCGCAACGGCGCCCGGGTCGGACGCGCCCGAGCCGCCACTCAACCAGTAGCCCATAATTCCGGAGATGTAAACGCAGCGGGTGGCGTACCCGGAGGCACGCCACCCGCACGGAAAGGTGATTGCTCGACCTGGCCCGGCTCAGGCGGCCGCGCCGGCGACGGCGTAGCGCCGCGTGACCAGGTACAGCAGCGGCAGGCCGAGGAGCGCCATCAGGATCGCCCCCGGTTCGGGGATCACCTCGCCGTGACCGGGCGGCTTCCCGTTCTGGTCCTGCTCCTGCTCCTGGTTCTGCTCCTGGTTCTGCGACTGACTCTGCTTCTGCGACTGGCTCTGGTTGTTGGTCTGGTTGTTGGTCTGGGTCTGGTTGTTGTTGTTGTCGTTGGTCTGGCTGTTCGTGTTGGTCTGGCTCTGGTTCCCCTGCTGGTTGTTGAAGCTCGGGGTGATGTTGAAGTTCGGGGTGACGGTGACCGTCTGCGTCTGGCTGGGCGTCTGGTTCTGGTTCTGGTTCGGGGTTTGGTTCTGGTTGGGCGTCTGGTTCTGATTCTGGTTCTGGTTGGGCGGCGTCTGGCCCTGGTTCTGGCTAGTCTGGCCGGTGCCGCCGCCAGTGCCGCCGCCGAAGCCGCCGCCGCCGCCCGTGGTGGCGCCGCGGGCCGCGCCGATGCCGCCCACACCGCCCAAACCCGGGAAGCCGCCGCCGAAGCCACCGGGGAAGCCGCCGACCGTCCCCACGCCGCCGGACGGCGCGCCGAACGTTGCCGCCGCTGCGGGCGCGGCCACCGGAGGAGCCGGGCTTGCGCCCATTGCCGAGGCCAGCCCGGCCGCGAGGGCGGGGGACAGTGCCGCGGGGCTAACCGCGGGCGCGCCCCCAGGAGCCACACCCGGGACAACCCCGGGAGCCACACCCGGGACAACCCCGGGAGCCATCCCGGGAATCACGCCAGACCCCACCGCCGGAACCACACCCGTACCCGGTGCCATTCCGGGCGCAACCGCCAGGGCCGGGGCCGCGGTGGTGATGCCGTCCACCATGCGCGACTGGAAGTTGGACAGCCACAGCAGGTCATTCATCGGCGGCAGATCCGTCGTGAAGCCGAACATCAGGCTATGCGCGCCGAGCCCCAGTCCGCTTGCCTTCTCCGCGTCCTTCTCCGCCCAGTCGGCGCGGAACACGGAGTAGTACGTCACGCCGTCCGCCCCGACGATCGGCTGGGGCGCCTCGGGCGTCCCGGCGTAGAGGAGCTGGACGTACACCGGCTCCTTTCCGCCCTGCTCGGAAACCTGCTTGAGGTTTTTCTCCCACGCCGCCAGCTTCAGCGGGTCGCGCTTCTTCAGGTCGGCGAAGGCGGCGGACCGCGTCAGTCCGATGTTGCTCAAACCGACGCCCAGCGACGCCCGCAGGTCGCCGCGGAACGGGTAGACGCCCGCCCCGTTGCGGTACATCAGGTACGGCAGTTCCTTGATGATCGCCGGATTGCTGGACGCCGCCATCCGGATCGGCGCCTTCTCCCCGCCGTCGGCAGCCGGGGCCACCGCCCCGACCAGGGTGCGGTCCGGGACGGCGAACGAGAAGCCGGCCTGGAACGCGCCCCACGACGTGATGTAGCGCGGATCGACCAGCAGCCGCACCGAGCAGCTGGCGACGTCATCCGCGTGGATACCGGCGGCCGCGGGCAGGATGTTGCCCGGCCACTGGTACAGGCCGCGGTCGTTGACGACCTGATACAGGTAGAGGTAGCGCGCCTTCGTGTCGAGCGCCGGCGAGAACTGGTCGTACATGCTTCGCCCTTCGAGGAAGCGGGCGTCGAAGTTCTCGATGCCGGTGCCCCAGACGTCGCCCTCGGTGCCGACGCGCTCGAAGACGGCGAAGTAGACGGTCCCGCCGAGCACGGGGATCCACCGGCCGTTCTGCTTGACCGGGTTCAGCGCCGGCGAGACGACGATGTCGCCCTTCTTGCGGTCCGGCGGGTTGCCGGGGCGAGTGTAGCCTTCGCGGACGAGGTTGCGGAGCCGGGACCGACCGCCGTCGGCCCGAGCCCCGGCGTCCTTGTCGGCCGGGGGCTGGGCGGAAGCGGTGGCAGCCGCCAGCGCGAGCGCGACGACGCCGCACAGGGCGAAACCGATTCTGCCGGCCCTGGTGAGCGGTGGGAAGTATGTCATGGGTGCGGCTCGTTCCGTATGGGGAGGCCCGGAGAATTCCCAGGTATTGTGCGAGAAAGGAGCAAGATGCGTGCCGTGTGCGGTCCACGCCGCCGGTTCGCGCCGGGCGCGATAATGGGAACCGCTGCCGGCGCAATCGGGTCGGGAAACAGCCCCCAGCTGGCCTCATGGCGGCCACGTGGTCCGCTGGCCCGTTAACCGCCCTGGGAGGGGTTTACAAACCGCGCTCATTTTTGTTAGCGCCTCGCGGCGGGTCGCCTTGTGCCCGGCCGACGGGCTGGGCTATAGTAACCCGGCCCGTCAGCAACAACGGAGAGGAGTCCGGCGTGGAACAGTGTCTCGTGACCGGCGGCGCGGGGTTCATCGGCTCCCACCTGGCGGAGGCTCTGGTCGCGCGCGGCGACCGGGTGCGCGTCCTCGACGACCTGAGCACCGGCAAGCGAGCCAACCTGCGGCCCGTCGAGGGGCGGGTGGAGTTGCTCGAGGGGAGCATCACCGACCCGGCGGCGGTGACGCGGGCGGTCGCGGGGTGCGGCGTCGTCTACCACCTGGCGGCCCTGCCGTCGGTGGCGCGGAGCGTCGAGGATCCGCTGGCGACCCACGAGATCTGCGTCACCGGCACCCTCCGCGTCCTCGACGCGGCGCGGCGGGCCGGCGTGCGGCGCCTGGTGTTCGCGGCCAGCAGCAGTGCCTACGGCGACATCCCCGGGGCGGTCCGGCGGGAGGACGAGCCGGTGTCGCCGATGTCGCCCTACGCGGCGGCGAAGCTGGCCGGCGAGGCCTACTGCCGGTGCTTCACCACGGTCTACGGTCTGGAGACGGTGCGGCTGCGCTTCTTCAACATATTCGGCCCGCGCCAGGACGCGAGGAACCCGTACTCGGGGGTGATCGCCCTGTTCATCGGCGCGATGGCGCGGGGGCAGATCCCGCGGATCGACGGGGACGGGTTGCAGTCGCGCGACTTCACCTACGTCGCCAACGCGGTCCAGGCGGTCATCAAGGCGGCCGCCGCCTCGTCCGCGGTGGTGGGCAACGTGTACAACGTCGGCACCGGCAGCAGCACGACGGTGCTGGACCTGGTGCGAAACCTGAACGAGTTGCTCGGCACGTCGATTCAGCCGATCCACGGCCCGGCCCGTCCCGGCGACGTGCGCCACTCCCAGGCCGACATTTCCCGGGCGCGGCGCGATCTGGGCTACGAACCGGCGGTTTCGTTCCCCGAGGGCCTGCGCCGCACGGTGGAATGGTATCGGGCCGAAACGGAGGTGTGAGGGGCGAAGATCCCTCCCCCCTGCCCCCCTCCCCGAAACGGAGAGGGGGAGAAGAGTACGAGCGCCTGATTGACGTTCCGGGCGCCTGTACGCTTCTTCTCCCCCTTCCCTGGTAGAGGAGGAGGGTCTGGGGGGTTAGGTCTTCACCCCGACGATCGCGTTGCCGATGCTCGGCCCGGCGGGCAGGCGCAGTGCGAACCAGAGCCGGTTAAACCGAATCACCGCGTTGCGCCAGAACCCCGGCGCGAAGCGGTGGACGTCGAAGAACTCCGTCGCGAAGCGCGCCACGGGGCGGACGCCGAGGATCCGGAGCCGGCCGAGCAGGTAACCCACGTCCGCGATCCGCGTTACCAGCGGCTGCCCGTCCTTCTCGGCCCAGAACTCCAGCCCGCCCGCCGTGCCCACCAGGCGCGAGCGCGCGTTGCGCACCAGCCGGACGGCGCGCACCAGTGCCGTCTCGACCGCGGCGGTGTTCGATTCCAGCACGACGATCTTCCCGCTGGGCTTCAGCACCCGGCACAGCTGCGCCAGCGCACGCTCCCACTCCGGGATGTGCATCAGCACGCCCCGACAATGCACCATGTCGAACGTGTGGTCGGGGAACGATAATTCCTCCAGGCTCTCGCTCTGAAACGACACACGCTCCCCCAGCCCTGCCCGGGCAACGTTGCCCCGCGCCTGGTCGAGGATGGTGTCGGAGATGTCGATGCCGACGCAGCGGTATCCGCGGCGCGCCAGGGCCAGCGTGTGATATCCCACCCCGCACCCCGCATCGAGAACCAGGGCGTCGCGCGGCGGGCGGACGCAGGCGAGGATGCGGTCGAGCACGCGGGCGTTGAGCCGGTCCTGCAGCGAGTTGCCGCGGTAGGCCGCCTCCCAGTCCGCGTGAATGTTGCTGCGCTCGTAGGTCTGCTTCAGGATCATGCGGTTCCCCTCTGGGCCGGTTGCGGCTGTCCGGTCTCGCACGCCGGGCCGGTGGTCGCGTCTGCGGTGCCGCAGTTTGCCACCAGCGCGAAATCCCTGGCGCCCGCGACCGACCCACGCCACCCGGCCTCGGCCGCCTTGACGAGGTTGTACACCTCGCGCGCCGTGACGTAGTGGAAGTGGAAGCGAGGATCTTCCTCCGCCCGCCGGGCGAGCGTCTCGTGGAAGCGCACCATCGGCGCGCCGAGCAGGGTCTCGTGACTGGACTCGATGGCACCGTGGGCGTGCAGCTTGACGAAGAACCAGTCGGGCCGCGCCGGCACCTGGACGCGCGCCCGCAGCCAGCTGTCGAGGCGGCGAATATCCGGCGGTTGCGAGTGCTGCAAACAGCCGTTCTCCAGGCGCGGCACCAACCCCCACTTCGCGCGGCCCCAGTCCAGCACGAGCGGCCCCTGCACCAGTAGCAGCGATCCGGGCGGCGGCGCCTGGGTGCCGGCGTCGATGCCCGTCTCGTGCGAGCGCGGTCGCCCAGGGCGGTCCCAGGCGTAGTAGATGCGGTTGAGGGTGCGCACCTGCGTGACGTGCGGCGCTGACGGCATCGTGAAGTCGGCGTAGCAGCCTGTCTCGCGCAGGATGCCCAGCTCGTTCGCGACCCCACACCAGCGGCCGTCCGGGCGCGCGTTGCACAGCGCCCAGTTGCCGTGGATGAACCCGTAGGCCAGCTCGCCCGTGGTCCGGTCTCGCGAGAGCAGTCCGTGCCGCTCGGCGAACAGATGCTTGAAGTGGTTCAGCATCGCCCGCAGGTTCTCCGGCGTATCGCGGTCGTGGTGCAGGTGCAGCTCGACCTCGCCCAGCCCGGCGCGACACAGTTCGGCGAGGGCATCGAGGTGTGCGGCCTCGTACTCGTCGATGGGGAAGAAGAACGTGTGCCGCGGCGGGCGCCCGTCGCTGTCGCGGAATCGGGCGAACTGGCGCGGGTAGTCGCGTGTCCAGCGCTCGACGCGCCGGCGCGCCACGTCCGCCGCGGCGCCGTCCGCCCTGGGCTCGTAGTGGTCGGCGATACACAGGAGGACGTGGACCTCTTCCCCCGCGCGTGGCCGGCGGCGCCTCCTGCTCTGAAGGAGGTAAGGGACGACGAGCCGGTGCAGCTCGCGCCGGCGCAGCTGGCGGAAGCCGAGCCCGGCACAGGCCGCGACGATCAGGGCAAGCGCGACGAGGGCAATCGCCATCATGACTCCGCGCCAGCAGGGCAGGGGACTCGCCTGCGCCGGGTTTGTCTTTCTCCCCTCCCCCCTTGTGGGGGAGGGGAGCAGAAATCGGGCTCGATCTCCCGGACCCGGCATCAGACTGGAACGCCCGACTTCGAGGTGGAACAATCCAGCGGCCGCGATGCGTAGACCACCCTGCCCCAGGAGCGGTCCGCCCGGCCGAGGAGCCACACCCAGAACGCGAGCCACGCCGCCGCGTTCAGAACGAGGAACGAGGCCGCGGCCGCGGCCGGGCGCACGCGCTGCCCGACCTCACGCCAAAGACCGCTCACCCCGAGAAGGTAGCCCCACCCCTGGGCCGCCAGACAGGCGCGGTAGAACGGCCCGGACAGCAGCGCACAGGTCAGCAGCATCCCGAGCAGCGCCCACGGGGCCAGGAGCCGCATCAGCTTGTGGGAGAGGAGCTGGAACCACACCGGATTACGCCACGGCAGCAGCGCCGCCGGCAGCCGCGCGACGAGCTGAAAGTTGCCTGCAAGGGTCCGCACCTTGCGCCGAAACTCGTCGCGCGTCCGTTCCGGTAGGCGGTCGTGGGCGAGGGCGTGCCGATCGTGGACGACCCGATACCCCTGCATGGCGACAACGAGCGGCCAGTAGACGTCATCCAGCAGGGTGCCGGACGGGACCGGCCGGAACAGGTGCCGGCGCACCGCGCAGATCGCTCCAGTCACGCCGACCGTGGAGTGAACCTGGCTCTCCTTCTTGCGCAGCCACTTCTCGTAGCGCCAGTACAGGCTAACGCCGGCCATCACGCCGGGCGAACTTTCCACCACCAGTTCTCCGCTGACCCCACCGACCTCCGCGTCGGCGAAGTTCTCCAGCAACGTCGCGAGAGCCCGCGGTGCCCAGGTCTGGCGTGCATCCGCGAAGACGAGGATCTCGTGGACTGCCTCAGCGCAGCCACGGCTCAGCGCCGCCGCCTTGCCGCCCCGCTCGGGCACCTCGACGACGCGCACACGCGCATCCTTGCCGTGTGCGCGGGCGACCGCCGCGCTGCCGTCGGTCGAACCGTCGGAAACGACGAGCACTTCGCCCTGCACGCCGGCAGAGACGATCAGGGCCGCCAGTTCATCGACCCTTGTGCCGATGCGCGCTTCCTCGTTGTGTACGGCCACGACGATGCTGACCGAAGGGGCATGGCCGGCGACGCGCCGCACGCGGCGTTTGCGCAACCACGCCAGACCGGCGAGCAGCAGCGGGTAGCCGGCGTAGGCATACAGGACGCACCCGGCGCAGATCCAGAAGCAAACTTCGAGGGGGTTCATCGGGGTGTCGATCCAGGGTGCAACAGCAAGGAAGAGTCAAGTCGCGAGGGCCGGCGATGCGGCTGCCTGCACCGGGGCGGTGCCTTCGCGAGCGCGCGGGCCGATCTCCAGGCCGAAGCGTTCCCGCATATATCGGCGGTCGTCCTCCGTGCGCCGCTCGTCCTCGGGGTGGACCAGCCGTGGATCCGGCCGCCAGCACAGCGGGGCAATGTCCACCGTCCACTCCTGCCCGTCCGCGAGCGCGTGGGCACGCAGTACCTCATTCAGCCGCTCGGTGCTGCGGAAACAGGAAATGTTGTCCACCGCCCAGCGCCGCGCGTCGTGGCGCTCGGCGTTCGCCAGGAAATCGAGCAGCTGACCGGCGAGGTCGCGGTCGTGCAGGAACCGGCCGGTGTGGGCGTTGATAAAGGCCCGCGAGCCGTTGTAGGCGTCGTGGAGCAGGGCGGTCGGGGTGTCGGCGAACAGCGACTCGGCGACGACGACCGCCGAGCCCTCGCGCCGCGACAGCAGCACGCTCACCCGGGCACGGCCGAGGTAGTCGATGACCTGCTCGTGGGCCGCGTTGGTAATCAGCTCGAAACGGTCCGCGACACCATAACAGGCGGCCTCGGCGCGGACCGTGTCGGCGGTACGGCCTTCCTGGTCCTGGCCGATGAGGACGACGCGCAGCGACCGCGGCATGCGCCGCAGGGCGCGGAACAGCGTGTGGTGCCGCTTCACCTTGCCCCAGGCGGCGATCATGATCAGGTCGATGTCGCGCCGGTCGCGCGGCCGCGGGTGGTACAGGTCCGGGTTGACCCAGTGCGAGGTGTACAGCGGGACCGGGCGGTAGTTGGGCGAGATCCGCGCCAGGATCTCCGGATCCTCCTCGTGGTTGATCAGCGAGAACAACGGCCCGGGGAAGGCACTGGGCAAGACGTAGTTGATCAGGTTGTAAGGACTCGAACTCGGAGCGACAACGACGGTGCAGCGCTGCGACAGCTCCCTCAGCTCGGTATGGCGCAGAAGCTTGATCCACTCGATCTCGAACGCGGTGAAGAAGACGCCGCGCTCGCGCGGACCGACGTAAGGCTTGAGAAAGACGCCGCGCGGCATCCGGGGCTCGTCGATGCCGGGGACGAGCTGGCTCCAGTCCACGCGGTACGGGTCGAGGGCGCGCACGCGCTCGCGGATGCGCTCGTGAAGCCGTCGCTGGGCGGCCGGGCTCGCGGTCAGGCGGGCGGCGGTACACAGGCGCTGGATCGACCGGACCCGGTCCGTGTCGTCGCGCGGCGCGGAGACGGCGTCGCGCCAGCACTTCAACTTACTCAGTCCGCCGCGCACGATGGGATGATAGCGCAGCCAATCTTCGGTCGCAATGGCCGCCCGCTTCAGCACCGACAGCATGCAGGAGAACTCCCCACTCTGGTCAAACCCACGGGCACCACTTGAGGGTTGGACCCTCATAAAGCCCACGGGTGGCGGCCCGTGGGCCAGGTTCCCAGCACTTGACCCACGGGCCGCGGCTCGTGGGCTTTTCACCATTTACCCTGCCAGCGCCCCGCGCCGCCCGGCGCGGCGCTCCTCCACCAGTGCCCGGAACAGCTGCTGATACCGCACGCTCTGGGCCGCGAACGTGAACCCCGCCAGCACGCGACGCCGCCCGCTCTCCCCCATCGCCCGGCGCTGCGGCTCATCGGCAACCAGAGCGAGGACGCGGCGGGCGAGTTCCCCGGGTGAACCCGGCGGCACCAGGTAACCGTTGACGCCGTCCTCGATCACCTCCGGCGTGCCGCCCACCGCGGTGGACACCACGGGCACGCCCGCGGCCAGCGCTTCGAGCAGGATGACTGGCAACCCCTCCGTGAAGCTCGACAGCACGGCGACATCCAGGTGCGGCAGGAAGCGCTCGACGTCGGCCCGGAACCCGGCCAGCACGAAGCGCCCCTGCAGCCCGCGCGCGGCGAGGTGGCGCGCCAGCGCTTCGCGCAACGGCCCGTCCCCGAACAGCACGAACCCCACTTCCGGCGCGCGCGCGATCACCTGGGCGGCCGCCTCGATCAGCCGATCGAACCCCTTCTCGGGGCTGAGCCGGCCGGCGGCACCGACCACGACGCGCGGCGGTCGGGCGAAGAACCCTTCCAGCGTGCTGCGGTAGGTCGGGTCGGGCCGGGCGAACGCGGTCGGATCGATGGCGTTGCGGATCACGACGGCGCGGCCAGGGGGGACGCCAGCGGCACGGACCTTGACCGCCTGGCTCTCCGAGACGCAGACGACTGCATCCATCCAGCGCAGCGCCCAGCGGTCGAGCGTCTCGTAGAAGCGGACCCGGAGCGTGGCCGCCGTCCAGCCGTGCGACACCGACACCACCGGCACACCCGCCTGACGCGCCGCCAGCCAGCCGATCAGGTCGGGCTTGTATCCGCTGCAACAGACCACGTCAGCACGCGCCCGCCGCAGCGTGCGCGCCACCTCGCGCGCCGCTCGCGGCACGTCGGGGAAGTTGTGTTCCAGCGCCCGCCCCTCGAACCCCGCACGGCGCACCTGCTCCAGCAGCGCGCCGCAGCGCCCGCCCTCGGCGAAGGTCAGGAACACGGTCCGGTGGTCGCGCGGCAGACTGCGGGCCAGGCCGAGCATCTGGCGCTCCGGCCCACCGAAGAACGGCGACGCCATCAGCTGCACCACGCGCATGCCCGTCACGCCCTCCTCGCCCTGGCCTCCGTGGGCTCGCCCGCCCCGTACCGCCGGGCCAGCACCTTCTCGCGCAGACTCAGGTAGGCCTGTCCGCCGACCGCCTTCGCCACCTTCTTGACCTTCCACCACAGCGCCTGCCGCCAGCGCGCCAGGCGCCGCCCCGCCGCCAGCGCCGCGGCGGATCCGGCCGCCATGCCGCGGTAGACCGTGTAGCGCCCCAGCACCAGGCACCCGCCGACCGTGTGCGCCCGCGTCGTCGGCTCCGACGTGAACAGCACCCGGACGCCGGCCTCTGCGGCGGTCTCGGCCACCGCGCGCGAATGATACCCGCCCGGCACCGACGCCGCCGTCACCGCCTCCCCCAGCACGTCCGCCAGCACCGCACAGGAGCGCCGCCACTCGTCCCGCAGCTGCGCCCGGGAACACGCGGACATCCGCTTCGGGTGGCTGCACGAGTGGCTGCCGATGACGTGGCCGCGCCGATGCAGCTCGCGCAGCTGAGCTGCATCAAGGAAGCCCGGCGCGCCCAGGTAGTCCGTCGTCACGAAGACGTGGCCGCGCCAGCCGCGCGTTTCGAGCAGGTCCGCGATCGGCCCGAACGCACTCGCGCCGCCGTCGTCGAACGTCAGCAGCAACCGGCCCGCGTCGCGCCCGGCCAGCACGTCGGCCGCCGTCGCGGTCCCACCGGGGACGGCACTGGCGAGAGCGGCGACGTGGGCGGCGAATTCCTCGGGCGTCAACTTGTAGCGAGCGGCGCCGGGGCCGGGGAAGCCGCTCGCGTCCTCGCGCCCTCGTGCGGCGACGTCGTGGTACAGGAGCGTGACCGCCATCTCGCCCTCCGTCGTGCCTGCCTTTGCCACGCCCAGTACGCGGTCAGCCACGGCTGGCCCCACGTGCCCGACGTGCGCCCCGCCGTGTCCAGCGCTCGCCCCCGCCCCGCCCCGATCGCCTCCAGCTGCTCGCGCAGGGAGCCGAGATTATCGAAAACCGTGCGGTGCTGGATGACAACGTGCGAATCGGTCGCCTCGTCGCAGTCGCAGCGATAGTAGCCGTGGACCGGCCCGGTATCGACGCCGCGGTCAATCCGCAGCAGCGTCATGCCGACGCGGTCCAGGTCGTTGCGGGCGAGAGCCCAGAAGCAGCCGTGGGCGTTGCGGTACTCGGGACAGATGCCCGGGTGCATGACGAACGTGCCGTGGGCCGGGATGCTGAAAACGCTCTCCCTGAGGATCACCTTGCAGCGGGCGAGCACCACGTCCGGCCGCATCTCGCGGATGAACGCCTCCGCCTCGGGCGCGTTCGGGCTGTGCGCGACCAGGACGCGCGTCGTCGGCGGGAGCGGCGGGTAGGCCGCGCACAGCTCGGCCAGTTTCGCCTGCTCCCAGCGCCGGTCGCGCTGCCGCAGCCGCAGCCGGTAGTACACCCGAAACGCGAGCACGTCGAGGAACCGGAGCAGGCCGACGCGGCTCACCTCGCGCCGCACGCGCCGCCACAGCCGCTGCGGCCGCTCGCGGATCGCGACCACGCCCGTCAGGTCGGAGAAGGATGCCAGCCAGCGCGCCAGCCCCTCGCGATTCAGCGCGTCGTCGTCATGACAGATGAGGACCGTCCGCACACGCCACCTCCCTCCGTCCGCCCGCCGCGCAGCGCTCCCACACGTCCTCCAGCTTCAGCGCCAGCGCGTCCCAGTCGCAGCACTCCCGCACCACGCGCCGCCCCCGCCCGGCGCGCTCCAGCGCCGGCCCCGGGTCGCGCAGGCAGCGCACCAGCGCGCCGGCCATCTCCTCCGTGCCCTCGACCAGGTCGTAGTCCGCGCCCGGCGTCAAGCTCAATCCCTCGGCCCCGACGCGCGTGGACACGACGGGCAGCCCGCACGCCAGCGCTTCGAGGATCTTCAGCCGCGATCCACCGCCGATCCGCAGCGGCACCGCCATCACTGCGGCGCGGGCAAGGAACGGTCGCACGTCCGGCACGTCGGCGTGCAACTCGGCGCCGGCGACACCGGCCACGCGCTGCGCCAGCCCAGGCGGCGGGTTGCGGCCCACCACCCACAGCCTCGCGTCTGGGTGTTCCGCCTTCACCTGCGGGAAGATCCGCCCCAGCAGCACGCCCAGTGCGTCCGCGTTGGGGCGCCAGTCGAGGGCGCCGAGGAACAGGATAACGTTCGAGTCGCGGGCCGGCTCCACCGCGTCGTAATAGCCGCGATCGATGCCGTTCTCGACCACGTCCACGTCGGCGCGTCCGAACCAGCGGCGGATCAACGCCGCGTCATCGGGGCTGACGGCGACGACGCGCGTGGCGGCGTGGAACGCGCGGCGCTCGAAGTGCTCGAACTTGCGCCACTGACTGCGGATGTACCAGCGGCGCAGCGGGCGCCGCTCCGTCTCGTGGTAGCGCTGCCAGATCAGCGAATCGACGTTGTGGGCGATCAGCACCTTGCGCGCCCGTGGGTCCGGCAACGTCGCCAGGTAGGCCGGCCACTCGAACTGCCACACGTCCACCGGGTTCGCGGCGGCGAAGGCGGTGACGGCCCGCCGCACGGGGGCGCTGGTGTGCGTCGCGACCGAGTACGGCAACGGCGAGAAGAGGTTGGCGGCGAGGCGGGCGTAAAACCTGATTCCGCACTTGCGCGGCAGCGGGTGGTCCACCACGACCGCTCGCACGCCGTGATCTTCCAGGTAGTCACGGGCGGTGCGGGCTGCCTCTGGGCCGCCGTGGTTGCGGGCGATGCAGGTGACGCGGTGCCGGCGCGCCAGGCGCAGCATCAGGTTGAGTGTCCGCAGACGCTTGCCCGACGTGGCCGGGTACGACAGGTCGCCGTCCACAATGACCGCGTTCATTCCCGCCTCGGCTGCAATAGCGGCTCTCTTTCGCCTCGCGCGGACCCACGCCGCCAACCAACTCTACGTCACGACCGCAGGGCTTGCCGCGCCACTCGCCGGCACGGGCGCCCGGACGGGGCGGCGAGAACCTCGCGATACAACTCCTCGTAGCGGGCAACCACGCGGCGAATGTCGAAATGGCCCTCGACACGACGCCGTCCGGCGAGTCCCATGCGCCGGCCGCGCTCCGGATCGTGCCAGAGCGTCAGGACCGCGTCGGCGAGTGCTTGCGGAGCGCGCGCCGGCACGAGCAGGCCGGTCTCACCCTCGACGACCACCTCGGGGTTGCCGCCGACGCGCGTCGCCACCACCGGCAGCCCGCGCGACATCGCCTCCAGCAGGGTGAGCGAGATCCCTTCCGTGAGCGACGGCAGGACGAAGAGAGCGGCCCGCGCCAGCAGCCCCGGCACGTCGCGCACCTCGCCGAGAAACGCGACACGTTCGCTCAGGCCCAGGTCCGTTACCAGCTGCCGCAGTTCGGGCAGGCAGGGTCCGTCGCCCGCAATTTCCAGGCGCAGCGTGGGGGCGACACCGGCCGCCCGTGCGAGCGCCCGCAGCAGGGTCGCGAGATCCTTCTCGGGGCTGAGTCGGGCGACCGCCACCACCGGACCATCCGGGCGTGGGCCGGTATAGTCGAACCGGGCGACGTCGATCCCGTTCCAGACCGTGCAGAGCCGCACGGCCGGCACGCCCTGTTCGGCGGCGATGCGTGCGGCGTCCCGGGAGACGCAGACGTAGCGGTCGATCAGCCGGGCGGCGAGGGCAGACAGCCGTGCCTGTCGCGCGGTGATCTGGGCGATGTGCCCGTAGTGCTTCGTGTGGACCACCCGCGGCACCCGGGCCAGCCACGCGGCGGGCGTCCCGTAGAGCAGCGGCCGGTCGTCGTGCGTGTGGACCACGTCCGGCCGCCAGCGCCGGAACAGTCGCGCCAGACGCGCGACGAGGCCGGGCCGCAGCCCCGACGGTTGGCCCAACTCCACCACCGGCCACCCGCTGCTCTCGATGTCCGCCGTCAGCGACCCGCGCGTACCCAGGACGACGAAGCGAAGGTCGAAGGTGCCACGGTCGGTGTGACGTGCGAACTCGACGAGCAGTTTTTCCTGCCCGCCGACATCCAGCCCCTGCGTGACGTGGAGCACTCGCACCCGGGGCAAATCCCTCTCGTCGCTGCCCATGTCAACCGCCCCCCGCGCCCGGTGCCGCGCACAGCCGCGCTTCCGGCCTCGCCTCCGGCACGAGGCAGCCGTCGAGAATCCCGGCGAGAACACCGGCCAGGCGCGCGCGCGCGAATAACCTGGACTCTTCCGCAGTCGGAACGGGCACCCCGCCTGCCGCAATCGACTCGACCAGCTCGCCCAGGGCGCGTGTGATGCCCGCTCCGTCAGCCGGTGCGACAATGCGGTGCGGCGCCCCGCTCGCGCGCAACGCCCACGCAGTGTCGCCGTCCGGTTCGGCGAGAGCCAGGATCGGCCGGCCGGCGCCGATATACTCGTACAGCTTCGCCGGCACACCGATGCGCCGCCCGGGTGAGTCGAGGAGCAGCAGGAGGTCCGCCGTCGCCATTCGGGTCAGCGCCTCGGCGTAGGGCGCCTGTGGCTCGACCACGACACTCCCTTCGAGCCCGCGCCGGCGGACTTCCTCCGCCAGGTCGCAGCAACTCGGCGTCACCTCGCCGAGAAAGCACAGACGTACTGTCCGCCCGTTGTCACTCGTCCGCAGGGCGGCCAGCGCATCGAGCAGCGGGCGCGGGTCGCGACCCGCGTACACCTCGCCGGCATGGAGGATTGTGATCGGTCCGTCCGCCCGCAACGGGCAGTCCGCCGCGGGAAAGGCATCCGGATCGTAGCCGTTGGTCAGCGTGACGATGCGGTCCGCGTGAGCCGGGAAGGCGGCCTGCAGCGCGGCACAGGCACGCGGGGCGTTGGCAAGAATCGCGTTCGCGCTGCCCATCACCCAGCGCTCGCCGAGGCGTTCGAGGCGGTCCCACCCGGTGCGCCCGCTCGCCCGCGGGGTGGTGGCAATCCACGGGTCGCGGAAATCGGCCACCCACGGCAGCCGATGCCGCGCCCTTAGCCACCGCCCCAGCAGATGGACACAGTGGGGCGGGCCGGAGGTCAGGACCGCGTCGGGGCGGTGTTCGCCGACGGCTCGCGCGCACGCCGCCAGCGCCCGCGGCAGCCACAGCGCGTTCGGCATGACGCGCCGCAGCACCCGCCCTGCCAGCCCGCTGGAGTGCGGGACACGGTGAACGGCCACCTCAGGCGGTATCTGCCGAACCAGTACCTCATCGGTGGGATCCCACAGCCCGTGCGGCGGCGCGACCACGACCGGATCCCAGCCGAACGCCGGAAGGTGCCGGGCGAACCCGAGCATGCGGAATGCCCCGCTCGCCGCCGACGGCGGGAAGTGGTAGGTGACCAGCAGTAGCCTGCGCCGGGTCATTCTGTCTCCACGCCCTGGGCATCAGCGCCCATGCGTAAAGCCCACGGGACGCCACCCGTGGGCCTTGGCCTATGGTGCTCTCCTTCCTTCTTCCCTCTTCCCACTCTCAGTTCTCTCCAGAAATACCAGGCACGCCGCGACGATGCGCCCGGCCGCGTGCCCATCTCCATAAGGATTGTGCGCCCGCGCCATCGCCTCGTAGGCCGCGCGGTCGGTCAGCAGCCGCGTCACCTCGCCGACGATCCGGTCGAACGACGTGCCGACCAGCTGGACCGTCCCCGCCTCGATCGCCTCGGGCCGCTCGGTCGTGTCGCGCATCACCAGCACCGGCTTGCCCAGGCTTGGCGCCTCCTCCTGGATGCCGCCCGAGTCGGTCAGCAGCAGCGTTGCCCGGTCCATCAGTGCCACGAAGGGCAGGTACGCCAGCGGCTCGATCAGGTGGACGTTCGGGAGACCGCCCCCAAGGAGCCGCTGCACCGGCTCGCGCACCTTCGGGTTGAGGTGAACCGGGTAGACGAACCGGGCGGCCGGAAAACGCCGGGCCAGTTCGGCGACGGCGCGGCAGATCGACTCGAACCCGGCGCCGTGACTCTCGCGGCGGTGGCCGGTAATCAGCACCAGCGGCCGCCCCTCTCCCGCGGCCAGCACCTCGGCCGGCAGTCCGGGAATCGTGGGGAGCGCCGCCCGGGCTCGTTCCAGCGCGAGAAACAGGGCGTCGATGACGGTGTTCCCGGTGACGACGACGCTCCCGGCAGGCACGCCCTCGGCGAGCAGGTTGCGGCAGCTGGCGGCGGTCGGGGCGAAGTGCAGGGTGGTGAGGCGCGACGTCAGCACCCGGTTCGCCTCCTCCGGCCACGGCGATTGCAGATCCCCGGTACGCAGCCCCGCCTCGACGTGGCCGATCGGGATGTGGTGATAGAAGGCGGCGAGGGCGGCGCAGAAGACGGTGGTCGTGTCGCCCTGAACGAGTACCAGTTGCGGCTTCTCGCGCCCGAGGTACTGGTCGAGCGATTCGACCGCGCGGGCGGTCAGCCGGCCGAGGGTCTGGTTCGGCTCCATCAGCGCGAGGTCGGTGTCGGGCACCAGGCCGAACACGTCGAGCACCTGGTCGAGCATCTCCCGGTGCTGGCCGGTGACGCAGACGCGGCAGTCGAACGCGGGGTGCGCCTTCAGCGCCAGCACGACCGGGGCGAGCTTGATCGCCTCCGGACGGGTGCCGAAGATCACCGCTACCTTGTGCAACGGGCCGCCGGGATGGTTCATGGGCTCTCACGGGTTGTCGGTCGAGCAGGCGGTACACGCCGGGTGGCCGTTCAGCTCCGGGGCCGGGTGGTCGAGGTCGCCGACGCCCAGGACGACCACCCGGAAGCCGGCGCGACGCAGCGAGGCATGGTTGAGCCAGTTCCGCGCGTCGCCGATCAGGCGGCCGGCCATGTGTTCGGCGAAGAACTTCGCGGACAGCCCGCGGTAGGTCCGGTGCTCCACCAGCAGCACCGCCGCGGCCGCCCCCTTCAGGCAGCCCGGCAGGTCGTTGCTGACCTCCAGCCCGTGGTGCCGGCCCGCGCGCACCAGCGGGTCGTGGACCGCGACACGCAGGTTGCGCTGCACCGCCGCCGCGGCCAGCAGGCCGGCCGGGCTCTCGCGCGGGTCGTCGATGTCCGCCTTGTACGCGGCGCCCAGCACGGCCAGCCTGTCGCCAGGCCGGAGCTGGCTGGTCGCGCACAGCCGGTCCAGCACCCGCTCCGCCTGGCTGTCGTTGACGCTCCGCGCCTGCCGGAGCAGGGCGGTGTGCCGTGGATGGGCCTGGATGAGATACCACGGGTCGATCGGGATACAGTGCCCGCCGACCCCGGGGCCAGGCTTGAGGATCCGGACGCGCGGGTGCAGGTTGGCGTACTCGATCGCCTCCCAGACGTTAACGCCGACATCCTCCGCCACCCGCGCGAACACGTTCGCCAGCGCAATGTTCGCGTCGCGGTACGTGTTCTCCATCAGCTTGCACAGTTCGGCCGTGCGGTCGTCGGTCAGGGTAAGTTTGCCCTGACAGAACCGCTCGTACACCTCGCGGGCGTGCTGGGCCGACTGCGGAGACACACCGCCGATGATGCGGTCATTGTTGATCAGCTCACTGACCGTGTTGCCGGGCAGGACACGCTCGGGGCAGTAGCACAGGTCGAAGTCGGTGCCCGGTTCCAGCCCCGACTCGCGCAGGATGCGGCCGACCACGTCGCGCGTCGTGCCGATCGGCGAGGTCGATTCGAGGATCACCAGGTTGCCCGGGCACAACACCGGGAGGATCGAGCGCGTGGCGCTCTCGACCATGCTCAGGTCGGCCCCCTTCGTCGCGGTGATCGGGGTGGGGACGCAGATCAGGAAGATGTCGGACGGCTCCGGCTCGGTCGCGGTCGCCAGGTTGCCGCTGTTGACCGCTGCGGACACGAGTGTCGCCAGTCCCGCCTCCTCCAGGCGCGTCCGGCCGTCGCGCAGCATCTCGACGACGCGCGGATCGACGTCCACGCCGAGGACGTCGAACCCGGCGTTCGCCAGCAGGCTCGCCGTCGGCAAGCCGACGTAGCCCAGGCCCAGCACGCACACTTCCGCCATGAGATGCCCTCTCGTCAGTTCCGCACGTTTGCCGCCCCGGTTCTCGCCCGTGCCGGGCGTCATGCGGACGTGCTGGCCGCCGGTTCCGGCACCACGTCCGCGAAGCGGCCCTCGTCGCGCAGGAAGTCGCGCACACGGCCGCCCACCACGCGCAGTGCGGCGCGACAGCGGCGCCACACCTTGCCGCCGATGAAGTAGCCGGCGCACTCCAGGCTCAGTTCCTCCGCCCCCAGCTCCAGCTTGAAGCGTCGCAGCCCGGCGTTATCGAACGCCGCCGCGCCGAGATTGAACACCTCGTACCCCCGGCGCTGCAGGTCCGACGCGATCTCGTAAATGAGGAACGGCGAGGCTCCGCACGCCATGCCCTCGGGGGTGGTGCCGGCCGCGAGGTAGTAGGCCGCGCGCTCAGCAAACAGGATCACCCCGGACGAGAGAACGACCTCGCCCGCGACCGCCTGGTACACCTGCCCCGCCCCGGCACGCAGGTACGGGATGTACGTCTCCGCCCGCGTGTCCGCCGTGACGACCTCGCCGCGCTCCTGGCGGCGCTCCATCGAGAGCGCCATGAGGCGGACCTGCTCGACGCACGCGGTCGGGTCGGTGGCGATGCGGAGTGCGACGCCGGCCTTGCGGGCGCGGCGGAGGTTGCGCTGCTGGTTGCTCGACAGCCCCTTGCCCAGATCCCGGTTTGTCAGCCAGATGATGTACTCGACACGCGGTCTGCGCCACGCCTCGCCGGGTAGGGCCGGCACCGCCCCCGCAAGCGTCCCCAGGGTGGACACCTCGAAGAACGTCGCACCGCGCCACCGGCAGAAGGCGCGAAACTCCTTCCAGAACAGACCGTTCGGGGTGCTGGGAAGCGTTTCCATTTCCAGCGCATCGCCGGGCCGGACCAGGACCGGGACGGCCCACGTCAGGCGCGCGCTGTCGCGGAGGCCGGCCACCCAGACGGGGATCCCCTGCGCCCGTCGGGCGGCGACGCAGGCCGGCGTGCAGAACGGGTTGAGCGGCGCCAGGGCCGCCATCTCCGCCAGCACCTCGTCCGCCGGATCGCGATCGTACCAGAATGTCAGGGCCATGTCACTCCCGTCAGGTCGCCGCGGTGCCGGCCTTTGCCTTCTCCGGCGTCGCCGCCGTTGTTCCGGCGCTCACCTCCGCGCTCGCTGCCGGGACCGCCCGCGACGCGGGCCGCAGCAGGTTCTGCAAACCGTTCCGCGCCGCACGAACGAAGTTCCTGCACGCGCGCCAGAGCCGATTCCCGGTGCCGTAGCCGGCACACTCCAGCGACACCGCCTCGGCCCCCAGTTCCGCCTTGAACCGGAACAGTCCGGGGTTGTCGGGGGCGGCGCCGCCGAGGTTGAACACCTCCAGCCCGCGTTCCTGCAACCGCAGCGCTATCTCGTGAATCAGGAACGGCGAGGCGCCGCACGCCATCCCTTCGGGATTCGTCCCGGCCGTCTGGTAGTACGCGCCGCGCTCCGCCTCCAGCACCAGCACCGATGACAGCACCGCACCGCCGGCCAGCGCCTGGTAGAGTCGGCCCGCGCCGCTGCGCAGGTATGGCTCGTGGTCCTCGGCGCGGATGCCCTCCGCGACCGATTCGCCGCGCTCTTTGCGCCGGTCCATCGAGAGCGTCATGAGACGTGCGTGTTCGGCGCACGCGGCGGGGTCGGCGGTGACGCGCACCGTCACGCCCGCCTTGCGCGCCCGCTTGAGATTGCGGCGCTGGTTGCCGGACAGCCCCTCGCCCAGGTCACGCCCGCGCAGCCGGATGACGTGCTCGAACCGCGGCCGCCGCCACTCCTCGCCAGAGAGGGCCGGGAGGACGGCGCTCGGCGTCGCCATCGTCCACACTTCGAGGAAGCCGACGCGCTCCTGCTTGCAGAATGGCGTCAGTCCCTCCCAGAACGCCCGCGGCGGGTCGGAGGGCAGCGACTCGATCTCCAGGGACCGGCTCCAGCGGCCGGTGTGCAGCAGCGCCGGACAGCCCCAGACCCACTCCGCGCCGCGCCGCAGTCCGACCACCCAGACCGGCCTGCCCAGCGCCTGCCTGGCGCGGACGTAGGCGGGGGTGCAAAACGGGTTCGCCGGCGTCAGCGCGGCCAGGCGCTGGAGCAACTCCTCGCCAGGATCGCGGTCGGCGCAAAACGTTGGGCTCGTCACGGTCGGTCCCTCGCCTGCCGCTCAGGTCGCACAGCAGGAATTGGCCGGCGCCGGGGCCTCCTGCCGCACTTCCAGCTCGAGCAGCTGCGCGTCGATGAAGAACTTGCACGCCCAGTTCAGATACTCGTAGGTGCCGTACGCGCCGTCCACCGGAAACGATCCCTTGACGGCGCCGCGCGTTTCCGGCGATCCCTCGACCCGCACCGTCCGCCGCACGTAGCGGTTGGCCGCGCACGCCGCGTCGCGGTAGCGCACGTTGCCGGTGCTGCGGTACAGCGTCAGCCAGCAGTGGGCGACCTGCACGCTACCCGTCAGGCACACCCACCGCGCCGCCGCCCGCCACCGCTCATCGAGCCGACCGGGCAGGAAGCCGTCCGGGCGCAGCGCACCGAGCAGGCCGTCCGCCGTCGCGCGGGCGGCGCGAAGGAACTCCGGATTCTCCGAGAAGCGGTACGCCTCGACGACCCCGCGCAGGACGTACCCGAGCGTGTGCGTGAGCGGACGGGCGTTATCGTCCAGGCAGCAGTCCGCGAACCAGCCGTTTGGGCGCTGCTTCGTCAGTGCCCACCGGCTGTTGGCGAGGGCGGCGTCGGCGTAGGCGGGCGAATCGACGCGGGCCGCCTCCAGCAAGCCCCACGCGACGTGTGTCTCGTATGTCTTCTCGCCCCGCTCCGCGAACGGTGTCGGGTAGCGGCGCCAGCAGCCGTCGGGATCCTGCGTCCTCACCAGCCAGTCCGCCGCGCGGCGCAGCGGGTCGCGGTACGCCGCGCCAAACTCCGCCACCCCGGCAGCGAGCCCGAGCAGGATCTGCCCGGTGTTGAACGTGACCGGCACACGCGGCAGCGCATCGACCACGCCGCCCTGAAATCCGCCCTCCGGAAACTGGATGCGCACCAGCCAATCGAGCATGCGCCGTGCCCGCGCGCGTGCCTCGTCTCCCCGCGCGCCGCGGCGCCACCGCGCGTAGCTCAGCAGCGTCGGGACGATGTAGCCGGTCGTCTCGGGGTAGGAAGCGTTCCACCCGTTCACCAGGCTATAGTCGCGTGCCGCCCCGCCGTCGCGCGTGCGCGAGCAGTCCTGGGCGCGTCCCAGCCAGGCGACGGCCTCGTCGAGGCACCGCTCCGGCCCGGGATCGAACTCGGGGAGCCCGCGCGCATCGCGGCGGGCCTCGGTGCGCGCGGCGGCGGGCGGGCGCGGCCGGAACAGCTTGCGGATGGGCCGGAGCAGGGCGCGGATCATGTGTCCCCCTGGGGGTTGGAGGGCGCGTTCTCGGGCCGGACGGACGGCAGCGGCTCGTAGCGCCAGCGCGACGACGCCACGCAAAGTCCGCTGTGTGCGCCGACGCCGTCGCCGAAGGCATCGGCGTCGGTCACGCTGAAGTGTAGTACACGCTCGATCTGATCGATCTCCTGCCCGTCCGCTTTCAGCCCGAGCTTGATCCAGTAATCGCCGGGGGCGAGCGGGAAGAACGGCACGCGGCAGTCGAGCCGGCCGGGGCCGTGCAACTCCTCGACCACCGGATTCGTAATCGGCGACACCAGGCTGAGCAGGCGGTGCCCGAGGGTGTCGTCGATGCCGACTGTCACTCCCACGGCGCCGCAGCGGTTCGGCGCGTCCAGCTCGACGCGCAGGTGGAATGCCCCGCCGAGCGGCAGGTGGTTAGTCGGCCCGCCGTCCTCGTCGAGGAGTGTCGCGGATCGAAACACCTTGACCCGGCGCCCGGGGTCGTTGCGCTCGTCGAGAGTGGCGCGGACGGCGCGGCCGGCGTCGAGGAGTCGCCGGTGGTACTCGCGAACCACGTCACGGACATCGCCGGCGCGCTGCACGCGCCCCTGGTCGAGGAGCATGACGCGCGTGCAGAGTGATTCGACGGCGGGCATGCTGTGGCTGACGAACAGGACCGTACACCCCGACCGGCCGACCTCGCGCATGCGCTCCATGCAGCGCCGCTGAAAGCCGAGATCGCCGACCGCGAGCACCTCATCGACGATCAGGATTTCCGGCTCCAGGTGGGCCGCCACCGCAAACGCGAGGCGGACGTACATGCCGCTGGAGTAGCGCTTGACGGGCGTGTCGAGGAACGCCTCGACCTCCGCGAACTCGACGATGCGGTCGAACTTGCGGGTGATCTCGTGGCGGCGCATCCCGAGGACGGCGCCGTAGAGGTAGATGTTCTCGCGCCCGGTCAGCTCGGGGTGGAACCCGCTGCCGACCTCCAGCAGGCTGCCAACCCGGCCGCGCAGCCGCACCTCGCCGGTGGTCGGCTTCGTGACGCGCGACAGAATCTTCAGCAGCGTGGACTTGCCGGCGCCGTTGCGGCCGATGACGCCCAGCACCTCGCCTGCCTCGACCGCGAACGAGACGTCGCGCAACGCCCAGAACTCGACGGCCTGGCCGGCGGACCGCTTGAGGAATCGGAGCGGGGCCGCGACCCAGCGCGCAATCTCGTCGCGCAGGGTACGGTACGAGTACATGCCGCGCGGGTCGGACCGGCTGACGCGGTAGCACTTACCCAGGTTCTCGGCCTGCACGGCCAGGGCCATGTCGAATCCCTCACTGCGCCGGGCGCGGGGTTCCGCGGCGCCTCAATGGGTGTGTATGCCCTTCTCTCCCCCTCTCCCCTGGTGGGAGAGGGGGAGAAGATCCAGCGCAACCGGGACCGCCTGCTCAGATCACGTCCGCGAAGCTGTCCTCGACCTTGCGGAAGTACAGGCAGCCGACCAGGAACAGCCCCACGACCAGCGCCGCCGACAGCGCCACCTGATCCCACGGGACAGCGCCCCCGAGCGTGGCGGCGCGGAAGGCGGCCACCAGTCCGGTAAGCGGATTGAGCCCCAGCAGGAACGCGACCGACCCGGACGGTTCGCTCCCGCCGCCGGCGCTCAGGTCCATGTAGACGGTCGGCGTCGCGAACAGCCACAGCTGCACCAGGAACGGGATGACGTAGCGAAAATCGCGGTACGCCACGTTCAGCGCCGCCAGCAGCGCGCCGACGCCCAGCGCCGCCATCACGATCAGCGCGAAGAACAGCGGCGCGAGCAGGAGCGCCGGCCCGGGCACGACGCCGTAGCAGACCATCAGCACGACCAGCAGGCCGAACGCGAGCAGGAAATCGACCACCGCCGCCGCCACCGCGGTGAACGGAATCGCCAGTCGCGGGAAGTAGACCTTGGTGATCAGCCGCTCGGACCCGACGACGCTGTGGCCGGCGCTGGCGATGGCCGTCGCGAAGAAGATCCACGGCAGCAGACCTGCGTAGACGAACAGCGGGTACGCGATCCCGCCGGACGGGACGCTCGCCAGCCGGCCGAAGAAGATGCTGAACACGACCATCATCAGCGCCGGCTGCAGGATGGCCCACGTCGCGCCGAGAACGGTCTGCTTGTAGCGCACCTTGACGTCGCGCCAGGTGAGGAAGTACAGCAGATCGCGGAACCGCCACAGCTCGCGCAGGTTGATCAGCTGCCATCCGCACGGCGGGCGGATCGTGGTCAGCGGCGGCCCCTGCGGCTCCTCGCACGGACCGGCGGGCTCGCTCGAGGCTCGGCCCGGGAGCTCGGTTTGCGTGTTCATCGCTCCTCCACCGTCCGAAATCTCTCCCCCCGGCCCCCTCTCCGCGCAGGGGAGGGGGCCGGGGGAAGAGGTTGAAACCTCACGACCACCGGACCATCACGCGCACGAACACATACGCCGCCGCCAGAAACGCCACGCTCACCAGCGCCAGCCGCTGCAACAACGCCAGGTCGCAGCGCAGCACCGGCGCCGCCGACCGCGCCGCCCCGAGCCCGACGTACACCGTCACCAGCCCGAGGACCGTGTACGTCGGCGCGATGTAGCTGAGCGACAGCGACAGCATGCACACCGCCGACCCGCACAGCACGCTCATCAGGTACGGCCGCAAGCGCTCCAGCTCCGGGTCGAGGATCGGGGCACGCCCCGTGCCGCTGCGCCGCAGGGCCAGCAGCGCGAAGTAGAACGCCCCGAGGAACAGCGTCCCCCCGAACAACCCCAGCTCGACGAAGCAATGGATGAACGAGTTGTGGGCCACCTGCGAAACCTGCGGCGCGTACTCGTCCATGCCGATGCCGAACACCGGCGCCGACCGCATCAGGAACAGTCCGTCACTCCACAGCCGGATGCGCGACTGCCCGGTCCCGCCGCCCTCGTCGAGCGTCGTCATGCGTCCGGCGAAGACGACCAGCACGACCGGCAGCACGGCCACACCCAGCGCGAGCGTCCGCCGCCACCCGAACCGGGCGCCGAACAGCACCCCCAACCCCGCCAGGAAGCCGAGCAGCCCGCCGCGCGACTGGGTCAGGTACAGGGTGTAGCACAGGACCGCCAGCGGACCGAGCCAGAACAGGCGCAGAACCCCGAGCCGCCGGTCGGTCAACCAGAACAGGCAGAGCGGCACCGCCAGCGCCACCGCCAGGCAGATGTCGTTCGGATCCTGGAAAATCCCGGTGCCGCGCAGCCGGCGGATTTCCAGGTACGCTCCGGTTGCCGGGTCGAACACGACCTCCCGGATCGACGCGGCGCGGGCCTCCAGCTGCTTCGCGGCGATCTTGTCGGGCGGGAGCGGCAGGCCCCGTTCATCGGTCAGGGCCGGGGGCGGCACCGCGATCTCGACCAGATCGTGATAGCGCAGCACCGACAGCAGGGCCATCGCGGTGCAAAACGTCGCGGTCCAGAACAGGAACCGCCGCAGCCGCGCCGGCGTGCTGACGACACTCACCAGGAGCAGGTAGTAGACGACGAGCTTGAAGAACTCGAACCCCGCCCGGTATGCCTTCTCCCCCTCCATCAGACTCAGGTGGGACAGCACGACGGCCGGCAACAGGGCGAAGACGCAGAGGGTGATCGGCTGCGTGTCGAGCGGCCGGCCGGTGAGGTACGCCAGCACGTCCGGCAGGGCCAGGACGAAGCAGCCGATGATCAGCGCCTCGTAGATCTTCCACCCGAGCAGTCCCGGCACCACCTCCGTCGGGCGGAGGAAGAGGGTGGCGTTGACCAGCAGGAAGAGGAAGAAGGCCATGAGGAAAGGGGGCAGAGGTCAGCAATTAAAGCCCACGGGTCGCGGCCCGTGGGTGAAGTCTCCGGCGCTCGACCCACGGGCCGCCACCCGTGGGCTTTATCCATTCCCGTGGGCTTTCTTACGCCCGGGCGGCGAGGAGGCGGGCCGCCGGACCGAGGCCACGGTAGGCCGCCTCGACCGCGTCGCGGGCCGGGAACTGGAACAGGCGGCGCAGCAGCCGGAACGGCAGCCCGATTACTTTCAGCGCCGTCCCGAGGGCAATCCGCAGGTCGAGCCACATACCGAGATTGCGGACATAGTAGAGGTCGTATGCCAGCTTGATGCGCACGCTGTCGAGGTCGGTGTCCGGCGGCAGCTGGATCTGGGCCAGGCCGGTCACGCCGGGCCGGACCTGCAACCGCTCGCGGTAGTGGGGGATGGCCTGCTCCAGCTGCGGGACGAACTCGGGCCGCTCCGGCCGCGGCCCCACAAGGCTCATCTCACCCCGCAGCACGTTCCACAGCTGCGGGAGTTCGTCCAGGTGCGTCCGGCGCAGGAAGTGTCCCAGCGGCGTGACGCGCGGGTCGCCCGGCAGGGACCAGCACGCTCCGGTCAGGTTCTCGCATTCGTCGTACATCGTGCGGAGTTTGCAGATCGTGAACGGCCGGCCGTAGCGCCCCACGCGCGTCTGCGTGTACAGCGCCGGGCCGCACGACGTCAGCCGGATCAGCAGCATCGCCACGAGGACCAGCGGGCCGGTCAGGGCGAGCAGTACCAGCGCACACGCCACGTCAGCCGCGCGCTTGCACACCTCGTACCACAGCGGCGGGACGAAGGAAGTTCCTGGCACCCCGGGGCCGACCACCAGGCGCGACGACCTGGCCCCGGCCCGGGGTACGGTGCCCCCTGCCACTTCCCCCGGGCTGGCGTGGGAGGCCCCGCAAACGGCTTCGCACAGATCGCGCTCCGCCTTGCGGCGGGGGAACAGGAGCCTCAGCACGAGTCCGGATCCTTTCTTGATGCGCGAACAGACCGCCGATCCCTTCTTGAACACCCTCGCCTCCTCCCGTCCGACCACCGCCCCGCCCGGCGGTCGTCCCGGGCAACCCCCGGCAGGTGCTGGCTCCACTCCTGCCCGTTGGGACAGGCACGCAACTATAGCTTGCGGCCAGGACTCGCTGGCGCGAACAACGTTCGCTGCAGGGCCGGGAGCAATACCTCCAGCAGCCGCACATTCGCGTCCGCCCCGCCTCCGTTGCCGTCCGCCGTGGCGTCGCGCACGATGTACAGCTTGTAGAGGAATGGCGCGCCGGCGAACGTCCAGCGCGGCCGGTCGGGAGCGCTCCACGTGCCGTCCGGGCTCCACCCCCAGTGGATGCGCAGCGCCGACGTCGCCCCCGCTCCGGTCTTGCGCAGGCGAGCGGTCCAGAACTCGGCCCGGCCGGCGGGCGTGACCACCGCCTGCCGGACCGGCTCGCCGGCCACCTCGTACCCGGCCCCGCGGTAGCACAGGTCCGGCGTGTGGACCGACATCTTGCCCCACCGTCCGCACATCAGCAGCACCGTGACCCCCTCGCCCGTGCGCCGGTTGGTGTACTGCCGCATCCAGTAACTCCGAGCGCCCGCCTGGGCGAACGCCTCGTGGTCCACCGGCAGTTCCTTTGCCTGCCAGTCGCCGAGAGTAGTCGGCACCTGCGTGACGCGCGCGACCGCATTTTCCAGGGCCGCCGACGTCTCCCAGCGGCCCGTCCACAGGCCGTGGACGAATCCGGAGATGAGCAGGAGGATGAAGCCGGTGAGAATGGGCAGGGTGCGGAACATGACGGTTGTGGTTGCGGGTGGAGGATGGCGGGCGGAGGAGTCAGGTCCATTGAGCGAGGGTTCCGCCTCGGTACGGGGTACTCAGTACCTGGTATCGGGCGGAACTCTTCTCAATCCTCGATCCGCCCGCCTCGGGTTTTCAGGCCGGATACCGATACGTCGCGGCGGCGCCGTCGCCGATCACCACGGCGCCGAGGGTCCGCACGCCCAGGGTGCTGAGCTTCTGGTGCGCGGCGTGGACGGCGGGCAGTCGGCTCACGTCCTTGAGGACCGAGAAGACGACGGCGTCCACGTGCTGGGCCAGCAGCAGCGAATCCGCCACCGGCAGCACCGGGCACGAGTCCACGACGATGAAGTCGTACTGCTCCTTGAGCCGGGCGAAGAGCTGGCGCACGCCGTCCTGGGCCAGCGCCTGCACCGCATGGCTGTCCCAGTGCCCGGCCGGCACCACCCACAGCCGGCTCAGCGCCGTCGGTCGGATGGCGTCGTCCAGCGTCGCCTCGCCACGCAGCACCTCGCTCAGGCCCGGCTCGGCCGGCACGTCGAACAGTCGCTGCGCCGCCGGGTTACGCAGGTCGCCATCCACCAGCAGCGTCTTGCGCCACGCCCGCGCCAGGCTCGCCGCCAGCTGGCTGGCGACCGACGTCTTGCCCTCCCCGCCCAGAGCACTGGTGATCATCACGACCTGCAGTCCGTCCGCCCGGGCGTGGTGCAGGATCATGGTGCGGATCGAGTCGATCGACTCGGTCACCATGCTTTGCCAGTGCAGGTCGCGCTGCGTCGGCGTCCCCTTTGCCGGCCGGCGAACGCGCGCCGGCAGGGCCGGGACGGTGCCGACCAGCCCCAGCCCCAGCCCCCGCGCCACCTCGCCGGCGCTGTTCACCTTCCGGCTGCGGAACTCCCAGAACGCGACCCCGAACAGCAGCAACCCGAACACGCCGACACCACCCGCCCCGGCCACCTTCAGCTGCCGCGAGTGGTCCCGCTCCGTCGGCACGTTGGCCGATTGCAGCCGCACCGCGCGCGGGTCGGCCGTCGGCTCAACCTTCAACCCGTTGATTTCCTTGTTCAGCTTCGCCAGCGCCTCCCGGGCCTGGTCCACGTCGTTGCGCAGCTTCTCCAGCACCGGCGTGCGCGGCTGGTTGGCCGGGTCGAGTTTCTTGACCTGGTCCTCGGCGCGCTTGACCGCGTCGGCCGCGTGCTTTGCCTGGAACTCCAGCGCCTCGATCTCCCCGCGCAGTCGGGCCATGTCGCTCCGCATCGTCGCCCGCAGCTCCTCGCGCAGCTTCGCCTCGATTCCGGGCCGCAGGACGCGGGCCGTCGCCTCATAGCCCCGCACCATCTTCTCCCGGTCCGACCGCAGGTTCGCGACCGCCCGCTCCACCTGCCCTCCCTGGCCCGCCTTCTCGTACTCCTTGATGAGCAGATCGAGCTGCTCCAGCTCCTTCAGGGTGATCTTCACCAGCGGGTGTTCCTGCAACTGCCGCTCCAGCTGGAACGACGACACCGGCTCGGCGCTGAGGTTCTTCTCGCGTTCGGTCAGGGCCGCCAGCGCCTTCTGCTTGCCGGCGAGGTCGGCCAGATACGTCTGCCGGTCGGCCGCCGTCTTGCTCCACACCTGCTGGGCGTGGTCGTACTTCGCCTTCCACACTTCCGGCCGGTCGATTTGTAGAGCCGCCTCCTCCTTGCGCAGATCGCCCTCGGCCAGGTAGAGCTTGCGCTGGTGGCCCTGCTGCGATTCCTCCAGCTGCCGGAGCACGTCGGCGCGCTTGCCGGCCTCCTGCTGGTGGATCTCGTCCAGGTACGAGTCCACGACCGCGTTGAGCAGCGGCGCCAGGCCCTCCGCCTCGTCCCCGCTCAGGGTGATGCGCATGATCTCCGGACCGAGCAGGTAATCGACCTTGAGCGCCTTCTCCAGCCACTCGACCGGCTCCTGCGCGACCGCCAGGCCCTTCACCCGCGGGCTGTCGAGAGCCCGCGTCAGCACCATGCGGCCCTTGAGGATGCCCTCCTGGTTCGCTTTCCAGATCGAGGCGTCGTTGTGGTGGGTGACGCCGTATCCGGTGAGGAGGGGGTTGCGCGGGTTGAGCGTCAGCTTGACCCGGGCCTCGGTGACGTAGCGCGCCGGGACGAGGAAGCAGAGCAGCGCCACTGTGGCCGCGGTGCCAACCACGGCCACGCCGAGCGCCAGCAGCCAGCGCCGCCGCAGGGCGCTCAGCAGGGTGCCGAGAGTCGGCGGGGCGGCCAGGCCGGGGGGGCCGGCAGGGGCAGCGTCGGCCGCCGGGATGGGCGGCCCCAGCAGCAGCGTCGGGTGGCTCGACTCGGCCGCAGGCGCGAGCGGCTGCGCCAGGGTCTGGGGCTTGTTGTTCGGTTCCAGCGGGAGCATCGGCATTCTCCAGTCCGAGCAGGGAGGAGCCGGCGGCATCCGGTGCGGGCCGGGTCATTCACTCATGGGAGCCGCCGTGGCGGACGCGGTGGATGGTTCGCGATGGTTGCGGGACTGCCCGGCGGCGGGGGCGGTCGATCGCAGCAGGTCGAGCGGCAGCGGCCCGGCCTCCCCCGCGTCCGGCAGCAGGCGGTCGAGGTAGCGCAGCTCCAGCCACAGCAGCCCGACCGCCAGCGGCATCATCAGCCAGCCGGCCAGGTCGTGGGTTAGCGCGTTGGCGGCCTCGCTGCCGACCAGCACATGAGCCGCCGCGGTCGCCGTCACGCGCAGGATGTTCGCGAGCAGGGCGATCGGGACGGCGCTGACGATCAGCACGACGCGGTCGAGCGGCGGTCGGCGAACAATCATCGCGGCCGCGGTGGACAGGGCGAAAAACGTCATCAGCATCCCCAGCCCGCTGCACGCATCGATCACGCCCAGGCGCAGGTCGTCGATGACGATGATGTTCCCTTCCGACAGGGCGGGGAAGCCGAGAAGCTGGAGCAGGTAGGTGCTCGACACGGTCGCGACACGCCGCAAAGGGTGTGCCAGCGCCATCTCCGCCTGGTACGGCAGCGGCAGCATGAACCCGAGGAACGCGAGGGCCGGCCAGCACCAGCGCAGCGCCGGCACCCCGCCGATCAGCAGGCACAGGCCGGTGAGGGTCGGCAGGAGGGAGAAGGCGTCCAGTGGCTCGAAGTAGAAGTATGCCCCGACGAGTCGCAGCAGCATGCCGCCGAGCAGCACCGCCAGCCCGTACCAGCTTGGCACCGGCCCCTGGGTGGGGAGTCGATCGCGCCGTGCCCAGAGGATTCCCAGCGCGAACACCGGGACGAGGAACCCGTGCGAGTACTGCGGATCGGTGGACCAGCGCTCCGCCATCACCGCCAGGGTGGGCGCATACGCCCACAGCAACCCGCCCGCGAGAGCGGCCAGCGGCAACCAGGTTCGGGCCTGTGCTCCGCGGCAGAACTGCTGAAGGCGAGCGGTCATGAGGGGCATTGTCGGAGTACCTGAAGCGAGCGAGCACGCCCTGGAGGAAGGGCCGCGAAAACAGGTCAGAGGGTTGGTTGCCGGTGGCGAAGGCCGCGCGGACTCCGTCCCCGTGGGTGTCACCCGCTCAGGCGTCCCAAGTTTAAATTAGCCAAGATCTTATGGCATACTTACCCCTGTGAGCCTCCTTCTCGCGGGGGTAGCCGACTCCCGGAAACTGCAGGCAACGGTCGTGCCGCGGCGCCGGGAAAGCGGCGTCGGCTCGGCGCGCAACCAATTTCACTCCGAACGAACCGTTTCAACTGGAGTATAAGTCACGATCCGGTGGTGTGCGGGGACGACCAATCGCCAGCGCGAGCGCGCGGTGTGTTGCCGGTGGGAAACCTTCGGCAAGATCGATGTTCGGAATCGCTAACGCGCGATGTATCGGACGTGACCAGCTGCGAGCGCGCGGGGCGGCCCGCTCGCGCTTCTCACCCCTTGCGCAGGCTGAGCTGGACGTTCGCAGCCTCGGTCTTGACCACGAGGTTGGGGCTGCGTGTCAGTTCCGCGATGGCGGCGTGGACCTGCTTCAGACCGATATTGTCCTGCCCTGCCGCCTTCAGCGCTTCGGGGTGCCTGTGCCACTCCGCGACGGCGCGAAGGGCCTGCAGGACGGTGCGCCGTGCGGCCGTCTCGTCGGGCACCTCACGGCCGTCCTGCAACCGGGCGCGGAAGTTGCGCATCTGCTGATCCTCGTCGAGCATCTCGGCGAGGACGTCGAACGGGAGGTTCGAGCTGCCGCGGCGCGCCAGGGCGACGGCCGCGTTGTAGCGCACCTGCCAGCCCGAAGCACTGGGCAACAGGTCGGCCACGCCCACCACCGACGGCCAGGCGACGGCACCGGGGAAGGCGGCGACGGGGACGACGACCAGCGCCGCGACCCGCTCCGGCGAGCGCTTCTCGGCGGGCAGTTCCTGGCCCGGGTTGCGGAGCAGGATCGCCCAGAACCCGACGAGGATCGCCACCAGTACGCCCAGCAGGACCAGTCCCCGCCGCACCAGGCCCGAACCCTGAGTCTCCGCCATCGCTGCCTCTCCCGGTGTCAGTCCGTTTCGGTGATCTCGATGCGCTGGCCGTGGCCGTCGTCGCGCGCCAGGCGCAGCAACGTCGGCTCGACGCGCGGGCCGTCCCAGAAGTTCAGCGCCAGCGCCACCAGCGCCCGCAGGTACGGGTCATCCGCCCCCGCCACGCGCTCCAGCACGGCATCAACTCCCCGATCCGCGGCCACCGTCCCCTGCAGGTAGGCGAGCGCCGCCCACGCCCATTCGGCGCGCTCGGTCGTGCCCTTCGCCTCCTGTTTCAACGCGGCCACGACCTCCGTCTTTTGCTCCGGGGTAAGCGCCTTCTCATCGGGGCGTACCCCTTTACCCAGGTAGCGGCGCCGGTAATTGTCGCCGAGGTTGGCGAGCGCCCACACCGCCCGGCGGCGGCGCAACGTCACGCCCTTCACCTCCGCCCCGGTGTCCTTGAGGGCCAGCGCGCTCAGCAGCGGCGCCCCGACCGGGATCGTGAAATCGCCGAGCGAGGCGGTCAGGTACAGGACGTGGTTGCGCGGGTTGGACAGCTTGCGCCAGTGGCTGTCGCGCTCGGCCTGCGTCAGCTCGCGGCCCTGCTGCTTCGCCGCCTTCTCCGCCTGTTCGACCTGCTGGCGCGTCTCCTTCTCGGCCTTCTCCAGATCGGCCACCGCCCGATGCAGCCGCTCCGCCAGGTCGAGGGCAAACGTCGGGTCGGACGCCAGCGCCAGGCTCTCGGGCCGCTTGAGAACCTGGGCCAGGTCGTGGGCGCCGCGCCAGCGGATCTCGGCGTTCTCGCTGTCGAGGCTCTCGAGGAACTTTTTGGGCGTCTGGCCGGAGCGGACCAGGTACGACGACCCGAGCCAGATGAAGACGGCAACCGCGACGATTAGCCCCGGAATCAGGAACAGCTGGGCAATGAAGCGTCCGGACGGCGGGGCGACCGGCGGCAGGCCGCACGGCGCTCCGTTGCTCTCGGCGGGTGGGTGGGTTTCGGATGCCATGCGAGGTGCTCGTATCGGGCGCCGGCCGCGCCGTGGGTTCCCCCTGATACTACGGCACGGCCAAGAGGTGGGTTCGTACACGTCTGTATCTGTTGTTATAGGGACCGCCGCGCCGCAGGCAATCCCTTGACAGGCGCGCGCCGCTCCTGCTAGGGTGAAGCGCTCCAGCCCGGTGCCGCCGCGGAGACCGACACGCCCATGGCGCTGACCCTCGAACAGTACACCGACTACCTGGATGGCCGCGACTACCCCTGGCCGGCGCCGCCGGAGGTGGAGCGGCCCAGGGCGCGCCCGCATCTCAAACCCCTGCCGCAGGTTCGGGCTGTCACCTGGAGCTGTTACGGCACCCTGCTGGCCATCAGCGGCGGCGACCTGGTCTTCGAGCACCCGCAGAAGTTCATGATGGAGCTGGCCCTGGAGAAGACCGTCCAGGAGTTCAAGATGTGGGGCTCGATGTCGCGCAAACCCGGCCAGCCGTCGGAGTACATGGGCCAGCTCTACGCCAACGCCCTGACTGAGCTGCGCGTCGCCCCGTCGCCGGGGGAGAAGTACCCCGAGATCGCGGTCGAAAAGGCATGGGAGAGCATCCTCAAAAAGCTCCTCAAGAAGGACTACAAGTTCGACGCCGGGTTCTTCGGGTCGCTGAACGAGTACAGCCGCAAGATCGCCTACTTCTTCCACGCCAGCCTGCAAGGCGTCGGCTGCTACCCCGGAGCAGCGGCGGCACTGCGGGCGTTGCAGGAGCGGGGCGTCGCGCAGGGGTTACTTGCCGACGGCCAGTGTTTCACGATAGTACAACTACAGCGCGGCCTGGCCAGGCAGGACGAAGCGGCCCGCCTCGATGACTTCATCGACCCGGAACAGAGGGCGCTCTCCTGCGACGTGAAGGCACGCAAGCCTTCCGAGCGGCTGTTCCGCCACGCCCTGGAGGCGCTCGCGCAGCGCGGCATCAGCCCGGCCGAGGTGCTCCACGTCGGCTCGCGCATCGACCGGGACATCGTTCCGGCGCGGCGCCTGGGAATGCGGACCGCCCTGTTTGCGGGCGACAAGGCATCGCTGCAGGCCACCCCCGAGCAGCTCAAGGATCCTGCCAGCCGGCCCGACGTCCTGCTGACCGAGCTGGGCCAGGTCGCCGACGTCGTTCCCGGCCCCTGAAAGGAGACAAGGTGATCGGGTGACCAAGTGACCGGGTGACCGGATGACCGCAGCAAGCCCAGTTGGTGGCTCAGTCCACGGGGCGCAGCCTGTGGGCTTGCTGCGGTCGCCCGACTACCCGGTCGCCCGGTCACCCGATCACTCAGGATCATGCCTCCCGAACTGCACTACGACCCGGCCCGCCTTGACCTGACGCACGTCATCGCCGACCAGGAGGCGATCCGGAAGGTCAACCCGCAGCGCTTCGAGATGGAGCAGTTGACCGCCATCGTCCACCTCGACGCAGAGGCGCAGGTCATCGTCGGGTACAAGGACATCGCCGCCGACGAGTTCTGGGTGCGCGGCCACATGCCCGGCTACCCGCTCCTGCCCGGGGTGCTGATGTGCGAGGCCGCCGCCCAGCTGTGCAGCTACTACCTGCTGACGCAGAACCTCATGCAGGGCGACTTCATCGGCTTCGCCGGGCTGGAGAACGTCCGCTTCCGCGGGACGGTGCGGCCGGGCGATCGGCTGGTGCTGGTCGCCAAGGGGGAGAAAATCCACCGCCGACAGACGGTGTGCAACGTCCAGGGATTCGTCGGCACCACGATGGTCTTTCACGGCGACATCATCGGCGTCCCGATGGCGCGCAAGGAGGAGGGCTGACCGTGCGCCGCAGTGTCCGCCTGCCCCTGGAACAGCTCGCCCCGTACCTCCTCGATGTGCCCGAACCGCCCGGGCAGCTCGACTGGGCAGCCGTCTTCGGCAACGAGCATCCGGTCGAGATGGAGGTCGGCTTCGGCAAGGGGCTGTTCCTGCTGACCGAGGGGCAGCGCCGGCCGTCCGCGAACTTCCTGGGCGTCGAGATCGAGCGGAAGTACACTCTGTTCACCGCCACGCGCCTGACGCGGCGCGAGCTGAGGAACGTGCGCGTGCTGTGCGGCGATGCGAAGACGTTCTGTCGCGACCGCGTCGCCGACGCCTCGATGCAGGCGGTCCACGTCTACTTCCCGGACCCGTGGTGGAAGAGGCGGCACCAGAAGCGGCGCCTGTTCGACGAGGCGTTCACTGCCCAGTGCGCCCGCGTGCTGCGGCCGGGTGGACGCCTCCTCATCGCGTCGGACGTGGCAGAATACTTCGCCATCATGAAGGAACTGCTCGCGCGGCTGCCGGAGCTGAAGGAGTTGCCGCCGCCCGCGGAGAACCGGCCCGCGCACGACCTCGACTACCTGACCAACTTCGAGCGGAAGTACCGGCAGGAAGGGCGGCCGATCTACCGGGCCGCCTACGAGCGCTGACGTGTGTACCAGCCGCAAGCGCCCCCTGGCCGCAGCGGTCGCTTGCCCCTATAATGGTTTTTCCGGGGAACCATACGCCCATTTTCCCTTCTACCCCTCGCCGCATTGGAAGCCGATGCGGCTGAGGCACAGCACGAGTCGCAATCGCTGACGGGTGCCAGACGATGTTCCAACCACTGCTCCGACGTCTTCTCACCCCGGCCGTGGCCGCCGGGCTCCTGGCGTTCGCGCTCCTGCCCGGAGGCGGGGGTGCCCAGGAGAAGACCGCCCCGGCGAAGGCCGAGCACGTCCACGGCACGTTGCTCCGGCGGGCTGACGGCAATACCTGGAAGGTGGTCAAGCAGGGCGACGCGATCCCCGCCGGGTCGCTGCTGCTCGGACTGCCGCGGGGAGAGCTGCTGTCGGCGAACGGGGCGGTGACAATGGTGCTGGTGGCGGACATCGGCCAGCGCGGGCCGTTCCCCGTCCTCGAAGCTGGCGCCACGCTCCACGCCAACCCCGACTTCGACCTCGACGTGACGCTCGACCGCGGCATCGTCGGGTTCCGGAACAACAAGGCAAAGGGCGCCGCCAAGGTGCGTGTCCGTTTCCGCGATGCCGACTGGCGGCTGACGCTGCTCGAACCGGGCACCCGCCTTGGGGTGGAACTGTACGCCCGCCACCCCCCGGGCCTGCCCGAGATCAAGGAGGGCAAGTTCGGCGAGCCGCGCACCGATGTGCTGCTGCTGGTGACGAAGGGCAAGGTGTTCTTCGAGTCCGGCGTGCAGGGAGTTCGGCTGACCGCGCCGCCCGGGCCGGCAGTGGTCCACTGGAACAGCGACTCCCGGGAGCCCGAGGTGCGCCGCCTGGAGAAGGTGCCGGAGGGACTGGCCGCTCTGAACAGCACCGAGGGCGACATCTTCAAGGCCGTCTGCGCCTCGTGCGGGCGATTGAAGGAAGGCAACCTCGGCACCTCGCTCGATGCGTTGCTCACCTCTTCCGAGAAGGCGGATCGCCTGGTGGGTGTGACGGTCGCCGGTGCCGTCGATGACCTGCCGCGTGTGCTGCACGCCCTTGCGGACGCGAAGCACCCCGAGGTGCGCGACCAGGCGATTCTCGTGCTGCGCCACTGGATAGGACGTGGATCGAGCGAGGTTGGACGACTTTACCAGATGCTGATGAAGGAAGGCGGCTACTCAGACGTGCGCGCGCGGAACCTCCTGCAACTGCTGTTCGGGTTCACCGACGAACAGCAGGCCCACGCCGAAACCTATGCCGTCCTCCTCCGGTATCTCGAACACCCTAGCCTGCCGGTGCGGACCCTGGCCCACTGGCACCTGGTCCGGCTGGCGCCCGCCGGCAGGGGGATCCTTTACGACGCGGCCGCGCCGGAGGCCGACCGGCAGCGCGCCCTCGCCCGCTGGCGCGACCTGATCCCGCCCGGTGAGTTACCCCGCCGCGAACTCCCCGCCCCGTCGAAGAAGTGAGCGCGCGGAGAACCCTTGCCCCCACAGAAGAGTGAGGAGGGAAGGAGAGTTTTGAAAACCCACGGGTGGCGTCCCGTGGGGTGAAGTGCTGAGGACTCGACCCGCGGGACGCCACCCGTGGGTTTTCAGCTCTCCTCCCTTCCTTACTCCCCCCTTCCCTGGCAGGGGAGGGGAGCCGGGGGGTTAGGTTGTGCCCCGGACTCACTCCAACGGAGAAGATTGACATGCTGCGCCGCGTGTTCCGGCCCCTGGCCGCTCTCAGTGTGCTGGTTTGCCTGACGCCCGTCCCCGAACTGGCAGGGCAGTGGCAGTACCCGCCGCCCCCCCCCTACGGGTCCGGCTACGGCTGGGGCCCTGGCGGAGTTCTGAATGGCCGCGCCAACGTGATCGGCGCGACCGGCAACCTCGCCCTCCAGAACGAGCAGGCGTACATGATGCGCGAGCAGGTCAATCAGGAGAAGTTCACGACGAAGAAGGCCGCGCTCGACTTCGCCAACTACGAGCGGATGCACAAACCGACGTTCGTCGACGACGCGACGCGCAACAAGAACCTCCTCCTGCAGCGCGTCCTGGTCAAGCCGACCGAGGCGGAAATCACTTCCGGCAGGGCTCTTAACATCATCATGCCCTACCTGCAATCGTTGACCGCGCAGGGGATCATGGGGCCGCCCTTCCCGCTCGATGCGCGGATGGTGAGCATGCTCAACGTGACGTCCGGCAGCGCCGCCAGCGTCGGCCCGCTGCGGAACGGGGGCAAGGTCGAGTGGCCGATGGTGCTGCGCGGACCTATCCAGGAAAAGCTCGACACCCTGCTGCCGCAGGCCGTCGCGCTGGCCAGCCAGAACAAGCTCACGCCCCAGCTGTATTCCGACGTGCTCACCGAGGTGGCGAACCTGAGCAAGGATCTAAAGGATCGGTTCGGCGCCGAGAAGATCGACGGCGGCGCGTACCTGACCGGGAAGCGCGTCCTGGGACCGCTGGAAGAGGCGGTCAGGCAACTCGGCCAGCCGGGCGCGACCCGGTTCCTCGACGGCACCCTGACGGCCCGCGGCCGCAACGTCCCGGAACTGGTGATGAACATGAGCAGGGACGGCCTCACGTTCGCCGCGGCCACGCGCGGGAACGAATCGGCCTACTTCGCCACGTACCGATCGTTCGCCGACTACGCCGCCGGCGCCCAGAACAACTCCGCCTTCCGTGCGGCGGGAGCGCCGCTGCCCCCGCAGGGTTCCCCGCAGGGATCCCCGAAGGGGTCGTTCAAGAACTGACTCCCATCACCGACGATCCGCGAGGACAGACCGCCATGTGGACCGCGCTTGCGTGCCTGCTCACTGTGGCCCAGCCCCCCGCCGGGGGGAAACTGCAAATCGTCAACCCCCGCGCCACCTTCGGATACCTGGGCGCACTCCGCCCCAAGGGCGAGGGCGGGTTGCCCGGGGACGTGTTTCACTTCCGCTTCGACATCAAGGGGATGACGTTCGACGCCAACGGCCGGGCGTCGTACAGCCTGCTGGTCGAGATCGCGGACGCGGCCGGCCAGCCCCTCTTTCGGCTCGGACCGACCAACGCCGTCGCCCAGAACTCCCTCGGCGGGGACACGATGCCGTGCGCTGCCAGCCTGGAGGTGCCGTTCGACACTCCCAAGGGAGTGTGCAGCCTGAAGGTGACGGTCGAGGACCGCGTCTCCGGCCGGAAGGCCGTGTTCCAGGCCCAGGGCAAGATCCGGCCGCCGGACTTCGGCCTGGTCCGGGTCGGGACGTTCGCGGACCGCGACGCGCAGGTGCCGACCGCCCCGGTAGGCGTGATCGGCGAAACGCTGTACGTCAACTTCGCGGCCGTCGGCTTCGCCCGCGACAAGGAGAAGAAGCAGCCGGACCTCGACATAACGTTGCGCGTGCTGAACGAGAAGGGCCAGGCGACGATGCCGGTTCCGCTGACCGGCCGCGCCAACAGCGGAGTGCGGGAAACCGAACGTATCTTGCCGATGCAGTTCGGGCTGACGCTCAACCGGGCCGGCCGGTTCACGGTCGAGGTGGTCGCAACGGACCGACTGGCGAAAAAGACCGCTCGGGTGACGTTTCCGCTCCGGGTGCTCGAGTCCGAGTAATAGCCATTCCTGAGTCCCGTGTAACCACTGTTACCCTTTGGCGAGCGGCGTGGCGGCAGTCCGCCGGTACGGTGTACCGGCAGGCTGGCGCCACGCCGCTCGTCGTGACATTGGCCATGCGAGACACCGTAAGCTAGAGTTGGGGAGAGACTTCCCCCTCGGTTGCCCTGAGACACGGATCAGGTGTGCGATGGAAACGGATACCCCTGCTGCTCCGGCGGAACGATCGTGCCCGTTCGGGTTCATCGTGGTGTCGGCGTTCGTCGGCGGGCTGATCTGGCTGATTGCCATGCTGCCCCGGCTCACCCCCTGAACGGATGCTTGCCCTGCCAGCGCCCGGCGCTGGCGCTCCGGGCTGGTAGGGAGACGATGAGGACGCGCGGGGCGTTACAGCACGGGCGATAGCAGCCGGCAGGCGTTCTCCAGCAACCGCGCGGCGAACGGCCGACGCGCATACACCGCCCGGTCCAGACAGATGGCCGTTGTCAGGTCGTGCAGAAACGCCCGCTCCAGCTCCTCGACCGCCTGCCGCGAGTACAGCAGGCAATTCACCTCGAAGTTCAGGTGCAGGCTGCGGTTGTCCAGGTTGGCGGTCCCGACCGACGCCCAGTCGTCGTCCGCGAGCACGACCTTGGCGTGCATCATGCCGCGCGTGTACTGGTACACCTTCACACCGGCGTGAAGCATCTCGGCCCAGTAGTACTGCGCCGCGTACTGCGGGAGCCACTTGTCGGGCCGGTACTGACAGAGCAGGCGCACATCCACGCCGAGGTAGCCGGCGTGGCGCAGCGCGTCGCGCAGCCCGGCGTCGGGGATGAAGTACGGGGACGCGATCCAGAGGCGGCGGCGAGCGTTCAGGATCGCCGAGAAGTAGATATCGCGAATCCCTTTCATCTCCCGATCCGGCCCGGAATCGATGACCTGCGCCAGGTACGCCCCGCCCGCGTCAGCCGGCTGGTAGTAATCGCGGTCCGTGTCCTTGCCGCCCGGCTCGATCAGTCGCTCGCCGGAGGCGAAGTTCCAGTCCTCGGCGAACACGCGCTGCAGGTCGGCCACGACCGGCCCGCGCAGGCGCATGTGGGTGTCGCGCCAGAATCCGAACCGCGGCGCCAGTCCGAGGTACTCGTCGCCGATGTTCAGCCCGCCGACGAAGCCGACGTTACCGTCCACCACCAGGATCTTGCGGTGGTTGCGCATGTTGATCTGGAACCGGCGGCGGAACGGGTTGACGGGCAGGAAGACGCTGCTGTGTCCGCCGGCCGCGTGGAGGGCGTGCAGTCGCGACGGCCACAGGTTGTGCGACCCCATCGCGTCGAACAGCAGCCGTACCTTCACCCCCTCCTTCGCCTTCGCCGTCAGGGCGTCGAGGAACGCGGCGCCGCAGGCGTCGGTGCGGAAGATGAACGTTTGCAGGTGGACGTGGTGCCGGGCGGAGCGGATGGCGGCTAGCATCGCGTCGAACGCCGGGCGGCCCTCGTGGTAGAACGCAACGTCGTTCCCCTGCGTCAGCGGGTGGGCACCGAACCTGTCCGCGAGCCACGCCATTCGTTCGGGGAGCGACCCGCGCCGTCCGCCGTCCCCCTCCGCCGGGCCGTCGCAGCGGGGCGTCAGCTGGGCCGAATCCAGGGATGGGCGGCGCGGATAGAGCTGCATGTAACCGAGCTTGTGGCGCCGTTTGCGCCTGAGCGGACGGTTGATGTGCTGGTAGCCGAAGAGGAAGAACAGCAGTGCGCCGACGAACGGCAGGAAGACGATCACCAGACCCCAGGCGACGGCCGACGTGGAGTCGGTCTTCGTCATCAGCACCCACGCCATCGTCGCCGCCGTGATGAGCATGTTGGCGATGGCGACGAGGTAGGGTAGCCAACTGAGCAGCTCGTCGGGAGCCAGCCAATCCACGGGAACCTCCGGGGCTCGGGGCCGCCTGCCAGGGGCGCTCGGTTGCGGATGTCAACCGCTCCCCTCAGACGTTGCTGCACCACTGCTCCTCAGTCCGACCTCAGCCAGCGTCGGCGGTCGCCAGCGCGGTGCGGACAAACTCGACGGTTAGCCGCCGCGCCGCCTCGTCAGTCTCGCGCCGGATCTGCTCCCACTCGGCCGACGGCGTGCCAGGCCGGCACGGGGCTGAGCACGCCTCGACATACGCCTTCGCCTTCGGCTCGGTGCCGCTCGGCCGCAGGGCGACGCGGCCCCGGTCCCCGAACCGCCAGATGAGGAAGTTCCGCGCGGCTGCGTCGGTCGCTCCCTTTATCGGCCCCAGCCACGAGTCCTCGCGGCGCAGATCCTCGACCTGCGTTACCTTCAGCCCGCCGATCTCCCGCGGCGGCTCGGCGCGTAGCCGGTCCAGCATCCGCGCCATCCGCTGCTTGCCCTCGATCCCAGTCATGGTAATGGTGTGCAGCTCTGTGCGGAAGTAGCCGAAGCGGCGCTCGATCTCGTCCAGGTAGTCGAGCACCGACCAGCCGCGCCGCCGCAGGTCGAGCGCCATCTCGGCCAGCAGCAGGGCCGCCCCGCCAGCGTCCTTGTCGCGGATGTGCGGCGTCACCAGGATACCGTGGCTCTCCTCGGACGCGATGACGAAATCCTCCGGCGTGCCGCGGACGTCCTCGTAGGCGCCGTGCTGCTCCAGCTGCCAGAGCACGTCGGCGACGTACTTGAACCCGACGAGAAGGTTCTCGATCACCTGCGCCCCGAAGTGCCGGGCGATGCGCGTCACCAGCCCGGTCGTCACCAGCGTCCGCACCACGATCGGTGAGGGCGGCATCTCCCCCCGCTCCGCCAGTTTCTCCAGCTTGAAGTGCGTCACCAGAGCGGCCAGCGTATTGCCGTTCAGCAGCTGCATCGGCCAGTCATCGCCCGCCGGCCCGCGCCGCCCGGTGTTGACGGCGGCCATGGCGCCGATGCGGTCCGCGTCCGGGTCGGTGGCGAGGACCAGGTCGGCGTGCTCCTTCCGGGCCAGCGCCTCGGCCCGGTCCATCGACGCCGGCACCTCGGGGTTGGGCGTCTGCGTGACGTTCGGGAACTGGCCGTCCGGCCGCATCTGCTCCTCGACCGGCAACACGCGGAAACCCTGCTTGACCAGCACCTCCATCGCCGTCATCGAGCCGACGCCGTGCAGCGGAGTGAAGACGATCCTGACCTCGTCGCCGCGCGGCGGCGGAACCAGCGACTGCCGGCGGCACAGGTCGATGTAGCCGTCGTGAACCGCTTCCGCGAGGAAGTGGACCCGGCCGGTGCGCACCGCGTCGGCCCACGGCAGATGGCGAATCGTCGTCACCTGTTCGACGAGGTCGGCCATGATCTGGTCGTCGGGCGCGATTGGCTGGCCGCCGCGATCGTCGTAGAACTTGCCGCCGTTGTCGTCGGGCGGGTTGTGCGAGGCGGAGATGTTCAGCCCGCCGTGGGCCTTGAGCTGGCGGATGGCGAACGACAGCTCGGGCGTGGCGAGGTAGCGCGGGCTATCCTCCGGCAGGATGTGGGCGTGGATGCCGTTGGCGACGTACACGCCGACGGCGTACTGCGCGAAGTCTTTCGAGCGCAGGTGGAGGACCGGGTTCGGCAGGTCCGGGTTGTAGTTCTTGCGGCGGTCCTCGAACTGGCGCACGTCGTAGGCGACGACGACATGCAGCGATTCGATGCCGGGGAAGGACTCCTTGAGGTACTCGCAGTGCCCCTGGACGGAGGCGCCGAGCGTCCACAGGTTCATCCGATTCGGGCCGATGCCAACGGCGCCGCGCCGCCCGCCGGTGCCGAACGGGAGGATCTGATAGAAGCGGTCGAGCAGGCCGGTCCACTGCTCCGTCTGGATCAGCCATTCGAGCTGCGGCCGGTAGGCGGCGACAGCCGGTCCGGTCAGCCACTGCCGCAGGTATTTCACGGCCTGTTCCTTGAGCGCGGGTTCGGCCTGGACGGCGGCGAACCCCCGGGTGGCGAGCGCCAATGGATCCATGCTGCGACCTCTTCCCTGGATAACCTGCTCCTCGGGAGCGGCCCGAAAGTCACGGGTGATGTACCGCGCCGGCGCGGGCCGCTGGAGAGATGCCCCGTTTCTACCAAAGTGAGCCCGTCCATGCCAGTCCCACGCATACCCTTCCTGGAAACCATCGCCCGGCGCCAATCCGCGGTGCGTAAGCGGGGCGATCTTGACCCGCCGCGCTGCCGGGGGGTATACACCTGCCGTGAAGTGCCAGGAGGGCGCAGGCGTGGCAGAACGAGCGGACTGGGTAAGCCGGAAATGGTTGCTGGTGTGGTTCCTGGTTTGCGCCGCCGCGTCCTCGGCGTGGTGCGTGGCAGCCGGGGCGCGACTCGGGCCGACCTGGGACGAGCCGTTCTACCTGGAGGCGGGCCTGCGTGCCTGGCACCAGCTCAACCCGCGCGAGTTGCTCCAGGCCGGCTGCATGCCCCTGCCCCCCGCTGTGGAGACGCTGCCGCTGCTCGTGGGCGAGACACTCCGCGGCCGCCCCATCAACCTCGACGCCGAGTTCGACACCTGGCTCCCGGTGGCGCGGGTGGGGACGCTCGTCTTCTGGTGGGTGCTGCTCGCCTCCGGCTGCTGGTTAGCGCGACGCTGGGGCGGACCGACGGCGGCCGCGCTGGCGGTGGCGTTCCTCGCCGCTGAGCCGATTCTGCTCGGCCACGCGAGCCTGGTCACGACCGACCTGGCGCTGGCGGCGTGCCTGCTGCTGTCGCTTGCCGTTTTTGAGGCGGGGCGTGACCGGGGCTGGCTCCGGCGCGTCCTGCTGCCGGCGGGCGTTGCTGGTCTGGCCCTGCTGGCGAAGGTTTCCGCCCTCGTCTTCGGCCCCGTCTGTCTGGCCGTGGTGGAGCTGGGACGCCTGCTCCAACCGGCGTCCACGGAGGCCGGAGGACCAACGGTGAGGCGGCGCTGGCTGCGCGCGACGTGGGATCTGGTGCAAATCGGCATCCTCGCCATGATCCCGGTCCTTGTCTTCTGTCGCGGGTTCCGGGCTCTCCACGCCATCGCGTTTCAGGTCGGTCACAACACGCAGGGCCACGGCCGGGCCTTTCTCCTGGGCGAGATCAGCGAGGCCGGCTTTCTGCACTACTTCCTGATGACGGTGCTCATCAAGGTGGGGCTCCCCGTGCTGGTGCTCGGCCTCATCGTGGTGGCGGTCCGGCCGCGCCGCTCGTGGAACGTTCCCCTCCTGGCCGGCCTGGCTCTGCTGGCGCTGAGTCCCGGCTATCGTTTGCAGATCGGGATTCGGTTCGTCCTGCCGGCGGTGGCGCTGCTCATTGTCGGCGTGGCGATCGCGCTGGCCCGCTGGCTGGACGGCCTGGAGGGGCGGTGGCGGCGGCGCGCCTGGGCGGCGGTTGGCGGCGCGCTGTGCTGGTCGGCGCTCGGCGCGGTGCAGGTGTGGCCGCACGGGCTCTGCTTCACCAACGAGCTGTGGGGCGGGACCGCGAAGGGGTATCTGGCGCTCAGCGATTCCAACTACGATTGGGGCCAGGGGCTGCGCGAGCTGGCGGCCTGGCAAGCGCGGCACCGCGCGGTGCCGCTGGACGTGTGGTACTTCGGCAACGACCCGGCGCTGAAGCGCTTCGCCATGCGCCCGGTGGAGCTGCTGTGGGTGCCGTCCGCGGAGGAGTTGCAGGCGCGGGAGCGCGGACGCTACCTCGCCGTCGGCACGACCTACCTGCACGGCGGCCTGTCCAACTTTCCCGTCCCCCGCTTCTTGCAGGGGCGCCAGCCCATCGCCCGGACGACGACCTTCCTGATTTACGACTTCACCCAGCCGCCGGAACCTGTCGCTGGCGCTCCGGACTGGTAGCGTTCCACCAGCCCGGAGGTGCCCGGCGGTCACCAGCCCATGTCCTCGCCGCTCAGCATCGCGCGCTGCATGTCGTCGGGCACCGGGGCATAGGCACGCGGCTCCATCGTCCAGCTCGCACGTCCTTGCGTCAAACTCCGTACCCGGTCCGAATAGTCGAACATGCGCCGCAGCGGCACCAGCGCCTCGATGATCCGCGTCTTGCCGCGCGCATCGATCTTCGCGATCTCCGCGCGTCGCGCGTTCAGGTCGCCCTGCACCGCCCCCAGGTACTCCTCCGGGATCGTCACCTCGACGCGCATCACTGGCTCCAGCAGCGTCATGTTGTCGCGCAGCGCCTTGTGGACGGCGTCGGCTCCGGCCCCCGTGAACGCCGCCTCGTTGGACGCTTCCTGGTCCATCTGCCCGCCGGTCAGCGTCGCCTTGACGTTGATCACCGGATAGCCCAGCTCGCCCGACAACAGCGCCCCGCGGATACCCTGCTCAGCCGCCATCACGAACTCCGACGGGAGCGTCTCCTCCGGCACCTTGCTCTCGACGGTGACCGCGCCCTTGCCGTCCTTCGCCGGCTCGAACGCGACGTTCACCTTCGCGAACAGGTTCGCCCCGCCCATGTGGCGCGTGAACTCGCCCTCGATGCGGACCGGCCGGCGCACCGTTTCGCGGTAGCTGACGCGCGGCTTGCCGACGCGCACCTTCAGCCGGAAGTCGCGTTCCATCCGATGTCGTTTGACCTCCAGGTGGAGCAGACCCATCCCGCTCATCAGCGTCTGGCCGGTTTCCGAATCCTCCCGCCAGGTGAAGGTCGGATCCTCGCGCTTGAGCCGGTTCAGGGTGTCCGCCAGCTTGTCCTTGTCGGCGGACGACTCCGGCTCGATCGTCTGGCTGACGACCGCCTCGGCGAAGCGGATCTGTTCCAGCAGGATCGGGTGTTGCAGGTCGCAGAGCGTGTCGCCAGTGATCGAGTCCTTCGGGCCGATGAGCGCGACGATGTCGCCCGCGTAGGCGACCGGCAAGTCCTCGCGGTGGCGCGGGTCGGCCTGGACGTGGTACAGTTTGCTCGCGAACTCCTTCACCTGCCGTCCCGGATTCCACGGCCGGGTGTTGGCCTTGAGCGTCCCGGAGTAGATGCGGAGGTAGTAAAGGTCGCCGTGCGTGTCGGCGACGATCTTGAACACCAGTCCGCAGAATGGCTCCTTCGGGTCTGGTTTGCGCTTCTCCTCTTTGCCCGTCTTCGGGTTGCGGCCCACGACCGGCGGGCGGTCGAGCGGGCTGGGGAGATACCACGCAACCGCGTCCATGAGCGGCTGAATGCCGGCGTGTTCGCGGCCGGACCCGCACAGCACCGGCTGGATGCGCCGGGCCAGCGTCTGCTCGCGCAGCGCCTGGCGAATCATCTCGACCGGCACCTCAGTCCCCTCGAGGTAGGCGGCCGCCAGGGCGTCGTCCCACTGGGTCAGCACGTCGAACAGGCGCTCGCGCCAGCGCTGCACCGCGCCGGCGAGTTCCTCCGGGACGGCCTCGGTGCGGAACGTCTTGCCCTGGTTGCCCGGGTCGAAGTAGAGCGCCTTCTGTTCCAGCAGGTCGATGATGCCGATGAACGGCTTGTGACTGTCCTTGCTCGACCCGCTGCCGATGGGAATCGCGACCGGGACCGGGGTGCCTTCGAGACGCTCTTTGACCTCCTCGACGACGGCCCCGAAGTTGGCGCCAACCACGTCCATCTTGTTGACGAACACGAGACGCGGGACGTTGTACCTGTCGGCCTGGCGCCAGACCGTCTCGGACTGCGCCTCGACCCCCTTCTGAGCGTCGAAGACGACGACGGCGCCGTCGAGGACACGCAGGGAGCGCTCGACCTCGGCGGTGAAATCGACGTGCCCCGGCGTATCGATCAGGTTGACGGTGCAGCCGCGCCACGCGAACGGGATGCAGGCGCTGTAGATGGTGATGCCGCGCTGCTGCTCCTCTGGGTCGTAGTCGGTTTCCGTCGTTCCCTTGTCCACCTCGCCGAGTTTGTGCTTGGCGCCGGCGTAGTAGAGGACGTGGTCGGTGGTCGTCGTCTTGCCGGCATCGATGTGGGCGATGATACCGAGGTTGCGGATCTGGCTCAGGTCGAAGGTCGCCACGGTTATCCCCTTCACAAAACGAACGAACCACAGAGGCACAGCGAGCCCCGAGCAAAGACCCACAGAGGAGAGACAACGTTCCTTGTACTCTCTGTGCGGCCTGGCTCTGTGCTCGCTGTGCCTCTGTGGTTCGTTCTTTCCTTGCCGGCGTTACCAGGCGAAGTGCGCGAAGGCCTTGTTCGAGTCGGCCATCTTGATGGTGTTCTCGCGCTTGGTCATCGCCTCGCCCTCGCGGCGGTAGGCGGCCATCAACTCGTCGGCCAGGCGGAGGTACATCGGCCGGCCGCTCTTGCCGCGGGAAGCGCCGATGATCCAGCGGATCGCCAGGCTCTGCTGGCGGGTCTTGTTGACCTGCATCGGCACCTGGTACGTGGCCCCGCCGACACGCTTCGAGCGCACCTCGACGGACGGCTTGACGTGTTCGACGGCCTGGGTGAAGACGTCGATCGGGTTCAGGTCCGGCATGCGGTTCTTGATCTGATCCAGGGCGTTGTAGAAGATCCGCTGGGCCGTCGCCTTCTTGCCGTCCCACATCAGGCAGTTGATGAACTTGCTGGCCAGCCTGGAGCCGTGTCGGGGGTCGGGTTTCAGGGTCGCCTGGCTGGCGGTCGGTTTACGGGCCATGATCGGTCGTTCCTGCTTGGTTGCCAGGCCCACGGGACGCGTCCCGCGGGCGTTCGGATAATCAATTCAGCGACGGCTCCAGGAGTCGCCGGGCACCCTGGTAGGGGGCGACGGCGTGGAGCGTGCCGCTGGGCTCAAAGAACAATTCGTTGATGCTGCCGCAGTGGGGGCAAGGCACTTTCACCGTGGCGACCGCGTGAGCCTTGCCGGCCAGTCCCTTGCCGGCACATTCGAGCGTCACGCCTACCGGGTCGCCACAACTGCAACAGCTAAAGTCCAGGTTGAGTCTCACCTCCATCATGATCGGGACGGCCCTCGAGGAGTTCGGATGTGTACCACACCGAAGGCGGCAGAGCCCGCACTGGCGCCGTTGCGCCGCGCGGGCGTCTGGGCCGGGCTTCCACGCATCAGACGGCGCGCCCGGGGGCCAGGGCGGCGCCGGCGCGGAAGCCCGTTAGCCACCTTCGCGCTTGGCTCCGTACTTCGATCGGGCCTGCTTGCGGTCCGCGACGCCCTGAGAGTCGAGCACGCCGCGGATGATGTGGTAGCGCACGCCGGGCAGGTCGCGGACACGACCGCCGCGCACAAGCACGATCGAGTGTTCCTGAAGGTTATGCCCCTCGCCGGGAATGTACGCCGTCACCTCGATGCCGTTGGACAGGCGGACGCGCGCCACCTTCCGCAGGGCCGAGTTCGGCTTCTTGGGCGTCATGATCTTGACCTGGAGGCACACGCCGCGTCGCTGCGGGCAGCCGAGCAGGGCCGGATGTTTCGGCCGGCTCTTCTGCGGCACGCGCGGCTTGCGGACCAGCTGGTTGATCGTCGGCATTCACTTCTCTCCGGTCTCTCGGGTGCAGGGTCCGCTTCGTCGGGTCACGACGCGAGCAAGGGATAGCTCACGTTCCCACCAGCGCAACGCGCAGGGCCGCTGCCGTTCCTACTCGAAACAATTACCCTATTGTGGTGCGCCGCAGGGGTCAAGGGCAATCCCCGCGAATGCCCCAGCAGCCTGTGGGCTTTTCAGATGCTGCCGTTGCCGTCCAGGCGGCGGCGGGCACAATACTCCTGTTCCTTACCCGGAGGGTTATATGAAACGCTGGCTACCGCTGCTACTGCTCTGGGGCGCGTTCCCCGCGCTCACCCTGCTGGAAAACGTCGAGATCGTCGTCGCCGAGGTCGTCCAGGCCGGGGACGGCGCCGAGAAGCCGGCCGACCTGGTCATCCTGAACGGCAAGGTGGTCACCCTCGACACGAAGAACCGGGTCGTGCAGGCGCTGGCGATCCGGGGCGGCCGCATCGTCGCGGTCGGCTCGAACCAGGACGTGCAGAAGTTCCAAAGCCCCAGGACGCGGGTTCTCGACGCGAGCGGGCGCACCGTTCTGCCCGGGCTGTACGACAGCCACACCCACCCAGTCGGGGCCGCCCTGAGCGAGTTCAACGAGGAAGTGCCGTATCTGAAGACGTTGAATGATGTCTTCACCTACATCCGCAACAAGGCGAAGAAACTCCCGGAGGGGCAGTGGATCGTCCTGCGGTTCGCCTTCCCGACGCGCCTCAAGGAGGGGCGCTTCCCGACCCTGGCGGAACTGGACGCGGCCGCCCCGAAGCACCCGGTCTACTACAACGCCGGGCCGGCCAGCATGGTCAACTCGATGGCGCTGAAGGTGTCGAAGATCACCCGCGATACGAAGAACCCGGCCAACGGCGTCATCGTCAAGGATCCGAAGACGGGCGAGCCGACCGGCATGCTGCGCAATGCCACCGGACTGCTGCGCGGCGTCCCCGGCGGCAAGGCGAGCGGGCAGGACCGCCGCGAGGCCGTCAAGAAGCTGTTCGCCCTCTACAATTCGCGCGGCATCACCAGCATCGCCGACCGCAGCTCCAGCCGGGGTAGTTTCGACCTGTACCACGATCTGCTCGCCAGGGACGAGCTGACGGTGCGTATCGTCGTCTGCCCGAACTTCAGCCCCTACGGCAGCCGCGAGGAGATCGCCCGGCGCTTCGCCAATCTGCCGGGCAAGGACGGCAAGTACGGCCCTACCGGCAAGGGCGGGATCTGGATCCGCATCGGGCCGATCAAGTTCTTCCTCGACGGCGGCATGCTCAACGGCACCGCCTACATGCGCGCGCCGTGGCCGGCGGGGCCGACGTACCAGATCGTCGAGAACGACTACCGCGGGCTGTTGTTCGTGCAGCCGGAGCAGGTGAAGGTGCTGGTCGAGGAGGCGGCCAGGCACAAGTGGCAGGTGACCGCCCACACCGCGGGCGAGGGGGCGATGGACGTGCTGCTCGACGCCTACGACTTCGTCAACCGCTCGATCCCGATCAAGGACCGGCGCTTCTGCATCACCCACGCCAACTTCCCGTCGAAGCGCAACCTGGAGCGGTGCCGTGAACTCGGCGTCTGCGCCGACGTCCAGCCGGCGTGGCTGTACCGCGACGGGACGACGCTGCTCAAGGTACTCGGCAAGGACCGCATGCGCTGGTTCCAGCCGTACAAGAGCTGGTTGCAGTACACGACCGTCGGCGGCGGCAGCGACCACATGATCAAGCTCGATCACCTGGCCGCGACGAACCCGTGGAACCCGTGGGTCGGGATGGCGGTGACGCTGACGCGCCGCACCGACGGCGGCGACGTGGTGACGGCGGACGAGGCGCTATCGCGCGAGCAGGCGCTGCGCCTGTACACGATCAACAACGCCTACCTGCACCACGAGGAGAATGAGAAGGGCACGCTGGAGGTCGGCAAGCTGGGCGACGCGATCGTGATCGACCGCGATTTCCTGACGTGTCCGCAGGAGGAGGTCGCCGGGACCGAGGTGCTGTACACGGTCGTCGGCGGGAAGGTCGTCCACGAACGGAAGCGGTGAGCCGTTCACCGGCGGACGGGTTTGCCGCCGGGCGTGCTTGCTCGCCTCGCACTGCACCGCCCGGCGGCGGGTGCCAGCCGTCGCTTGCCGCGCGCCTGTCCCACTCATAGCGTGCCGACATGACAATGAAAACCGCACTGCACTCGGTCAGTTACGCCGGCGTCTGGCCGGGCCAGGCCCGCCTGTCGCTGGAGGCGTTCCTGGAGAAGGCTCGCGCCCTCGGCTTCGACGCCGTCATGCTCATGGCCAAGCGCCCGCATCTGTCGGTCCTCGATTACGACGCCGACACGCGCCGCCGACTGCGGCAGCAGCTGGACCGGCTCGGGCTGCGTGTCGCGTGCCTGGCCGGGTACACCGACCTGGCGATGAGCGCCGACCGGCCCGATGTCCCGGCCCGCGAGATGCAGGCGCTGTACGTCCGCGAGCTGTGCCGGCTGGCGCACGATCTGGGGTGCCCGCTGGTGCGCGTCTTCACCGCCTTCGACCACCCGGCGGCGACGTATGACCAGCTCTGGGGGTGGTGCGTGGCCGGGCTGCGCGAGTGGGCGCGCCTGGCGGCGCCGTTTGGCGTGACGGTCGGCGTGCAGAACCACCACGACACCGCCGTCCACCACGACAGCCTGTTCGACCTGCTGGAGGAGGTCGGCGAGCCGAACTGCAAGGCGATGTTTGATGCGTGGGCGCCGGCGCTGCAGGGTGCCGACCTCGCCGCTGCGGTGCGTAGACTGGCGCCGTACATCGTCCACACGACCGTCGCCGACTACGTCAAGCGGCCGCGCTTCCGGTATCAGCCGCCGCTGGTGAACTACGTCCGCGAGGCCGACGCAGTCCGCGCCGTGCCGCTGGGCGAGGGGTTCATCGACTACAAGGCATTCTTCGCCGCGCTGAAGGAGGCGGGCTTCCAGGGCCACGTCGCGTATGAGATGTGCTCGTATCTGCGCGGCGGCGGGAGCGAGGCGAACCTCGATGCGTGCGCCCGGCGGTTCCTCGACTACATGCGGCAGGTCTGACATCTCGGGAGTTCAGGATAGTCGAGGAGCAGAGTGCGAAGGAGTCCCGGGAGGACGCGCAGGCATCCCCCGGGACTGTGCGGTCAGTTCGCCAGATGTGCCGCCACGGTGCCGTTGACCGGCTCGGCGCTCACCGCCGGCATGGGTTGAGGCAGGAAGTACTCCGCGCTCGACGGCGCGCCGCCGTCAAGGTCGCGGAGCAGCGCGACCGTCTCGGCCAGGCCGTTGCCCAGGCACTGGACGCTGATGACCAGTTCCGCCAGGGCCGCGAACGACAGCCCGTCCGTCAGGTCAACCCACTGCGCGCGCTCGGCGGCCGACAGGTCGGGCATCTTCTTCGCGAAGTACGCCGCCCGCAGCCTCCCCTCGGGCGCGTCGATGCGCAGGATGCGGTCGAAGCGGCGCGGGCGCGCCACGATGCGCCGGTCGAGCTTCTCGGGGTAGTTCGTCGTCGCGATGTTGACCGCCCGGTCCACCTGCTGGTTGCCGTCGAGCCACTGCAGCAGGTCGCTGTCGCCCCACGCGGCGATGATCGCGTCGAGATCCTCGAACAGGCACACGATGGGCCGATCCGGCTCGACTCGCCGCAGCCGCTCCATGCATGCCACGAACACGTTCGGCTGTTCGCAGAAGAACGCCAGGTTGCCCGTGGCGCCGACGCGCGCGACGACCTGGTGGACGAGCGACGACTTGCCGCCGCCCTGCTTGCCGTACAGCAGGTAGCCGCGGCGGTGCAGGAACCCGTACTTTGTGAACCGCTCGCCGAGCGTCCAGAAGCGCCCGATCTCGTCGAGGATGCGGGCCGACAGGCTGTCGCTGAAGTCGATCAGGTCATCGACGTGCAGCCGCTTGGCGTGAAACAGCGGGTTGCCGTAGCAGTCGAGCGCGCAGGTATAAGCGCCGGCGGGCAGGCGCGGCACCGTCGCGCCGCAGACCTGGTACGTGTCGTTACCCAGGACGGCCCATTGCGAGAGGCGCACGTTGAGCTGGTCGAGGTTCATCAGGCCTTCCTCCTTTCAAGGTCCGACAAATCTTCCGCCGCGTTCCTGGACAGGGGTTGCGGCTGGGAAGGGAATGGGTCGTGTGAGAGATCGTGGTGGTTGGCAGAAGGTTAGAAGGGATCTGCTCTACCGCGCCACGTTCCTCAATAGGGACACGGCGCTGTATGTGCAAGTTCGCGTTTCGGCGCCGCTCCACCAGGGTATTCGCCGGAGGCGGTGTGAAATTGCGGGGACGCGAATGGTGAGCGGCGTGTCTGCTCTTTCTCCCCTCTCCCCTGGTGGGAGAGGGGGGAAAGAACAGGATACCTTCCCCCGGACCGGGGATCAGGCGCCAATCACTCTCCCTGGTCGTCGTCGGCCCAGACGGCACGCTCGATCTTGATGCCCAGCGCGCGGATCTTCGTGCGCAGGCTGCCGCGTGTGATGCCGAGGATGCGGGCTGCCTGAACCTGATTGCCTCCCGTGTGCCGCAGCACGGTCGTCAGCAGGTGCCGCTCCAGCTGGGCCACCGACTCGGCGTACAGATCCTGCGAGCCCGCCTGAATGCGCTCCAGGAAGAAACGGTCCCAGTCGGGGGCGGACGCCTCCGCGACCGCCTCCCCGACCGGCCGGGCGAGGACCGCGTCCGGCAGGAACTCGGCGACGAGGACCGGCCCGGTAGCCTGCAGCAGGGCCTGCTTGAGGATGCTTTGCAGCTCGCGCACGTTCCCCGGCCACGGGTAGCGGTTGAGCGTCTCCTGGGCGTCCGGGGACACCTGCTGGACGTCCTTGCCCAGCTCGCGGCTGAACCGGCGCACGAAGTGCTCCACCAGCAGCGGCAGGTCATCGACCCGCTCGCGGAGCGGCGGCAGACGGATGCTGAAGACGTTGAGGCGGTAGTACAGGTCGCTGCGGAACCGCCCGGCCGTTACCAGCCCTTCCAGGTCGCGGTTCGTCGCGGCGATCAGGCGCACGTCGGTCTGGATCGTCTCATTGCCGCCGACACGCTCGAAGCGCTGCTCCTGCAGCAGGCGCAGCAGCTTGGTCTGCGTCAGGGGGGACATGTCGCCGATCTCGTCGAGGAACAGCGTCCCGCCGCTGCACTGCTCGAACTTGCCGATGCGCCGCCGCTCCGCCCCGGTGAAGGCGCCCTTCTCGTGGCCGAACAACTCGCTCTCCAGCAGCGTCTCCGGGATGGCCGCGCAGTTGATCGCCAGGAACGGTCCGGCCGCGCGCTTGCTGTGGCGGTAGATGGCGCGGGCGACCAGTTCCTTGCCGGTCCCGCTTTCCCCCAGAATCAGGGCCGTCACATCCTGAGAGGCGACCCGGCCGATCGCCTTGTAGACGTCCTGCATGGCCGGGTTACGGCCGACCAGTACGTCGGAGGCGTCGGGCGCGTCCGCCTCGTCCCCCAGCACGGCCGGTGTCTGCATCAGCCGGCTGATGTCCATTGCCTGGCCGACCAGCTCGCGCAGCTGGGGCAACTCGAGCGGCTTGAGCAGGTAGTCATACGCCCCCAGCTTCATCGCCTCGATGGCGGTGTCGGTCGTCCCGTGGCCGGTGATGAAGATCACCGGGATGCGCGCGTTGCGCTGGCGGATGGCGCGGAAGGTGTCGAGGCCGGACTGGTCCGGCAGGTTGATGTCGAGGATGATCACATCCGGGCGTTCGCGGGCGACTGCCTCCAGTCCCTCGGCCGCCGTCGAAGCGGTCACCAGCGTCACGTCCGGCTCGCGAAACGCGCGCCGGAAGGCATGCAAGATCGAGGACTCGTCGTCGATGACCAGCAGAGTCGGCATGGTCGCGTCGCTCCGTTGCCGCGGACGATTCTTTCTCCCTGCAGCTGAATTGCCTACCAGCCCCCTCCCCTGCGAGGGGAGGGGTTCTCGCACAGGCGCTCAGGACTGCTGCGCTGCCCTCTCAGGCGGCCCCCCCTTCCTCCCGCGTTGGCGCCGCGGTCGGCAGCCGGAGGATGAAGCACGCGCCGCCCTCGGGCCGGTTGCGAGCCTGCAGCGTCCCGCCGTGCGTCTCGGCGATCCGACGCGACGTCACCAGTCCCAGCCCCAGCCCGGTCTCCTTCGCGCTGACGAACGGCTGGAACAGGCGCGGCAACAGCTCCGGAGGAATCCCCGGCCCGGTGTCCTGCACGCGCACCTCCACCTGGCCGCGGTCGGTCGGGCCGGCCGGCGAGCGCACCTCCAGATCGAGCGTACCGCCCCGCGGCATCACGTCCAGGGCGTTTAACGCCAGGTTGATGAACAGCTGCGCCAGTTGCTCCTCGTCCGCCTGGACGGGGACCGCGGTCGGTGGGGGGGTGAACCGGACCGTGACGTTTTGCTTGCGCGCCCGGCCGCCGATCAGGGCCGCGGTGTGAGCCACCGGCCGCGTCACGTCCAGGAGGCGGCACGCCGGGTGCGGCGGACGGGCGAAGTCGAGGAAGTTCTGCAGGCAGCGCTCCATCCGCCGCACCTCCCGCTCGATCACCTCCAGGTCTTCCCCCGGCAGGCCGTCGGGGCTCGTGCCCTCACGGCCCGCCTGCACCAGCATCTTGATCGAGGTGAGGGGGTTGCGCAGCTCATGGGCCACGCCGGCCGCCAGTTGACCGACAACCGCCAGTTGCTCCGCCCGCAACACCTCCCGCTCACGCTGCTGGAGCTTGTCCACCACCTGCTCGATCTCGCGCACCACCTGCTCCATCTGGCCGTGCAACCCCTTCAGGTCGCCGTCCTCGCTCACCTCGATCGGCCGGAAGTCCTGACCCAGCTTGGTGGCGGCGTCGTGGATGTGGATGGACAGATGGTGGATCGACTGCCGCACCCCCCTGGCCACCCCGTAACCCAGGAGCAGCCCGGCCAGGGCAGCCAGGCTGCACACCCCGACCAGGCAGGCGATGACCCACTGCAGGGTGCGGCGGAGGGCCGTTTCCGTCTGCCTGACCTGCACGACATTCACGTACTGAAGTTCGCGGCAGGCTGGCAGCGCCTTTTCTTCGAGGATGAAGAGCGCCTGGGGAACCACTTCCTGACGCAGGTGCCCATCGGGCGTCCGCTCCTCCCGATACAGCGCGAAATACGGCGCGAAACTCTTCTCCAGCTTCTCTTCGAGGGCCTTCTCCTCCTCCGTGTCCGCGAGGCGTCTTGCCCTGGCCAGCTGAGCGTGGATTTGCTGGTGGATCGCCTCGGGCGTCTGGCCCCCCGCTTGCAGCTGGGCGATCAGCTCGACCAGCATCTTCCTCAGCTCGTTGCCGACGTCCGCGCCGCTGACCGTCTCGCGGTGGACGCTGGCCGAGGCCGCCTGTTCGTTGTAGAGGTAGAACGCCGCGACCCCACACAGCAACAGCAGCAAGAAACTCACCACGATGGTCGGCCCAGCGAGCCGCATCGACAGGTTGCGCTGCCACACGGGAATACCTCCCGGCCCTCGCCGCCTCCCCGCGACCTCTCAACCGGACGGCGTGCGGAGAGGCTGGGCCTGCTACGCGGTCCGGGTGCCCCTGTCCAGTTTGTCTTTCCTCTTTCTCCCCCTGTGCAAGATTATGCATCTCGGGGGGAAGGGGGAAACGGTAACAGGCTGCGCCCCATCCAATCTCAGAATACTACTTTGGAGGCATTACAAGTAACTCAATCTGTGAGTAGCCGCCCCCGCGCGCTGGCGCTCGCGGCTGGGAAATCAATCATGTGTCGAGCCCGCTCACCGCAATGTGCGGAACCGCCTGCCGCAGTCGTGGGCACAACCCGAGCCGCTGGCCCTTTCCCATTCCAGGTCGCGCCCGGCCTGCGCACGCACCGGATAAGCGTGGTCGAACCCCGTCTTTTTTGCTCAATTCAATCGCTAACGTCCCGTCGGCAGTCGATACTCCCGTACCCAGGGCGGCCACGGCCGCGGCCCGTCCTGCGTGGCATGAGGTTTGCAGGTTCAAGCTCACGGCTATCCCAGCGGACCAAGGCGCCCGAGAGGGGGAGGTGTCCGGTGAATCTCGTCAACAAACCACTGCTAAGTTTGGCGGCAGGCGACCTGATGAGCCCCGCAACGGTCCTTGTGCCCGCCGACATGTCCCTGGAGGGAGCGGCCCGGTTGCTGGCACAGGCCCAGGTTAGCGGAGCGCCGGTGGTGGACGCGGACGGCCGGTGCGTCGGGGTGCTCTCGGCCACCGACTTCGTGCGCTGGGCGCAGCGCGGCAAGAGCCAGCCCTTCCCGCCCCCGTCGCCGCCCGAACTGGTGTACGCCTGGACGATCCTCGAAGATGTGGAATACCCCGGGGAAGTCGTTCGCCAGTACATCACGGGCGACACGATAAGCGTTCCCCCCACGGCCACCGTCGGTGAGGTGGCGCGGCTGATGCTCGACGCTCGCATCCACCGCGTGATCGTGGTGGACGAGGACCGCCGGCCGATCGGCGTGGTATCCACCACGGACATCCTGGCCGCGGTCGCCCAGACCGACGCCATATGGCGCATGGCGATCGGGGCAACCAGCACTGCACCGAACCCGGGCCGCTGGCCCCCAACGAACCCTCGAAAGGAGGAAGACCATGACGCTCACACCAACCGTTGAGGCGAGCCCTGTCCTGTGCCTGCGATCCAGGACGGCCGCCGACCTGATGACCCCGAACCCGGTGTCGATCCGCGCGGACGCGAGCGTTAAGGAGGCCATCGCCCTGCTGATCGACCGCGGCTACAGCGCCGCGCCGGTGATCGACGAGGCTGGCCGGCCGGTGGGAGTGCTGAGCCGGACCGACATCATCATTCACGACCGCGAGCGGGTCGAGTACGTCCCCCCGGTGCCGGAGTACTACGAGCGGGCCGAGTTGACCACACGGGCGAAGGAGCGGCTCGGGTCCGGCTTCCAGGTCGAGAAGGTCGAGACGACGTGCGTCCGGGACATCATGACCCCGGCCGTGTTCTCGATCAACCCGGACGCGCCGGCGACCCGGGTCGTGGCGGAAATGCCCGCCCTCCACGTCCACCGCCTGTTCGTGGTGGACGCCAACGGCGTGCTGGTGGGCGTCATCAGCGCCCTGGACGTCCTCCGCGCTTTGCAGCCCTGAAGCGCGACCGTCGCTCCCCCGCGCTGCCCACTCCCGCGAGGGGCGCGGGAACCCGCCGGTGACTCCTGTACCGGCGAGTTTCCGCGCCCCTCGACCGTTCCCGCCTCAATCGGTCCATGCTCCCATTCCCCACCTGTGCGGAATCGGTCACCCGATGGGCGGGTCCGGCACATCCCGTCTGCGGCTGCGGAAGGAAAGTGGGCTGACAGCGAGCACGTCCGGCCTTCCACACAGCCGCTTTTCGCACGGCTGTGCGGTCGAGGCCGGCCGGTTCACGCTTCTCCGGTAAACGGCCCGAGATTTGCCACCCCTGCCCCTGGTCCAGCATACCGGCATTCGGAGGACGATGCCATGAGATACCTGATTCTCGCGATGGTCTGTTTCCCCCTTTGTGCGGGGGACGCGGCCCAGGGCCAGTCGAAGCAGCCCAGTCGCGTGAGCCAGCTGATGGCGGACAAGCTGAAGCACGCCAAGACGGTCCTTGAGGGGCTCGCGCTGGGCGATTTCGCCAAGATCTCCCGCAGCGCGGAGGAACTGGTCCAGCTGAGCAAGACGGCCGAGTGGATGGTTCTGCGCACGCCGAAGTACGAGATGTACAGCAACGAATTCCGGCGGGCCGCCGACAGCACGATCCAGAAGGCCAGGGCGAAGAACCTCGACGGCGCCACGCTGGCCTACTTCGAGATGACCATGAGCTGCGTCCGCTGTCACCAGTACGTGCGTGAGGTGCGGGATGCCCGCCTGCCCGGCGAGCGGCCGGATCTGGCCCTGCTTCGCGCGGCCGTGCCGAGGAGTTCCCAGCCATGAACCAGCTCCTCGTTCCCCCCCGCGCCCCTGGTGCAGCGGCCGCCTATCGCGCCCGGCTATCCCTCCCTCAAAGGTGGGACGCGCCTGAAACCGACGAGCGCACGGCCAGCGGGTTGATCGTCGGCATTCTGCTAACGATCTTCACGCTCGGGTTGATTGGCTATCTGGTGGTCCACCTGTCCATCTTCTGAGTCCGCCACCGTCCACGGCCGCCAGTTAATCCGAGCCGAGCCGAGTCGCGCACGCAGCGCCGCGGCGTAAGCGGGACTCACCTCCGCTTACGCCGCGGCGCTGCGTGCGCGGCTCCAACAGCGCCAAGAAGCAGTTTCCAAACGCCGCAGGAGGGGGCTCCAGTCCCCGATTTTTCAAGGTAGATCGGGGGCCGGAGCCCACCTCCTGCGGTGTTTGGAAACGGTCTCTAACCGAACCGTGAAGGAGAGATGTTGCAGCAAATCTGTGCCCGTGAGAGGATAGTCGTTGGGCGTGGCGGGGCGCCCGACCCCCTCCTCCCTGACGGAGCCGACGAACTGATGAGCACCCCCATGCCACCCCCCGAACGCCCCCCCCTCCGCCTCCTCATCGTCGATGACGACGAACTGCTCCGCCAAACGCTGGCGCGCCGGTTCGAGCGCCAGGGGCTGGCTGTAATCACCGCCGGGAGCGGGGCGGAGGCGATGATCAAGGCCGACTCCGGCAAGATAGACGTCGCGCTGCTGGACCTGCACCTGCCGGACACGACCGGAATCGAGGTGCTGACGCGCCTCAAGGAGCGCCAGCCGGAAATGGAAGCGCTCATGCTGACGGCCCACGGCAGCATCGAGACGGCCATCCAGGCGATGAAGCGCGGCGCGTACAATTACCTGACCAAGCCGTTCCACCTGCCGGAACTGGAGATCCAGATCCAGAAGGCGTTCGAGAAGGCCCAGCTGCGCCGGCGCGAATGGCAGCACCGGGAGCAGGTGCGGTACGAGTCGGACCGCTACCGGCTGGTCGGGTCGAGCCCGCCGATGCGCCGGGTGGTGCAGATGATCGAGAAGGTGGCGTCCAGCGAGGCGACCGTGCTGGTCCGTGGGGCGAGCGGAACCGGCAAGGAACTGGTGGCCCGCGCCATCCACTACAACAGCGCGCGCCGCGACCGGCCGCTGGTCACGATCAACTGCGCGGCGCTGCAAGAGACGCTGCTGGAGAGCGAGTTGTTCGGCCACGAGAAGGGTTCCTTCACCGGCGCGGTCGCGACCAAGCAGGGACTGATCGAGGTGGCCGAGGGCGGAACGCTCTTCATCGACGAGATCGCCGAGATGGCCCCGGGGTTGCAGGCCAAGCTGCTGCGCGTGCTGGAGAACGGCCACTACCGGCGGGTCGGGAGCACGCAGGAAATGCACGCCGACGTGCGCGTGGTGGCGGCGACGAACAAGAATCTGGAGGAGGAACAGAAGGCCGGCCGGTTCCGCGAGGATCTGTATTACCGCCTGAACGTGGTGTCGATCCGGCTGCCGCTGCTGCGCGAGCGGCCGGACGACATCCCGGAGCTGGTGGAACACTTCCTGCAGACGCGCCGCGTCGGCCCGCACCCGTTCCAGGTCCAGCCGGAGGCGATGGAGGCGCTGCGGCGCTACGACTGGCCGGGCAACGTGCGCGAACTGGCGAACGTCCTGGAGCGGGCGCAGATCCTCGCGGAGGACAACCTGATCACCCCGGACGACTTGCCGGAGAACATCGTCGAGGTGGCGCCGCCCGTCCCCCCGCCGACCGGCGACGCCCAGCACCTGCGGGAGGTGGAGCGGCGCCATGTGCTGGAGGTGCTCCGGCTGGAGAAGGGGAACAAGGTCCACGCCGCCCGGACGCTCGGCATCAGCCGGCGCGCCCTGTACCGCCTGATCCGCAAATATCACCTCAAGGAGGAAGAGTGAGGGGCAGGGGGCGGAGTCAAGCCCCCTGACCGCCGACCCCCTTGCCTGCGTTATACTGACGGGATGACCGAAGCCGCCGAGCAGCGCCCCGCGTGGATCTGGCCGCGGGCCGCATACGTTCACCTCCCCTTCTGTGCCCACCACTGCGGCTACTGCGACTTCGCGGTTGCCACCGGGCAGGACGATCGCATCGGCGAGTACCTCGCGGCCCTCGCTGCCGAGCTGGCGACCCTCGGCCAACCGCAGCCCGTGCAAACACTCTTCCTCGGCGGCGGCACCCCGACACACCTCAATCCGCGCCAGCTCGAACGCCTGCTCGCCGACGTGCGTCGGTGGCTTCTGCTCTCCCCGGGCCGCGAGTTCTCCATCGAGGCGAACCCCGACGACCTCGACGCCGACCGGATTGCAGTCCTCGCGGACCACGGGGTCAATCGCGTCAGCCTCGGCGCCCAGTCGTTCGCGCCGGACGTGCTCCGCATCCTGGAGCGCCGGCACGACGCCGGGCAGGTGCCGGCGGCCGTCGAGCGCGTGCGGCGGCGGATCGAGAACGTCTCTCTGGACCTGATCTTCGGCGTGCCCGGGCAGACACCGGAGCGGTGGGAGGCGGACCTGCGTCGGACGCTCGCGCTGGCCCCGACGCACGTCTCCACCTACGGGCTGACCTACGAGAAGGGGACGCGCCTGTGGAAGCAGCGCCGCGGCGGGGAGGTCCAGGCGCTGCCGGAGGAGGCGGAGCTGGCGCTGTACGAACGGGCCATGGACGTGCTGGAAGGGGCCGGGTTCGAGCAGTACGAGATTTCCAACTTCGCCCGCCCCGGGTGGCGCTGCCGGCACAACGAGGTCTACTGGGCCAACGAGGCGTACTTCGGTTTCGGCATGGGGGCGGCGCGCTACGTCGAGGGCCGGCGCGAGCTGAACACGCGCAGTCTGCCCGGCTACATCCGCCGCGCGCTGGCCGGGGAGCCGACCGCGTTCCAGAGCGAGTGCCTGCCGCCGGAGGAACGCGCCCACGAAACCGCCGGGGTACAGCTCCGCCGGGCGGCGGGCATCCTTCGCGAGTCGTTCGCTCGCCAGACGGGCTACGACCTGGATGCCCTGGTCGGCGCTTCGCTGCGTCGCCACGTCGAGTTCGGCCTGCTCCGCGACGACGGCGCCTCCGTCCGCCTGACCCGGCGCGGCAAGTGCGTGGCCGATACGGTGGTCGCGGAACTGCTGTGAGCAGTCAGGGGTCAGCAGGGAAAGCCCACGGGTCACGTCCCGTGGGCTTTCCCTGCTGACCCCTTGAACCCTTTCTCAATACTTGATCTCCACGCCGAAACTGACGCCCTGAGCCCAGAAGTCGGTGTGGCGGAACATCGGCACCGGGCGGGCGGGGCCGACCAGCGTCCCGGGACCGAAGACGGTCGGGCGCTGCGAGCCGTTGAGCACCCGGTCGATCTGGTCGCCCGGACGCGCCACGTCGCTGACGTACAGGAACGTGTAGCCGACGGTGAGGCGCACGTGATTCGTCAGCTGATACCCGACCTTGACGCCCACCTCGGGGATGACGGCGAAGCGGTCGCTGCTGAACCGGCCGCTGTTCGACGGCAGCGCCAGCAGGCCGCCCGGCTGCACGTTCGGCCCCAGCCCGGGGACGAGGAAGACCGTGGCTCCGTTGATGTTGACGACCTGGTGCATCACGCCCATGCCGAGCTTGAACGATCCGCCCAGGCTCCAGCGGTTCCGCCGACACTCGCCTTCGAGGCCGAGCTGGCCGCCGTAGAACTCATTGCGGGTCGAGAAGTTGTCGAATACCAGGATGCGGGTTCCGGCCGGGCCGCCGGCCAGGGGCGCGAGCAGCGTCAGGTTTTCGCTGATCCGCAGATCCTCGTTCAATTCAAGGAACCGGAACCCGCCCAGGAGGTCCAGGTAGGAGTTGCAGCCGCAGCACAGCCGGTGCCGCAGGTTGCCCTCGATGCCCCACAGGCGGCTGGTGCTATCGACGGCGACCGCCCCGGCCACGACGTTCGGCTGGGCGGCCAGCTGGGCCACCTCGTTGCCGGTCGTGACCTCGACGAACGGCCGACCCAGTTCGGGCGTCCCGGCCGTCCCGGCGACAAAGTGGGTGGACCGGGGCGAGAGGAAGAAGAACGTGGTCTCTATCCCGAGGTTGTGGCGGGGGATGCAGAACCCCAGGTTGAACCGGCCGCCGGAGAAGATGTTGTAATTGAAGGCGTCGTCGCCGCCGTACAGCACCGTGCTGCCCGCCGCGAGGGAACCGCCGGAGCCGGGAGGCCCCGCCGTGACGAGCGGCGGCGAGGATCCGTCCTTGACTGTCCACATCAGGTACTCGGCGCTGCCGTAAACGCGACCGAAGGGACAGCAGCTGCCGACGCCACAGCACGGACCGAACAGCCCGCAGGGGTCGCCGCAGCACGGATCGCACGGCGGGCAGCAGACGTCGCCACCGAGGCAGCAGCCGTCGCCGAGGCAGCTGCCGTCCCCGCCCAGCACCACCGCCCCCTCCGGCATCACCCCGACCGGGACGCCCCCAAACGCCGCCCCCCCCTCGACCCAGCGCGACACCACGTCCCCCCAGACCTGGGAGGAGGGGGTGGGCGCCGGGGCGGGGCTCGCGGCGGGGTTCGGGGCCGGCGCCTGCTCGGGGACCGACGGCTTGGCCCCGGCCGGATTGGGCGGGCCGGGAGGCAGGGGCTGCGGCGGCTGGTCGTGCGGCTTGGCACGGAACACCATCGTGCGCGCTCCCCCGGCGAACCCCGCGGGGGTAACTCCCGGGTCGGCCGGGGCGGGGGTCGCTTCGAGGGGAATCGGGCGGCGCAGGGACACGCCGGTTGGCGTCGCGGCCGCGGGAACCTGACCGGCCAGTTGCCACCGGCCGTCCTCCGCGTGGGCCGAGGCGACCAGGACACCGAGCGCCAGACAAACACCGCTCCCTACCAACCCTCTCATGGTTCAAACCCTCCGTGGCACGGGGCGCGTCGGAACAGCCGGGGTGCCGGAACTCGCTCGCCGGGTCGCTGGCGGCTCGCCACAGAGCCGAGCCTGTCAGCCCGTCTTCCCTGGACGAGGGCGATACCCCTCTTTCATTCGGACGCCCCGCCTGCCGCGGCGCAGGCGTTCGCCCGTTTCGGTCCAGGTTCGCCGCGCGGCGCGGACGTTAACCCGGCAAAGGCAGCACAATCCAAACAATCCTCCGGTAGAAGCCGGCGGGCCGGGAAGACGGGCGACCTGCTACTGCCGGAAGGAGTGCCAGTTTCCGTCCTCGCCGAGCAGCTCGTTGGGGGCGAAGCGCGCCTTGTAAGCCATCGATTCGCTGCCCGGGACGAAGTAGCCGAGGTAGGCGTGCGGCAGGCTTCGGGCCTGCGCCGCGCGCACGACGTTCAGCACGTTCCAGGTGCCGAGCGAGCGGTGCCGCTGGTCGGGGTCGTAGAAGAAGTAGATGGCCGACAGCCCGCCCGGGAGGGCATCGACGTACCCGACTCCGACCAGCTTACCCTCCAGGTGGTAACACCACTCCTCCGTCGGGAACGGGTTCTCGACGAACGACTGGGCATAGCTGGCGGGATCCTTGGCGGGGTGTTGCGGCCACCCCTTCGCGTCCGCCTGGCGGGCGTGGTAGCGATCGTACAGGCGCAGCTTGGCGGCGGTGACCGACGGCCGACCGATACGCAACTCCACCTGGCCCTCGTTGACGCGGGCGGCGCGGCGCTGGCTGCGGTCGGGCCGGAACCGCTCGACGACGACGCGCAGCGACAGGCACGAGCGGCAGGCAGCGCAGTGCGGGCGAAACAGCATACTGCCGAACCGGCGCCACCCGGCTCCCATACGCTCCATGTACTCGGCGGGGCTGAGAGACGCGACGAGGTCGTACTCCAGGCTCCAGCGCTGGTCCGGCAGGTAGCCGCACGGGCTGGGGCTGGCGACGAAGCGGAAGAGCGATTCCATTTGGCACGACGGGGTTCACGCTCCGCCCGGGCGTGGGAAAGGGTCGCCCGCGACGCTCTTCATCATAGAGGGGGCGCCGCCGGGCGCGAACCGGAATTCACCGGCGCCACCGGGGCGGTCAGGCACATGAAAAGTCCACGGGTGGCGCCCCGTGGGCGAAGCGCCGGAGACTTGATCCACGGGACGTCACCCGTGGGCTTTGGCCCCGCTGTCAGTCCGGCGCTGCCACTGCCGGCGCGCGGCGGTCCAGCACCCGGCCGAGGAGCCAGTCGCTCAGCCGGGCCGGGAGCATCCCGAGCAGACGCACCTGCCACGCCGGTCCGCGCGGGAAAGCGAAGAACGGCACGCGCTTGCGGATCGCCCGGACGATCTGCCGGGCCGCGTCGTCCGGTTCGAGCATGCGAGGGCTCGGCAAGTCGAGGTTGGCCGTCATCGGCGTGCGGATCCACCCTGGGCAGATCGTGGTGACGTGGATGCCCTGCGGCCGCAACTCGACGCGGAGAGCGTCGAGCAGGGCGTTGACGCCGGTCTTGCTGGCGCAGTAGCCGGCCATGCGGGGAATGCCGCGGTAGGACGCCAGGCTGGAGATGCCGACGAGGTGCCCGCGGCGGCGCGCCAGCATGCCGGGCAGGACGGCGGCCACGCTGTTCGCGACCCCCACCAGGTTAACTCGAATGTGGGCGGCGAAGTCCTCGGCCCGGAACGCCAGCGCGGAGTTCTCGAACCCGACACCGGCGTTGGCGATCAGCAGGTCCGTCGCCCCAACCTGCTCCTCCAGCCGCGCGACCGCCCCGGCCAGTTCGGCCGCGTCGCCGACGTCGGCGGTGGCGCAGGCGACAGCTGTGCCCGTTCCCTCCAGCTCGCGCGCCAGTTCAACCAGTCCTTCCGGCCGCAGGTCGATGGCGGCGATGGCATACCCGGCGGCCGCGAGCGTGCGCGCCAGCGCGCGGCCGATCCCCCCGCCGGCGCCGGTGATGAGGGCCACCTCGTTCGCGAGCCCCATGCGCGGTTCACTCCTTGCAGAAGTCGGCGAGCAGCTGGACGAACTTGGCCTCCGCCTCGAACATGGGCAGGTGGCCGCACTCCGGGATAAGCTTCAGCTCCGCGCCGGGGATGTGGCGGCGGTACGCCTCGCCGTATGCCGGCGGAACGAGCCGGTCATGCGCCCCCCAGACGAGCAGGGTCGGGCACGCGATCCGGCGTAGCCGGGCGGCCAGCTTTGGGTTGTAGGGCCGCTCCCATACCAGGCGCGCCAGCACCGTCAGCGACTGGTAGGCGGCGAGCAACTGCTCCTCGTCGGGGTTGTCGCGCATGACCAGGGTTGCCATGTGGGCGTCCGGGCGGTGAAAGAGGAGTTCGCGCAGCTTCCGGCGGTCCTGCATGACCCGAAACAGGTCGGGCAACGGCTGGTCCTCGACCCACAGCCCCGGCGCGTCGGCGATCCACAGCCGCTTGACGCGCTCCGGCCAGCGCACGGCGACCTCGGCCGCAATCCACCCGCCCAGGCTCACCCCACCCAGGCAGACCTCGTCGAGGCCGAGTGCGTCGAACAGCTCGACGTAGTGGAACGCCATGTCCTCGATGGTGTCGATCTGGTCGAAGCCGCCGCTCTTGCCGAAGCCGGGGTGGGTCGGCACCAGCACGCGGAACTGTTTCGCCCATGCCTGGTAGAACGGCAGCCACAGGAACGCCTCGCCGAGCGTGCTGTGCAGGTACACGAACGGCGGACCCTCCCCGGCGTGCATGATCACGGTCGGCCGGCCGGCCACGTCGATCGTTTCCGGCTGCCCGCCGCCGCGCGACAGCAGCACCCGCGCCGCGTACTTCAGCTGCTTGAGCTTCTCAAACATGACCAGGCGCTCCACCCTTCACAAGCCCGCGGACTGTGTCCCGTGGCTCGTCAATGCTCCCGATAAGCCCGCAACACTTCCAGGCCGTCGGGGCCGGATCCTTCGCGGTCTCGCCCCAAAAGTTGACAGGCATTGTATCGCGGGCGGGTTAGCTGACGACGCGATTACGGCCTTCGTTCTTCGCCTGGTAGAGCTTCTCGTCGGCCAGGCGGATCAGGCCGGTAGGCGTCATGGACTCGTCCCCGGTGGTCGTGGCGACGCCGAGGCTGATTGTGACGTGGTAGGCGTGGTCCTCATACCGGAACGGCTGGGAAGCGACGGCCTGGCGCAGGCGCTCGCTGAGGTTTACGGCGCCGTCGGTGGTCGTCTCGGGCAGGACGACCGCGAACTCCTCGCCGCCGTAGCGGGCGAACAACTCCTCCTTGCGGATGTTGCCCTTGATGCGGGCCGACAGCTCGCGCAGCGTGAAGTCGCCTCCGAGGTGGCCCAGATCCTTGTTGATGTCGCGAAATCGATCGATGTCGAACATGATCAGCGCCAACGGCCGGTGGTAGCGGCCGGAACGCGCCAGCTCGCGGTCGAGGAACTCCAGCAGGTAGCGCTTGTTGTGGATGTCGGTGAGCGCGTCGATGATCGTCAGGCGGTAGATTTCCTCGTGGTACTCCGCCTCGACGTTACCGCCGATCAGGAAGCGGTAGATGCAGTTGCCGACACGCAGGTAGTCGCCGTCCTTGAGCTTGTGCATCGACGCGGGGGCATCGTTGACGAACGTGCCGTTGGTGCTGTTCAGATCGACCGCATAGTACCCGTCGGCACCGGGCTGGATGCGCGCGTGGCGGCGCGAGACGGAGTGGTCGCTGATGCGGATGTCACAGTCGCTGCCGCGCCCGATCGCCACCGGGTTGTCGGCGAGGGTGTAGCGCTGGCCCATGCCGGGGCCGGTCGGGTAGATGTGAACGAGACAGGCGTTGCGGCTGGTGATGGACAGGGGCCGTTCCGGAACGGTGACCCACGTCTCCGTAACCTTCTCCACCGCGTTGACGTTGTTCGCGGGTTCCACGCCGTGTCGCTCCAGAACAACCTTTGGTGTGCGCATCGTGCCCTGGCCCGGAGAGCCGCTGGCGCCTCCGCCCGGCCCTCCAATTGTAGACCACGAAATCCGGCCGTGCCAGGCAGATGGCCGGGCGTTGGCGAGCCGGATGCGCCGCGGTTGCATTGTACCGCCGCTGCCTGCCCCGTCTCAATCAGCTGGGCCTATCCGAGCCCGCAGCATGACAAGGGCCAGCGCTCACCCCCGCGCTGGCGCTGCGGGCTCGGATAACCAGTCCCGTCGTGTGGGAATACAATGGTGAGGCGATTCGTGCATCCAGGAAAAGGGGGGCCGACATGCGCAGGGTGCGGTACGGCGTGATCGGACTGGGTCGGTTTGGCGAGATCCATTGCGAGGCCCTGCTGGGCCTGCCCGGCGCGGAGCTGTTCGCCCTTTGCACCCGCCGGGAGGAGCGGTTGCAGCAGCTGGCGAACCGCTTCGGCGTCCGCCACACCTACTCCGACTACCACCAGCTGCTGGACAACCCGGACGTCGAGGCGGTGAGCATCGTGACCATGTGGGACCAGCACGCCGTCCCCGCCATCGCCGCCCTGCGAGCTGGCAAGCACGTCTTCCTCGAGAAACCGATGGCCTCGACGGTGGTGGACTGCGACGCCCTTGTCGCGGCGGCAGCCGCCGCCCCGGGCTTCTTCATGGTCGGCCACATCTGCCGGTTCAACCCGCGCTACGCCGCCGCCCGGGACGCCATCGCCGAGGGTCGCATCGGCCGTATCGTGTCGCTCTACGCCCGCCGCAACATTCCGGCCCGGGTGTCGGACCAGGTTCTCAACAAGATCGGCCCGATCGCGGGCGATGGGGTACACGACACCGACCTGATGCTGTGGTACACCGGCGCCCGGGTGGTGAGCGCGTTCGCCCAGACGGTGGATGTGCGCGGCCGCAAGTACCCCGATCTCGGCTGGACCATGTATCGCTTCGACAGCGGCGCGATTGGCGTCCTGGAGAACGTCTGGTTCCTGCCGGACCGGACCCCGTTCCGGATCGACGAGCGCATGGAGGTGATCGGCACCGACGGGTCGGTCCACATCCAGGAGACGCACCCGAACTTCTCCGTCTGCGACCGGGACGGCTGGCAAACGCCCGACACCACGTACTGGCCGCAGCTGCACGGCGTCCGCGGCGGGGCGCTGCGTGAGGAGCTGGCGTACTTCACCGCCTGCATCCAGGAAGGCCAGCGGCCGACGCTCGTCACGCCGGAGGAGGCGCGGGCCGCAGTGACTGCCTGCCTGGCCGCGGAGCAGTCGGCCGCGACGGGGGTAGTCGTCAACCTGTAGTCGGCCGGTGTGGCTCAAGTGCGAAAAGCTACCCGCCCAAACGCCGACGAACGGGAAGCGTAACCGACAGTTTGGTCAGCCTTTCCGTCGCTGCTTCACGATGCGCCGGCCAGGGCGGTGACCGCCTCCTGCTCGGTGGCGTACAGGCCCAGAAGGCGGTGGAGGTGGAGGGATTGCAGCGCGGCCTGGACGGACGGGTCGGCTGCGCACAGCACCACGCGCCCGCCCAGCGCCCGGGTCCGCTTGTGGACGGCGAGCAGTTTACCGATCGTCGCGCTGTCCAGACTTTCGACACGCGCCAGGTTGAAGACGAGCAGCTTGCAGCCCAGTTCGTCCACGATCCGGAGGAGGCGCTTGCCGACGGTGGCAATGTCCTCGTCCTTGACCAGTTCGGCCCAGAGCAGACGGACGACGGTTACCGCCCCGACCTGCTCGATGTCCAGCCAGTGTTGTTGGGGGTCCGCGGACATGACTGCGTCTCCCGGCGGCCTGGGACCGTACCCCTGGTTATCAGACCACGCCCCCGGCCCCGGTGCAACGGCAAATGCGCGCAGCGGCCGGTTGCGCCAGGCGGTTCCTCGTTCGCGGCGGGGCGGCGAGCGGGTGAGATATCGTTGACGGATCGGGGTTCCGGGGGAGGGCAGCTGGGCCGGTCAGGGCCGGAAGGAAACGGTCGGGGGTCAGTCCAGGGGGTCGAAACGGTGGGCCAGGCGGCGGCTGTTGATGTCGAGGGCTTCGAGAACCTCGCGGACCTGATCGAGGGGGACGTTCCAGTCGAGCGCCCAGAGGATGATGTCGAGGTTTTCCTGCCCGGCCTTGAGTCGGTCGAGGATGCGGTCGAGGAGGATGCCCTTGTCGCAGAAGCGGCGTTGTAACAGGCCGAAGTCGCCGCGGTCGAGTTCGACCCAGAAGCGGCGCCCCTGGAGGTGTTCGAGCCAGCGGGCCCGCAGATAGCCCCACCAGTGGTTTTGGACCCAGCGGCGGATGGCGGCTTCCCCCAGATCGCGGCCGGCCTTCTCGCTCTCGATCCACTTGAACCTTTCCGCTTCCAGGACGCAATCCAGGTAGACGCTGGCTTTCTCCATGAGAACCCTCCCGCCGGTCGTCCGGGCCACGCTCACCTGTTCGGGGGGCGCCCCGTGGCGACCGCGAATCAGTGTTTCTATCCTAATCTGCCTTCACCGTTCCTTCAAGCGCTTCTGGCTGCTCGACACGTCCCATCCCGGGGCTCCGTAGAAACCCGGAATCGTCCCCGGTCCGCCGTAGGAGCCGGCTCCGTCCGGCGAGGGCGTTATGAGCGGGAGTCGGCGCTCCCTCCTACGGCGGATCGGGGGCCGCAGCCCCCTCCTACGGGGAGCGAAAACGGCAGCCAGCAGTTAGAGGTCAAAACAGCGGTCCGAGTTCCTTTTCTAGCAGCTTCATTTTTCGGTACAGGTTGGGACGGTGCAGGCCGAGCAGCCTGGCCGCCTCGAACTTGCCCAAGCGGGTCGCGTGGGCGTCGGTGAAGGCGCCCTTCTCGTGGGCTTTGGAACCCCTCCCTGCCCCTGTCAGGCTAACGCAGCAGCCACGCGGCGACCGCCTCCGGCGTCTGCCGGTCGGCGACGCGCTGCACCCGGTCAGGGCTCCCCGCGGCCCGGTAGGCGGCCTGCAGCCACTGCGCGCTCCCGGTCTCGCGCGTGTTGTGCAGGTACAGCTCGTGCGGCGCACACAGCGCCGACAGGGCCGGCATCCCGCCGTACCTGAGCGCGCCGGACAGCATCATCTCGTCCGCGTCGCGCGTAACGCGCTCGAACCGAAACTGATTCATGTCGGCCGCGGTCCGCGCGACGGCGTCGCCGCACAGCGCCCGCGCCAGCACCACCCACGGCCCGGCCCGGTCGAACCCGACAAGGTGGACCTGCCGCGCCTTCAGCGGGCCGCGCGCATACGCCACCGCCGTCAGGATGTCGTGAACGCGGTTCGCCAGCAGCGAGCGGTTGTAGCAGTAGGTGTGGCCGGCGTACTTGGTGCTCTTGTGGTGCTTGTTGATCGGCTGGTCCGCTGCCGCCTGATCCGCGCCGGTGAGCAGCGGCTCAACGACGAGGAGCGTCGTGTTCCTGTCGAGGAGGGTGCGGGCGGCCGCGGTCGGCTTGCCGTTCTGCATGACGCTGCCGGCGCCGTCGGGATGGACCCATACGACGACCCTGCCGTCAGCCCCCTTCGGCGTGGCCATGTAGACCGCCACTGCCTCCCCTGCTCCCTTGCGGCTCAGGGTGGCACCGGCCCACTGGATCCCGTCCTGGACCGCCGGCTTGCTCTTCGCGATCACCTCAACGTCGGCTGCATCAGGCAGGCTGTCATTGATCATCACGCGCAGCGCCGTGCCGATCACGCGGCGGAACTCCGCGAGCGCCTTCGCGTCCTTCGGCAGCAGGCTCGCCAGCTGGCGCTCCGACTGCTCGGTCAGGTAGCGGCGCAAGCCCTGGGCGTCGGTCGCGTCCTTTGGCAACGGGTGGTCCTTGTCGAAGACCGACAGCTCCTTCGCCAGCACCGGGTCGAACGGCTGCTCGGCGACCGGCCCGGGGTGGCCGAGCTTGAGGTGCTTGTTGAACCAGTTGTACATCAGCTCGCGGCTCACCTGGTTGTAGTTGTGGCCGAACTGCAGGTACGCCTTCGCCATCACGTTGTCCGCGGCGCCGTACAGGCGGTAGAGCGCCTTGAGTTCGGGCAGGCCTTTCGTCTCGATTTCCCTCGTCCAGTCGTTGGCCGCGGACATGCCGAGCGGCTTCGGCGCGAACAGGCCGGCCAGCTCGATGTTGCCGGTGTTCACGCGCAGGTACGGAGCGTTCTCGCAGATGCACCCGCCCTGCATGGCGGTCGAAACCATCACCGCGGGGAACGCGGCCGCCGGCCGCTCATCGACGGCGCAGAGGATGAACGTCTGGGTGCCGCCGCCGCTGGCCCCGGTGACGCCGATACGCGCCGGATCGACGTCCGGCAGGCCGCTGAGGAAGTCGAGGGCGCGGATGCTGTTCCAGGTCTGCAGCCCCATGAAGTTCTGCAGCCGCAGTTCGCCCTCGGCGTCGTTGAACCCGGCCCGATGCTTGATCTGCTGGCTGTCAGAGTACCCGACCATGTCGTACAGGAAGACGACGCACCCCAGGCGGGCCAGCTGGGCGCAGCGTGCCTGGATGTGGTGGCGGGCGCCGGCGACGGTCTTCTCGGCCCCCTGCTCGATGAGGGCCTTGGCCGCCTTCTCGCCCGCGTCGCGCAGGCGGGCGTCCCCCCAGTGGCCGTGTGGGCAGAGAACCGCGGGCAGCTTGCCGCTCTTGCCCTTCGGCCGGAACAGGCTGCCGGTAACGTAGTGGCCCGGGTAGCTGGCGAAGAAGACCTTCTCGACCGTGTACTTGTCGCGGTCGATCTTGCCGTGGAGCGTCGGGCGCAGCGGCGTCTTCTTCGGCAGCGGCCACAGGCCGTTCGCGACGAGAACCTGCTCGCGCAGCTCGCGGCGGCGCTTCTCCCACGCCTCCTTGCTCGTCGGCGGGGTCCACGGGAAGTAGCCGTCATAGTGTTTGAGGGTGAGGCGGCTGTCCTTCGCGGCCGGCTGTTCGCCGGCGCCGGCGAACGTGCCCGAAGCGAGAAGCAAGGCGACGGCGCCGAGGGGAAGCAGATGTTGCATGGGTGGATCCTCAGGAAGGCGAGCGCAGTTAGTCCCGCCCGCCAGCCTACGGCAGCGCGCGCGCGGCGTCAATCGCTAAGATGACGGGGTGATCGGGGGACAGGAGGAAAGCTCACGGGTCGCGTCCCGTGGGGCAAGTTTCCGGCACCTCGCTCACGGGACGCGACCTGTGGGCTTTGGGACGAAACCAACCATGAAGACGCGCAAGCTCGGCCGCACCGGCCTGAAGGTGTCGGCAATCTGCCTCGGGACGATGACATTCGGCCACCAGTGCGACGAGCGCACCTCGTTCGCCATCCTCGACCGGGCGGCTGAACGGGGCGTCTCCTTCCTCGACTGCGCCGACATCTACCCGGTGCCGCCGAGCCCGGACACCGCCGGCGGCAGCGAGGTCATCCTCGGCAAGTGGCTGGAGGGCAAGCGCGATCGGTTCGTGGTCGCGACCAAGTGCCGAATGCGCGTCGGCCACGGGCCGAATGACGAGGGTCTGTCACGGCGTCACGTCCTCGCTGCCGCCGAGCAAAGTCTGCGCCGGTTGCGTACAGACTACATCGACCTGTACCAGCCGCACATGCCGGACCCGGACACGCCGCAGGACGAGACGCTGCGGGCGCTGGACGACCTGGTGCGGCAGGGGAAGGTGCGCTACCTCGGGTGCTCGAACTATCCGGCGTGGCAGCTGGCGCTGGCGCTGGGCATGAGTGAACGGCTCGGGCTGGCGCGATACGACTGCGTGCAGCCGCGCTACAACCTGCTGTACCGCGAGATCGAGGCGGAACTGCTGCCGCTGTGCCGCGATCAGGGGGTGGGGGTGATCGCCTACAACCCGCTCGCCGGCGGTTTCCTCAGCGGCAAGTACCGGCTCCAGGAGGTGCCGCCCGCGGGTACTCGCTTCACCCTCGGCAAGACGGGCGACCTGTACCGCCAGCGCTACTGGCAGCAGGCGCAGTTCGAGGCGGTCGAACACCTGAAGCAGTTCTTCGGGCCGCGTGGCCGGTCGCTGGTGCAGGTGGCGGTCGCCTGGGTGCTGGCCCAACCCGGTATCACGTCGGCGATCGTCGGTGCCAGCCGCCCCGAGCAGCTCGACGACAGCCTGGCCGCCGTGGACCTGGCGCTCGGCACCGAGGAGATGGAGACGCTCAACCTGGCCTGGTACAGCCTGCCGCGGCCGGCGGAGAAGGTGGTGTAGAGGCCGGGAGCAGGGAGCGGGAAAGAAAGCCCACGCCACTTCGCGGTTGTCTGCCGCGCGCGGCCCGTGTTATCGTGGAGGCGGGGAAGATTTTCAGATGGGAGGAGTTTGAACATGCGTTTCGTGCCAATTCTGGCGGTCGCCCTGATCGCGTTCTGGGCCGGTTCTGCCGTCACCCAGGACAAGGGCAAGAAGAGTAGTACCGGCGAGAAGGACGCGAAGAAACCCGCTCCCATCACCGAGATCGGCGGCAAGACGCTCGACCAGTGGATCGCCGAAATCTCCTCGCGGGACCGCAGCCGCAGTTCCGCCGCCATCAAGACCATCCTGCTGTTTGGGCCGGAGCAGGCCCAGAAGGCGATCCCGGTCATCCTCAGCGAGCTGAAGAAGCACCGCCCGCCGGCGGCGAACCTCGACGCCAGCGTCCGCGTCAACGCTCCGGCCGCCCTGGCGATGATCCTGACGAGCCTCAAGAATCCGGACAGGAAGCAGGTCGAGGAGACCATCGACCTGCTCCACTCGATGCTCAAGGATCCGCAGATCATCATCAAGTATCGGGCGGCCCAGGCGCTGCGGTACTTCGGCCCGGTGGCGCACGAGACGATCAACGAGCTGGTCAAGATGGTCAAGGACTTCCCCACCTGGGAGACGCGCCAGGCCGCCATCGCTGCCCTTGGGACCGTCGCCCTGGACAAGGACGGACCCTCGCTCAAGGTGACCCAGGCTCTGTACGGCGCCCTCAGCAGCACCCGGGAGCCGTCGTCGCTGGTCCGGGTAGAGGCGATCCGCACCCTCGAGAACCTGCGCGTCCCCGAGAACAAGAAGCACCAGCTGGCGTTCGAGGCGGCGATGGAGCCGGTCGCCAAGTCGGACCCCGACCCGATCGTGCGCATCTGGGCGAACCTGAGCCTGTACGACATCCGCAAGACCTTCAACGAGTCCCGCCGGGCGGCAATTGGCAAGTTCCTGGTGCCGTCCGCGAACCCGGAGACGGCCGTCCGGGCGGCCGCCGCTGAGGCTCTCGGGCTGATCGGCCCCAGCGCGAAGGACCAGGTGCCGGCGCTGCGCGGCGCGGTGAACGACAAGGAGCCGAGCGTCAGCATGGCGGCTCTCGCCGCCCTCGGCAAGATCGGCCCGGACGCGGCCGCCGCCTTGCCCCAACTCCGCGCCCTCGCCGCCGACAAGAACAGAGCCGAACCACTGCGCCTGCTGGCCCGCGACGTCTGCGACGCCATCGAGGGCAAGACCCTCAAGGACGACTCCAAGAAGGGGGCCGGCAAATGACCACCCGGCTGCTCGCCCTGGCGGCGCTATGCGCCGCCGGTTTCGGCTTCGTCCTTTCTCCGGCCGCGGCCCAGGACTTCCTCGGCAAGCCGATGGCGAAGTGGCTGGAGGATCTCAATCCGAGCAAGAGCGTCGGAGAGCGCCGCAGCGCCGCCTTCGCCCTCGGCAAGATCGGCAAGCAGGCCACGCCCGCCCTCGGCGCGCTGGGCCAGAGCCTCAAGGACACCGACCCCGGCGTGCGCGAGGCGGCGGCGTTCGCGATCGGTGAGATCTGCGGCAAGGCCCGCGCCTGGAACGAGGAGTTGCTCAAGACCCTGGCCGGGCTGGTGCAGAACGACCCGGACCCGCTGGTGCGGCGCAGCGCCGCCTGTGCGGTTGGCCACATGGGTAAGGCCACCCCCGAGGCGAAGGCGGCGCTCAACGCCGGGCTGGCGGACAAGGAGCCGGCCGTCCGGCAGAACGTCGCGTGGGCGCTGGGGCGGCTTGGGGACGACATGCTCCCCGGACTGCGGCGCGCGCTCAAGGACGCCGACACCCTGGTCCGGCGCGACGCCGCCGGCTCGGTCGCGCGCCTCAGCGCCGGGGTGGCAGCCGACGCCCTCCCCGAGCTGGTCAAGTGCGCCGCGGACAAGGACGTCGAGCTGCGCAAGGCGGCGGTCGCGGCGCTGGTGCGGCTAACCGAGTTCGCCCGGCCGGAAGAGATCGCGGCCGCCAAGGCGCCGCTGGCGCAGGCCCTCAAGGACCGCGAACCGGAGATCCGCCGCAACGCCGCCCTGGCGATGGCCGGGCTGGGCGGGCAGGACGCCCTGTCCGCGATGGAGGTGCTGCTCGACCTGCTGCAGAACGGCAGCCTGAACATGCGCCGGCAGGTGGCGCTGGCGCTCAAGAACGTTGGCCCGGAGGCGAAGGCTGCCGTGCCGGCGCTGCGCAAGGCGCTCGCCGACCCGGACGAGGAGCTGCGCATGAACGCGGCCGTCGCCTTCATCGGCCTGAAGGCGACCGGCGAGCCGGCCGTCCCAGATCTGACGAAGTTGGTGGTCGATCAGAAGGAGGCGAAGCGGGTCCGCATGCAGGCTGCCGTCGCCCTGTCGCGCATCGGCTTCGGGCCGGGGCTCAAGGAGGCGATGCCGCTCATCCTGCGTGTGGTCGCCGACCCGAGTGAGACCGGGCAGGTCCGCGAGCGCGCCCTGTGGCCGGTACGCACCTACCTGAACAACTCGCCCGACCGCGTGTTCGTGTTCAAGACGCTGACCGCGATCCTGAACGAACCGACCCAGCGAGAGACGAAGATGCTCCGGTACGACTGCGCTTACCTGCTCGGGATGTTCCAGGGGGCGACGGCGCCGGAGAAGGCGCTGGATGTGCTGCTCCTCTTCCTGAAGGATCCGGAGATCAAGCTCTATGCCGGCGGGACCGGCGGACCCGAGGGCCAGCGCGAGGGCGGCCAGCCGACCGGGGTCGGGTTCAAGGAAAAGGGCGTCGATGACGGGCGCATCATGGCGGTACAGGCGCTCAAGGAGATTGGGGCACGTCGGGTCGTCGGCCGCCCCGACATTGTCATCCAGCTGCGCGCCCTCAATACCGATCCGAATACTCTCCCCAATCTTGCGAAGGGTTTGAAGGAGTTCCTGCCCGAGCTGGAGAAAGGTAAGTAGGAGGGGTCAGAGGTCAGACAGATAGCACAAAGCCCACGGGACGCAACCCGTGGGCTTTACTCATGCAGGCGCCCGATCAGCTCCACCGCCTGCTCGGTGGTGCTGATCGTCCCGTCGAGCTGGGCCTCCCGCACCGCGTCGAGCAGCTTCTTGTAGATCGGCCCCTGTGGGATGCCCAGTTTCTTCAGATCGTCCCCGGTGAGCAGCGGCCGCGGGTTCAGGTCGGTGGCGGTCCACTCGCGCAGCCGGGCCTCGCAGTAGGCGACCTGGTCGGTGCTGCGGCCCCACGCCAGGGCGTCGGCCCGGTGCAGCGCGAGCAACTCCTCGATGCCCGGGTGGGCCAGGATCGTTTTGAGCTTGCTCGGCCGCAGGTGGCGCGCGTCGCACAGGTACTGATGCTTCTCAACCAGCCACTCGACCCGCTCGCGCTCGGCGTTCGACAGCCGCAGCCGCTGGCAGATGGCCGACGCCATCCGGGCGCCGACGTGCTCGTGGTAGTAGAACGTGTAGCGGTCCGGGGTACGGCCGACGGTCCGCGGCTTGCCGATGTCGTGCAGCAGTGCCGCCAGCGCCAGCGGGAACGACGGGGAATCGCCGAGCAGGTCGAGGACTCGCATCACATGGTCCCACAAGTCCCCGACCGGGGCGGCGGGTAGGCCCTGCGGGAGTCCCTTCATCGGCACCACCTCCGGCAGCACGGCGGCACCCAGCCCGCTGTCGAACAGCAGGGTCGCGGCATGGACGCGCCGCGGGTGGACGAGCAGCTGGCGCAGCTCCTCGGCGATGCGCTCGGCGCTCACGACCGTGATTTGCGGGGCCATCTCCTGCATCGCCGCCCACGTCGCCGGATCGATCATCAGGTCAAACCGGACCGCCATGCGGACCGCGCGCAGCAGGCGCAGCTTGTCCTCGGCGAAGCGCTGGCGCGGATTGCCGATCGCGCGCAGCACCTTCGCCTCCAGATCCGCACGGCCGCCGACGTGGTCGTACACGTCGCCGCTGAGCGGGTCGAGGAACATGCCGTTGATGGTGAAGTCGCGGCGCAGCGCGTCCTCGCGCGCCGAGCTGTAGACGACGCCGCCGGGGTGCCGGCCGTCAACGTATTCGAGGTCGGTGCGGAACGTGGCCACCTGCACCTTGAGGAACTGGCCGTGGCGGCGCGGGCCGAGTACCTCGACCACGCCGAAGGCGGCGCCGACGGCGACGGTGCGGCGGAACAGCTCCCGCACCTGCTCGGGCCGCGCGTCGGTGGCGACGTCGTAGTCCTTGGGTTCGCGGCCGAGCAGCTCGTCGCGCACGCAGCCGCCGGCCCAGAGGGCCTGGTAGCCTGCTTTCTGCAAGCGCTGGACGACGTCGCTGGCAAACTCGCGCTCGGTCATGGCGTGCCCCGGATTGGTACGGGGTTCAACCTCTCCCCTCGGCCCCCTCCCCTGCGCGGGGAGGGGGAGAAGAGGCGTATGGCCACCTGCATTGTTGTTCGTTTGCTTGAGCCCTTTACTCCCCCTTCCCTGCAAGAGAAGGGGGCCGGGAGGCTAGGTCTCTTCCTCCGGCGGGCTCCAGAAGACGAGCCAGTTCCGGCCGTAGCGACGCCGGTCCCAGCGCTCCGGGTCGGGCAGGCGGTCGAGGATCTCGCTCTCCTCGGCCTGCAGCACCAGAACGGACCCGGGAGCGGCTTTCTGCTGCAGCGTCGCGACCATGCCGAGCAGGTCGTCCGGGCGCCGCTCCAGATCCGGATAGGGAGGACTCAGGAAGAGGGTGACGGGTTCGGCCGGCGCCGCCCAGTGGTCGGCCCAGCGGTAGGCATCGACGCGCCGGACCCGGGCCTGCTCGGCGCAGGCGAACGCTTTCAGGTGGCGGTCGATCTCCTGCGCGAGGCGGAAATCGCGCTCGACGAACTCGGTGACGGTGGCCCCGCGGCTGAGCGCCTCCAGGCCGACCACGCCGGTGCCGGCGAAGACGTCATAGAACGGGCGGTCGGGGACGGCGTTGCCGAGGATGCTGAACAGCGCCTCGCGCACCATCTGCGGCGTCGGCCGCAGGTCCGGGCCGATATCGCACGTCAGTTTGCGGCCCCTCAGTGCCCCCGCCACGATCCGGACTTGCACGCGCATGGAACATCCCGCGGAGATCGGTGTCAGACGGTTGTCGTCAGCCTTCAGCTTAAACGAACGGCGTGGGACGGTCCAGGGGGCGGGCGAGTAGCACGGTGATACGCCCCCCAGATTTGGTGGCTCCTTGGAACTGGCGGATCAAACGCCCTGACGCCGCCGAGCCGGAAGCGTCAGCGCCGGCTTTGTCAAAGCTGCCGTCGCTGACACTTCCGGCTCATCGCGTTTGCTCCGCCAGTCCTTACACACGGTCCGGTTGTGTCGCCCCGGGCTGATCACGAGATAACCAGCGCCGCGCAAATCCTGACCCACCTGCCCTCCAACACCGTCACCGTTCATATTCGCAACCCATTCAATGGTATGTGCTTGCGCGGAATAGGCCGTTCGGCCCGGCAGTTGCTTTTTCCCCGCCGCCTTCGTCTCGGTCCGCACACCCACAGAAAGGAGCCTGCCGTGCCCCCCACCCGCCGCGGTTTCACCTTGATCGAGTTGCTCGTCGTCATCGCGATCATCGCGATACTCATCGGTCTGCTGCTTCCTGCCGTGCAGAAGGTCCGCGAGGCGGCCAACCGCTCGTCGTGCATGAATAACCTCAAGCAGATCGGCCTGGCCATGCACGCCCACCACGACGGCCTGAAACGCTTTCCCTTCTCGCGGCGTAGCGGAACCTCGCCGAACCGGAGCTGGGCGCCGGACCTGCTCCCCTACCTCGAACAGGCGAACATGGTCAGCGGGGCGTACTACGACCTGAACCGCAACTGGTACGACGGTCAGGTAAACGGGAACTTCTACCCGGACGGCCGACCAATCCCGAATGCCGTCACGGCGAAGATGTTCGTGACTATCTTCATCTGCCCGTCCAGCCCCAATCCGAACCGCATCCAGGACAAGATCGACACGCCGCGCAAGACCGGGGCGTGCGGCGACTACTTCGTGCCGGAGGGGGTCGATACCGCCATCAACGGCGAGTTGCCGGCCGCCCAGCAGTTCCCGGCCGGGGCGAACCTCGACGGGGCGCTGCAGCCGTTCCCGAGCAAGTCCACCGTCGCCACGATCCGCGACGGCACGTCGAACACGATCCTGGTCGGCGAGTGCGCCGGTCGGGAGGACGTCTGGCGCGGCCGAACGATGGTGGCGGCCAATGCGGACAGGGCCAGCCCGACCTGCGCCCGCGCCCAGGGTGGAGCGTGGGCGACCAACGACAACCCGTACCGAATCGGCAGGCGCAAGCTGTGGTGTACCGGCGCCCTGACCACGCCCCCGCCGACGCCGATGCGCATCAACAGCTCGAACGAATCGGGCTACCTCTACTACGGCTTCCACGACGGCGGGGCAGGTTTGTGTTTCGCGGACGGGTCGGTGCGTTTCCTCGCCGACACCACCGACCTGTGGACGCTGGCCGCCCTCACGACCCGGGGTGGCGGGGAGGTCGTCCCGGGCGAGTAGCGCGGAAGGAAGTGGCCTGGCGCGCAGAGGTTCCTGAAAAGCCCACGGGACGCCACCCGTGGGCTTTCCAGGTCTTTCTCTCTCCCCAGATCCTTCACCTGGGATTGCTGCGGGCATGCGGGCATTTTTTCCTCTTGCCTGTGGGGCTGGCCATCGGGTATATGCCCCACCCCCTGTTGTCCAACGGCGAGGATCCGGCCCGGCGGGATGTCATGACGCGGCGTCCCCGGCGCTGGGCGGGGGAGGGGGAAAGGGGACAGCGACCATGCAAATCGCACGGCGGTTGGTGTGCCTGTACTTGTGGCCCGTCGCCCTTGCCGGGGGCTGCGCGCCCTTCATCGACGAGGTGACCAGTCGCGACTTCACCGTCAAGCAGCTGTTCGCCCGCCCCGATCCGCTGCACGTCCTGCGCGAAAGCGACGACGACACGCAGCGGGCCTACGCCCTCAAGACCTTGCAGGAACCGCTCCAGCACGGCGGCAACGAGCGAGACCAGGAAGGGTTCCTGCAAATCCTCAGCAAGTCCGCGACCGCCGACCGAGACGCGCTGTGCCGCATCGCGGCCATCCGCGCCCTGGGGCACTGGAAGGATCCGCGCGCGGCGCAGGCGCTGGCCACCGTCACCGAGCAGAAGCTGACGTTCACTGCCGACACGAACAACCTGGTCCGCGTCGAGGCGATCAAGGCGCTCGCGGCGACGGGCAGCCCGCTGGCGGTCGAACGCCTCGTGCAGGTGGCGAAGGAGCCGCCGGCCGAGGGCAGCGCACAGGATCGGCAGGAGTGGATCGACCGGCGCGTGGCAGCGATCCGCGGGCTGGGCCGGTACAACTCGCCGCAGGCGGCCGACACGCTGCTGCACGTCCTGCAGAGCGAGCGGGATGCGGCCCTGCGCCAACGCGCCCACGAGTCCCTCGTCGCGGTCACCGGCAAGCACTATCCGCCGGACGCCGCGATGTGGACGCAGCACCTGCACCCGGAGCAGCGCCGCGAGGGGGACGCCCTCGCGCGCGAGGAGCCAAACAGGTTCTGGGACACCTTGATGTGGCCGATCCGGCAGGTGCGCGGATACTGAGTGAGGAAGTCAAGCCCACGGGTGGCGTCCCGTGGGCCAGGTTCCCAGCACTTCGCCCACGCGCCGCCACCCGTGGGCTTTGGTTCCCCACTCCCACTCCCCAGCGGTCACGCCGGGTGGCGCGAGTAGAGGTGCGTCAGGTCGGCGAGGCGGCCGAGGATGCCGTCGTGCAGCTGGCCGTGCGTGAACCGCCAGCTCCAGTTGCCCGACGGCTTGCCCGGGAAGTTCATCCGCGCCTCGGTGCCGAGGTTCAGCACGTCCTGCAGCGGGGCCAGCGCCCAGTCCGCCACCGACGACCACGCCAGCCGGATCAGATCCCAGACGATGTCGCTGCCGTCCCGTCCCAGGTAGCGGCGCAGGAAGTCGCGCTCCCGGTCGCCGATGCTCCGATACCAACCCCACGTCGTATCGTTGTCGTGCGTGCCGGTGTAGACGATGGTGCGGCGCTCGTAGTTGTGCGGCAGGAAGCGGTCCTCCGGCGCCCCGCCGAAGGCGAACTGCAGGATACGCATCCCGGGCAGCTCGAGCTGGTCGCGCAGCACCTCCACCTCGGGCGTGATCAGACCCAGATCCTCGGCGACCAGCGGGAGCCCGCCCAGAGCCCGGCGGATCGTCTGGAACAGCTCCATGCCGGGCCCCTTGACCCACCGCCCCTTGACGGCGGTGGGGTTACCCGCCGGCACCTCCCAGTACGCCTCGAATCCGCGAAAATGATCGAGCCGGATCATGTCCACCTGTTCCAGGGTTGCCTTCAGCCGCGCGATCCACCAGGCGTGGCCGGTGCGCCGGCTCGCCTCCCAGTCGTACAGCGGGTTGCCCCACAGCTGGCCGGTGGCGGAGAAGTAGTCCGGCGGGACGCCGGCCACCACGCGCGGCTGCCGATCCTCGTCCAGCTGGTACAGGTCGGGGTTGGCCCACACGTCCACCGAGTCGGCCGAGATGAAGATCGGCACGTCGCCCATCAGCCGCACGCCGCGCTCGTTGGCGTAGCGCTTCAGCGCCTTCCACTGGCGGTAGAACAGGAACTGGCCGAACCTGTGCATGCCGAGCGGGCCGCTCAGCTGGTGGCGAGCGCGGTCGAGGGCCGCAGCCTGGCGCAGCACCAGCTCGTGCGGCCAGCTGTGCCAGCTGGCCCCGCCGTGCGCCCCCTTGAGGGCCATGAACAGGGCGTAGTCGTCCAGCCAGGCGGCCTCGCGCCGGCAGAACTCCTCGAACGGCAGCCGCAGGGCCGAGGCGGATCCGCTCTTGAAGTTCTCCCACGCCCGGCGCAGCATGCCTATCTTGAACTGGATCACCGGACCGTAATCGACGTGTCCGGCCGGGAAGTGGAACCCGGTCACGTCGGCCGGCCGGAGGACGCCATCCTGGACCAGCTGGTCGGGGCTGATCAGGTACGGGTTGCCGGCGAACGCGGAGAAGCACTGGTAGGGCGAATCGCCGTACCCGGTCGGGCCGAGCGGCAGGATCTGCCACCACGTCTGGCGCGCTCGCACCAGCCCATCCACCCACTGGTACGCTTCCTTGCCCAGGTCCCCGATCCCGTAAGGGCCGGGCAGCGAGGTCGGGTGGAGGAGGATCCCCGCCCACCGGGTCCGCTTACCTGCTTTCGTCGTTGGCACCTGGCTTGCTCCTTTCGCCTCCGTAAACTTCCCTGCAGCGTACGCCAGGAAGTGCGCGGTGACAAGACGAGCCTGGAACAGGACGGAGCAACTTCTATACCGCAGCGGGGCTTGACGACCCGTGGCGTTTCCAGAGGCCAGAGGACGGAGCCGACCATGACAGCCAGGGTACAACGGCGCGAGACGGCCACCCGCCTGACGGAAGAGGATCTGTACCTGTTCAATGAGGGCAGTCACTTCCGGCTGTACGACAAGCTCGGCGCCCATCTGACGACCGTCGGCGGCGCCGCCGGCACCTACTTCGCCGTCTGGGCGCCGGGGGCCGAGCAGGTGACCGTCTTCGGCGACTTCAACGGCTGGGACAAGGGCGCCCACCCGCTGCGGCCGCGCGGCCAGTCCGGCATCTGGGAAACGTTCATTCCCGGCGTCGGCAAGGGAGCGCGGTACAAATATCACGTCGTCTCGCGCTACCACCACTACCGGGTGGACAAGGCCGATCCGTTCGCGGTCTACTCCGAGGTGCCGCCGTTGACCGGGTCCGTCGTCTGGGATCTGGCCTACGACTGGCAGGACCACGCCTGGATGGAAGGCCGGCATCGGTGCAACGGCCTGTCCGCCCCGGTCAGCATCTACGAGGTCCACCTCGGGTCGTGGCGGCGCGTCCCGGAGGAGGGGAATCGGTCCCTCAGCTACCGCGAACTCGCCGAGCCGCTCGCCGACCACGTCCAGCGCCTGGGGTTCACCCACGTCGAGTTTCTGCCGCTCTCGGAGCACCCGTTCTACGGGTCGTGGGGGTATCAGGTCACCGGCTACTTCGGTCCAACCAGCCGGTACGGCACGCCGCAGGACTTCATGTACCTGGTCGATTACCTGCACCGGCGCGGCCTCGGCGTCATCCTCGACTGGGTGCCGTCCCACTTTCCGACCGACGAGCACGGCCTGATCTACTTCGACGGCACCCACGTCTACGAGCACGCCAACCCGCAGCTGGGGATCCATCGCGACTGGAACACGGCCATCTTCAACTACGGCCGCCACGAGATCCGCAGCTTCCTCATCTCCAGCGCCCTGTTCTGGCTGGAGAAGTACCACCTCGACGGGCTGCGCGTCGATGCGGTCGCGTCGATGCTCTACCTCGACTACTCGCGCAAGGAGGGCGAGTGGGTGCCGAATCGGTACGGCGGGCGCGAGAACCTCGACGCCATCGACTTCATCCGCCGACTGAACGCGGAGGTGTACCGGGTCTACCCGGACGTGCAGACGATCGCCGAGGAATCGACCGCGTGGCCGATGGTGTCGCGGCCGCTGTACGTCGGCGGACTCGGGTTCGGCATGAAGTGGGACATGGGCTGGATGCACGACACCCTTCACTACCTCAGCCAGGATCCAGTCCACCGCAAGTATCACCACGGCGAGCTAACGTTCCGCATGATGTATGCGTTCAACGAGAACTTCGTCCTGCCGCTGTCGCACGACGAGGTGGTCCACGGCAAGCGCTCGCTGCTGTCGAAGATGCCGGGGGATGCGTGGCAGAGGTTCGCGAACCTGCGGCTGCTGTACGGGTACATGTGGACGCAGCCGGGTAAGAAGCTGCTGTTCATGGGTGGCGAGTTCGGCCAGTGGAACGAGTGGAACCACGACGCGAGCCTCGACTGGCACCTGCTGGACTCGCCGCTGCACCAGGGCGTGGCGGCGTGGCTGCGCGACCTGAACCGGCTGTACGCGGCCGAGTCGGCCCTGCACGAGCTGGACTTCGACCAGGCCGGTTTCGAGTGGATCGACCACCACGACGCCGAGAATAGCACGCTGGCGTACCTGCGCAAGGAGCGGTCGGGCCGGGAACCGCTCCTGGTGGTGTGCAACTTCACGCCGGTGCCGCGCTTCGGGTATTACGTCGGGGTGCCGCGCTCCGGGTTCTGGCGCGAGGTGCTCAACAGCGACGCGCGCGCGTACGGCGGCAGCGGACTGGGTAACGAAGGTGGGGCGGAGGCGGTCGCCGGGCTGGCGCACGGTCGGCCGGTGTCGATCCCGCTCACCCTCCCGCCGCTGGCCGTGGTGGTGCTGAAGCACGAGGACGAGGCCTGAGGCAAGGGCAAGACCCTTAAAGCCCACGGGGGGCGTCCCGTGGGCCAGGTGCCGAAGACCTCGCCCACGGGACGCCCCCGTGGGCTTTCATGGACCTCCCTGGTGCTGGTTTTTTCCGGCGGCGTCGGCCACAATAGACCCGTTCGCCCGTCCGACGTGGCCCCACTCCGGAGCGACTGCATGCCTCACCCGCGCCTTCTCCCCGCCCTCCTCCTGCTTGTCCTGCTCGCCTCGCCGGCCCACGCCCAGGAGAAGCCAGCACCTGCGGACCGGACCGTCGAGCAGCTGGCCGCGTCCGCCCGCGGCTCGATTGTCGTCATCCGAACCGCCGGCCGCGACGGCAAGCAGACCGGCATCGGCACCGGCTTCGTCATCGCGAAGGACGGGCTGATCGCGACCAACCTCCACGTCATCGGCGAGGCGCGGCCGATCGAGGTGCAGACAGCGGACGGTAAGAAGCACCCGGTCATCGCCGTTCATGCGACCGATCGCTCGCTCGACCTGGCCCTGATTCGGATCGAGGCGAAGGGACTCGCGCCGCTGGAGCTGGGCGACGCGGACACGCTGAAGGACGGCCAGGCGGTCGTGGCCCTGGGGCACCCGCGCGGACTGGAGCACAGCATCGTCAGCGGTGTCGTATCCGGCCGGCCGAAGATCGACGGCAAGCGCATGATCCAGGTGGCGATACCGATCGAGCAGGGCAACAGCGGCGGGCCGCTCCTCGATCTGCAGGGGCGCGTCCGCGGCGTCATCACCCTCAAGGCGCAGGTGACGCCGAACCTCGGGTTCGCCATGCCGGCCAACGCCCTCCGGTCGCTCCTGGCCCGCCCGAACCCGGTGGCGATGGATCGCTGGATCACCATCGGCACCCTCAACCCGGAGGACTGGCAGATCGTCTTCGACGGCCGCTGGCGGCAGCGCAACGGGACCATCACCGCCGACGGCATGGGGGCCGGGTTCGGCGGCCGGTCGCTGTGCCTGTCGAAGCATCTGCCGCCCGCTGGCCCCTACGAGGCGGCGGTAACGCTGCGCCTGGCCGACGAGGCCGGGGCCGGCGGCCTCGTCTGCCACGCCGACGGCGGTGACAAGCATTACGGTTTCTACCCCAGCGCCGGCAAGCTGCGCTTCGTCCGGTTCATGGGTCCGGACGTGTACTCGTGGCAGATCCTCTTCAACGAGGCGAGCCCGCACTATCGCCCCGGCGACTGGAACGTCTTCAAGGTCCGCGTCGAGAAGGGCCGGATCCGCTGCTTCGTCAACGACCACCTCGCGTTCGAGTCGGCGGATGCGCGTCTCAGGTCGGGACGGGTGGGGCTGGCGAAGTTCCGCAACAGCCACGTCGAGTTCAAGCATTTCCGCGTCGCGAAGGAACTCCCGCCGAGCCGGCCGCCGGTCGAGCTGGTGACGCGCGTGACGAAGGTCATCAAGGGCGTCGATCCGGCGGGCAAGGTGAGGCCCGAGACGGTCGAGCAGCTGGTGCCGGACGCGCCGGCGAGCCTGGCGGTCCTGCGCGAGCGCGCCCAGCAGCTGGAGCGGCAGGCGGCGCGGCTGCGGGAGCTGGCGAGCGCCGTCCACCACAAGGCCGTCCTGACCGAGCTGGCCCGGGTGGCGCAGGCGAAGGAGGCCGACCTCGACCTGGTCCATGCCGCCCTGCTGATCGCCCGGCTCGACAACGAGGAGGTGAACGTCGAGGGCTACCGCCGGCAGGTGGACCGGCTGGCCGACGAGGTCGCCGCCGCCCTGCCGAAGGGCGCCGACGAGAAGCAGAAGCTGGCGACCCTCAACAAGGAGCTGTTCGAGGGGCGCGGCTTCCACGGCAGCCGGGGCGACTACTACAACCGCTCGAACAGTTACCTGAACGAGGTTCTCGACGACCGCGAAGGGCTGCCGATCACGCTGGCGCTGCTCTACATCGAGGTCGGCCGGCGCCTCGGGCTGAAGCTGGAGGGAGTGGGGTTGCCGGGGCACTTCGTCGTGCGGCACGTCCCCGCAAAGGGCAAGACGCGGCTGATCGACGTGTACGAGGGCGGTAAGCCGATGACGATCGCCGAGGCGGCCCGCAAGGTGCGCGACGCGACCGGGGAGGAGCTGCGCAAGGAGGATCTGGGCTCGGTGAGCAAGAAGGCGATCCTGGTGCGTGTGCTGCACAACCTGCGCAACCTCGCCAAGCGCGACGGCGATGCCCCCGCCTTCCTGCGCTGCACCGACGCCATCCTGAGCGTGGCGCCCGACGCGGCCGACGAGCGTGTGACGCGGGCGCAGGTTCGGCTCCAGTCGGGCGACCGGCAGGGAGCGCTCGCCGACCTCGACTGGCTGCTGGAGCACAACCCGCCGGGGCTGGACCGCGAGCGGCTGCTGGAACTGCGGCGCATCCTGACCCGGCCCGATCGGTGACCGGCGTGCCGCTCGCACCGCGAACGTTCCTCTGCTGGATTCAGGAAAGCCCACGGGTTACGTTCCGTGGGCCGGGCGCGCGGCGATTGTCTTCCCGCCCCGCCCGCGGTAGCATGGTGCGCATGGGCACCGTCCTCGAGCGCGAAGAGTACGTCGAGCAGTCCTACTTCTTCCGGGCGTGGCGCGAGCGTCTGAGCGCCGGCATCCCGACGCAGGAGATCCTCGCGCGTGTCCACGAGGAGATCCTCTCCACCACGCGCCTGCCGCTCGCCGTCCAGTTCCTCGGGACGGAACTCAAACATACCGGCGTCGTCGCCTCGGGGTTCCACCGCCTGCCGCACTACTTCGCCGCGTTCCAGGCGTTCGTCATCGGCCAGGCGGAGCAGGAGGGCCGCCGGTTCAGCATGGAGACGGCCCTCCTCGTCCTCGAGCGTGAGGCTCTGTACCGGAGCGGGACGTGGACCGCGCCGGGGCTATTCGTCTACCAGCTCGAAACGCTCTCGCGGAACCGGCTCGGCTACGACCAGGGGCTGCGCGCGATGGCGGCGGACCCGTGCTATGACGCCGACTGGCGCGCCTACCTGGAGATGGTGCGCCGCCAGCTTGGCCTGGTGGACTTCGCCGATCTTGTCTATCTGCGTTCGGCGCTGTACGTCGCCGAGCAGCGCCGCCAGGCTCCCGCGTACGAGCCGCCGCTGCCCCCGCTGCTCGGGGAGAAGGAGGGCAAGATCGCGAAAGCCAACCGCGGCCGCGACCCGCTGTTCCTGTTCGCCGCGCTGCAGCGGCAACTCGGCTACCCCGAGGTGCCGCGTCCGAAGCCGCGCGACGACGCCGGCGCGAAGATCGAGATGCTGCAGGTCAAGGTGCGCGAGCTGGAGGCGCGCCTCAAGCTGGTCGAGAGCGAGGTGAAGGGGCAGCTCGACCTGACCCAGTTCTACGTCAAGCCCGACCGACCGCCGCGTCCTGCTGCGGCCGATGATGAGGGGTGAGCCACCCCACCGTGGAAGGAGGACGACTGTGCCGACCGTTCGCCGGCTTGCCCTGGCCCTGACCCTGCCCCTCGCTCTCGTCGTCGCCGCCCTGGCCCAGGAGAAAGGGCCGGCCGCCGCGGGCTGGAAGCCATTGTTCGACGGCAAGTCGCTGGCCGGCTGGAAGGCCACCGACTTCTACAAGCCGGGGAAGGTGACCGTCAAGGACGGGACGATCGTGATGGCGAAAGGGACGAAGATGACGGGCGTGACGTACGCCCGCCGCGACTTCC